>ERZ779621.793-NODE-793-length-10698-cov-7.810674_pt1 | contig 10698 bp, 9 predicted proteins | sample MGYA00514215_ERZ779621 | MGnify/ENA primary metagenome ERZ779621 (study PRJEB29562, sample SAMEA4376715) | mouse gut metagenome | isolation source: Cecum | study: EMG produced TPA metagenomics assembly of the A DSS colitis mouse model was used to assess the...
TCTGATTGACCTGGGCATAAAAGAGGAAAAGGGCTCGGACGCCTACAAATCGGCCTTGGCGGCAAAGAAGCAGCTGGACAGCCGCGGCACGGTGAACGATGTGACCCTGGGAACGCTTCACCACGATGTGATGGGGGACATCTTGGCGGAGGGGCGTCTGGGCACCGACACGGGCGTGGATAGTCCCGCAGTCCAAAGCGGCGCAGAGGGCGTGAAAAGCGCCCCTGTGGAGGGACACGTAAATCCGGGTGCAAGAGAATCTATCCGTAGCCTTGTTGGTGAAATGCCATCGGAAGGATATGATGTGCCGCATATCTCCATGCCCAATGACGTGCTGGTGGGCGAGGATGGAAGCAGAGTGCCAGAGAGCAAACTGCCTTCAGCGATCCGAAAGTATATGCTCAAACTGTTTCGAGGGAAAGTATTGAACATTGGGGCGGACAATAAGGTATACATCAGCAAGGATGGTGTAGAGGAGTTTTCCTTCCCTGTGAGAAGGTTGGATGACGCCACGAAACGCGCCAAAATGGCAGCGGGTGCCAACCTCGACACCACTCTTGCTCCTGCTGCATTTCTGAGAAACACCCCGGATGATGGGAGACACCCTAAAGCAACTGGGGGATGGGACAACTTTTATGTGATGTTTGAAACTGACACGGGGGTATATTCTGGAATTGTCAAAACGATGGTAACAGACCGTGGACGGGTGTTCCACGATATCACGGAAATACAAAGAGAAGGAGACCCGACCACCCGCGGTGACAACGGGACAAGCCCGCCGCCCGCTAGGACAGATACTCCTTCTATAAATAGCATACCCCAAACTCCCACAGATGTCAACCCGGAAAGCACTGCTGACACCCCGTCAGGGCGGGTGGCGCTTCTGAGCAGAGCTGCCCAGAGCAGCTTTGGACCCATGGGGCAAATGGCCCTCTCCGGCGTCTATGACCAGGACATGGCGGCCCGGCTGGACCCGGACGCCGCCCACCTGGTCTTTGCCAAGGTCTATAACGCTGTCTTGCAGGGCCAGCCGGTCCCAAAGCTGTCCGGCGTGCCCCGGGTGCTCATCGACGCCGCCGCGGCTGGCGCGCGGAGCGATCTGCGGCTGAGTCAATACGGCGGAGCGGAAGCGCCCTCCGGTCAGCAAACCCTGCTTCAGCTGGCCCGGGAGATGGCCCAAGACCCGGAGCAGAGCGGCGGCTGGGACGCGCTCTATCGGCTGGCCCATGAAATGGGCCAAGACCCCGGCAATCCCTTAGGCGATATGTCCAACGAGGAGGTGATAGCCCTCTTGGATGAGATCGCGGAGGGGAAGAGTGCCGGTCAGGATATCGCAAGCGCAAGTCCCGGTGCTTCTGTAGAAATCGGGACGATAGATTTTGCGGATAGAGCATCCATAATGGAGCAGCTTGCATTGGCTCAAAAGGAGACGGCAGAACTGGACCATGAGGTCTGCTATTCTGTTACCGCTGACGGTAAAGTGTGGAAGGTTTCCGGGGAGGCCGGAACTGTTAACCCATCTGGTATATCCAGCAGCTTGGCCGGGTCATACAGCTTCCACAACCATCCCAGGGAAAAAACCTGGCATTCCTTTAGCCCGGAGGATGTGCGGTCCTTTTTTAAACTTGGGGAACAGTTGGCCAAAGCCTCCGACTATCTCTACGAGTACACCATGGAACGCACAGAAGATACGGTTGATATTGATCCCGATGAGGTGTATAATAGGTTCATAGAGTTACTACAAAAAGAAGTTTTTGAAATGAAGTGGAAGAGAGAAATCGACCCAGACAAAGATGCGTTCCATGCCGCAATGGAAATATTGAGTAGGGAGTTGAACTTTAAGTATGAGCGCAAAGAGGCACGTTGATACATCTCATCCGGATTGTGCGGAATATACGCGAAAGTTTCATGAGATTTGGAATTACTATTTTGAGACAGAAGCTAAAGAGAAGGCGAAATATCCAGATTGGGAAGGAAAAGACCACCCTGCCTATGAAGTGTTACGCCCACTACACCGAGAGTGCTGTGAAAAGACCAAACGGTTGCAGGAGCAATACGCATACCTGTTCATAGAAGAATGAGCAGACAGGGGCAGGACACAGGGGCAGACAGGGGGACGGTTAGCGTGTGGTGAAGGACATTTTCGCCTCATTTGTCCCTGTGTGACGGACACGTCATGGTTGTTCTTTTGTCTTGTCAAACTGCAACAAAAGTGATAGGATTCCGTAAAACAGGAAGAAGAAACAACGAAAAGGCAGGAGTGGCATTGCCTCACTCCTGCTTTTTTTGTCCCTTGTGTCTTCGCAGGGGCGGGTTCTAAACCCGCCCTTGACCTTCGTAGGGCGCGGCTTCCCAGACGCGCCGCCGGACATCGGTCCATGTTCACGGGAGGGGCAAGCCCCTCCCCTACATTGTCTATGGCAGCGTTTGTGCCCGTGGGGGTTCTAAACCCGCCCGTTATCCCACGTCCGATGCCGCCTGCATGCGGACCGCCGAGGACGGCGGTCCCTACAAATTTTGTTGGATCTTCTGCCGTTGAATGTAGGGGCCGTCCTCCCGGACGGCCCGTCGTCCCTCTGCCTTCCGAGGGCAAAGCCGCCTTTGAGGCATGGCAGAGAGAACAAACAAAATAAGACATGAAAAGGACACCCTTACCAGAAACGGTAAGGGTGTCTCTTTTATACAGATATCCGCTGACCAACAAACTGGGCTATGTGTGAAAGGACTCAGCCAAAGCTGAGGACATCTGAACCAACCTTATATTATGACGGCTCGGGGCAAGGGGATGCTATCTTGTTCTACGACTGGAACGATATACCCCTACTCCTACGGTTGGGTCATGGTGGGACGTGCTGATTGTCAAGGCGGTGCATGACGGTCGGCAACAAAAAGGAAGGAGGTACATAGCCCATGAAAAAGCGTGGTGGTCAGCACAGGTGTTTGTTGGGACACATTTCAGTGAATTGCAGACCTTCGATGACATAGTGCTAACGCTAATAGACCTTATCTCAACTATGCGCTAAAGGGAGCGGCCCCTGCCACACCAGGCAAGGGCTGCTTTCTTATGCGCTCAAATCGTCCAGATATAGAACAAACCCGAACCCTGTCCTAATGGGGACGAAGTTCGGATTTGTTCGTTGTGGTGGAGACAACAGAACTCGAATCTGTGACCTCTCGCGTGTGAAGCGAGCGCTCTACCGGCTGAGCTATGCCTCCATATAATTGGTGACCCGGACGGGACTCGAACCCGTGTTGCCGCCGTGAAAGGGCGGAGTCTTAACCGCTTGACCACCGGGCCGTGCGGCGCGCAGCGGCGCAGAGAAATGGGACACCCCAGGGGGCCGGGCGGCCCGATGGGGTATGGTAGCGGCGACTGGATTTGAACCGGTGACACCCCGGGTATGAACCGAGTGCTCTAGCCAACTGAGCTACGCCGCCATATTCCCTCTGGCAAGGGCAAAGGAAATTATATCGGAACAAGCCCCATTTGTCAACACCTTTTTTCCCAAGGAGAAAAAATCAGGGCCAGACGACGGAAAACGTCAAAAAAATGGCAAATTTCTCCTTGCAAAATGCCAGACCGCCTATTATAATACAACAGTAATATGGGGCGATTTGCCGCCCAAGGAATAAGGTGGTGAAGATATAGATGGCTTTGGAAGCTGTTGAAGCGGTGGAGCGGGCGGAGGAAAAGGCCCGGGAGACCATTGCCGCCGCGCAGAATGATGCAAAGACCATCCTTTCCGAGGCGGAGCGCGCTGGGCGCGCCGCGTTGGACGCGGCCCGGACCCAGGCCCAGGCTGAGACCGAGCAGACCCTGGCCGCCGCCAAGATAAAGGGGGAGGCCGCGGGCGAGGCCGTGCTGATGGGCGCCAAGCGGGAGGCCGCCAATCTGGTGGCTGACGCCAAGAGCCGCATGGACGCCGCCGCCGCGGGGATCGTTGCGAAGATCAAAGGGGGTGAGGGGGACTAATGTCCATCGTGAAAATGAAGCATCTGCGCGCACTGGGACTGCGCGAGGGCCGGGGCAAGCTCCTGCGCCGTCTGCGGTCTCTGGGTTGTGTGGAGATAAGTACCCCCAAGTCCCTACCCCCGGAGTGGGACTTCCTTTCGGCCCCCGACGGGGACGAGCTGTCCCACCACCTGGGCGAGGCGGACGAGCTGTCCGCCGCCCTGGAGGTCCTGCGGAGCCGGGGCATCAAGGACAAAGGGGGCCTGCTGGTCCCCCTGCCCCAGGTGGCGGAGGAGACGCTCTTTGACGAGTCTGCCTACAACCAGTCTCTGGTGGTGGCCCGGCAGATCAACGAGGCCAACTCCGCCCTCAACGCCCAGCAGGCCAAGCGGAGCAAGCTGGAGACTCAGCTGCGCGCCCTGGAGCCCTGGAAGGAGCTGAGCGTCCCCCTGGACATGACAGGTACCCGCCGGACCGACGCCATGTTCGTGGCCGTGTCTCTGCGGTTGGACCGGGCCGAGGTGAAGCGCCGGCTGGACGAGGCCACCGAGCTTTACGACCTTACCTGGGCGGGGACAGACCGGGAGTTTCAATACTTCATGGTCCTTGTCCACAAAAGCGCCGCGCAAGAAGTCCAGGCTGCGCTGCTGGACCTGGGCTGCGCCAGGCTGAATCTGCGCAGTTGGAGCGGTACGGCGGCGGAAAACTGTCTGGTCCTCCAGCGGCAGCTGGGTGAGCTGGACCGGGAGGCTGCTTCCCTGCAAAAGAGCATCGATGACCAGGCCGGGAGCGTGTTCGACCTGAAGGTGGCCCTGGACAAGGCGGGCCAGGAGGTGACGCTGGAGCGGGCCAAGGCCCGGCTATTGGACACCGAGTACACCTTCTTCCTGGACGGCTGGTTTCCCGCCGAGCGGGAGGAGGCGGTCAAGGCGGCGCTGGAGGAGCACGGCATGGCCTATGACATTGCCGACCCCACCGAGGAGGAATATCCTCAGGTGCCCATCCAGCTGAAGAGCAACAAGCTCACCGACCCCTTCACGGTGGTCACCGCCATGTATTCTATGCCCGCCTACGACGGGGTAGACCCCAACCCCTTTATGGCGCCCTTTTTTATCTTGTTCTTTGGCTTTATGATGAACGATATCGGCTACGGCCTGCTGATGGCGCTGGGCACGGCGCTGTTTCTGGCCAAGGCCAGGCCCAAGGGAGACAAGGGACGCATGATGTCCATGTTCTTCATGTGCGGCCTCAGCTCCATCTTTTGGGGCAGCCTCACCGGGAGCTTCTTCGGGGACTTCTTCCCCCAGCTCTTTAAGCTCATCGACCCCAGTCTGCTGGGTCTGCTCAAGCCGCCCATCGGCGGCGGCGACCCAACCTGGTTCTGGCCGGCCCTCTTTAATCCGGTGAACAACACCATCCAGGTGATGATCGGGTCCATGGCCCTGGGCGTCATCCAGGTGTTCACCGGCATGGCCATCAGTATCGTGGAAAAGCTCAAGCGCGGGGAGGTGCTGGACGCGGTCTCCAACGAGCTGGCCTGGTACTGCATCCTCATCGGCGCTGCGCTGGCTATCGGGGGCCCGATGGCGGCTCCGGTGCTGGGCACGGTGGGGCAGGTGCTCCTTTTCGGCGGCCTTGGGCTGCTGCTGATTGGCAACCTGATCCGGGCCAAGGGCCTGGGCGGCCTGGTGGGCTTCGGCGGCGCCATCTACAACGGCGTGTCCGGCTATTTCAGCGACATTTTGTCCTACCTGCGCCTTATGGCGCTGATGATGGCGGGAGCCATTATTGCCCAGGTGTTCAACACCCTGGGGGCGGTGTTCGGCCTGGTGCCCTTTATCATTGTCGCCCTCATCGGCAATGTGCTCAACCTGGTGCTCAACCTGCTTGGCTGCTATGTGCACACCCTGCGGCTCCAGTGTTTGGAGTTTTTCGGCCGGTTCTACAAGGACGGAGGCAAGGCCTTCGACCCCCTTGCAGTTCATACAAACTATGTGGAAGTCATCAAAGGAGGAAATTAAAATGGAATTTTTTGAAATGTTTGGCGGGCTGGGCCTGGCCTTTATTGGAATCGCATTGGCGATCGTCATGTGCTGTATTGGCTCCGCCAAGGGCACCGGCCTGGTGGGCGAGGCTGCCACCGGCGTTTTGAGCGAGACCCCGGAGCACTTCACCAAGTGCATGATCCTGGAGGCCCTTCCCGGCACCCAGGGCCTGTACGGTATTGCCGCGGGCTTCTTCGCCCTGTTCGTCCTGGGCGCCTTCTCCGGCGGCATCGTGCCTCTGACCCTGTCCCAGGGTATGTCCATCCTCATCGCCTGCGTGCCCATCGCCTTCGGCGGCTGGCTCTCCGCCCATGCCCAGGCCCGGGTGGCCGCGGCTTCCATCAACATCGTGGCTAAGAAGCCTGACGACTACATGAAGGGCGTCATCCTCTGCGGCATCGTGGAGTTCTACGCCATTCTGTCTCTGGTGGGCACCATCCTGATGCTCATGAACGCCCTGTAAGCCGGAAAGGCGGGACGGTAATGAACGGACTGGAGAAGATCACCGAGCGCATCGCCGCCGACGCCCAGGCCCAGGCCGACGATATCACGGCCCAGGCCAAGGCTCAGGCGGCGGAGATCGTTGCGGACTATCAGGCCCGGGCCGACGCCTTTGTGGAGGCGGAGCGGGCCAAGGCCGCGGAGCAGGCTGCCCAGACCGCCCAGCGGGCGGAGGCCGCCGGCATCCTGGAGGGGCGCAAGTGGGTCCTGGGGGCCAAGCAGCAGCTGCTGGAGGACACCTTTGATCTGGCCCTTACAAAGCTGCGCGCCCTGCCCAAGGAGGAGTACACCGCCCTGTTGACCAAGCTGCTGGTACGCGCCGGTCAAAGCGGCGGCGAGGTCATGTTCAACCAGACCGACCGCGCCCAGGTGGGCAAGGCGGTGGTGACCGCCGCCAACGAGGCCATGAAGGATGGTTGCCTCACCCTCAGCGAGGAGACCCGCGACATCCAGGGGGGCTTCGTTTTGAAGTCTGGCCTGGTGGAGTTGAACTGCGCCCTGGAGACCCTGGTGGAGCAGGAGAAGGAGGCCATGTCCGTGTCGGTGGCCACCCACCTGTTCCCCAAGGTCTGAACAGACGGACAGGAAAGGAGAGAACGCCGTGGCACGGAAAAAGGATACGGACTACGCCGCCATCTCCGCGCGCCTTCGCGTCCTGGAAAACCGCCTGCTCACCCGGGAGCGGATGGAGCAGCTCATCGAGGCGCGGGAGGACGCCGAATGCCTCAAGCTCATGGCCGACTGCGGCTATCCTGAGCCCGCCGCCCTCACCCTGCCCGAGCTGGAGAAGTCTCTGGCGCAAGCCCAGGCAGAGCTGTTTGCCGATCTGGAGAAGTCTTTGGACGACCCCGACGTACTGGCGGTGTTCCGGGTGAAGTACGACTACCACAACGCCAAGGCCCTCATCAAAAGCCAGGCCCGTGACGCCGACCCCGCCCGCCTGTTGGTGGACGGCGGACGGTATGCCGCCGGGGACCTGGCGGAGGGCTTTCAAAAGGAGGACCTGGGGGAGAAGGTATCCCCGGTCTTTCAGGCCGCCGTCTGGGCGGCAAAGGACCTGCTAGCCACCTCAGGCGATCCCCAGCGGGCGGACTTTTTGCTGGACAAGGCCTGCTATGAGGAGATGCTGGCCCATGCCAAGGCCGCGAAGAGTCCGTTCCTGGAGGGCTATGTCCGGCTGACCATCGACAGCCTGAACCTCCGCTCCGTGGTCCGCGCCCTGCGGGCCAAACGGGGCAAAGAACTGCTGGAAGCGGCGCTCATTCCGGGTGGAACGGTAGATGTAAACACGCTGTCATTTGCCAAGCCCACCGAATTGCCGCGCCTGTTTTCCAAGGACCTGGAGGAGGCCGCCAACCAGGGCGCGGAGCTGCTGGAGGGCGAGGGGAGCATGACCGCCTTTGAGCGCGCCTGCGACAACGCCGTGGCCCGCTATGTGCAAAAGGCCCGCCGGGTGCCCTTTGGGGTGGAGATCGTGGTGGGCTACCTCTTTGCGCGGCAAGGCGAGCTCACCGCCCTGCGGATCATCCTGTCCGGCCGTCTGGCGGGTCTGGACAAGGACACCATCCGGGAAAGGTTGCGTGAGGCCTATGTCTAATTATTCCATTGCCGTCATCGGTGATCTGAACAGCGTGATGGGCTTTAAGGCCCTGGGCCTGGACGTTCACGCGGTGGACACCTCCCAGGAGGCCCGGGAGACCCTGCACCGCCTGGCCAAGGAGAACTGCGCCGTCATCTATATCACCGAGACCCTGGCCGGTGAGTTGGATGCGGACATCGCCCGCTATAAGGACGCCCCCACCCCTGCCGTCATTCTCATTCCCGGCAAGGAGGGGAGCTTAGGCATCGGCATGACCAACCTGAAGCGGTCGGTAGAGCGGGCCGTGGGTGCGGATATTCTTTAAAATGCTCAGGCCGGCGAATCCGGCCCTTTGCAAATTCTCGGCCTTACGGCCTCAAATTTACGCCGCTGTTGCGGCGTTCCCGCTCTCGCGGGTGCCCTCCGGTGGTCCTATTAGACCGCCGACCTTGTAAGGAAAGGTATGTGAAGCCCATGGGAAAGATCGTAAAAGTTTCCGGCCCGCTGGTGGTGGCCACCGACATGGCGGACGCCAACATGGCCGACGTGGTCCGGGTGGGACCCCAGCAGCTCATTGGCGAGGTACTCACCATGACCGGCGACTCCGCCTCTATCCAGGTCTATGAGGAGACCTCCGGCCTGGGCCCCGGCGCGGAGGTCATCACCACCGGCGCGCCCCTGAGCGTGGAGCTGGGCCCCGGCATTATTGAGAACATCTACGACGGTATCCAGCGGCCCCTGGAGAAGATCATGGCCCAGGCGGGCAACACCATTGCCCGGGGCATCCAGGTCCCCGCCCTGGACCGGGAGAAGAAATGGGAGTTTACTCCCAGCGTCAAGGTCGGGGACAAGGTTTCCACCGGCGATATCCTGGGTACGGTGCCCGAGACCTCCGTGGTGCTCCATAAGATCATGGTGCCCTATGGGGTGGAAGGAACGGTAGAGTCCATCCAGGCCGGCTCCTTCACCGTTACCGACATTGTGGCCAAGATCAAGCAGCCCAACGGCGGCGTGCGGGAGCTGACCATGATGCAGAAGTGGCCCGTCCGCCGGGGCCGCCCCTACGTGAAGAAATTCCCGCCGGAGACACCCCTGTGCTCCGGGCAGCGCATTATCGACACCATGTTTCCCATCGCCAAGGGCGGCACCGCCGCCGTCCCCGGCCCCTTCGGTTCGGGCAAGACGGTGATCCAGCACCAGTTGGCCAAGTGGTCGGACGTGGATATCGTCATTTATATCGGCTGCGGCGAACGCGGCAACGAGATGACCGACGTGCTTCGGGAATTCCCCGAGCTCCAGGACCCCCGCACCGGGGAGAGCCTGATGAAGCGCACCGTCCTCATCGCCAACACCTCCGATATGCCCGTGGCCGCCCGTGAGGCGTCCATCTACACCGGCATTACCATCGCCGAATACTTCCGCGACATGGGTTATGCCGTGGCCGTCATCGCTGACTCCACCTCCCGCTGGGCGGAGGCTCTGCGTGAGATGTCCGGCCGTCTGGAGGAGATGCCCGGCGAGGAAGGCTACCCCGCCTACCTGGCCTCCCGCCTCAGCCAGTTCTACGAGCGGGCGGGCATGGTGGAATGCCTGGGCAGCGAGGGGGGGCGCATTGGCTCCCTCACCGCCGTGGGCGCGGTCTCGCCTCCCGGCGGTGACCTCTCCGAGCCGGTGAGCCAGGCCACCATGCGCATCGTCAAGGTCTTCTGGGCCCTGGACGCCTCCCTGGCCTACCGCCGTCATTTCCCCGCCATCAACTGGCTCAACTCTTACTCCCTGTACCTGGACTCTCTGAAGCCCTGGTTTGACAAGCATTTGGGCGCTGACTTCATGACCCACCGGGACAAGGCCATGTCCATCCTTCAGGAGGAGGCCAGCCTCAACGAGATCGTCCAGCTGGTGGGCAAGGATTCCCTGTCTCCCGCCGACCAGCTCACCCTGGAGACCGCCAAGATGATCCGGGAGGACTTCCTCCAGCAAAACGGGTTTGTGGAGGTGGACTGGTTTTCCACCTATGACCGCCAGGGCCAGATGCTGGACATGATCCTGACCTACGATTCCCTTTGTCGGGACGCCATCACCAAGGGCGCAAAGGTACAGGACCTCTTTGGTATCGCCGTGCGTGAGGACATCGGGCGGGCCAAGTCCACCCCAGACGGGACCTACAAAGAGGTCTATGAAAAAATCAGAGCGGATATGGCAAGCCAGATCCAGGCCGCCATTCAGAAGGGAGGGGACGAGGCATGAGAAAAGAGTATAAGACGATTCATGAGGTCTCCGGCCCCCTGATGGTGGTGGAGCAGGTCAGCGGCGTCACCTACGACGAGCTGGCGGAGATCGAGCTGCCCAATGGCGAGGTCCGCCACTGCCAGGTGCTGGAGGTCAACGGCGACACCGCCGTGGTCCAGCTCTTCGACGCCTCCGCGGGCATCAACCTCAAGGATTCCAAGATCCGCTTCCTGGGCCATCCCCTGGAGCTGGCGGTGTCCGGCGACATGCTGGGCCGGGTCTTCAACGGCATGGGCCACCCAATCGACGGCGGCCCGGAGATCCTTCCCGAGGCGCGCCGGGACATCAACGGCCTGCCCATGAACCCCGCCGCCCGGGACTACCCCAACGAG
>ERZ779621.794-NODE-794-length-10698-cov-5.982900_pt1 | contig 10698 bp, 8 predicted proteins | sample MGYA00514215_ERZ779621 | MGnify/ENA primary metagenome ERZ779621 (study PRJEB29562, sample SAMEA4376715) | mouse gut metagenome | isolation source: Cecum | study: EMG produced TPA metagenomics assembly of the A DSS colitis mouse model was used to assess the...
GCCTTTAGATGAGCGTTTGTACAACATTGCGAACAACATCAGTTTCTGATACTGCACTTGGGTACGGACAGCTTTACTGACCCTATCCGCACCCCAATTGCAAATCAGTATAAATCAACAGAGTAGAATACCGCGCGTTAAGTGCCCGTGGGACGGAGAGTTGCCGACGGGACGAAAAGCGGACGTATAGTCCGCTTGCGGTGCGGTGTTCGCATCTCGCTGTATATAAATCGAATATTGAGCCATCAGCGGCAAAGCCATTGATCCTTATTCTTTTTGTCTATAGCGAAGTTAGTTGCAAGGAGGATAAATCAAATGGCTTTTTTTACTAACTTCAGGAAATCCGCGCAGGAGCTTAAAAGCGTGCGCTGCATTGTTACTATCGGTATGCTGCTGGCGGTGGCAGTTGTTCTTGACGGCTTCGGCTCAATCAGGATCGGAGACTTTTTGAAGATAAACTTCACGTTTCTGCCGCTGTCGCTGATAGGCATACTTTTTGGTCCCGTGGCAGGTCTTTTTTCGGGACTGATGGTGGATATTATCGGCTATATAATAAACCCAATCGGAGGGTTTATCCCGTGGCTTGTGCTGATAACGGGTCTTGAGGGGCTTATTTACGGCATGGTGCTGTATAATATCAAAACCGAAAAAACGATGTTTACCGTTATCCGTATCGTCGCGGCAAGGCTGGCGGTGTGCCTGATATGCAACCTAACGCTTAACACGCTGGCGCTTTACAGCTACGGCTTTCTGGGCGAGGGCAGCTTTGAAATGGTTTTCGGCGCGAGAATAGCCACCAACACCATCACGTTCTGCATTGGTTCGTATATGATGATGGCGGTTCTGCTCCCGCTCAAGCAATTTTATGACAGAAAAATCAAAAAGCTCTCCGTCAAAAGCGCGGGAGAAAGGAATTAAAAATGACTAAACTCGGATTTATCGGAATAGGCAATATGGGCGGCGCGATAATAAAGGGCATACAGGGGAAGCTTGGAAATACGGCGGTTTTCGCTTACGACAGCGACCCCGCAAAGCTGGAAAATCTGCGCCTTGTAGGAGCTACCGCCGCGGACAGCATAAAGGGAATGGCGGAAAAGTGCGACTACATACTGCTCTCCGTAAAGCCGCAGCAGCTGGACGGGGTTCTGGCTGATATCAAGGAATCCGCAAAGCCGGAGGCGGTTTTTATCTCCATATGCGCGGGGATTTCCGCGGAATACATCAGACAGCGCACCTTTTCCGAGGCTAAGGTGGTGCTTGTAATGCCAAACACTCCCATGATGCTCGGCTGCGGAGCCTCCGCACTCAGCCGAAGCGATAATGTGAGTGATAACGAATTTGCCTATGCACAGAAAATTATGAGTTCCTGCGGTATAGCGGAAGTTATTCCCACGGACAAGATGAAAGAGGTTATTGCCATAAACGGTAGTTCTCCCGCGTTTATCTACCTTTACGCCAAGGGATTTATCGATTACGCCGACAGTGTTGGCATTGATAAAGACGTTGCTCTGCGGCTTTTCGCACAGACGCTTATCGGTTCTGCCAAGATGATGACGGAAAGCGGCATGACGGTAGACGAGCTGATAAAGCAGGTGTCCTCTCCGGGAGGTACGACACTGGCGGGTTTGGAAAAGCTGTATGAGGGAAAGCTGACGGAAACCGCGAAACAGGCTTGCGAAGCCTGCACCAAAAGAGCCTATGAACTTGGCAAAAACTAAAAAACGGGGGCGCTTTTCGGCGTCCCTTTTGTCTGTTTATAATATGCTTCCAAGCTGAATTATTTAAATTTGTATTTTTCTTTCAACACAACCGCACCTCACCCGCCTGCGGTGAGTTCCGTTAGCCTCGGCTGCAAAACCCCGCCCGCGGGCTGCGCTCTACCGCCAATTTGCGAAAAATTCCCGCGTGGGCGTTATGTCGCTTTTAATGAGTACTTCTTTTTTTTTGATTATATTGCGCTGCAACAACTTTTTACAAACGAATTTATCCCCCCTTTTTCAAGGGGGGATAAGTTTTGTGAAATCAAATAACAGCTACACATAATACTGCGCCTGAGCATGGAACATCTCCGAGTATATGCCGCCTTCGCGGTTCACAAGCTCGTCGTGCGTACCAAGCTCCTTTATCGTGCCCTCGCTGAACACGGCAATCCTGTCGCAGAATTTGCAGCTTGAAAGCCTGTGCGAGATATAAACGGCGGTTTTGCCGCCCACCAAGTCGTTGAATTTGCAGTATATCTCGTATTCGGCGACGGGGTCGAGCGCCGCCGTCGGCTCGTCCAGTATCACCACGGGAGCGTCCTTGTAGAGCGCCCGCGCTATCGCAAGCTTCTGCTGTTCGCCGCCCGAAAGCTGCACGCCGTCGCGGTCAAACTCGCGGAACATCATTGTGTCGCGCCCCTTGGGGAGCGAGTTTATCTTGTCCAGCAGCCCCACCTTTTCAAACATAGCGTCCACTGCCTCGTCGCTCTCCTCCGCGCCGAGCAGGATATTATCCTTTGCCGTAAACGACAGCAGGCGGAAATCCTGAAATACCACCGAGAAAAGCTTCATATACTCATCGTAGTCATATTCGCGGATATTCACGCCATCTATGAGAATCTCGCCCTCGTCGGTGTCATACAGCCTGCACAACAGCTTAATAAAGGTCGTTTTTCCCGCGCCGTTAAGCCCTACCACCGAAAGCCTCTCTCCCGCCTTAATGGTGATGGAAACGTTTTTCAGCACCTGTACCCCCGTGTTCGGGTAAGCAAAGCTGACGTTGCGGAACTCGATGGTGTGGGGAGTTTTGAGATCCTCAACACGCCTGTCGCCCTTTTGCAGCATGGGAGGGTACTCCATCAGCTTTACCACCTCATAGGCGTAATTGCAGCGCTTCACGATATCCTGAAAGCCGAATATTGCGCCTTGAACCGAAGCGTTGAGCGTGCCGCCCGCCGTAACGAGCTGCGAGAACGTCCCGATGGTTATCCTGCCGAAAATGGCGAGCGCTCCGAGATAAAGGTAAGTGCCGAAATCACGTATTGCCGTAACGATAGCGTCCAGAACACTCAGCGGGTACAGCTTGTTTTCCCAGTCGACATCAAACTTTATAATGCGCTTGGTCTGCTCGTCAGATTTTTTTATCAGCGTTTTCGCCGCTCCGTATATTCTAACGTCCTTTCCGAAACGGTAGCTTTCAACCTCCCAGAGGATATAGGACCAGACGCGTTCTATTTTTGACAAATCTGTGAAAAATTTTATCTCTATCTTGTTCTTGCGACTGTTTACCACCGTTGACAGCGCAAGCAGCACGGCTATGATAAGCAGCATCCACGGTGCGCTTACCGCCAGCACCGTCACAACGCCCAATATTTTAAGAGCGTTTGTAAGTATGTTGAAAAAGGCAATGGAAATTCCGTGAACTCCGTTGGAATAATCCAGACCCTCTCTGCCGCGGTGTATCTGGTCGAGCGCCTCCTTGTTCTCGGTAAGCGCGAAGTCCATCTCCATGCAGCGCTGAGATATCTCCTCGGCGACAAAGTTGTAAAACTTGTCCTGATATTTTTCCAAATGAACTGCCAACGAAGTGTTTATCAGCGATATCACCACTCTTAGCCCTATCATAAGCGCGGCGTATATGATTATCTGCCGCACGTCACGCTCGGGGCTTATCAGGCTGTCCAGCAGCAGCGGCATGAAGATTATCTCCGGAAAGGGCACCGCCGCCCCGATAACAACGTTTATCGCCGAAAGAATGAAGTAAGTCTTGTCAAATTTCCAAGCGACGGGGAAAAAGTATTTCAGCGTTTTTCTCACAAGATTTTTGCGCTCGTCGTTTTTTGTGCTTGCGTTATTCTGCGTATCACTCATGCACAACACCCCCTTCCGTTTCCTCAGCGGGCGTTTCGTCTTCCACGTAATACTGAGCCTGAACGCGGAACATCTCGGCGTAAGCGCCGTTTTTCTCCAGCAGCTCGCCGTGCGTGCCGTACTCCACCATCTCGCCCGCGACGAACATCGCTATGCTGTCGCAGAAGCGCGTGGAGGACAGCCTGTGGGATATGTACACCGCCGTTCTGTCGCCTATCATGCCGTCGAAGCTCTGATACAGGCGGTATTCCGCCAGAGCGTCCAGCGCCGCCGTCGGCTCGTCCAGCACCACTATCGGGGCGCTTTTATAGAGCGCTCTCGCGAGCGCGAGCTTCTGCTTTTCGCCGCCCGACAGATCCACGCCGTCGTCGTATAAGACCTTTAACAGCTCGGTATCCATTCCCTTGGGGAGCCCGTCCAGCTTCTCGCCCATGCCCGCGTCGCGCAGGTATTTTTCCGCGAGAGCCTTGTCGGTCTTGTCGGCGGTGCGCATGGAAACGTTCTCGGAAAGCTGAAAGGCGAATACCTCCACCTCCTGAAAGGCGGGCGCGAACAGTTCGTAGTACTCCGCCCTGTCAAACTCGCGGATATCTATCCCGTTGCAGAGAATGCGTCCCTCCGTCACGTCGTACAGCCGCAGCAGCAGCTTTATAAATGTTGTCTTTCCCGCGCCGTTAAGTCCCACCACGGCAAGCCTCTGACCCGCCTCCAGCGTCAGATTGAGATTTTTCAGCGCGTATTTGTCCTGCCCCTTATACCTAAAGGAAACGTTCTCGAATTTAAAGGTGTATTTGTCCGCCTTGGGTATGGGGATAGTTTTCCTGCCCTCGTCGGGGTTCGGGATATCCATAAAGCTGCGGAAATCGTCCACTCGCGAGGAGCGCTCCCTCATGCCGCCAAGCGCCTGCAAAAACTGCTGAATATTCCCCGAAAAGGTTATTGCGCTGCCGCTGTAAAGAATAAAATTGCCTATGGAAAGATCGTTCGCAAGCACGTCGTATATCAGCCAGCCGAAAACCGCCGCGGTCTGCACCAGCGTCAGCACCGAGGAAAAAATGGTGTTGTATATCCAGTACTGTCTGGACTGCCGCCAGCGGCGCAGCTCGTCCGCGTTTACCTCTTTCTGCTTCGTGCCCAGCCACTTTCTCATGCCGTAGAGCCTTATATCCTTGGCGTAGGAAAAGTTGGTGGATACCGTCGACATATACTCCAGCTTGCGCCAGTTGCCTGCCATCGCGTCCCACATTATCGCCTTATCTTTTAAGCGGATATAGTCGAAATACTCAAACTGGATAATCGAAAGCACCAGTATAATCAAGACTATCCACGGGCTGAGGGTGGAGATTATGCTCACCGCCGCGATAATGCAGGTAAACTGCACCATCATGGTGTATATGTCGCGCATAAGCCCATGCAACCCGCCGTTTTTGCCCGCAGTGGCGCGTTTCGCCTTTTGAAGCCTGTCCAGCATATCGGGCGTTTCCAGCGTTTCATACTGCATGCCGAGCACCTTTGCGACGCGCTCCCCGATTATGCGCAGCCTCGTATAGTAGAAGCCCAGTTCCAGTTTTTTCTTTGCGAAAGCGTTGAGTATCATCATGATAAGCTCGACCGCCGTCGTTATTATAACAAGGTACACCAGCGGCATTATATCCTTGTTTTCCAATGCCGCCTGCCGCTCTATGATATCCACGACAAGCTTGCCTATGAACGTCCATATATAGGACATCGACGCGCCCGCTATTCCCCCGAGTATCAGAAACCCTATCATCGACTTTCTGTACTTCAGATAGGCGCGGAAAATATAACCGCAGTTGCTGAGCACACCATATTCGTGATGCAGCTCGTCCTCCTGCTCGTTCTTTTTGGATTTGAAAATAAACATTCTGTCCGTCCTCCTTTACAGAAGGAATAGACATACGGTATGTTGACAAGAATTTAATGTTTCAAAATTGAATTTTCCGAACCGCTGTGAGCGCCGTTTCACGGCGTTCGCGCTATCCCAGTGTGAAAACTTTTTTTCGCCTTGCGAAAAGCATGCTTTCACACCCGCTTGCGGAAAATCATGATTTAGCTTTATGACGCTCTTTTCAGACCTCAACATCAGCTTCGTAGTCTACTCCATCTATACCAAAACCAAACAATGCGTAGAAATCCTCCCAGTAGCCGTCAAGATCGGCGCACTCCTTAAAATTATCCTGAGAGAGCTTGTTCCACAGCTCTGTTACCTCGTCCTGAACGTCCTTTTGCATTTCCAAGTCGTCAAGACGGATCATTCCGTTTTCATCAGTCTGCACGGCAGAACCGTACATTTTCCGGTTGAACAAACGGTACATCTGCTCAATGCAGCCCTCATGGCTGCCTTTCGCTTTCATCACCTTGTACAGTATAGAGATGTAAAGCGGAACGATGGGAATGGCGCTGCTGGACTGAGTGACCAGCGCCTTGTTTACGGAAATGTACGCTTTTATTCCACTGTCGGAATACTTTTCCGTTATCTTTTTTGACGTTTCAAAAAGATGAGCCTTAGCTCTGCCGATGGAACCCTCGAAATACATCGGGTGCGTTATTTTCGGACCGATATAAGAATATGCAACGGTAACGGCGTTGTACTCTATCGCATCGGCGGCTTTGAGAGCGTCAATCCACGCTTCCCAATCCTCTCCGCCCATCACCTTTACGGTGGCGGTTATTTCCTCCTCTGTCGCAGGCTCTATCGTTATCTCCGAAACGCAGTTGTTTCTTAAATCAATGGTCTTGTTGGTGTACGGCTCACCCGTGGTTTTAAGCACGCTCGAATACACCGTATCGCCGACTGTTCTTCTCGGAGCGGCAAGCGAATATACCACCATGTCAACTTTCCCAAGATCGGATTTTATAAGCTCGATAACTTCTTTTTTACACTCGTCGGAATAAGCGTCGCCGTTTATCGTTTTCGCGTATAAGCCGTCCACGGCGGCAAACTTCTCAAACGCTTTGGTGTTGTACCAGCCGCTTGTGGCGGTCTTGTTTCCGCTCGCGGGGCGGTCGAACATCACGCCTATCGTCGCCGCGCCGCAGGAATACGCCGCCGCTATCCTCGAAGCCAAGCCGTAGCCCATTGACGAGCCGACAACAAGCACCTTTTTCGGTTCCGCCGTTTTCGGCTGAGCCTTTACGTAGTCTATCTGCTTTTTTACGGCAGCCTCGCAGCCTGTCGGGTGAGCCGTCGTGCATATAAATCCTCTTACCTTGGGTGTAACTATCATATTGAAATTCCTCCTTAAAATTTAAAAATCATGCACCTGCGCTTCTTGCCTCGCCGACCGAGGCGGCGGCAGCGGAAACGCGGCGCGTCTGCCGTATACCAGTAACGGCGGCATACGGCAAAGCGTACATAAACATTTTAACACAAACCGTCGCTTTATTCAAGCCCTTTTAAACAAATTTTTAGCTTACAGCCGTATATAATGTGCTATGCAAAATAAATTATTAAAAAAATTTCGCAGATTGGTTCAAACAGCATTAGCCTTTGTTTTTTTCGTTCCGTCAAGCTGCCAACTCCCTGCATCTCTGTTTTTTGACAGATTAGCGGTCTGCGGGGAAATTTCCGTGTGGCTGTTTCGGCTCGCGTCCTTAAGCGCACGATTAAGCTGCCGCTCCAGACCAAATATAAAACAGCCCTATACACAAACGGTATTGCAACAAAAGGTCGTATTTTGTTGCAAAAATCTTGCTAAAGGACCTATAATTTATTGACAAATTTGTGGAAAGGGTGTATAATAAAATAAATATTGTCCGGCATACGGTCCGCGGCAAATTAATATTTACATTATCTTAACTTATTCTTTGCCATTTTCTGAACCCTGAAGCGCCATAATAATCTCAACGGAAAATCTTAAGTTTTTTGACAGAAATATTCTGTTGATTTTGCAAGGGATTTATGTTATATTTAGAATATCACAAAAAACATATTGTGAGGGGAAAAAATTGAAAACCATTTACATAATGCTGTCAAAATCCGACACTATGGTGTCGAAGATGATAAGCGCGCTCTCCGAGTGTGAATATACCCACGCGTCAATTGCGTTTGAAAAGGATCTCAGCCCGATGTACAGCTTCGCGCGAAAGGGAAGCATGCCGCTGCCCGCGGGACTCAGGCTGGAGTATACGGACAAAGGATATTACAGTGAGCATGGCAACATTCCATGTGCGGTTTATGAGCTTATCGTTGACGATAAAAAGTACTATTCTGCCCAAAAACTGGTGGCGGAAATGATGAAGCAGGTCGACACCTATAACTACAATGTTATAGGGCTTCTTCTGTGCAAATTCAACATCTCCGTATATGACCGTGAACATCATTACTTTTGCTCGGAATTCGTGGGTGATATCCTTACGCGCTCCAACGCGCTTAAGCTTCCAAAGCCGCCGAGCCTTATGCGGCCCAACGACTATACCAATATTCCTGAACTTTCTCTGTGTTTTCAGGGAAGAATGGAGGAGCTGGCGAGATACTGTGAGGATATCAGAAGCGGCGAAATGGTCTACGGAGCTTAAAAATAAAATATCCCGCGCGGCTTTGTTTTACAACAAAGCCGCGCCAAATATTTATCAAAATTTTTTTGACATAAAACGCTATGTTGATTTATATATTTTAACCCGGAAAAAACTCCAATCACATCGGCTCACCTCACCAACATTTTTAAAAAAATTATTGTTTTTCGATAAAAACCTATTGACAAATGATATGACATGTGGTATTATATCCTTGCAAGAAAAAATAAAGGGGATATTTTATGTGGAACAAGGATAAATCGGTAATATTGTCCTCCTGTATTATCAAAGTTGTGTATTTTATCATATTTGTTTGCTGCGTGACAGCACCGTTTATGGTACGGTTCTACGACGAATATGTGATACTTCCCAGCGGCGGAAAGTCACTGTTTGTGCCGCTGCTGATAACGCTGTACTGCATAGTGCCGCCCGCGGTCTTCGCGCTTATAAATCTTGATCTGCTGCTGTGGAACATTCGTAAGGGCAAACCGTTTGTTCAAAATAACGTAAGATATCTCAGGCGTATTTCTTACTGCTGTTTCGCGGTATCGGTGATATTTATCTGCTTTTCTTTTCACCGTCCCATAGGATTTGCGATAGTATTTGCCGCCGCGTTCTTCGGTCTTATACTGCGGGTGGTGAAAAACTGCTTTGAGCAGGCGGTAGCTATCCGCGAGGAGAATGATTTTACGGTATAAGGTGCTGGGAAAGTTTGATATAAATTTTCAGATTCACTGGTTTTGTGCTTTTCAGAGCTTGTCCTAAATTTTACTTTGCAAAACGGCGCAAAACTCGAAAGGAGCAATACTCCCTTTGGGAGCATAATTATAAACATGCCAATAATTGTAAACCTTGACGTTATGATGGCAAAGCGCAAGATATCCTCCAACGAGCTTGCCGAAAAAATTGAGATAACTCCCGCCAACCTTTCCATTCTTAAAACGGGAAAAGCAAAAGCGGTGCGGTTCTCCACGCTGGAGCGCCTGTGCGAGGTGCTGGACTGCCAGCCGGGAGATCTGCTTGAATATAAAGAAGACAAGAAATAAATACTCGCTGATCCCTTCGGGTATCAGTGTGCCATCTGTATTCCAGTTTGTTGAAATGGAGAAAATTTATGGAAAACAACAATAACAAAATTCAAACCAATTCATTCAAGCCTTCAGACGCAGTGAACATGGGCGCTACCATAGGTGTTTCCGATATTTCTACTGCTCAGCCGCTGTCAAGACCAAAATATTCCCTTACTGATTCTATATGCGCATGGATGTGCTTTGCACTTGGATTTATCTTTACGCGTTATGTATGCGGATATGCGGGCGGACTGTGGGGCGGTATATTCTGGGCATCCGTCGGCGCTCTTGGTGCGGTATATGTAAGGCACAAGGCGCTTAAGGTCACACGCGCTCAAATTGCCGTGTTTATTATTTCTGAGTTCTTCTGTCTGACGCCAATATTCTGCGCGAACGGCTTTGTGAATACTCTTGCGGCTATGTTCTCCTTTGCGCTGATGTTCTATCTGGCGGTTTCGGTAAGCGGCGCGGCTCTGTTTGGAAAGCATTTTGTGATTGACGCGCTTTCGGGTATTCTGGCGCGTCCGTTTATGAGCTTTACCCACTCTCCCCGAGCGGCTTTCTGGCTGTTCAAGGGAGGCAAGGAAGGACAAAGATCAAAAACCGTCCTGTATGTGCTATTGGGATTGCTGTGTGCCGTTCCTCTTACAATAGTTGTCGTGGTGCTTCTGATGTTCTCGGACAGCGCTTTTGAAAGCGTAATGGACACATTCCTTTCGGGCTTTGCCAACGTTTCATTTGCGCTTTTCTGGCAGATTTTTTTCGCAGTCCCGATAGGAATGTACCTTTTCGGAGCGGTGTTCTCCTCGACAAAGCCAGCCTGGAGCTATTCTGAGGAGGCTCCCATATACCGCTTTCTTCCCCCGCCAATAGCATACACGGCAGTGACTCCCATATGCGTTTTCTATATGATCTACATTATCACCCAGTTGGGTTACTTTACTGCCGCTTTTGGAGGGGAGCTGCCAGAAGGATACAGCTACTCGGAATTTGCGCGGCGCGGATTTTTCGAGCTGTGCGTTATCGCGGTGATAAATCTCTGTGTGATAACCCTTATGCAGGCACTTGTTAGGCGGGGAGATGGCGACAGACGTCCGAAAACACTGCGGGTGTACACGATAATAATTTCTGTCTTTACGCTGCTGCTTATCACCTCTGCGCTCAGCAAGATGATACTTTATATAAAAGAATTGGGCATGACCCAGCTGAGAATATACACATCATGGTTTATGCTCCTTCTT
>ERZ779621.795-NODE-795-length-10681-cov-6.522586_pt1 | contig 10681 bp, 10 predicted proteins | sample MGYA00514215_ERZ779621 | MGnify/ENA primary metagenome ERZ779621 (study PRJEB29562, sample SAMEA4376715) | mouse gut metagenome | isolation source: Cecum | study: EMG produced TPA metagenomics assembly of the A DSS colitis mouse model was used to assess the...
CGCAAAATAATCATACTGAAGAGATTGAGAGGTGTCCGAAATGAAATTATCCCGAAAAAGAATCTTTTTGTCTGCGGCAGCAGTCCTTTTCTTTGCGGGCTTGATTTTTGCGGCAGTTTACCTGAAAAGTGTGGCAGATTATAAAAGGGCGGTAAAAGAAACCGCTTTTAGCGGCATAGATATTTCCAATATTCCCGACGGAATTTATGTGGGTGAATATGACGTGAATTTTATATATGCCAAGGTGGAAGTGACGGTTCGGAATGGAGTAATTACAAGCATTGATATTTTGGAGCATAAAAACCAACGCGGAAAACCCGCAGAGGTTGTCACTGACAGAATTATAGAGGAGCAGAAAATAGATGTTGACGCAATATCAGGCGCAACAAATTCAAGCACCGTCATAAAGAAAGCTGTTGAAAATGCCATCAATGGGATATCCTATTGACAAATGCAAAGCGGATGAGGTATACTTGAAAACGAGTTAGCGGCCACTAACACAAGGGGCCGCTTTTGTCAGGGTCAATGATTAGCCTTTGCTAACTCATATGGCGCTGCCGGAAAATATGAAAGTGGGGAAAAGCATAATGATGATCAATAAAAGGTTGATCGGGACTGTCAGTGAAAGTAAAAAATACATAGCAGGAAATGTGGCAGTGCAGTGGTGCTCTCTTGTCGCAAACATTGTCATGATGACGGCAGTGACGAGTCTGCTTGCATCCCTTTTCACAAAAACAGCAGATAAAAACAGTGTGTTCATAACTGCGGCTGTGGCGGTTATAGCTGTCTTAATCCGTTTCAGCTGTACGATTCTCTCAAGCCGTGTGGGGTATCTCTCATCCAAAATGGTGAAAAGACTTCTGCGTGAAAGGATATATACAAAGTTACTGGAGCTGGGCGCTTCTTATAAGGAGCAGGTGAAGACCTCTGAGGTGGTCCAGGTGGCAGTGGAGGGCGTGGAGCAGCTGGAGACCTATTTCGGCGCATATCTTCCGCAGTTCTTTTACGCTATGCTGGCACCCCTTACCCTGTTTGTGTATCTGTGCTTTGTAAATGTGCCGTCCGCTATTGTTCTGCTCGTCTGTGTGCCTCTGATCCCCATTGCAATAGCCGCGGTGCAGACATGGGCGAAAAAGCTGTTGTCAAGGTATTGGGGACAGTATACGGCGCTGGGAGATACCTTTCTGGAAAACCTGCAGGGACTTACCACGCTCAAAATCTATCAGGCCGATGATTTCAAGAATGAGGAAATGAATTGTGAAGCGGAAAAGTTCCGGAAGATCACTATGAAAGTTCTGACCATGCAGCTGAATTCCATTACCATTATGGATTTGGTTGCTTACGGCGGTGCGGCATTGGGAGTAATTATGGCGGCGACGCAGTTTCAGGCAGGAAAGGTTTCTCTTTCGGGATGTCTTTTGATTATCCTGCTATCATCGGATTTCTTTATCCCCATGCGCCAGTTGGGAAGCTTTTTCCATGTTGCCATGAACGGAATGGCGGCCAGCGATAAGATTTTCCGGCTGCTTGATTTGTCGGAAGGAGCAGAAAAAACAGAAAGCTTTCCCGGAAACGGCACCGTTTCATGTTCTGATTTGCATTTTTCCTATGGCGGGGAGGATATAACGGATTCGAGCGGGAGAGAAATTCTGCATGGAATCCATATGAAAATTCCAAAAGGCGGATTTGTTTCCATTGTGGGGGAGAGCGGTTGCGGGAAATCCACCATGGCGTCGATATTCATGGGAAGAAATCAGGGATATTCCGGTTCGGTGAAGCTTGGCGGCAAAGAACTGAGGGATATAAAAGAAGAGGAGCTGATGAAAAATATTACATATATCAGCCATCAGAGCTATCTTTTCAAGGGGACGGTAAGGGACAATCTCCGAATGGGAAAACCCGACGCCTCCGACGCGCAGCTGTGGGAGGTTCTGGAACAGGTGAAGCTGTCGGGCTTTTTGAGAGCGGAAATGGGGCTTGACACGCTTCTTACGGAAAAAGCTTCTAACCTTTCAGGCGGCCAATGCCAGAGACTGGCACTGGCAAGGGCGCTGCTTCATGATAGTCCCGTATATATTTTCGATGAAGCCACTTCCAATATTGACGTGGAGAGTGAAAACGATATTATGAGAGAAATTCACGGGCTTGCCGGACATAAAACGGTTATTCTGATTTCACACCGCCTTGCCAATGTGGCGGCCTCGGATAAGATTTATGTGATGGACAACGGAAACATTGCGGAGAGCGGAAGGCACGAAGAGCTGCTGGAAAAGGGTGGGATTTATGCGGAAATGTGGAATACACAGCAAAAACTTGAAAATTACGCAGACACCGTAAAGGGATATTCAAATGGTCATTTTTTGGACAAGAAAGGACCGAACAGAGAGAAGGAACTGAAGAGAGAGAAGGACCAAACAGAGGAAAGGACGGTGTAAGGGGATGAAAAGAAGGAGCGGGTTTGCGGTTATGGCAAGGCTTATCGGCCTGGTGAAGCCTCTTACGGGATTTATGATTCTGGCGGTCATAATGGGTTTGGCCGGACATCTATGCGCCTCCTTTATCACAATTCTGGGCGGAAATGCAGTGCTGGGTCTGCTTGGTTTCGATATGGCTTTAAGCTTGAAGACCATATCTGCCTGTGTGCTTGTGTTTGCCGTAATGCGGGCAGTGCTGCGGTATGGAGAGCAGTCCTGCAATCATTTTATTGCATTTAAGCTGCTTGCTTTGATTCGGGATAAGGTATTTCGTGCGCTGCGCAGGCTTGCTCCTGCGAAGCTGGAGGGCAGAGACAAGGGGGATTTGATTTCGGTTATTACTTCGGATATCGAGCTGCTGGAAGTATTTTACGCACACACGATCTCGCCTATAGCGATTGCTTTTCTGTATACAGTCATTATGTGCCTGTTCATCGGCTCCTTTCATCCTGTGCTGGGGCTTCTGGCTCTTCTTGCATACCTGACGGTTGGAGCCGCGATACCGCTTATCACCTCAAAATTAAGCGGCAGGGGCGAATCAGCAGCAGGGGCGGAATTTCGTGCCGAATCGGGAGAATTAAGCGGATTTGTCCTTGACAGCCTGCGTGGGCTTTCCGAAACGATACAGTATGGCCGGGGTGAGGAACGTCTTGCACAGATGAATAAGAGGACGGATGCCCTTTCGGTAATTGAAATGCGTTTGAAGCGTACTGCCGGAAGAAATATGGCGGTTACGAATACTGTGATTCTCATTTTTGACTTGGGAATGCTGCTTTTATCCGCAATGCTGTATCAAGAGGGCATTGTAGATTATACGGGAGTACTGGTTCCCACCATCGCACTGTTTTCTTCCTTCGGGCCTGCCGTGGCACTGGCGAACCTGGGAAGCACGTTACAAAATACCTTTGCGGCGGGAAATCGTGTGCTGGATATTCTGGACGAAATGCCTGCCGTGGAGGAAGAGGCGGGGAAAAAGGAGACTGTCTTTGACGGCGCCTGCGCGGAGAATGTCAGTTTTTCTTACGGAAGGCCTTCTGACGGAGCGGAGGTGATTCTGGATCGTGTGTCCCTGCGGATTCCAAAAGGTCAGATTATCGGGCTCGTGGGGAAAAGCGGCAGCGGAAAATCCACGTTGTTAAAGCTGTTTATGCGCTTCTGGGATGTGAGAAGCGGAAAGGTGGAGATTTCGGACAGAAATATTAAAGAAATCAATACGGCTGATCTGAGGAATATGGAAAGCTTTATGACACAGGAGACATATCTGTTTCATGACAGTATAAGGAATAATCTGCGGATTGCGAAGCTGGACGCGTCGGATGGGGAAATTGAGGCAGCCTGCCGCAAGGCCTCCGTCCATGATTTTATTATGAGCCTTCCCGAGGGATACGATACACCTGTGGGTGAGCTTGGGGATACGCTTTCGGGAGGAGAGCGGCAGCGGCTTGGACTTGCCAGGGCATTTTTGCATGATGCGCCTCTTCTGCTGCTTGACGAGCCCACCAGTAATCTTGACAGCTTAAATGAGGCGGTTATACTGAAATCTCTGCGGGAGGAGCGGGACGGAAAAACGGTGGTGCTGGTGTCCCACAGACAGTCCACCATAAGGATTGCAGATAATACATACAAAGTGGAAAGTCTGTCGCAGACAGGGCGTCTTTCATAAGGAGGGAGGATGAGAATGAAACTTAAAAAAATATTATATGTCATTTTAGGATGTATCGGTGTTGCGCTGGGAGCTTTAGGAGCGGTGCTTCCGCTTCTGCCTTCTTTCCCGTTCCTTCTGCTTGCGGCATTCTGCTTTGCCAGAAGCTCGGAAAAGCTGCATAAATGGTTTACGGGAACCAAGCTGTATAAAAACAATCTGGAAAGCTATGTAAAGGGCAAGGGCATGACCAGAAAAACCAAGATTAAGATTATGGTCACGGTGAAGCTTTTGAAGTCGGGGGGATTCCTTATGATTGACCAGGTTCCTGGGGGAAGGTTGGGCCTTGTATGTGTCTTGGTGTTCCATATTTTATTTTTTCTGCTCGGCGTCAAAACGATCCGGGCAGGGGAATAAAGCCGCTGCCGGCTTGCGCTCCTGCCGGTTGTATATTATAATTATGTGGAAGTGTTCAGCAATTATCTGCAGGGGAAGGCAGTTTTTTCCGGAGGGGTAGGGCTATGAAATGATCGGATTAAAACGAGGATGCGTAAAGCTTTATGAGCATGAGACAGAGTGGGAGATTGAAGCCAAAAATACCATTTCCCGGCTGAAAGAAATATTAGGCGGTGTGATTAAGGATATTCAGCATGTGGGCAGCACCGCAGTATTTTCCATAAAGGCAAAGCCCATCATTGACATTGCCCTTGCGGTAGACAGCTTTGATGAAATTCTCGCCCATGAAGGTGCACTTAAGGCGGAAGGGTTCTATTATCGCCCCAATGTACAGTCGTCGCTGGGCAGTCAATTGCTGTTTGCCTGCGGGAACTTTTATCAGGGAACGGGAGACCTGCAGACACACTTTATCCATGTGGTTCTGACTGACAGTATGGAGTGGATCAATTATATAAACTTCAGAGATTATCTTAACAACATGCCGTCTGTTGCGAAAGCCTATGAGGACTTGAAGCTGTCTCTTGCCATGCAGGCCCCCGTTGACGGCGGAAGAGAGAAATACTGTAGCGGTAAGCATGACTTTATCGTTTATACTTTAAGGAAAGCGCTGGTTAATTCGTATCTGGGAAAAGTGGCTGACATTTCCATTGACCGGCCAATGGGCAGTGTGCACCCTGAACATAAGGATATCATTTATCCTGTGAACTATGGATTTATTCCCAATATTTTAGGCGGTGACGGTGAGGAGATGGACGTTTATCTGCTTGGAGTAGACCACCCGGCGAAGGAATATAGAGCCCGTGTGATCGGAATTGTACACCGGCACAATGATGTGGAAGACAAGCTTGTTGCCGCGCCCGACGGAATGCATTATACAAAAGAAGAGATTGCAGAGGCAGTACACTTTCAGGAACAATATTTCGATAGCGAAATTGAGGTGCGGTGTGATGCCGGAGATAAAACGAGTACATGACAAAAAATGATACAGGAGGGGAATAATCGTCCGGCGATTGTCCCCTCCTGTACTATTTCCACTATTTCCGCATGGCGGCCCGCTTCCGCAGGGTGGGATCCAGAATTTTTTTGCGGATCCGAAGCTTGCTGGGGGTCACCTCCAGCAGCTCGTCAGTGTCTATAAAATCCAGTGCCTGCTCCAACGACAGGATTCTGGGAGGCGTAAGCCGAAGAGCCTCATCAGCGCTGGAGGAACGAGTGTTGGTGAGCTGCTTTTTCTTGCAGACATTGACCTCGATGTCCTCGCTGCGGCCCGTCTGGCCTACCACCATGCCGGCGTACACCTTTTCGCCGGGGCCGATAAACAGACTTCCCCGCTCCTGTGCGTTGTACAGGCCGTAGGTGATGGCCTCGCCCGCCTCGAAGGCGATCAGGGAGCCCTGTCTTCTGTATTGAATATCTCCCTTGTAGGGGGTGTAGCCGTCAAATACGGTATTCATGATGCCGTTTCCCTTGGTGTCCGTGAGAAACTCTCCCCGGTAGCCGATGAGACCTCTGGCAGGAATGGAAAATTCCAGCCGGGTGTAGGTGCCGCCTGAGATGGAGGACATATTCTGAAGCTCTCCCTTGCGCTGCCCCAGCTTTTCGATAACGGCTCCGGCAAATTCATTGGGCACGTCGATATAACACAGCTCCATAGGCTCCGTGCGCTTACCGTTCTCATCGGTGCGATAGAGAACCTCTGCTTTGCTCACCGCAAATTCGTATCCTTCCCGGCGCATGTTTTCCACCAGCACGGACAGATGCAGCTCGCCCCGGCCCGAAACCTTGAAGCATTCCGTGGTGTCGGTTTCCTCCACCCGGAGAGAGACGTCTGTGTTCAGCTCCCGGAACAGTCTGTCCCGGATGTGACGGCTGGTGACATATTTTCCTTCCTGCCCTGCCATGGGAGAATCATTTACCATAAACTGCATGGCAATGGTGGGCTCACTGATCTTCTGGAAGGGGATGGGAATCACATGATCGGGAGAGCAGAGGGTGTCGCCGATCCGGATATCGCTGATGCCTGATATGGCTACGATAGAGCCTATGCCTGCTTCCCGCACCTCCGTTTTATTCAGCCCGTCAAACTCATACAGCTTGCTGACCTTTACTTTTCTCTGGTTTTCCGGCTCATGATGATTGCAGATCACCACTTCCTGATTCACCCGGATCACCCCGTTGTCTACCTTGCCTACGCCGATACGTCCCACGTATTCGTTATAGTCGATGGTGCTGATCAGAACCTGAGTGCCTGCCTCCGGGTCGCCCTCCGGAGCCGGAATATAGTTTACGATGGTTTCGAATAATGGTTCCATGCTGGTTCCGGGAACCTGAGGATCCGTAGAAGCCACGCCGGTTTTGGCGGAGGCATATACAAAGGGGCAGTCCAGCTGGGAATCGTCCGCGTCCAGCTCCAGAAATAGCTCCAGAACCTCGTCCACCACCTCGCCGGGCCGGGCTTCGGGCCGGTCAATCTTGTTGATGCACACGATGACGGGAAGCTTCAGCTCCAGAGCCTTGCGCAGCACAAATTTAGTCTGGGGCATGGCGCCCTCAAAAGCGTCTACCACCAGGATGACGCCGTTCACCATCTTGAGTACCCGTTCCACCTCCCCGCCGAAATCAGCGTGTCCGGGAGTGTCGATGATGTTGATCTTTGTGTTTTTATACATGACGGCAGTGTTTTTGGAGAGAATGGTGATTCCTCTCTCCCGCTCGATGTCGTTGGAGTCCATGACCCGTTCCGCCACCTCCTGGCCTTCCCGGAACACGCCGCTTTGCTTTAGCAATTCATCTACCAGCGTAGTTTTGCCATGATCCACATGGGCGATAATGGCAACATTTCTGATATCCTCTCTTTTCTGCTTCAAAAATATACCTCCCTGTCCGCAGGATACCCCCTGTCAGTAATTTTTCCTGCCTGTGCGGCTGCAATCCGACGGTTTATCTGCATGCAGTTTATAGCAAAACAGACGGACCGCCGGATCAGCAGCACACAGATAGAATTTTTTTCAAAAAATGGTTTATTATGGCGGTATTTGTTATATAATTGCGGATAACGTATCAATTTGTTCCAAGGTGTAAATGAAAACATTTGATCCCTTTTCAAACTGCTACAGTATAGCACCATTCTGCCGCAGATGCAAGGGTTTGTGCAGGGGGCGGAAAATAAATGAGTGCAAATCAATATCAAGATTAACGGAAAAGTGGTAAAAAATCAAAAAATTTAAAGAAAAACGAAGAAATACGCGACGAAAAAGTGTACTAAATATAAGCGTTTTATTGTATATATAGTATTATCCGCGGGTCATGCCCGCGGTGTTACCGGAAAAAGTCTTAGCGTAAGAAGGGAGAACGAAAATGACAGATAAGGTAATTGAAAACAACCAGGTGACAGTCATGGGGGAGGTCGTGAGCGACTTTTCCTTCAGTCATGAAATATTCGGGGAAGGATTCTATATGGTAGATGTCAGATGTAAACGCCTCAGCGAAAGCTATGATATCATACCCGTAATGGTATCTGACCGGCTGCTGGATGTGACTGCGGATTACATGGGAGAGCTGATCTGTGTAAACGGACAGTTCCGCTCCTATAACCGGCATGAGGAGCGGAGAAACCGGCTCGTGCTGTCAGTATTCGCCAGAGAGGTGAGCTTTATCGATGAGATGGAGGAGAGCTCCAAGACCAACCAGATTTTTCTGGACGGCTATATCTGTAAAGAGCCCATTTACCGGAAGACGCCTCTGGGAAGAGAGATCGCGGATCTGCTGCTGGCGGTGAACCGTCCCTACGGCAAATCCGATTATATACCCTGTATCTGCTGGGGGAGAAATGCCCGATATGCGAATAATTTTAAGGTTGGAGAACGATGCGCAGTGTGGGGCAGGATACAGAGCAGGGAATACATGAAAAAGCTGGATGAGGAGAATGTGGAGAGAAGAGTGGCTTTTGAGGTGTCCGTAAGCAAGCTGGAGCTAATCGAAGCATAAAGAGAAGAAAGGTTTGCCAAAAATAGGATAATATGGTATTCTGACATAAAAGGCTGACCTCCGGCAGGAGCAGAGAAGGGATGGGGTGCGTTATGGCGAAAGGCTTGATTTACATATATGCCGGCGACGGACGAGGCAAATCACCTGCGGCGATCGGGAGGGCTGTGCAGGCAGCAGCAGAGGGAAAAAGCGTGATGATTATCCAGTTCTTAAAGGGAAAAGGGCTGGGAGAGTCCGATTTTGTCCGCAGGATGGAGCCGGAGATCAGGCTGTTCCATTTCGAAAAGTCAGGTGAAAATTTTGAGCAGCTGTCGGAGGAGAAAAAGCAGGAGGAAATCGGCAATATCAGAAATGGCTTGAATTTTGCAAAAAAGGTGCTGGCCACAGGGGGCTGTGATCTTTTGATTCTGGATGAGGTTTTAGGACTGGTGGAGCGGAATATTGTTACGGTGGAGGACGTGAAGGCCATGCTGGAAAGCCGGGAGGAGACCAGTGTGATCCTTACAGGCATCAAGCTCCGCGATGAGATCTGTGTGCTGGCCGATGAGGTGTCGAAAATAGAGACCGTAAAATTTAAGGTATGGGAATAAAAGGATTGACACTTTCCGCCAGGAATGTTATGCTACAAAATATAGAGATAGAGGTCGCGTGATTTATGAGTACCTTTTTTGATACGGCAGGCGTAGATGAGAAAAAGGGAAAGGGGAGAACGCCGAAAGAGGAGATTTTCTGCAGGTCAAATCTTGGGCATACGGTTAAAAGCTGTATGACTGTCATCCGGATACCGGATGGAGCGCTATCGGAAATATCCTGAAGGATTGACCGCCGGCGTATTGTTTCGCCGGCGTTTTTTATCATATCAGAAAGTTCTTCATTCTTTCCTGTATGATAAAAGCCCCATTGGGCAGAAAAATGGAGGTAAAAAATGGCGATTTTTAAAGGGGCGGGCGTGGCTATAGTCACACCCATGCATGACAACGGAGAAGTAAATTACGAGCAGTTTGCCGAGCTGGTGGAATTCCAGATTGCAGGGGGGATCGATGCCATTATAGTATGCGGTACTACAGGAGAAGCATCTACCCTGACCCATGAGGAGCATCTGGACGTGATCCGGTACTGCGTAAAGACGGTGGCAGGAAGGGTTCCGGTGATTGCGGGAACGGGTTCCAACTGTACGGAGACGGCCATATATCTTTCCAGGGAGGCGGAGGAGGCCGGAGCAGACGGACTGCTCTTGGTCAGTCCCTACTATAATAAGGCAACTCAGAAGGGGCTGTACGCACATTTTAAGGCAATTGCAGATGCCGTAAAGATTCCCTGCCTGTTGTACAATGTGCCGGGAAGAACCGGGTGCAATATTCTTCCGGAGACGATCGTCCGGCTGTGCCGGGATACGGAAAATATTGTAGGTGTCAAGGAGGCCAGCGGCAATATCAGCCAGATCGCCCGTCTGGCGGCTCTGGCGGAAGGATGTGTGGACATTTATTCCGGAAACGACGATCAGATTGTACCGATCATGTCTCTGGGAGGACTGGGGGTCATTTCCGTGCTGGCCAATGTGGCGCCGGCTCAGACACATGAGATCTGCCGTACATACCTGGATGGGGATGTCAGAGGGAGCTGCAGGCTGCAGCTGCAGGCTATGAACTTGTGCGGCGAGCTGTTTAGCGAGGTAAATCCGATCCCTGTGAAGAAGGCTTTAAACCTTATGGGTATGGGCGCCGGCACGCTGAGAATGCCTCTCACGGAGATGGAGCCTGCAAATGCGGAGCGCCTGGAGCAGGCCATGAAGGCATATGGTATTTTGGGCGAGTAGTATCACTGAATAGACGTATACGCAAAGAGGTGTAAGAATGATAAAAATTTTATTGCACGGATGCAACGGAAAGATGGGGCAGGTGATAAGCGGTCTGCTCGCTGCCGACAGTGAGGCAGAGGTGGCTGCGGGGGTGGATGCTTTTGATGACGGACATAACCCGTATCCTGTTTTTTCTCATATCAGCCAGTGCAGTGTGGAGGCGGACTGTGTCATTGATTTTTCAGTGTCTTCGGCTGTAGATGGTCTGCTGGACTATTGTGCAGAAAAAAAACTTCCCTGCGTGCTTTGTACCACGGGACTTGA
>ERZ779621.797-NODE-797-length-10660-cov-4.282131_pt1 | contig 10660 bp, 11 predicted proteins | sample MGYA00514215_ERZ779621 | MGnify/ENA primary metagenome ERZ779621 (study PRJEB29562, sample SAMEA4376715) | mouse gut metagenome | isolation source: Cecum | study: EMG produced TPA metagenomics assembly of the A DSS colitis mouse model was used to assess the...
ATTCCGGTTAAACAAAAAGTTTATCCACATACATATCGGCCTGAAGCATTCTCCAGCCCCATCTGGCGGGCCGAAGCACAACCGCCGTTTTCCTTCTCAATCAACCGGATCCGGGAGTCCTGTTCCATCCACTTTTTGATGATACTTACAGAATGATCCTTTGAACCGTCGCTGACAAAGATAAATTCCAGATACTCCGCCTTCCAAGCGGTAACACTCTTCAGACACCTTTCCAGATACGGAGCCACATTATAAACCGGGAAAATTACGCTCAGCTCCTTCTCACCTTCGCATCCATTTTTCCAATCCAGAACAACAGGACTCCTGCCCTCTCTCCAGGTCTTTAAATTGACCTCCCGGGAAAAGGTTCTGCACTGCTCCCATATATGAAAGGCACTTACCTCTCCCTCTAAAATTGAGCCCGCCAAATATTGGGGAGCATAATTCAAAATCGACAGAAGGTCCGCTCCTTTACATCGTATGGGACAGAAAGCCCATACCCCTTCCATGCCGCCAAATCGATAATATGGCAGAAAAACCAGCTCCTCCGGCAGTGAAAAGAGCCCTCTGGCTGCGTCATTGCGAATCCTTTCCTCCAGTATTTCCATATCTCTTGCCGGCCATGGACATACTACACAGCATTGCTTTAAATTGACATACCGAAATAATTCTTCAAGCCGCTCCGGTCCGCAATCCCCCACTAAAATGGCCGCTTTGTCTATCTGCAGAGACGCCAAAAACAATTCCAGTTCTTCCATTTGTATCCCCCTTTATCCAGGCAGACCTCCTCTCAGCGTCTCTTTGCCAGAAAATTTTCTGCGGCATAAAAAGCCTTTCGAAACAACAGCTTTACCGTATATTTCACCCCGCTGTCTCTAATACATTGGATCCCGCCGCTGATCAGATTTTTCCTTTTCCCACCGTTAACAGACCAATACCGATACAGATTTTTTCTATCCTCGTAGCACAGCAGCTGACTCCAATCCCTCCCCCTGAGACAGCGGATCAACCCGATCCGCTTATTTCTTTCTGCCAAAAGTTCGCGGTCTGTTTCTGCGGAATCATCCATCGCAGCTGCTTTCCCTGACAAGGGCTCAGAATCTTCGGAATATGCAGAGATCATTTTCTCCGAAATATGTACAAATACCTCGTGCAATCCCTCCAGCAAAGCCTGAATATATTCTATATTTGTCATTTCGATCATCCAGATCGTGTAATTACAGATCAAGTGCATTATTGCAGACAGCTCTTTTCCTTCGAATGCCGCCGAAGGCAGACCACCGGATGAAACCTGGTATCCGTTGTATATTCCGTCCAGTGCATCCTCAAAAACCTTCAGAATATCCAATCGTCCTTTACCTGTTCCTGCCGTGATCTGCCCTGCACGATTCATCCGATAGATAAAACCGGTTCCGGGTAAAGCAACACAGCTTTTAGCCAGATGCACCAGCTGAATATGAGGCCTTATATCCTCCCATTTCACACCCTCCGGAAAAGAAAATCCATTTTCCTTTAAAAAAGCCGTCCGATAAATCTTGCGGTTGGCATTTACCTCCAATAAATATAATTTTGGACAAATGGACGCATTCAAATTCTTGATTTCAATCCCGGCTCCGGTCATAAATATCTCATCATACAGCGGCTTGTCCATCCAGTCTTCCAGAAGATGCGACGCTTCATTATAGCACCTGGGCAGGGTAAATATCATATCAGGGACAAAATCCAGACGCTCCACAAAAGCCTCGAATTTCTCCACAAAGCGGATATCCTGCCAATCGTCACTGTCAAGAAACGCCGTATACGGCGTCTCCACCAGAGACAGCCCTTTGTTTCGGGCGGCTCCCAAGCCTTTGTTATCCTGATATACATACCTAAACATATCCCCTGCTTCGGAAATATATTTTTTACATATGCATGCAGTATCATCCGTGGAACCGTCATCTACAATGATTACCTTATAATTTCGTTCTGTTTGATATAGCAGACTGTTCAGGCACTGCTCCAGATATGCCTCTACATTGTACGCCGGGACAACGATAGTTATCTTTGGGGAAGCTCCTATATTACTAATTATTATCACCTCTGTTTTCATTTGTAATAGGGCAGGAAGGCTTTCCACCTTATTATACGATTGGTCCAGGAGTAATTATATTTCATCAATAATATTCACGCTAAAGGATGATGCAACACCTCTTCACAATATTACAAAATCCTCAATACTCCCGTCCTCTGCCCACTTACATGCATTTTCATAATCCTCGTTGGTGTCAAACTCAATCCACCCATTCCGAAAGATTTCCGCTTTTACTGGGTATCCGGATTCAATAATGGCCTGAAGCAGGTCTGTCATATACGCTTTGCGCACTGATTTCCCTGACTGCTTCCAGGGTCTATCCTCATAATTCATATAAGCATCTTTCAAAACCGTTTCTATCTGTCTTAATCCGTTTTTTGAAAATTTAAGTAATCCCACATATCTTGCATCAATCTCCTCCAGTTTCGGATTCTCAAGGCCAAGTTCGCTGATATTTCCATGGGCATCAAGGGATAAACTTTCCGTGTCAAAATCTGCCGTCCCATATCTTTTTTCCCAGTATATCTTCCAGTTGTCGTCTACTGCCACAGCAAAATCCGCCGCTGACTTCATCATCCCTCTCAGCATATGCTCTTCAAACAAAATATCGGAATAGCTCACGATAACGTCATCATTGAACTCAGGTTTTGCAGTCATGAAAGACTCCACCATATTGGTATCTGCATAATCTTCATTTGTATAATATGTAATTCCCTCATATTGAATTTTGTCCGCTGCAAATCCTCGAACTATAATGATATGTTCTATTCCGCATTTTCGGTACAATTCTATCTGGCGCTCAATCAAAGTCTTACCCATAAAGGTCAGCATACCTTTTGGCAAATTCTCAGTATACTTTTTCAGTCTAGTTCCCTGTCCTGCCGCTAAAATAATTGCTTTCATGTTGATATCCTCCTCTGCTTATCAATGTCAAACAGATTCCTTACCCTTTCCAGGTCTTTTTTTATAAAACCGTCCTCTCTTTCCGGGTGCCACATAGTTCCTGCCACTGGAAAAATTTCATGCTGCACTGCTTCTATCACCCCATCCTCTGACCGGGCTGTTACAACCAGGCCACAGCCGTTTTTCAGGTTTCTGCATGCCTGGTTATGGTAGCTGTTTACCTTATAACATTCCGTTCCTTCCTGTATTAAGTGATGTACTGCCACATGTCCTTCAATATTTTCCAGTTCATTACCAAAGTAAGAAAGTATGGACTGCATCCCCCTGCAAAATCCATAAAGGGGCAGTCCCTGCCTGACGGCAAGCGAGATTAATATCCTGTCCATAGAATCCCTTTCCGGCGCATCTCCTCCATGGGAAACCAGGCTGTTTCCGCCTGTCAAAATGATTCCGGAAGGATGGAGTTTTTCAACAATCGCTTCTGCAAAACTGCTTCTGTTTGGCACCGGCACCGGCAGGAATCCGCATTCCCATATAAAATCCGCTATTCGTTGGTCTGCACAGTCCCTTCTTTCTTGGTATGCATCAATTACTGCTACACGCTGTGTATAAATAACTACCTCCATCTTTTCCTCCCTTTACCCGCTTCCCGTGTCACCTTCTCTGTCCTTGTCTCCTTCCTGTATTTTCTCAATTCCAAGCATAGCCAGATGTTTCAAAACAGGGTGGATGATAAAATACGTTTCCGCACCCTCACCCTCCTGGTTTTTTCCTTCTAGCCTATTGTCTTCCAAGTATTTGTTTATCACTTTCATGAGCACTCTCGAACGTATATATGGTTCATAAATATAATCGATATTCACTGCTTCTTTCGGTACGTTAAAGGTGTCCCATGTAATGATTTCACCCTCGTCTATGCCTTCGCTTAAAAAGATAGCCGTTGCCCCGAATGTTCCCTCCTGCAAAAAACTGTAATAGACCGTTGTGCTTCCCCTGTATTGAGGCAGCAGCCCCGCATGTATGTGGATAAACTTTTTGTTTAACCGGAATAGATCCGGTTTCAGGATGTATCCGCCGTATCCGGAATAAATAAGGTATTTCTGATCCAGTCCCTTCAGGGCAGTTTTCATCTGCTGCGAATTTATATCTTTGTTTTCTACCAGTACATAGGGAATATCTGCCCTTTGCAGAGAATATAAGATCGGTATGTCAATGTCAAAATACTTCTTTTCCCCGCTGCCTTGTCGGTACATTTCTGCTTCCTTTTGCATCTGAAGAACATTTTCTGAATATACAATGCATATTCCCGGCATTTTTTCTTCTCTGATCATAATTTGCAGATACGCCTTTGTCCTTGCCGTATCAGAAGCAAGCAATGCAAACTCTTTTAGCCTCACTCTGTCACCTCCCTGCCGATTCCTTTTTCATTTGCCAGCTGAAAGAAAACAGCAAGCTCTTGTCCGATTATCCGTCTTAGGTGCTCCCATAAACAAGCCGAAAGCCTGTCCTGTATGGATAGCAGAGTATCGTCCACCTTCAGCAGACAGCTGAAATATTTAAGGCATCCTGTGCGTTTGTACGCAAGTACCAGGCAGTCTGCAAACATAAGATAATTTTCATAATCTTCAAAACCAGCGCCATTTTCCGGCTTCCCAGTCTCATCATATTTCGTATAAAGTCTTTTCCTGACCTCGAAGCTCTTCGTATACCAGTTGACTAAATCCAGCACTTCCTTGCTGCATTGTTCCCCTTTCAATTTTCTGCAGATTTCTGCCAAATCTTTTTTTACTGGATTGCTTTCTGTTGCTACATTGCAGGAAATACCTCCCCCCAAAGACTTTCGGTGATCCAAACAGCTTTGCCGTGTGTACAGGTAATCCTTTATAAAAGCTATTCCCCTGTATTCACTGTATGTATACGCCTGCTTTTCATTTAAATTGTTGCTGGTTATATACTTATAAGCCATATCCCGCCCCCTTTAAATAAGTGAGAATCTTCCATACTGCCTCCGGTACCGTTTCCTTCTCCGTATTAATTACAATGTCACTATTTTGCGGTACCTCGTAGATATCGTCCGCCCCGTTCAGGTTTTCCATCTCACCCTTTTGCTGTTTCCTGTAATACCCCTTTACGTCCCTTCTGGCACATTCCTCATAGGAACATTTAATGTAAACTTCAATATACTCTTCCCGAAATGCTTCTCGGACCTTTATACGCATCTCCTCGTAAGCCGCTACCTGTGAAAGAATAACCGATATTCCGTTATCCAATAGATATCTTGCAACCACCTGCACTGCCTGGTTGCACTTCATTCTCTCTTCACGAGTATATCCGAAAATATTACCGAACTGCTGACGAATGACGTCTCCGTCTATTACCTGCAGATGATCCATTCCTTCCTTTCTCAATTCTTTTTCCAATGCCTTTGCAATTGTGGTTTTTCCGCTGCCGCTCATTCCGACCATATAAATAATAAATTGTTTTTTCATGTTGATTCCTTTTACTATTTTATTTTTATCACCTGTTTTTTCATGCAATCCATCGTAATTCTTTTGTACCGGCTCCACTCCGAATAATTCTTTTCCCCGGCGCCAATTACCGCAGGAATTCCTAATTCCGCACAGCGTATTGCCATATGAGAATTAACGCCTCCGAATTGTGTTACCAGCCCTCCGATTCCCTTTGAGAAAAGAAAGTCAAACCCAGGATCGGCAGACCTGATAAAAACTATGCACCCTTCCAGCCCATGGCTGTCCTTTTCCAGTACTACCGTATCTGCAGTGACACTTTTCTGGGTAATATAATTGGGCTCTTCACCAAGCAGCCAGAAAGAATATACATCCTCGGGCTCTACGATTATGCTTGGTAATTTAAGTCTTATGGCACTCCTGTACTGAAGCTGGTTATGCCTAATATTTTCTTCAAAAACAGTTCTGATATCTCCAGTATGTAAATCCATGTATAACTGCTTTACAACCGAAATGTCAAGATATGCCATATCCTCCTTGGAAATACCCGTCCGATTTCCAAGATCCTCTATCAACAGCAGAATTTTACTTACGGACTTTGTGAAAATAAATTTCAGATATTCCCTTCCCTCGATGGATTCCCTGATAAAAGAAATCAGCTCCATCGCATTAATTGTCAGACCATTCTGTTCCAGCTCTGTCTGGATACGGAACATTTTTTCTTCCGAAAAGGAAAATGTCTCTTCCGTCACATCCATATCCCAGGCTGTACTATCACCGAAATATTCTTCAAACGCCTCATCGTAGCGCTTCGACATTATATCATACGTTCCCGGCCTGATATGTCCATAACGAATCAGGAATTCCTCTTTTGAAAGTGTCCCGGCAGTGACTTTTTTCAAGTCACGGTTCATTCTTTTATTAACCGTATCCAGAGAATTCATGTAAGCATCATATTCATCCTGGTTAATAATCCCAATATTCACAAATGACTTTAAAAACTGAACTGCAATAAATCCCGCTCTCGCAACTCCCGCAAAAGGCAAGGTGCCGTAGGCCTTACATTCCTCGATCAGCCAATAAATTTTGTCCACAAGGGATATATCAGACCGGACAATCTTATGGTAATTCTCTTCTAAAACAGTTATCTTATCAATATCCTTTTTATATAAGCCGGTACCCGGACTTATAATGTTGTTTGTCAGCTCCAACAGCGAAAACTCAATTCTGGTAATCTCATTCTCGTTAAACCCATAGTCCAGCAATTCCTTTAACTGGTCATGAATTCCCAGGTAATAGCAGGAAAAAACAATCTCAAATTCAATTTTATCATGATATTTAGGGGATCTAGCCAGCTTATTTAGATAATAATTCACAAGTTTTTCCGCTATTTTTCCGTTCAGATTTTGGGGCACAAAAGAATTAAAAGTAATTCTTGTGTCTATATACGGCACTCCGCAGAAAGAAATCATCAGGGGATGCATCGTCAGATCACAATATCCGTAATCATGTCTCTGGTGCGCCCAGACATTATCCGTAATCAATTCCTTGTACAGGGAAATGGCCAGCTTCTTTGGCCTGACTCCCAGAATCTCTGCTGGATTCCAATCAGGCATAACACCAAAACAGGTAGTGTGTCCCAAAAGAAACGGATGCTGGGCTGACAGCTTTTTTACTTTTTTGTATATTCTCTTTAAGGCAGGCTTCAAATCCACCTTTTCGTATTGTTCTTTCCTTCCTTGTGCGATGGGTCTTACCTGAAAGACATACACTTTTCCATTTTCGTCAATTGCAAATTCAATGTCTAATGCATCGTTTTTAAGAAATTTCTCTATCTGGCCGCATACTGCCAGCAATTCTTCCATGTCCTGGTCTCCAACCTGAAAATCACTGAATTTGTATTTTATGAACGTTTTTAACGCATTGGAATTTCCCGATGTTACCGCCGCGGAATCATCCCCTTCATAATAATTGACAGTATAATAATCCGCAAAAGTATCCATATCGGCCGTAAACACCACTCCGGATTTTTTAATCTTCTGCAGCATTGGCTGGATCAGTACTTCTTCATTCTGTTCTGTATCATAGGAGCCATATACTTTTTCAACTGCATTCCTGACAGCATCGTATTGAGGAATCACATTTAAAATAGATTCAAACTTTCCGGCATTGGAATATCCTGCCGTATCCTCCATTGAAGAGGAAGACCGAACTATCAATGGTTCTCCCTGTGCAAACTCTAACACTAAATTTATCGTTTCACGTTCATTGTCGAAAAAATCACTGCTTTTTACAGCCAGAACGGGAAGAATATTTACAGATTTCATATGCTCCTTTATGTATTTCAACATTCCTGCCTTGGTGTATTCCATCATTTCCGCCTTTCTTTAGCCAGATGAGTATAAACGTAATTCATTTCAATTCTAATTTATAGCATCTATGTCTATTACAAGTTTTTCTATATGTTCCTGTCCCAATCTCATCCCCATTTCTATTGGCTTCACCAATTCCCCATGAAAATCTGAACCACAGGAAATCTTTAAACAATTTCTCTCCGCCAGTGATAGATATGTTGCAGCTTGTCCTGTATCATGCTTGCTGTAGAAGCACTCAATGCCATCTAATCCATGTGCCTTTAATTCTTTAATTAAAATCTTCTGTTCCTGCAGGGTCATTTTGAGCAGTCCCGGATGCGCCAAAACAGCTTTTCCTCCTGCCGCATGAATCAACTCTATCGCCTCGTCAGGCGAAGGTTTGATCCTATCCGTCTCTATATGAAACTCCGGCGTATCTAAAAATTTCTTAAATGCGTCTTTCCTTTCCTTAACATATCCATGCTCTTGCAGCCATTGAGCAAAATGCGGTCTGCCCATACTGCCGGTCCCGGCAATCGTCTTTACTTCTTCAAAATTTATTGGTATATTTCTTTTTTCGAAGAAAGCACAAATGCGGCCTCCTCTGCCCAGCCTGCCTTCCTCCCATACTCGACAGTATTCCAAAAGCTCTGTATTTGACTCATCAATTTCATATCCCAATATATGAATTTCTTCTTTTTTTTGGGTACTGATTTCAATTCCTGAAATAAAATTCAGTCCAAGTTCTGTCGCTTTTTCTTTGGCCTCTACTATACCGTTTACAGTATCGTGATCCGTAATTGCAATTAAATTTAATTTTTTGGCTTTTGCCATAGCAACGGTCTCCGAAGGCGTATATTGTCCATCAGAAGCAGATGTATGCAAATGTAAATCCAGTAACACTTGATTTCTCTCACTTTCTTGCCTCCGACGCTAATACCGAGTCTTCATATCCATACTTTTCAAAATACTTGTCAGTAACAAACTCCTTGATACGCTGTCCGTTCTTACCGTCGAAATTTGCAATATATTTTTTTATCAGTTTTTCTCTCCCCTCCAGTATCTGATTCTTCCCTTCCTTTATTGACTCTAAGAACGCTTCCATTTCTTCTGATGTTTTTATGTTTACTAAACAATTTATGACATCCTCATAATGTGGCTCACAATAATTTCCATCATATCTGTGTATGTAATTCCTTCCTAACAGCATTTATATTCTTTAAAAACCGTTCGTCCTTCGATCTTCCCTCAAAAAACGCATAACCTGGCATTACTTCATCCAAATCTCTCATTTAATTATCCTCCGTCTATTCTTTCAAGCCATACTTTCGTATATCCTTTTCGATTGATTCTTTAATTCTTTTTCCATTTAACCCATCAAAGTATGCGACATACTTCTCATACATTTCTTTCCTTATATTTTTCCTTGGATCTTCACCCTTTTTCACCATTTCCACAAAGGAATGCAAGTCGTCTATGGAATTAATATTATAATGGCTGGCGACAATATCCGGGTAATGTGGATTACACCGATTTCCGTCAAACCGCTGAAGCACGGCAATCGGTTTATTAAGCGGCAGTGCGGAAATAATAATTCCGCAATTTACATCTGTTATAATTGCGTCTGCAACAGAATAAGCAGGGCCGTAATCGATATTATCGTCCCAGACAATATTAGACGACCTTTTACAGAAATATTTCAGTGCATTAATATCCTCATTAGACCAAACTCCATGTCTTTGCATTTCTAATACAAAATCAATATGAGGGCGTATGATTAGTCCTGTATCCATATCAATCAATGAATTCTGAATTAATTCTTTAAAGTACAAATCCGCCGCGCAGCTTTTTAACCACCAATTATGATCAAATGCCCATACAAAAACCTTTTTTGATTTTAACTTTTCCCACTCTTCTGGAATTTTTTTATTTACCTGCGTTTTCTCATAAATAACATCAAATTTGGGATTTCCTGATAATTCTATCATGGAATTAATCTGCTCATCTTGCTCCAGCCTCTCAAACAAATTCCTGTCGACAAAAACCCTGTTCCAAGTATAATTTCGGTTTCCTATTATTGCTGTAATTGATTCCTCTCTGGAATATGTAATTCCATTTATCAGCATTACAGGTACAAGATACTTTAGCTTACAGCTATTACCAGCCAACCCTAAAATACTTGGGTGATTGCAAATTGCAATATCCGGGCGATCCTGCATTGCCGAATATCCTTCTTTTCTAACCGCCCTTATGCCCAGCGACGTTATCCTCTTTTGCAGCTTATCCCCGTCCTCTCCCTTTCTTTCTATAATAACCATAAGATCATATCTATCGTCCCTGGCAAATTCCATCGTCACACTTTCCATAGCGCTCCATAACTGAGATCCCGCCCACTGAAATATTCTCACCTTTATCTTTTTATAATAGTCAAAATTCTCAATTATATTATTTAATTTTAGTCTTTCCCGAACCTCGTTTAATTCCAGGAGATTTCCTTTATTTCTCCTGCACGGTGCAAAAACAATTTTCCTTTTACCTTCATTTCTGAAACATGGTCGTCCTTCTGCCCAAGTATCAAAGGCAACTGAATCAATCACACTGCCATCCAGCGTATCGATAACCACAATATTCATACCGCGTCGATTCACAGCGTATTCTTCATCATTAACAACAATTGAAGCCCTGTTTGCACTTCGAAAAGGAGAACTGCATACTTCCAATTTGATTCCGTCAATGACCGTTGTGTATTCCACGGTCATATCACGTTCTTCCAGATTTTCATATTGAACTATTCCTTTATATATTATAGCCACGTACCCTTTCCAGTGATCATAGCTTCCATCTTCTTTTGAACCAATTAA
>ERZ779621.799-NODE-799-length-10648-cov-5.596148_pt1 | contig 10648 bp, 9 predicted proteins | sample MGYA00514215_ERZ779621 | MGnify/ENA primary metagenome ERZ779621 (study PRJEB29562, sample SAMEA4376715) | mouse gut metagenome | isolation source: Cecum | study: EMG produced TPA metagenomics assembly of the A DSS colitis mouse model was used to assess the...
TCTTGAAATCTCTCGGTTTTTTCACCAAAAATCTTTTTTGACCTCTTTTTCTGGTACGCCCGGAGGGACTCGAACCCCCAACATTCAGAACCGGAATCTGACGCTCTATCCATTGAACTACGGGCGCGTATTCTCAACGACCTCTAGTATAGCAGGATTATCCGCCGTTGTAAAGGGAAAATTAAAAAATTTTTGAAAGGACGCCTATAATTGACAGGCGGCAAAACGAGCTGAACTGAAATGGCTTGCCGGTTGCGTAGCTTATCGCGGTTCATGGGCTAGATCCGCAGGCCGTCGCTTCCCACGGAGGCATACGGACGCGGAGTCCGTGCCCACGCCCTCACAGGCCAGCAGCATCCGTTTTGTTTCCAGGCCGCCCGCATAGCCGGTCAAGCTCCCGTTGGCGCCGATGACCCGATGGCAGGGAACGATAATAGAAATTGGATTGTGACCCACCGCCCTGCCCACCGCCTGCGCGGACATGTGCGACAGGCCGCGCTCTGCCGCCAAGCTCCTGGCGATCTCCCCGTAGGTCGTCGTTTTTCCGTAGGGAATCTTTTGCAGAAGCTTCCACACCGAGCGCTGGAAGGGGGAGCCAGTCATATGGATAGGCGGCATGAAGTCCGGTTCCCGCCCAGAGAAGTAAATATCCAGCCACCGCGCCGTCTCCAGCAAAACCGGCGTTTCCTGCGGCTGGTGCTCCCTGTCCAGCTTGAGCGCGAAGTATTTTCCGCCCTGAAACCACAGGCCGGTGAGACCAATTTCATCACAGGCTAGAAGAATTTCTCCCACTGGGGACCGATATGCGCTGGTGTACTGCATTGTGCACTTCCCCTCCCGTCACAGGTCGGCGGCTGCGTGGCTCCCGGCCAGACGGCACATTTCCGAATATATCCATGAAATCTATCAGATAAAACTATTTTACACTACATAGCGCGGCAGGGCAAGTCATTTCTCCGCCGTCCTAAGGCAGTATTTTGCTCTGCCACCAGCTTTGTGGAAGGGGAGCGCCTGGTTTGCCGGCGCTGAGCTGGGGGCGTAAAATGCGGCGGTCTGTATCTGATTGACAAAAAAGCACACTATATTTACCGTTGTATATAGCAAGGTCACAAACAGGGCGGGGCCGTTGAGGGAAAGTCCATTTTCCTCTTTACATTATCACACTATTGTGGTAGCATGATAAAGCGTCCTGGACGGACGCGGTAATTTTTCCCCAAACCACTTTGAAAAGAGGAACAATCCAAATGAAAAAGAGACTGCTTGCGCTGCTTCTGGCCCTTGCCATGGGCCTGACCCTTGCCGCCTGCTCCGGCGGCGAAGGCAAAGAACCGGCTTCCGACCCCGCCGCCAGCCCCAGCACCGGCGGGGAGAGCACCGCTCCCGCCGAGAGCACCCCCGCCGGGGGTGAGAGCGACTTGGCCTATGTCAAGGACAAGGGTACTCTGGTGGTGGGCATCACCAATTTTGAGCCTATGGACTACCAGGATGCCGGCGGCCAGTGGATCGGCTTTGACGCCGACATGGCAAAGGCCTTTGCCGCCAGCCTTGGCGTGGAGGTGGAGTTCTCCGAGATCACCTGGGACTACAAGGTGTTCGAGCTGGAGGCCAAAAATATCGACTGCGTGTGGAACGGCATGACCCTCATCGACGAAGTCATGGCGGCCATGGGCACCTCTGTACCCTACTGCCAGAACGCCCAGGTGCTGGTGGTGCCCGCCGATAAGGCGGGCAGCTTTGAAAACCTCACTTCGCTGGAGGGCCTGAACGTGGCCGTTGAGTCCGGCTCCGCCGGAGAGGATGCCGCCGAGGCCCTGGGCGCCGCTGTGATCCCGGTACAGAAGCAGGCGGACACCCTGCTGGAGGTCTCCGCCGGAACCTCCGACGCCGCCGTCATCGACCTGCTCATGGCGGGCGCCATGGTCGGTGAGGGGACCAGCTACAGCGGACTAACCTACGTTCTCAACTTGAACACCGTCCAGGGGCTGGAGTCGGAAAATTATGGCGTGGGCTTCCGCCCCGGTTCCGACTTAGTGGAGGCGTTCAACGACTTCTGGGCGGCCAGCGTGGCTGACGGCACGGCCAAAGCCACCGCCGAAACCTACGGCGTACAGGAGTCCGTAATCCTGGATTAACGGTAGTTTCCCACAGTGAGGAGAGAGAGGACGATCCTATGTTTTTTGCTTCCGCTGAATTTCAAACTGTCTTTGCCGCGCTGAATACCGGGTTTGTGCGCACCCTCAAACTCTTCTTCATCACGCTGGCGGGGGCTTTTCCCCTGGGGCTGGTGATCTCCTTTGGCTCCATGAGCCGGTTCCCGCCCCTGCGCTGGCTGACCCGCATTGTCATCTGGGCGGTCCGGGGCACGCCGCTGGTACTGCAAATCATCGCGCTCTACTTCGTCCCCCCGCTGATGAAGCTGTTTTCCTGGGGCAGCGGCGAGAACGGCCGGTTTACGGCGGTGGCGGTGGCCTTTGTCTTGAACTACGCCTGCTACTTCTCCGAGATCTACCGGGGCGGCATCCAGGGGGTGCCCGCCGGGCATCAGGAGGCGGGGCTGGTGCTGGGCATGACCCGGCGGCAGATCTTCTTTCAAGTGACGCTGCTTCAGATGGTCAAGCGCATCGTCCCGCCCATGTCCAACGAGATCATCACGCTGGTGAAGGACACCTCCCTGGCCCGCGTCATTGCCCTCCAGGAGATCATCTGGATGGGGGAGTCCTTCCTGAAGGGCAACCAGGGCTACGCGGGATTGGTGTGGCCGCTGTTTTTCACGGCGGTCTATTATCTGGCCTTCAGCGGCCTGACGACCATACTGCTGAACCGGCTGGAAAAGAAGCTGGAATTCTTCCGCTGAGGGGGTGCGCGGACCATGGCGCTTTTAGAGGTACATCACATTGAAAAGCATTTCGGCGCGACCCAGGTGCTGGAGGATATCAGCTTCGACCTGGAGCAGGGTCAGGCCCTGGCCATCATCGGCTCCTCCGGGTCGGGCAAGACCACCCTGCTGCGCTGCTTGAACTTTTTGGAGACGCCGGACCAGGGGATCATCAAGGTGGCCGGGGAAACGCTGTTTGACGGGTCGGCCCCCGCCACCCGCTCCGAGGCGGCCATCCGCAAAAAGCGGCTTCACTTCGGGCTGGTGTTCCAGTCCTTCAACCTGTTTCCCCAGTATACGGCGCTGGAGAATGTGACCCTGGCGGGCAGGCTGCTGGCCAGGGAGCGGCAGGACTACAAGGCCGATAAGAGGCGGATCGTCTCCGGGATCGAGGCCAATGGCCGGGAGCTGTTGGCCCGGATGGGGCTGAGCGACCGGGAAAAGCACTACCCCCACCAGCTTTCCGGCGGGCAGCAGCAGCGGGTGGCCATCGCCCGGGCCCTGGCCCTCCGCCCGGACATCCTCTGCTTTGACGAGCCCACCTCCGCCCTGGACCCGGAGCTCACCGGCGAGGTGCTGCGGGTCATCCGCGCCCTGGCCGAGCAGAAAACCACCATGGTCATCGTGACCCATGAGATGGCCTTTGCCCGGGATGTGGCGGACCAGGTGATTTTCATGGACGGCGGACGGATTGTGGAGCAGGGTCCGGCCCGCGCGGTTATTGAGCACCCCCGGGAGGAGCGCACCAGACAATTTCTCTCCCGGTACGCGCAGCGCTGACCGAACCGGGCGGCCCGCGCCGGTTTTCCCAAAAAGCTCAGAGGCTGGTTTAGAACCTGTATTCACAACCGAAACCGCCGCATGCCGGGAAAACACCCGGCCAGACGGTGAATTGAGGTTGTGAATACAGGTTTTTTAAATTGGATTGGATGATTTATGAAAATAATTGTAAAATAGTATAAACCGGGAGTGGAAATCATCCGATAATACCAATATAGCAGCCACAATACCAACGATTGATTTGGGAGGTACCAAATGTCTAAAAAGATGAACGAAAAAGCCGGCGGCAAAAAGAAAATTCCGCCCAGAGCGGCCGCCGCGGAGCGCAAGGCGGCTGAAGCAAGCGAGGCGAAAGAGGAGGCCGGGAAGATCGCGGCGGTCCCTGTAGAGACGGTCAAAGAGGAGACCCCCAAGGAGGAACCCAAGAAGGCCGTCAAGCAGGCGGCTCCCAAGGGGCAGGCCAGGAAGGCCGTCAAAAAAGCGGCTCCCAAGGCGGAGACTGGGGAAACCGTCAAAGCGGAGGTCCCCGTGGCAGAGGCCACGGAAACCGTTATTAGTGCGGAGGCACCCGCAGCGGAGGCTGTGGAAACCGTCAAGGAAGAGCCGCCGGTGGAGATCAACGCCACCCCCAGAAGAAGCGTCGCGTTTATCGGCTCAGAGTGCTATCCCTTCGTCAAAACCGGCGGCTTGGGCGACGTTATGTACGCCCTTCCCAAGGCCCTGGTGAAACAGAACTGCGACGTGAAGGTCATTCTCCCCCGGTACAAGTGTATTCCCTGGGAGTATCAGGAGAAGATGGTGTACAGGGGTGCCTTTGAAATGGACCTCTGCGCGGACGGCCGCTCCTTCTATGTGGGTATCATGGAGTACGTCTGGGACGGCGTGGTGTATGATTTCATCGACAACGAGGAGTTCTTCAGCAACGGAAATCCGTATACCAATCTTGTGGACGATATTCCGAAGTACTGCTATTTCGCCAAAGCGGCCCTGGCGGCGCTGAACTTTATGGATTGGACCCCCGATATTATCCACTGTCACGACTGGCAGGCCGCCCTGGTCCCGGTGTACCTGCGGACCCAGTTCGTCAACACGAAGCTGACCACCGCCAAGACCATCTTGACCATCCACAACCTGCGGTTCCAGGGGATTTATGATATTCCCACGATCCGCTACTGGTCCGGGCTGCCGGATTATGTGTTCAACAAGGACGCGCTGAAGGCGGGCTACCGGGACGCCAATATGCTGAAGGGCGGCCTGACCTACTCGAACGTCATCACCACGGTGAGCCAGACCTACGCGGGCGAGATTCAGAGCGGGTACTACGGCGAGGGGCTGGACGCCCATCTGCGGTATCATTCCGGCAAGCTGCGGGGCATCGTCAACGGTATCGACTACGACATTTGGAATCCTGATACCGACGGCATGCTGCACGCCAATTACGGCATCGCCGACGTGCTGGAGAAAAAGAAGGAGAACAAGCGCAGGCTCCAGGAGGAGCTGGGGCTTGTCCAGGACGACCACAAATTTGTCATTGGCCTGATCTCCCGGCTGACCAACCAAAAGGGCTTGGATCTGATCAACGCGATCCTCCCCCAGGTCATGGACGAGCACACCCAAGTGGTGGTGCTGGGCACCGGGGACTGGGTGTACGAGGACTCCTTCCGGTATTATGAGAACGCGTACAGCGGAAATGTGTGCTCTAACATCATGTACGATGAGACCCGGGCTCATAGGATCTACGCCGGCGCGGACGCCCTGCTGGTCCCCTCTCAGTTCGAGCCCTGCGGATTGACGCAGCTCATCGCCATGCACTATGGCACGGTACCCATCGTCCGGGAAACCGGCGGCCTGAAGGACACGGTGGAGCCCTACAACATGTACTCCAACGCAGGCAACGGATTTACCTTTGACCGCTACGACGCGGGCCTGCTGCTGGACGCCATCAACAGGGCCAAGACCCTCTATTTCGTTGACCGGGCGTGCTGGGACGAAATGGTGCGGCGTGATATGGACAAGGACCTGTCCTGGGAGAATTCCGCAAAGCAGTATAAGGATCTGTATTTGGAGCTGACCTGGTAAAATCAGTCCCCTTCAACAGCGGAGGGCGCTGGAGACGGTTTCAGGCCGTCCCCGGCGCCCCTGTTTTTACCCATGCCGGGCGCAAAGCCGCGCCTCCGGAGGGCCCGGGGCCCATTTCGCCTTTCCTCCGCCCCACGCCGGGCAGGGGCTCTCTGATTCCCCGCGATATCGTTTGACAGGGAGAGGGATTCATTGTAAAATAGAAAAACAAATCAGCAGGTATGTGGATTGGAACCATCTCAAGAAGAATGTGATCGGGGGGGATCGGTATGTACCACTGCCATGTCCAGTTTTATTTGCTGACCCATCAGGAGAAGGATTTTAACGCCATCCGGGCCATGCCTCCTTTGGATGCCTTCACCCATGATTTTTTTGTCTCCGGCAGCGTCCAAAGCCAGCGCCTGGAACTGGCGGACGTGATCCTGGCCGACCTGCGGGGACAGGAGGCGGAGGAAGTCCTGGCGGCGCTGTCCGCCGGGGCTGGGAAAGACGCACAGCTGATCCTCTTGGCGGAATATGGCCAGGCGGAGGCTCTGGGGGACGCCCTGGAGCGGGCCTGGGACATCTGGCGCCTGCCCATGACGGAGCGGGAGCTGCGCCTCCATTTCCTCCATTGGCAGCGGGAGTACAGGCAGGCCAAGGACGCCTGGCAGACCAACCACTTTTTGGAGGAGACCATCAACCATATCCCCAACCTGATCTGGTACAAGACCAAGGACGGTATCCATGAAAAGGTGAACGACAGCTTCTGCCTGACGGTGAACAAGACCAAGGAGCAGGTGGAGGGACAGGGTCACGCCTACATATGGGACGTGGAGCAGGACGACCCCGCCTGCATTGAGTCGGAGCGGGTGGTGATGACCAGCAGACGCACCTGCATCTCGGAAGAGTCGGTGATGACGGGAGATGGCGCCCAGCTGCTGACCACCTACAAATCCCCCCTCTACGACCTGGACGGCAGCGTGATGGGAACGGTGGGCGTGGCCATCGACGTGACCCAGGAACGGGCCTATGAGCAGGAGATCGTGATGAAGAACCAGGCTCTGGAGACCCTGTTTGCCACCTTGGACTGCGGTATTCTGTGCCACACGGTGGACGGCGCCCAGATCCTCAGCATCAACCGGGCGGCGCTGAATCTGCTGGGCTACGCCTCCCAGAGCGAGATGGAGAAGGCCGGCTTTCATATGGTGGCGGACTCGGTGCTGGACGAGGACAAGGTTGCGCTGTGCCAGTCCATCCGCAGCCTGAAAACGGTGGGCGACACGGTGAATGTGGAGTACCGGGTGGGCCATAGGAGCGGGGATATCCTGCATATCATGGGCAGCATCAAGCTGATGGAGGAGAACGGCAGGCTGTTTTACCAGCGGTTCCTTTTGGACTGCACGGAACAGAAGCTCCAGGCCAAACGGGAAGAGAAGCACCATTTGGGGTTGAGTCACGCCCTGAGCGTGGATTATAACCTGGTGTGCTATTATAATTTGGACACCGGGGAAGGGAACTGCCTTCGGATCAGCGACTGTCCATACAGGGTGCTGGATTCCCTGTTCTCCGGGGAGTCCACCATGGACGAGAGCATGGCGGGTTATGTAGACAGCTGCGTCTACGCCGAGGACCGGGAGCTGATGCGCCAAGCCCTGTCCCGGGAACACCTGCGGCAGGGGCTGGAGGAGGACGACGTTGTCTACGCCAATTACCGCACCGCCTGCAACGGGGAGACGCGGTATTTTCAGATGAAGGCGGTCCGGGCCGGGGCATGGGATGAGAGCCGGGACATTGTGCTGGGGTTCCGCAGCGTGGACCAGGAGACCCGCAGAGAGATGGAGAAAAAGAACCTGCTTGATAACGCTCTGGCGCAGGCCAACCGGGCCAATGATGCCAAAAGCCTGTTCCTGTCCAACATGTCCCACGACATCCGCACGCCCATGAACGCCATCATCGGCTTTACCACCCTGGCAGCCTCCCGGATCGACAACCGGGATCAGGTGGAGCTGTACCTCCAGAAAATCATGACCTCAGGCAACCATCTGCTGAGCTTAATCAATGACATCCTGGACATGAGCCACATCGAGAGCGGCAAGATCCGGCTGGAGGAAAAACGGTACAGCCTGCCGGAGATCTTCCAGGATCTGCGCAACATGGTCCAAGGGGATGTCCAGGCGAAAAACCTGGAGCTTCACATCGACAAGATCGACATTTTGAATGAGGACATCTATTGCGACAGGCTGCGGCTCAACCAGGTGTTGTTGAATCTGCTGAGCAACGCCATCAAATACACCCCGTCCGGCGGCTCCATCCACATTCTGATGCTGGAGCGTCCCGCCGCCCAGGGCCGTTCCAGCTATGAGTTCCAAGTGAGGGATACGGGCATCGGAATGACCCAGGAATTTCTCAGCCACATTTTTGAGCCCTTCGAGCGGGAGAGAAATTCCACCTTCAGCGGCATCCAAGGCACGGGCCTGGGCATGGCCATCACCAAAAACATTGTGGACATGATGGGCGGGACCATCTCCGTGGAGAGCCGCCAGGGAGATGGCACCGTGGTAACCGTCTGCTTCCCCTTCCGCGTCGATGCCGGCGAGACCGTCCGCCCGCTTCCCGAGTGGGTGGGCAAACGGGCCCTGGTGTTTTCCAGCCAGCCGGAAAGCCTTCTCAAGTCCTTGCGCCGCTTGGACATCAAGGGGCGGGCCCTGCCGCCTGAGACGCCCGCTGGACAGTGGGATGAAGGATTTGACATCTATTTTGCGGACTGGTCTGCCCGGGATGGAGCGAAACTTCTCCGAACCATCCGCGGCCATGTGGGGGAGCGCGCGCCGGTGGTGGTTCTGTCGGAAACCGACTGGGCCGACATCGCGGAGGAGGCTGGGGCGGCCGGGGCCAGCGGATACTGCGGCAAGCCGTTGTTCCTGTCCCGGCTCCGCGCCTGTCTGGCCTCCCTGTCCGGGTCGGAGGATGGGACCAAGAAGAGGGAGGAGCCAAAGGAACGGCTGCTTCGGTCCGGACGTATCCTGCTGACGGAGGACAATCTGCTCAACCAGGAGATCGCCACCGCAATCCTGGAAGAGGCGGGCTTCCAGATCGAGGTGGCGGACAATGGGGCTGCGGCTGTGGAGATGCTGCGCCGGTCGGAGCCGGGGTATTATCAGCTGGTGCTGATGGATATCCAGATGCCGGTGATGAACGGCTATCAGGCCACGGAGGCCATCCGGGCCTTGGAGGACCCGGTTTTGTCCGCCATCCCCGTCGTCGCCATGACGGCGAACGCTTTTGAGGAGGATAAGCAGGAGGCCCTGCGCCACGGGATGAACGGGCACATCGCAAAGCCCATTGACGTGAACGTTCTTTTTTCCACGCTGGATGGGATGCTGGGATAGAATACATCCTGTAAACCAACAAAGCAGGCTGCAAATGAAAGCAAAAAGTTTCCTGTGCCTCCCTTCCTGAAATTGCTTGTAAATCATTGTTGACGCCCTCCCATTTTCACACAGCGCAAAAACCCTGTTGTGCTTTTTTCGTTTCAGTAGTACACTATATTTCGTATACAAACAACTGGTGGGAGGACAGATGATGGATTACCTTGACGAGATCGACCTGGGCGATTGCCCCTGCTGCGGCGGCGTGGGGACCATTGAGGAGGAAGGCGGCTGGTGCCTGTATATCCAGTGCGGGTACTGCGGCGCCCGTACGGCGGAGCTCTCTTACAAAAATGAGACCGAGCGCCAAGAGGCGGCCCAGAGGGCGGCTGAAAACTGGAACCTCAGGAAGGTCATTTATCCTGGCCCTGGAGAGTGACAAGCGGGACGCCGCTTCAAGGCTGTGCTTGTCCCGAGGTGTTCAAGCCGTTTCTGTCACAGGGTACACAACCGGAAAAGACCGGGGATGCGCTTTAATCAAAGTGCATCCCCGGTCTCAGTCTGTCGAACAAGTCTGCCAAGCGGAGAGAATTTTAATACAACAAACCGCTCCCTGATTTTTGGGGAGCGGTTTCTGTTTACTGCCCCTTTGGATAGGGGGCTTTTATGTTCGTAAGCCCTAAAATATAGTCCGTACTTGTCTCATAGTATCCAGCCAGCTTAATCAACGCCCAAAGCGGAATATCATAGGCACCCTTTTCGTAACGCCGATATACCTCCCTCTTGCAGTTCAAAAAATCAGCGATCTCCTGCTGTGTCTTGTCAGAATCAATTCGCAGATCTTCAAGCCTCTGAAACAATATAGCGCATCACCTCTTTGTGATGCTACTATTTTGTCGCATCTCGGGCAAAGATATGCTACAATATTGTGGCAAGCAAAAAGGAGGAAACTTACTATGCGGAATGGAATACGGTGGGAGTTCATTTATGACAAAATCAATGGCATCAGTGAATCCGACGTATGCGAATGGGTTCGGGATGAATCTTCTATGGAAGGCGCACTTGGACCGTTGATAGAGCAAATTTATGAAACGCGCAGCCGCTTAAGTGAAAGACTGCACATTGATCCAGCTATCGACCCGGATTTTGAAAAACTGATTAGCGGATTTGAGGCGTTTTCCCGCAACTGTGGAAAGTTGATGTACTACTATGGTTATCAGGACGGAATAAATCTGGGATAAAAACCCCGCCCGGGAATCCGGGCGGGGTCGCTCTGTTATCGCACCACCAGTTCGCCGTCTTGCGCGTCCACAGTCAGCGTGGAGTCGGGGGCGGCCTCCCCGGCGATGATCCGGCGGCCCACTTTGTTCTACACCGAGTGCTGGAGATAACGGCGCAGGGGCCGGGCTCCGTACATGGGATCGTAAGCGGCGTCCAGAATCAGGGCCTTGGCCCCGTCCGTCAGCTCCACCCGCAGGCGTTTGTCCTCCAGGCGGCGGTTGAGCCCCACCAGCAGCAGGTCGATGATGTGGTAAATGTTTTCCCTTGTCAGCGGCTTGTAGAA
>ERZ779621.800-NODE-800-length-10646-cov-4.084695_pt1 | contig 10646 bp, 11 predicted proteins | sample MGYA00514215_ERZ779621 | MGnify/ENA primary metagenome ERZ779621 (study PRJEB29562, sample SAMEA4376715) | mouse gut metagenome | isolation source: Cecum | study: EMG produced TPA metagenomics assembly of the A DSS colitis mouse model was used to assess the...
CCGTTGCTGTCAGTGCAAGCGTCAGCGGTGTACTGATAAATGGTGGAAGCATTGTTGAAGCCGATGGTGCTAACGTCCAGAGTGAAATCGGAGTCAACATACTTCAGAATGTAGTCAGCCTCTGCAAGGAAGATATCAATCTTGTCGTCAGCGGCAGCGCTGTCCTGAGAAAGGAGCGCGTCATCAAGCTTCTGCTGATATACGCCGTTCTCAGAGGGGTTGATAACCCAGTTTACAGTGTAACCGTCGGGAACCTTGTAGTACTTCTCAAAGAAGCCCTTGAACTCATCGTTCCAAGCCCAGATGTTCAGAACCTTACCTTCGGAATCGGACAGCTGAACGCCGGTATCAATTTTCTGAGGATTTTCCTTGTCAACAACAAAATTATCTGTATCCTCAGGTGTGCTCGTAACATCGCTGTTATCAGGCGTGCTGCTGTCGGGTGTGGATTCACTGCTGTTGCCGCTGTTGCTGTTGTCAGGCGCGCTGCTGTTGTCATTGGTCTGGCAGCCCGCAAAGGACATTACAGTTGCAAGTGCAACAAGTGATGCCAATATTCTTTTCTTCATAAGTTTTTTCCTCCCAAAATGGTTTCATTTGCTTCTTCATTGAAGCAATTTATAAAGTTTAATCTTCCGACCTTAACATTGCCAAAAACAACCCAAAATATAAAAAAATTTTTGGAAAATATTTGGTATAATTACTGCCTTCCGATTACATTTGTAAGTTTAGCACAAATTTCACTTTTTTGCAAGCCTTTTTTCAAAACTTTTTTTGTGCAAATAGCACGAAAACGTTTTCAAGATGTCATACTTGTTCAATATGACATATCCATAACTTTATTACCTAAAATTTATATCAGCTTTTCTTGAGGTTTTTTTGCCTTTAAAATGGGATTTGTTATTATGTGTTTTTTTAAGCCTTAATTTTAAGTAAACTATCTCAATTTTGTTTCCAATTTGTAATAATTGGTTTGGTAAAAGTGCTGAAAAATATATCATATTACGGGAAATCGTTATCAGAGGAGCTGACCTGTGTGCATTAATGACAATAATAAATAAATCCCGCCGTATTATCGGCGGGATAAATATTTATACAGGATGAACCTTATTGGTTTTATCGCAGTGCTCCGCATCAATGCCTACCTGCTTGTCGCGGCGCTTCTCAAAGAATTTGGGCGCTACTTTCGGGAACATGGCATATGTGAGGATATCCTCAACACTGTCGCCGTCCACCCATTCCTTTGCTTCCTGCTTCATGGTTTCAAACTCCGAAGAGAGCTGATCAGCGGGGCGGCAGGTGATGGGGGCTTCGTCGCCGATTATTTTCTTCCTGAACTCGGGATCTATCTCTACGGGAGTACGCCCGTATTCGCCCTTTACAAGACCCTTGAATTCCTTTGTTACGGTCTTGTAGCGTTCGCCCATGATAACGTTGAACACCGCTTGAGTACCAACTATCTGAGAAGTGGGTGTTACAAGCGGAGGATATCCGCTGTCCTTGCGCACCATAGGAACCTCTCTAAGAACGTCTTCAAGCTGATCAGCCTTGCCTGCCTGCTTAAGCTGGGACAGCAGATTTGAGAGCATTCCTCCGGGAACCTGATAAATAAGCGCGTTGGTATTGGTAGCAAGCATGGAGGGGTCAAGCAGACCGCTTTCAATATACTTCTTGCGCAGCTTCATAAAGTAGTCGCGCACTTCGTTCAATTTGATAAGGTCTATTCCTGTGTCGTACTCCGTGCCGCGGAAAGTCGCAACAATCGATTCCGTGGGAGCGTGGCTGGTGCCAAGCGCAAGCGGGGACATTGCGGTATCAACCGCGTCAACACCTGCCTCAACTGCCTTGATAATGCACATTGAAGCCAGTCCCGAGGTATAGTGTGTGTGGAGTTGTACGGGAATTTTTACAGCGCTCTTAAGGTCCTTTACAAGGCTTTCCGCCTCATATGGAGTGAGCAGCGCCGCCATATCCTTTATGCAGATAGAGTCCGCACCTGCGTCCTCAACCTGCTTCGCATAATTCATGTAATATTCGTGAGTGAAAACTTCGCCGAGCGTATAGGAGATAGCCACCTGAGCGTGTCCGTTCTCCTTTTTAGCCGATTTGATGGCGGTTTCCAGATTGCGGATATCGTTCAGCGCGTCAAAAATACGGATTATATCTATTCCGTTGGCGATGGATTTCTGTACAAAATACTCTACAAGGTCATCGGCATAGTGACGGTAGCCCAGCATATTCTGTCCTCTGAACAGCATCTGGAGCTTGGTGTTGGGCATTTCCTTGCGCAGTATGCGCAGACGCTCCCACGGGTCTTCATCAAGAAAGCGTATGCATGAGTCAAATGTAGCTCCGCCCCAGCACTCCGCTGAATAAAATCCGATTTTGTCCATGGTGGACAGTATCGGACGCATATCGTCCATTGACATTCTCGTGGCGAGCAGCGACTGGTGCGCGTCGCGGAGAATGGTTTCGGTTATCTTCAATTTTGCCATTTCGTTACTCCTCCCGAATCAGGCGTTGATTGTAATTACAGCCGCGCCCGTTTCTACCGCTTCACCCTTGTTTACGCAAACCGAAGCAACAACGCCGTCCTTATCGGAAACAATATCGTTTTCCATCTTCATAGCCTCGAGAACCGCTACAACGGTGCCGTTTGTAACCTTATCGCCTACCTTTACCTTAACATCAACGATAGTGCCGCGCATAGGCGCGTTTATAGAAGCGTTACCTGCCGCGCCCGATGCTGCCTTGGGAGCAGCCTTTTTGGGAGCTGGTGCCGCCGCTGCAACGGGAGCAGCTGTTGTTCCGTCAGCCTCGTCAACAGTTACGTCGTAAGCATTGCCGTTTACGGTTATAGTATATCTTTTCATGTCAAATACCTCTCATTTATTTTTATTTTCGGAATCAGAAAGCAAAATTAGCATGCTTTCTCGACGGTGAAGCGGCAGCACGCTTGTTCATGCACATCAAAACAGCGGACTGAATCCTCTCGCGTGTCTCATCGACAGCTATGACCCCGTCTGTCATACCCAGTGCCGCAGCCGCAAAGGGAGATGTTTCAAGCTCCTCGCCCATAAACACCTTGCCCGCTTCGGGATTCATCGGCGCAATAACCGCGCTCTCCCAAGCGTAGCTTATATCCGCGCTGTCGAACGCCGCAAACGCCGCGCCAAAAGCCTTTCCTGTAACAAGATTTATTTTTCCGGTCGTGGAAGTGGCATATATCTGAGCAAGTCTCGCGCAGTCCCTTACCGAGCCGCTCAGCTCCGCCGCGGAGCTTCCCTCAAATCCCTCCGTGTCGATAATCGTGACAACGGGAATCGAGAAGACGTCCGCAAACTGCACAAAGCGTGCAATCTTCGCGCAGTCAGCTGCTGTCAGCTTTGCACCGCTTGTTGCTACAAAAGCAACCGTTGAGCAGTTTACGCTTGCCAGAGAAGTGTAAGCTGCATCGCCGAATTTCGCGCCAAGTTCGATAACGCTGTCTATCGCGCCGTCCTTGTCTGCAATGGCTTTAACAAGCTCTGCACCTTTAAGGCTTACCGTAATATCACAATCGTTCGCGGAAAAGCCGTCGCTTCCAGCTATGCTGAGATTGTTCATAGGAAGAACCGCTGTCAGCGCTTTCGCCTTCTTTACTGCGTCATCGTCATCTTTTGCTACGATATCGCATACGCCTGACTTAAGAGCGTTTTCAGCCTTACCCGCGCCCTCAAGCTTGCCATCCGCATTGTTGAATGGAGCGGTAAGGAACAGCTCGCTTTTTTCGGTGATTATCGTTATATCCGCCATCGCGGCAAGCATAGCCGCGCAGCCCGCGCATACGCCGCATACCACCGCTATCTGGGGAACCACGCCCGAGATTGCCGCGGAAGACTTCATTATATCTCCGTATGCAGAAAGCACCGCCATACCCTCGTTGATATCGCCGCCCTTGGAGTCGTAAAAGCCGACGACGGGATATCCGGATTTTGCAGCAAGCTCAAATACTCTTTTGATTTTAAGAGCGGCGCTTTTATCTACCGCGCCTCCCTTAACGCTGGTATCCTGTGCGAATGCACATACGGGTCTGCCGTAAACCGTCCCGTAACCCGCTGCGACCGAGCTTACCCCTCCGTCGGCAGACAGGAACTTGTCCAACTCCGTAAAGCTGTCCTCGTCAAAAAAAGCGGCGAGTCTTTTCCTCGCGTCGCTGTCGGGAACGCTTTGTTCCATCTCAGCCAAAGTCTTTGTAAACGCCATTTTGTCTCCTCCGTTTATTATGAATAGAGTGGCTTTGTCATTTGGGCATAGCTCACCCGAAAATTTATCCACAATAATTATACTACAATTTGAGAGAAATAACAAGCAAATTTTACACTTTTTTTTATTTTTTATTTTTTGCAATAAAATCGCCGAGAACCATGCGCGGTTTTCGGCGATTTTCACAAAAATTATTGCATGTGAGCATTTTGTATAAAAGTTATTGCAACAAAAAGGTGATGCATGAATTTTTTCACGAGAGCGCGAGTGTGTAGTATGGAATGAAGCGTGAACCTGCACACTCGTGCAGGTCACGGGGTGCAAGAAAATTTTAAATTTAAATAAATTCGTTTAGATCAAACTGTAATAAGATGAATATCTATTATTCTTTAATAATTGAAATTATTTTTAGATATTATTTTAATTTTATCCACCCTAATTTGTTATAGATCTGATCAAATTTATGAACCAACAATTCACCGAATACCCATACCTCTTGCCTCCATGGATGCCCCAAATAACCGAATCTGAAATTTTCATCAATAAAAAAGTAGTAGTCCACATCGGGGTAAAACGCAGGAAACTCCGCACAAAATCCTCCGCCGAAGTAACGCGCGTCATCTACCCATACGCTTTTTTGCTCATCGGGGTTTCTCGGGTCATAAAGAAATGAACTGTGCTCCCAGTCCAATGCGTAAATGCGCTCGTTTTCCTTTGTCGCTTCAATAAAGATTTTCCTTATTATGTCACCCATGCCGTCAATTTGAGAATCACTCATTTTTTCGATTCCGTAAACCGAAAAAGCCACATTGATATCAAACGGCATACTTACGCTGAAATTATGAGTTCTTACCATGCAGTCAGGTTTTAAGCCAAGCTGCTTAAAAACCTTTTCCCATACAGTGTTTTCCAATTCTTTATTCTCTAAAAGCATTGAGGGGGGTCTCCAAATAGATTACTTTTTCGTAAAGTTAACCTAACCTGTGCAGTGTTTCGTCGCAAAAAACGCGGCAATACTTTCTATCTGCCCTTCCGTAATTGGAAATCCGCGGCTTTTCAGCGCCGCTGTTTGTTCCTCAGGCAGTTTGAACAGCGCCCTGTCAAGTCCGTTTTGTGCAGCGTAATTCAACGCGGCTCTTATCATGCCCTCGTAAAAGGGAAGGGGACAGTCAAGCTCTTCTATCAGAAGATAATCCGCTTCGCATGAACACATGCATTTACCAAGTTCCCCGCCGTCGGAGAGGGTAAAGTTAACCTTTTTGCCCGAAACGCCGTGAAGAATCTCAATCATTTTCTGCCGCCTTTGCCGTTGTTTTTTCCCGATGAGCCGACCGACGCGCGGAGTATCCGCAATTCGTCTTTGGTGAGGTCACGCCACTCGCCCGGTTTCAGCATTCCAAGCTTAACTCCGCCGACAGCCGTTCTGCGCAGCCTGCCAACATTAAGACCGACAGCGGTACACATTCTGCGTATCTGACGATTCAGTCCCTGTTTTATCACAAAGCGAAGAACGGTTCTGTCCGCCGCCTCGCTTAGCACCTCCACATTACACGGCAGGGTATAGCTGCCATCGTCCAGTTCCACTCCCGCCATCAGACGCGAAAGCTGGTCCTCGCTAACACGTCCGTCTATGGTCACGCGGTAGGTCTTGCTGACATGACGCGAGGGGTGCATAATATCATTGGCAAATTCTCCGTCGTTGGTGAACAACAGCAGTCCCTCGGAGTTTCTGTCCAGCCGCCCGACGGGGTACAGACGCTCATCTATGCCCGAGAGCAGCTCCGCGGCGGTCTTTCTGCCCATTTCGTCCTGCATGGTGGTAACATATCCGCGCGGCTTGTTAAGCATTATGTAGCGCTTTGCGGCTCTTGCGGCAGGAATAATGTCATCGCCCACTTTAATAAGATCGCAGGCGGGATCCGCTTTGTCGCCGACCGTGCAGCGCTTTCCGTTTACCGTAACATATCCCTGCTCTATAAGCTGCTCCGCTTTTCTTCTGGAGCAGTATCCGCTGTCCGCAATAATTTTCTGAAGTCTGATTTTTTCCATTTTATAACCATGCTCCCTTTTGGAGCATTACTCCTTTTGAGTTTTGTGCGGCAAAGTTTAGGACAAAGTCCGAAAATCAGCACATAGCCTTTGTAACCGATAAATAATTTTCATACCTGTTCCGCTCTGACAAACAACAGAGAACAGCAGCCGAAAACCTGTTCCGACCGCTATTCTCCGGTAACCGTCAAACATATATCCCGAAATGTCCGAGCAGCTTCTGTATAAAATTAAGACTGCCGCTCTCCGCTTCGATATCGCTGTCTGCAAGCAGCGGGAGAGTTCTTACAACCTTTCCGTCAAGCAGATATTCCAGTTCGCCCAGCTGTTGCCCCGCTTTGACCTCGCCGTAAACCATGCTTGGCAGCAGTACCCTGCGGGTAAGATTGCCGCACTGCTTTGAGGTAAGCGAGATATTGTCCGGCTGCGCGTATACGCCGGTGCTTTGACCCGTTCCGGCAACTGCCACACGCCCCTCATACGCGACGTCAAGAGGATAGGATTTTACCTTTGTAAAGCCGTGATCCAGCATTTTTGCGTGATCGTTCCAGTCGTCGCCCGCGTTAAGCGTTACCGCGATAAGAGTTACGCCGTCGCGCTCTGCCGCTGACACAAGACAGCGCCGCGCGTTGTCTGTAAAGCCCGTTTTAACGCCGATCGCGCCTTCATACTGTCTAAGCATCTTGTTTGAGTTGTACAAAGTGCGCTGATATGGCGGATTGCCGAACTCTACTTTGGCTGATTTACAGCATACTATTTCACGAAAAGTTTCGTTTTTCATGGCATAGGAGGTAAGCATTGCAAGGTCGTATGCGGTGGTATAGTGTCCCTGTGCGTCCAGACCCGATGGGGTAACAAAGTGGGTATCCTTAAGCCCAAGCTCCTCGGCTTTAGCGTTCATAAGCTCCACAAAAGCGCCTGTGCTGCCGCTTACCGATACAGCCGCAGCATTAGCCGCATCGTTGCCCGATGGCAGCAGTATGCCGTAAAGCAGGTCGCGGCGCGACACCCTATCACCCTGTCTCAGCCCCATGGTAGTGCCTTCTACCATAATTGCGTAGCTGTCCACGGTGAACTCCCTGTCCAGATCGCCCGCCTCTATGGTGAGAATGGCGGTCATTATTTTGGTAGTGCTTGCCATGGCACGCTTCTCATAGGCGTTGGCTTCATACAAAACGGTTCCCGTTTCCGCTTCGATAAGCACCGCGCTCACCGCGGAGAGCGACAGCGCGGAGGTTTTGAGCGAAAGCGGCGGCAGAACGATAGCTGCACAAAGAACAGCGATAATCAACTTTTTCATATTCACAATCTCCGTCCGTAAAATTTTGTATGAGGAAACGCCGTTCAAAACACAATTGCTCCGCTAATGCGAGGGAACTCGCGGGGCTGATCGTGCTGCGCTTTACTTTGATCAGCGATTCCATAATTTACAGATATAGAATGTGCCGGAAAAGGTCAATTATTCAAGCATTTGCATTACTTTTACTTTTTATCCTTGATTTTATCCTTGTCCTTTTCAGGAAGCATGGATTTTATTTTCTCCACAATATCAGGAAGCGCGTCAACTACGCTCTCGATGGGGCTTGCTTTTTCTCCCATCTCCAACAGCTTAACGTCGCCGTCTCTCTTTATCACTATAAACGACTGGGGCTTTACAGTTACTCCCGCGCCCGCGCCGCCCGCGAATTTGTCGGCTGCTGCGGACGGAAGATCGCTCCCCCCCGACACAAACCCGAAAGATACCTTTGAAACGGGAATGATTATTGTCCCGTCAGGCGAGCTTATCGGTTCTCCGATTATGGTGTTGATATCCACCATCTCGCGTATTTTGTCCATGGATACTCCCATGATCTCTTCAATAGGGTGCTTTTCTGCCATAACTTTCTCCTTATCTTAAAAAATTTTCCGCACTGCCGCGCAGATGAATAGCCGCGGTCGGCTTTCGGTGCGGAAATGTTTTATTGACTGCTTTTATAAACTTTATTTTGCGGAACTGCCGCACGGTCACTTTCTCAGCACGCCAACCGCTTTTTTAGCCTCAGGGTGCGACTTATAATATCTTACAGCTCTGAAAAACAGGGTAAACAGGAATGCCAGCGCCGTAAAAAGCGACATTTTTATCAGGCACGAGGCTTCGGCGGTAGTTTCCTCGCTCTGAAAATCAGCATCAATGTGTATCTCCTCGGCGGGCTTTAGCGTAAAATAGTTGTCTATCCAGCCCAAAGCGTTGCCTACAAGTATATTGGTCTTTCCGAAATTCATTGCCGCCTTTGCAGCGTTCTCGCCGCCGCATACTATATTTATCCGAAGATCATATATCCGTGTTCTGCGTAGCAGTTTTTTTAACGGCTTTCCGAGACTATCAAGTGCCAGTTTGGCTATTTCCAGATAGTCTGTAAAAGCGACTTTTTTATCCGTTTTGCCAGCAGACATCTTTTTATTCGGTTTTGAAGGAGAGCTTTTTTCGGAAGTACCTTTCTCCGAAGCGCCGGACTTTTCATCGGAAAGCACAATTGCGGCACTGTCCGCGGCTTTCAGCGCTTTTTTCGCCTTTTTGTCCTTTCGCTTGTTTTTCTTTTTAACAGCAGGGAATTTTACTATTGTAAAGCACAGATAGCTTATTTTAACACGTATTTCCCCGAAATATTCCAGCCTTACCGCAGCGGAGCAGCAAAGAAGCAAAAACAACGCCAAAATTATTGAAAGCGCTATTATCCACCCCACCGTTATCTCCTCCTCGCTGCACGAAGCCGTTTTTTATTCCATATCCTGCATTTCGGCATATTCGTCAAAATCTATCTGATCCGTGCTGCTGGGTATTGGAGGCAGCGCTTCAAGACTGTTAAGACCAAAGCATCGCAGAAAGTTGTCCGTTGTTTTATAGGCTATCGGTCTGCCCGGAACGTCGTCCAGTCTGCCATATTCCTCCAGCAAATTGCGCTCGGTAAGGCTCTTTACGACTCCAGAGCTGTCCACGCCGCGGACCTGCTCAACAAACCCCCTTGTTACGGGCTGATTATATGCCACTATTGCCAGTACCTCCAGCGCCGCCTGTGACAGCGGAGCCTGACGTTTGTTTTCCAAAGCCGATTTTATGTTTCTTGCAAATTGGGGACGGGTCATCAACTGATAGGAATCTCCCAGCCGTTGTATCACCAGCGAACTGCCTTGTTCGGAGTATCTGTCATTAAGCCTGTCTATAAGCTTTATAACGGTATCTTTTTCAATTTCGGCAGCCGCCGCCAGCTTATCCGCTTCTATGGATTCTCCGCTTGCGAACAAAATTGCCTCGACTGTTGCCATTCCCTCACTGAATTTCATATGTCACTCACCTACCCACCAACTTATCTGCTTACCTGTTTATCTAACCATCTGTTGAATTACTTTCCGCATATTCCGTGTTCTTTTCATCTGCTATTTCCGCTGCAGCGGCTCTGTCGGCAGCTGTCGCCATACGCACGCTTCCGCCGTCCTCGGATATGATTATCCTGCCCTCTTTGGACAGCTCCAATATCGCCAGAAACGTTGCCACTTTGCGTGAACGGGGCTGACCGCTGTAAAGAGCCTCCATCGTAATGCTTCCTTTTTTCCTTAGACTTTTCAGCACGGTCATTATACCTGTAAACACCGTCACGTAGCTTTTTGCCACTATCGGACGTATAGAGCGCGGATTGTATGAGGCTTTCTTTATATTGCGCTCGGAAAGCGTGGAGTAGGCATGCATAAGTTCCTCGGGCTGGTGCGTTCTGCGGTAATCCGAGTCTATTTCTATCTCCATCTGTTCCCTTACAAACACAGTGTCTCCCTGAAAGCGCTTTTTTAAGCGCTCCGCCATGGTTTTGCACAGCGCGTACTCTATCAAAGCGCCCTGAAGCTCACGCTTCAGCTCTTCAGTTTCCTCTTTTGGCAGCAGCGCAGCGGACTTTATCAGAATTAGCCTTGCCGCCATTTCCAGAAAATCAGCGGTGATATCTATATCCGCCTCGCTCATTCTCTCAAGATACAGCATAAATTGTTCAAGAAGCACGCTTATCTCAATATCCTGTATATTAAGTTTGTGCTTTTGAATCAGTGCCAGCATTAGATCAAGAGGGCCTTCAAATATTTCCAGCTTGAAATTAAGCTCCGTCATACACCTTAACCCAAGAAAAACGTCATTTTATCCAGAAGGAAATAAAGCCCCTCTGACGCATAGCTGAGCGGTACGCCGATGATACCTCCCACCAACAGGAAAAGCATTACCCAGCGGATAATATGCGCGTTGCGCTCAACAAAAGCCATAGCCTTCGGTGACATGAATGTAGACAGCACATGATACCCGTCAAGCGGAGGTATGGGAATAAGGTTAAACA
>ERZ779621.802-NODE-802-length-10641-cov-15.242112_pt1 | contig 10641 bp, 11 predicted proteins | sample MGYA00514215_ERZ779621 | MGnify/ENA primary metagenome ERZ779621 (study PRJEB29562, sample SAMEA4376715) | mouse gut metagenome | isolation source: Cecum | study: EMG produced TPA metagenomics assembly of the A DSS colitis mouse model was used to assess the...
CTTCTGCCAGTACAGCTCTACAATTTGGCGATCTTCCATGCGATCCCACCTCTCTGTCCTTTTGAAGGTCCCTTCATCTTATAAGACAGCAAAGAACCAGAAAACCTTACAGCAATTTTTCAAAAAAATTTCAACTGCTATTTACGTCTATTGTATCAGACGCAAAATGTGGCGGGAAGTTCATACTTGCGCCAGATTTTCTACATGAATCAGGCCCTTTTTCTCTCTTTTCCAGGCGTACTCGGTCAGCTCCCACGCATTACTGACCGTGTATCGGGCGTAGGCGATGAGGAACTGACTGTTGTCCACCATGTATCGGTTGGCCCGGACGATTGCCAGCTTCCGCGGGGCTGTCTCCATCCCTGGCGGATAAAAGGAGCCGTCGAAACCGGCGGGAGTAAAGGACCGCTCCGCTGGATGGTAGGGCCGCAGATAGAACAACAGGATATCCGGGTGCTGCTTCTTCGCCTTCCGGACGGCCTGTGCCGCCAGCAAGTCAAACCTACCATAATTGCCAACCACAAACTGATCCACGCCATCCTCCACGATGCGTGTCTCTATCGCGGCGGACAGGGAGGGGAGGATGCTGTCCGGAGCGTCCCGGTGACCAATGAAAAAGCAGGTACTCATTTTTCTCCATATCCTTGTCAGATTTTTCTCCGTAACTATGCCTATAAAGTCTGTTGCACTTACGGGTTATTATAACATAGCCAAGTTGCACTTACAATACAAGTATCTAAAAATTCGGGGGATACTTGCGGTATGATTGACTATAAAACGGTTGGGCTGCGCATTCGTGCGGTACGCCTGGAGAAAAAACTGACGCAGGAGAAGCTGGCGGAGGCCGCTGGGGTAGGGGTCACGCATATCAGCCACATTGAGACCGGCAACAGTATCCCCAGCCTTCAGGTCACGGTGGATATTGTCAACGCACTGGGCTGTTCTATGGACGAGCTGCTGTGCATGGACGTGGAGCAGGCCCGGCCTGTGCGGGACAGCTGGCTGGGGGAGCTGGTAGCGGATTGCAGCGATGAGGAAGTCAAGCTGATCACCGACACCGTTCTTGCGTTGAAAGCCTCCCTGCGTCGGCTGAACATCACGGAGCGGTAGATCTCTTTTCTCTGTGCTTCATCCCGCTGTTTCGGATCGTCCCTTTACGGGCTTGCATATCTATCAGGAAGATGATATACTAAGGGCATAAAAATCATAGGGGGGAGCAGATATGACGATCAGACCGTCCACCGCATTGCGCAACGAATATTTGCAGATCTCACTTTTGGCTCGTGAGTCCGGCGAACCGATCTTCATCACCAACAAGGGCGAGGCCGATGGCGTTTATATGAGCATTGAGGCGTATGAGGAGCGGGAGAAGATGCTGGCGCACCGGGCAAGCATCCTGGCGGCTGAGGCGGCGCGTCTGGCTGGGGTGCCGGCTGTCACACAGGAGGCGCTGGACGCCAAGGTGGAGGCGCTGCTGAATGGCAAGGTATAAACTGGCGTACCTGCATCCGGCAGAGACGGACATCCTGGGGATCGTCCGGTTCCACGCCGAACAGGTCGGCCCGGCGTCTGCCAGGGAGATCTATCGTTCCATCCGTGAGCAGATCGGACGGCTTCAGGACTTTCCGATGCTGGGGCCGATCCACCCTGATCCGGAGCTGGCGGCGCTGAACTACCGGAAGCTGGTGCTGACAAAGACCTATGTTGCGGTTTACCGGCTCATTGATGATACGGTGACCATCTATCGTGTGGTAAATGGGAAAACGGACTATCCCAAACTGCTAAAGTAGATAAGTGGAGTTGCTTATAGGGGCAAATTCAAAAGCGCCGCCTGTGTCATAGACATGGGCGGCGCCTTTTTCGTCTGGGTAATTGCTGTCATTGATAATTGGCCCACCTTTTATCTTGCGGTGAGATAGCATTTTTGTTAAAATGAAGTCAGCAATATTGATAGGGAACAACAAAGGTAATAGGTTTGCAGTACAATATCCAAGAGGTGAAAATCAGATGGCAGATACATTCCCGTTAAAAGAGCTGCGCCTTTTGTTGGAAAAGGCACAGGCAGCGGACGCCGATCTAAAACAGTTCGGCGCAAAGAATCATAAGTATCAATGGAATCCGCCGGCATCCCTGACGGACATTGAGGAATTTGAACGGGAGAGCGGGATTACTCTGCCGGAGGGCTACCGCGACTTTCTCCTCCAGGCAGGCGACGGCGGAGCCGGCCCCTTTTACGGCTTGTTCTCTCTGGAGCAAGTGCGCGGCTGGCTGGGATGGCCGTTGGAGCCGGAGAAGCCGCCTGTTCTTCGTCCTGGCATGAGTGAAGCGGAGAACTGCGGAGAGAAGAACTGGAAACGGGGCTGCATTCCTATCGAATCCGAGGGCGACACCTTTTTCACCTGCCTGATGGTGACAGGCCCGGACCAGGGGCGGGTGGTCTACATCGAGTACGAGGGTTACTGGGTGTTCTTCCCGCGGGAGCCGGATTTCCTGTCCTGGTATACCCGCTGGCTGCGGGATACTGCGAATGGGTATAAGCGCATCGGCTGGTTTGCCACAGACCTGGACGGAGATGAAGAGGAACTGCGGCGACATTATACCGAAGCCGGTTCAAAGGAGGAGCGCCAGCTTACCCTTGTCAGCATGAAAAAATTCCCGGAGCTCTCGGCGGAGACGCAGGATTTTATCAGGGAGGTTCTGGCGGACTGGTCAGGGGAGCCAAACACGGCGGGTATATCGGAGCTGGCTAACCAGGTGGACCCGGTGCTTTACGAACGGTTCCTGGAACAGCAGTGGAACGCAGGACTGTATGACCAGGTGCTTTACGCCGTCTACCACACACCGGGAGATAAGACGGCCCTTGCGGAACGCTGGCGGGAACGTATTCTGGCGAAAATGCTGGAGGTATCACCAGAATATTGTGGGCTGGTGATTCCCTTGCTCCGGAGAGGCGGCGGTGTCAGGTTTGAGCAGGTGGTGGTGCTACTGGATAGAGTCCCAGAGCAGCAGAAGCGGGAGATCCTGAGGTCGCTGGGCCGTCTGCCGGATGCGGGGGAGCATCTTGATTTCTGGCTCCCTCTGCTGGAGGAGCGGGAAAATCTTGAAAGTCTGCACAACACATTGCTTGCGATCCCGCAGGTAAATGACCCCCGTCTAAAGGATGCGTTACTGGCGGTGCAGGAGGCGTTCCCCTATGCAATGGAGCCTCTTTATCATTCAGATTTGAGCGATCCGGTCTCGCGGGAGCAGTTTCACCGGCGATGCCAAGAAGAGAAAGTCTGGCGGGCAGCAGACAGCATCCTGAAGGAGTTGTTCTATGAGGGCATCAACCCTATTCACAGAGGCATCCCCCGCCCCTGGCGGCTGGAACTGGACGGCAATGCCCGGGCGGATATGGATATGCACCGGAAGCCGCCGGAGGGAATCCCGCTGCACCCTCTGATCGCCCTGTGGATCTTGCAAAAGGAGGGCCGTCTGCCGTCCACAGCCTGGGATTGGAACCGCAAGCTGGAAAAGCTGAAAAAACTGGAACTCTTTTTGAGAGATGCCGTCGTGAAAAATTGGAGCGATTCAGACCGCATAGCTTGGCTTCGGGTGCCGGAGGAGCACGCACCCCCTGCCCCCTACTACTACGATCTCCAGGACTGGTCTGCCATTGGCCGGATGCCCCATCTGCATGAACTGCGGATGGCAGAGATGTGTGTGGAAGACTTTTCTTTCCTGACACAGTGCAAAGAACTGCGGAGATTGTCACTTTGCAACACCAATTTCACGGACTGCCGTTTGCTGCTGGGTCTGCCCAAGCTGAAATCCGTAGATCTGCAAAAGTGTCATTTGACCCACACGGAAGTGCTGGAGGACTTACAGGGGGTAAGTGTTGATTTATAGATTTCACACTTGACTCACTACCCCGTAATTTTTCCCCACAACAAAACCCGGCCTGGAGCACCGACGCTCTGCGGAAAAGGCGAGAGCGGTAGATGGCAGAACAGTTCGCTATTCAGGGGACGATCTTTGATATAGTTCTATCAGACGATTCTGCAAATCAAGCCCTTGCTGATAAAATGCCAAAAGTTGCTCTGCGCTATATTCTTGCTTAATATGACCATCTGCGTTTCTACTGTTTCCCTCTGCATCAACTTCGCCAAGGCCAAAACGCATACAGTCAACAAAGTTGTTGCTACAATAGTTTGTACACCAGAAACCACTTTTATCCCAAATCGTCTTGCCCTCACTTACTGAAAAAGTCTTAACATTAAGCTCAACGAGTATATCATAATATGCGCTTACCCCAACTTCGTTAAAGTTTTCCTCAAATGGAGCTTGGTGTCGATTACGCTTAGCCAACTCTAATCTAATTGTCTTCAGTTCTTCCTCATACTCACCAGATGTTTGTTCGACCATAGATGTGAGGGACACTACCGAGGTATATCCATCAAAGCCATAATAGAAACAATACTTTCCGCCGTCTGCGTCTGTCAATATCAAAATCGGTTGATAATAATTCCGATAATAGTATTGTAATGCTTCGTCCTCCGGCTTCTCTTGGGGTGTCAGTACCGACACCTGATAGCCCCAGCTTTCCACTTCTTCCTGATAGAGCGCAACGTCTTTTATTATGGACTGAATAATATTAAATTCGTACTGGCGTTCAGCTTCTCGCTGGGCATCACGTTTGGAGGCCCAAATACCAATAGCAATGATAATTGCATAAAGCAGGATAAATAAGACAATCCATTTGATATAGGAAGTCTTATGCTCTTTCCTGTCCACGGCGTCTTTTCCTCCACAACAATCATCGTGTCGTTTCTGCGCTTATCTGTATGTTGCGCATCAGCTTGGTACAGTTTGACTATCTAACAGGCGCAGATCATTCCCGTCCTGCCCCATGACATAGTATCCAGCGTCCACACCTTTTCCAGTAGTAACAATGCGAAATACAAGTGAATTTCCCATTACATGAATATTGGTGCAATTTTCGCGGAGTAAACAAATCATGTTGCTGCCATCCAGATTCATGCAGTATAGGGCACCCTGCTCACTTTGATTTCGGAAAAAAATATGTTCATCAGTTGCATTCATATCCCAGCATTCCATTTCTGTTGGTAGCTGCATGACTTTCCTCTCTTTGTTCAGCTGATAAACGCTGCCACCAGATGCTCCAAAGGTGGTTACATCATTAGAAACAGAGAAGTATATCGCTTCGCTGTTTGAGCAAAGGCATATAATTGGTCTGTCAAACAGGCATTCCTGCTCTGTTCCATCTGGATTGATTTGATAAAGGCCGCCGGCTTCCATGTTGCCCGTAATAAACAAAAACGTATCATCAAACGGAAGAAATCTGCGGACATTAGAGGCAATGGCTGTTGTATGCTCTCCAGCGAGGTCAGATACCACCAGACTGCTCCCTTGCATATAGGCCATGTGGGATTGGCTTACAAACAGATTCCGATATTCTCCCCGCACAAGCGTTTTGAAGTTTGTGCCATCTATATCAATGCAGCAAATTGAACCGGGCAATCCATTTGTAAAATACACCTGATTATCTACAATGTTGAGATTGTAAGCTGTTTTTCGGGAAATCAGTGTAGTCTCTCCGCTTTCACTGAGGCTATACAGAGCATCAGATGCTTCATTTAGGCCCGTATAGCAAACGATGTTTCCATTAGCGGCAACGTATCCGTCCTCAAGAATGTTTCCGCTGCTGTTCCCCCACTGATTGCTCCATTCGATTTCTGGCTTTGATGACGCTTGACAGCCTCCTAAAACGATTATGGCTAAAGATATAATCAAGCTGGCAGCCAGGTGCTTTCTCACATACACAATCAATTTCCTCCACCGTTATGACTCGCCGTGATAGTCCAGATCACACCACTTATAGCGTGCCTGCCGCCACGCTTCCTGCCCCTCCAGTTCCTCGTCCGACCAAGGAAATTCCTCATGATAAACCTGATGAAGTTCCCCATCAATTCTATCGTACACACGGACAACGCTTGGTTCCCCATCCCATGGTGAGAACGACTCGATCCGCCGCACACATACCAGCTCCCCGTTCTCCCAGCGATGGAAGGTGTTGATGCCATCACCAGCCCCGCTGCTGCGTGCCCAGCCAGTGATCACCTGCCGCTCCGGGTCAAATACGGGCTGTGAAATCTTAACAAGAGGCGCACAGTATTGAAATTGACCTTGCACCTCGTCCCACAGCCAGTAATGACAATAATATGGTTGATTTCCTGCATGAAAGAGATACCCAAAATCTTGAAAACCATCAAAATTGGCGTCCACCACATGATGGAACTCCGGCGCGACGCCCATCATAAATTCCTCTGAAAATGTTTGGATGGGCTGTTCCATATCAACCGGGTTCCAGACGGAAAAGGTGATGTCGCGGGTTCCAAATTCATTCTTGTTCTCCATAGCCAGCTCCGCCGTCACCAGCAATGTGCCCAGCCTGCCGCCTGTACTCACCAGGAAGGCATCGTGGGTATCATCTATGAGCTGTTGCTGGAAGACGTCATAGATCCCGCCCGGCTCGCCGTGGTAGTCCAGGTCGTGCCACACTATTTGCGCGTCCTGCCAGCTGCCGGACTCTATGGGGAAATCTTCGTGATAGATCTCCGCCAGTTCACCGGCAACGCGGTCCTGGACAGACATGCGGACCGTATTGGCCGAACTGGAGTCGATCTTGATTTGGCGCACACAGGTGAGATTTCCGTTGATCCATTGGTGGAAAGTATGCAGTCCTGTGCCGCCGGCGGCGCTGCGGTTAAAGCCGTAGATGGTCTTGGTTTCCGTGTCCAATTCTGGGGCAGAGATCTCGTCATACTCTGGAACGCCCTCGAATTGCCGGTGCTCTTCGCTCCAGATCCAAAGGTGATCGTAATAGGGCTGGTTCCCTCGAAGATAGGTGCAGGTGAAGTCTGCGTAGCCATCGAAGTTGGCGTCTATGATGCTCCAGTCCAGGAAGATATTCGTGGCTGCCATAATGGTTTGAAGGGGTTTGTCCATGGCATCAGGATTCCAAACAGTAAATCGCACAGTGGCGCGGCAATCCTTAGTGGGAGCTTCCTCGTCCAGTTCCGCCGTCACCAGCAGCGTACCGAGTTCGCCGCCGGTGTCGATCAGGAAGGCATCGTGAGTATCGTCTATGGGCTGCTCCGCCAGAAGCTGCTCGGGGGACGTGGACGATTTTCCGGTCAATTCCAACGGTATATGAAACCTTGGTCCGTAGATGAAAAGAGAAACAGTAATTGCTTGCTGCTCCTCGTTGATAAAGACGCTCGCATATTCGGAGTCCAATTTATCAAGAGCCAGATACCCACTGTATTCTGGTACACCGCAGGGGAATAGCAGAGGACCAAATCGCTCATATACTTTTGCTGTCCCATTGAGAAGCATATTTTGACGGTATTCCACTACAAAGGTTCGATGGGTCTGTGGTTCCGTCCCCTCGGCATACCCATACCACTCGCCATCAATTAACAAGGCCAGCAACGCAAACAATCCCACAAGAGTTATGGCGATTACGGCGATAGTTCTTTTCCCTGTATTTTCACGGCTGGCCCACCTGCATAAACGGACAAAGGCCCAGATACCGGCAGTCAGCATATCCAGCACAAGAATGTTTATCCCCAATACTACGAACTTAATATCAAGGAAGAATAGAATCGTAAGTATGGACATTCCGGCTAAAAGGATGCGCCGTGATAGTTTCAAAGCCTTTTCTTTGTTCATTATGAGGCTACCTCCGTAATCGTGTTCCGCTATCCCTTTTGTTGAAAACACTTCACATCACACCACTTCCAACCTTCCCAGACTGCATAAGTGGAAATATAGGTTTCAATGCCTTTAATATCGTCCGGTATTGACACAGACTGATGGATTTCGGAAAATACCCCATCTTTCAATTCATACTCAATAAGAGAAATCCTTTGTTCTGCCGGAGAGTTGTATAATGCTGATAACTGATGCGTTTTAACTAAATTTCCATTCCAATACTCCCATGCGCTCAAATCAAACTGAGAGCTGGTATCTGCTCCATCCCAAACGATTTTGTGCTCTGTATCAGGAGTTGGATTACCTATCTCTGCATAGGCTGGTTCTTCTCGATAGCTACCAACTGTTTCATCCCAAATCATAGCGGCATACCCTTCGGTTCCTGCACGTCCTCCGCCTAAATGTACCAGTACATCCAGTTCACCGTCAAAGTTCACGTCCTCCCAATGGGCCGCTCCTGTTGGCATGGTGCGGCTTTCTGCTGTCAATGCAATTTCTTGAAAAAAGGAGCGATCCGGGGAGGCAATTCGGACTAAGAAACTTTCACAGGAGATGCCGTCAGAGTTGACGCAGGTACCCTCGCACCGCCAGCCGTCATCCCGTGTTTCCCCAAGAAATATCAGCTTTTCTGTTGCCAGGTCTTCCGTATGGTTCTCCGGAAAGTCAACCCACAGAATCAAATCCGTTCGCAACGATAGAATGGGGTCAACAAGTTCTTGCCAGTTCTCTTCACTAATTTCCACCTGAAAATCACTTTGCGCATGATCTGTTAAGTAGTACCGTCCATCGGAACTACTCCATAGTTCTATTTCACGGGCAATGCCACCCTTTTCGTCTAACTCGTGATAAATAATTTCGCGGCCACCGTGTCCATCGTCACAGTCATATAATAGTGCCTTGTTGCTCAAAATCTCGAAAGGATTATGACGGTGACTTCCGCCACCCCATATAAACACTGTTCCGTTACTATAAGAAAAAATTGCGCTGTCAAAGGAGGCGGATTCCAGCTCTAATGTTTCTGAATTACGATTCTGGAATATGACATTTATTACAGCCAATTCTGGAATACCGTCATTGTTCATATCAAGAATTGCGTATTTTGATTCAGGGGTCGGCGCAATCGTAAAGGATGGATTGTTGTCCAGTCCAATATCTCCACACAAAAAGGACTCATACGCAGTTAGGGCCGCGCTGTAATCGTTATTATCTTGGTGGGTCTTTTGACATTCTGGCAAGTTACTCTGCTCTGGCGTAACATTTCTCTCGCCATCTGCTTGACAGGCGCAGAGCAGCAGGATGAAAAACGCCGAAAGCAATGTCTTGAAAATCGCTGGTCTCATGGTTCCTCCGTTGTCCTGTTTCAGCTGCCCAAAGGCTCCAGCCGCAAAATCCACGCCTCCGGGACAGTCTCCTCGATGATCCCCCGGTTCAGGTTATACCAGCTACCACACTTGTCCATGATGATGGCGTCTGTGGTGACTACGTTCTCCAGGCGGGAGAGAACGCCGTCCACGCTGGGGTGCAGCTCCACCCGCACCTGGACGCCCCGCTCCGCCGCCTTGTCCAGCAGCAGCGCCCGGAGTCGTCCGGAGTTAGACACCTGCTGATCCAGATAGAACAGGGCCTCCTTGACCTCCAGGGCCTCCAGCCGGGCCAGCAGAAGCTCCACGGCCCGCACCGTCTTGTCCACGATGCGGTAGCTCCCTCGCAGTCCGGCCAGATCCCGGATGGTGCCGTCCATGCCCGCCAGGAGCAGGGAGCCGGACAGAGCCACCTCCAGGGTGATGATGGTGTTGAAGCCGTCCAGCACCAGGGCCGCCGGGGCCTCCCGGATCCGCTTGCGCTCCCGCTCCTCCAGGGCGGCGCGGGGAGAGGTGATCCGGGCCAGGGCCAGCCGCTGGCGCTCCGAGAGCAGGTGGTGGTTGCCCACGAAGGTGGAGGCGGATTTGGTGTCGTAGCCCCGGTCCAGCAGGAACGCCAGCTCCTGGGCGGAGGCGGTCAGCTTGGCTGTGGCCTTGGGGCCAAATTCAACGGTATCTTTCGGCACATAGCCGCGTTTGACGGTTTCCATGGTGGTTTCAGCCCTTTATATTTGTTCCTTCTGAGTCATTTCAATGTATCAGGTGATGTTTCTTTTTCATATTCCAATACTTCTATAAACTCATCTAATCTTTCGCAATCTATCCAGCCTGATTTGCTGTTTATTTCAAAAAGCCCATCATATCCATATTGCTGTATCAAAAACTCCCATCCTTCTTTTGAAATTACAGCTAAAAAGATTTGCATATAATCAAACAGTATTCTTACATTATCGGAAACGGAAAGATCATTAGCAGTAAATGAAGTTCCTTGTGGCAGCGGATATATATAAAATGCCAATGTATCCATTTTCCTTTCCCCCAAACTCCTATTTATCACCCTAATTATACCATCATCCCAGTTCTAATTCAATCCGATTTCTGATAGAACCGTCCGGCCTCCCAACTTGACAACCCCGTTGGCAAGGTCTACTATAAACGCAGAAAAGCGCCAGTGGGCGCTGTTGAACGGGAGGCGGTTTTATGAAATATGTCAGGCGCATTGTCTACTGCCTGTTGCTGACGGCGGCGGCAAATGCCCTGCCGCTGGTCTGGCTGTTGTACGCCAAATGGTCAGTTTCCGGTGCCGGGTGGCTGTTTCTGCCTCTGGCGGCGGCGTTTCTCTGGGTGAATCTCCGGCCTATTCCGAAGTCCGGCCCCACTAAGCGCATCCAGCGGTTGGCGGAGGGCTGTGAGCTGCTGTGGCTGTTCTGCGTAACCGCCACGGCCACCGTCCTGCTCCAGCTTCTCTGGCTGAACGTACTGCGTGCCGATATTGCGAAGGACA
>ERZ779621.806-NODE-806-length-10586-cov-12.610293_pt1 | contig 10586 bp, 10 predicted proteins | sample MGYA00514215_ERZ779621 | MGnify/ENA primary metagenome ERZ779621 (study PRJEB29562, sample SAMEA4376715) | mouse gut metagenome | isolation source: Cecum | study: EMG produced TPA metagenomics assembly of the A DSS colitis mouse model was used to assess the...
GACTATGATAAATATCTCTATAAACTGCGTCATTTGGTAGAAAACTGCTTCCTGACACTGAAACGCTGGAGAGGCATTGCTACTCGTTATGCCAAGACCTCAGATGCTTTTATCGCTGCGGTACACGTCCGTTGTATCGCTATTTGGGCTGCTATCCGCGCTTAATTTGTGTAGACACTATCTAGTACGAAACCGGATTATAATAGGGTAAGCTGCAATTAGTACGGTTTCGTACTGAAAGAAGGAAACGAAGGAAACGGAGGACGGGGAATGGATCAGGAGCTTCACCGACTGAACCGGCGGATCGTTGCCGCCACCAGCGCCTCGGACGGCGCATACTACCGCTGGGCGGTCCGGTCCGGGGTCACGCCGCATACCCTGGACCTGCTCTATGCGCTGGATGACGGACAGCCTCACTCCCAGAAACAGATCTGCGAGGAGTGGGCGATCCCCAAAACTACCGTCAATACGGTGGTCAGAGCCTGCCGGGAGGCGGGATATATCACCCTGGAGCCCATGCCGGACCAGCCCCGGCAGCAGCAGCTGTGCCTCACCCCGGCGGGAACGGTCTACGCCCGGGAGGCGCTGGCGGAGCTGTATGTTCTGGAAAATCAGGCCATGGCGGCGGCGGTAGAGCGGTATGGGCCGTTGTTTGTGGACGCCCTGGAGCTGTACTGTGCCTCCTTCCGGGAGGCGTTGGCGGCAAATCTGTCAGAGAAAGAGGAAAACGATTCCATATGAGGATCCAATTATCCGAACACTTTACTTATGGGAAGCTCCTGCGCTTCACCTTCCCGTCTATCGTCATGATGATCTTTACCTCCATCTACAGTGTGGTAGACGGGGTATTCGTGTCCAATTTCGCCGGGAAGACCCCTTTCGCGGCCATCAATCTCATCATGCCCCTGCTGATTATTGCCGGCGCTCCGGGCTTCATGGTGGGTACCGGCGGCTCCGCCATTGTGGCAAAGACCATGGGGCAGGGCAAGCCGGAGCTGGCGAACCGGCATTTTTCCTTCCTGGTCTGCGCTGCCGCTGTAGGCGGCGCGGCAGTAGGCTGGCTGGGCGCGGCCTTTGCCCGCCCCATTGCGTCCGCCCTGGGGGCGGAGGGAGAGATGCTGGAGTACTGCGTACTGTACGCCCGGATCATCCTGGCGGCCAACCCTTTTTTCATCCTGCAAAACATGTTTCAAAGCTTCTTTGTCGTGGCGGAGAAGCCCAAGCTGGGTCTGTATGTCACCGTAGGAGCCGGCCTCACAAATATCCTGCTGGACGCGCTGCTGGTAGGCGTGTTCCGCTGGGGGGTGGCGGGGGCCGCCATTGCCACTATTCTCAGTCAGGCGGTGGGCAGTCTGACCCCCATCGCTTACTTCCTCCGGAAGAACGACAGCCTGCTGCGCCTGGCCCGCCCCCGATTTGACGGCCGGGTGCTGTGGAAGACCTGCACCAACGGCTCTTCGGAGCTGATGAGCAACATTTCCGGCTCCATCGTGTCCATGCTGTACAATTTCCAGCTTCTGCGGCTGGCGGGGGAGGACGGTGTGGCGGCCTACGGGGCCATCATGTATGTCAACTTCATTTTCCTGGCCATCTTCATCGGCTATGCCATCGGTTCCGCTCCGGTCATCAGCTACCACTACGGTGCGGGGCACAGCGATGAACTCCACAGCCTGCTGGTAAAGAGCGCCTTACTTACCGAGGCAGTGGGCGCAGCCATGGCAGGACTGGCCCTTGCGGCCTCTGGGCCGCTGGCCAGAATCTTTGTGGGCTACGATCAGGACCTTTATGAGCTGACAGTGCAGGGCTTCCACCTGTATGCTGTTTCCTACCTGCTGTGTGGGCTCAATATTTTTGGATCCTCCTTTTTCACCGCGCTGAATAACGGCATAGCTTCGGCGGCGATCTCCTTCCTGCGGACCCTGGTCTTCCAGTGTGCCGCCGTGCTGATCCTGCCTGTTTTCCTGAAGGTGGACGGCATCTGGCTGGCAATCACCGTTGCGGAGGCGCTGGCACTGGCGGTGACGGCGGCCCTGCTGGCAAAATTCCGGAGGATATACCGGTATTAAAGACCAAAATGGCGGAGCATAGGTTAGCGTCATTAAGTTGGGATTTTGCCGGATATGAAAAAGTACCCACCCAGTTCTGAACGGAGTGGGTACTTTCTGACGGGACAAGGAGCCGTGTGTTCTGCATAATGCTGCATTTCATATCATATTTCGGCAAGTCGAGGCTGCATTTTGTCTATAGCAACAATCAAAAATAAAGCCAAAAGTTGACAGCAGTGGTATAACAGAGACAGGAGATGATGGTATGCTGCACAATGAAGCGCGGGAACTACTGGTACAAGGCTATGAAGCAACCCATGATGCCAAGGGGATAGCGAAGGCGTATTCAGTGAGCAAATGGACAGTATACCGGCTGGCCGAACAGAAGCGAAAAACAGGCAGTGTGGCCTTGCGAACCAACCAGCGAGGCCGGAAGCCAGTCCTGACAGCAGAGGATAAAGAAAATATCCGTCAGTGTAATGTATTTTACGTATGACCCGTATTCTTTGCCCGATCCACTTATAATTCAGTATCATTTTTTCACCTCGCTTTCATTTGGACCAGGACAAAATTTTACCAAACTGTAAGCGAAGCTGAAAAACATTAAAAAATACGAGAAATACGGCTGTACCAATAACCACAGGGACACTGGTATCCCTGTGGTTATTTCCATATTATCCCGGTGACGATATCGCAGCCGGATTTTGATGATGACAGTACCCCCAAACGTGTGGCGGTCTACGCGCGCGTCTCCACGGGGGATCCACGGCAGATATCCTTTTATGAGCTGCAAAAGAATTACTACCATCCAATGATGCCAGACACGGAACAAAGAAAAATACAAATAATTCAAATAGTGTTGGAACTCAAATCTACGTCCCAAAGGAACGCAATCAGAATGAGCCTATTGTGTATTGCTTATCTCTGAAAGTTGGGACTTCTCTACCTGCACCTGCCCAGATAGAAAAGCCCCAAACTTCTATTCGCTGTTCCTAACGTGCGGGATACCGGAAGAAGTCCGGAAAGTTCGCAGAAGAATACACCAAGTCCGCTGCGCCGGAATAGACGGAATCCGACATGAGACCAGGAGAGCGGATACGATCCAGCAGGACGCTGATTAGTTCGCGCTACACGCTGTCCAATTTGCATCACCCCAGCTCATGAAAATGCCGGAGGAGCGGAAAAGAGTATAATACTATTTCCTGGGCTTCGCCGCTGGCCCTCATTCCGCAGCCCAATAAAAAATTTCTTTCCGGCGCTGCGTCGTTTATGTACAAATAAAGGCAAACAACAGGAGAATTGCCAGAAAGACAATGTTTACTGCCGTAAAACGCCGGAAATAGCGGCCTTTTTGTTCGCCTTCCTCCCGAACAATGAATTTATAGGAGATAAGGCTCGCCATTGACGCGATCAAAGTGCCCAGCCCGCCGATATTTACGCCGATCAGCAGAGCTGGCAGATCATTCGCGAATTCTGACAGCAAGAGCGCGGCTGGAACGTTGCTGATGACCTGGCTTGCGGCAGTGCCCACCAGCAATTCATAGCCCGAAACAATCCTTTGTAAAAAATCGTAAAAAGCCGGGAGCCTGCCCATATTGCCGGTAAAAATGAAAAATCCGGCAAATGTCAGGAGCAGACTGTAGTCCACGAGCGCAAACACAGCTTTGTCTATCAGAAGCAGTCCGATAACCGTAAGGATAAGGGTCAGGGGATAGGGAATCACTCTTGCCACGGTGAGCAGGTCGAGGACAAAGAGGACCATATAAGCGGAGAGCGGAACGATCTTGCCAGAAAGAGATATTTTCCGGTCAAAGGAAATGTCGATGGGAATATTACAGCCTCTGGAGGGAATCGTGCTTCCGATCATGACGAGAAGAAAGGATACAAGCGTATAGGGCAGCATCAGCAGAAGGAACGATCCAAGAGAGATGCCTGCTTTGCCGTACAGATAGAGGTTTTGCGGGTTGCCGATGGGGGTCAGCATACTGCCGAGATTCGCGGCGACGGTCTGCATGACCACGACGGGGACGGTCAGCCGCTTTTTTGCTTCCCTACCGGTCAGATCAAGAACAATGAAGGTGAAGGGAACGAAGGTGATGAGCGCAACGTCATTTGTGATGGCCATACTGGAAAAGAAGCAGAGCAGAACAAGGATCCACGTCAGCTGAACGGCGTTTCTTACTCTGCCCAGAAGCGCCTGCGCGACCCATTGAAAGACGCCGGTCTTTTGCAGTCCGGACATTACGCTCATCAGGCAGAAAAGAATGGCCAGGGTTCGGAAATCGATGTAGGACGCATATTCCGAGTCCGGGGGGACCAGGAACATGGAGCATATTGCCAGCGCGAACGCGGCGCACAGCACCGTTTCCCGCCGGAAAAAGCGGATGATCTTCTCTTTCATCGGGGCCTCCATTCTTTTGCTCCTGCAAGACAGGCTGCACATGGCATGGCAGCAGTTGTCCAGGATGTGTCCGGCGTTGGAATACAGCCGGGTGAAGTCCGGTGGAATGATGGGGACGTTTTGCGTTTTTAGACCGATTCTCTCTGTTTTAGAAGATGTATTCATGACCGCTGAACACTGTATGACGGGAAAAATCCTCGTCCATCCGGCATCCCCGGTTATGAATACAGGTTCTTCGTCGTCTTGCACGCTTACCGGCTGGAAAGCATCATATCAGGCACCAAACACCTCGTACTGCCGCCGGGGGCCTCCGCATACGGGGCAGCAGTCCGGCACCGCGCCGCCGGTCATGATATACCCGCAGATCGGACAGACATACACCGGGCCAAGCTGGGATTCATCCAGCCCGGCGGCCTGTTCTAAAAGTTCCGCGTGTTTCTTTTCCGCCGCTGCCGCCCCTAAATACGCCTGCTCAGCCAAAGGACTCCGGTGCGTCCTCGCATACCTGGCCAGCATGGGATACAGATATTCATATTCGAACGCCTCGCCGGGGATAAAGGCTTTTGCCGCTTCCTTGAAGGGGGCGGGCTGTTCCAGAACAGAGAAGAAGCTCCGGGCATGGTAGTATTCGGAGGCCGCCAGAGCCTGAAACACCTGGGCTATGTGTTCCATTCCTCTCCGACGGGCGCGTTCTGCAAACATCAGATACCGGAAATGCGCCAGCAGCTCGCCCTGTACCGCAGATTCAAGCTGCTGCTTCAGGAGCGCATCGTTCCGTTCGCGGCTATAGCAATTTTCCGGTAAGTCCGCAGCGCGGCACAGGAGGACGCCGTCTTTCTCATAAAAATGCACGACATGGTGTTCCACGTCCCATGCGCGGATGGATTCTGAAACATCCTCAATCATGGCTCCGCCTCCGCCGGTACAGATCAAAGGAATGCCGTCCACCTCGTCGGCAAACCGGGAATGAACATGGCCGCAGAGCAGGTAGGCGACTTTTTCCTTGTGAGCGGCATAGGCCTGGCGCAGACGGTCAAACTCCTGCTGAGACACGCAGTTTTCGATGAAATGATTGGGAACCGGGATGTGGAAGGCCACAATCACCTGCCGGACATCCTCCATAGCCAGCACCTGCGACAGGAGCGTCAGCCCCTCCTCCTCGAAGGTCCGTCCGGCGTTATCCAGCACAACCAGTGCAAACCGGTCCGCCAAAAGCGCGTAGTTCTTCCGGCCGAAGTAGTCGGTGTAGGCGCCCGTATCGTGGTTGCCCCGCAGGACGTAGACGTCGTTTTCCGCCAATATCTGCGTCAGGCCGCAGATTGTCTGGTAATGGTGGGCCGTACCAACCGGAACCAGATCGCCCACGACCAGCGTAATATCGTCCTGCCCGGCTGCCTCCAGGGCACCGGCATATACCTTCATATTGTACGTGCCCAGTCCCTCGCATCCGGGATCGCCGATGACGCCGATAGAACGCAGTCCTTTTATACGGAGAATAGGCTGCTGTACGGATACAATTTTGTTATCATCCATTTGAGGTTCCTCCTGCTTGTTTATCCTTTTGCGCATTACCATTCAGCGCTGTTCTGACGGAAAAAGAAGTTCTGTGGAAGTATTTTGACGGTTTGTAAACAGACACTGAGAAGAGTTTGCCCGGCAGATGCCATCATATCACAGAACCGCAGAGATGAAAACAGAAAATTTTCCATGCGGAACCGGCATCTCTGCTTTGTGCAAGGTCTGCCGTGCCGTCAGCGAACTTGGCGGGGAAACACCCGCATGTTAGCCGTCCGCCCCCATATATATGTATGGGGGTGTAAAAATGAGAAAAGGTAACAAAATTTTTTACGACATGCTCCTCCTGACCGGGGCGAACTTCCTTCTGCGGCTGGCGGGCATGAGCTTTCAGGTTTACTTGTCCAGCCGCATCGGCGCGGCGGGAATCGGCCTTTTGCAGCTGGTCCTGTCGGTTGCAGCCCTGGCCTTTACCGTAGGCTCCGCGGGGATACGAACCTGTGCAACCTATCTTTCCGCCGGAGAGCTGGGCAGGGGGAACGGGGGAAATCTCTCCGGTGTTCTCGCGGGATGCTGTCAGTATAGCCTGCTGTTTGGCGGCGCAACGGCAATCGCCCTCTGGTATGCAGCACCCTGGCTGTGCGAGGCATGGATTGGCAGCCGGGACGCAATTGCCGCGGTTCGTCTTTTTGCGCTGTTTCTGCCGGTCAAGTGCCTGCACGGCGTCATGACAGGCTATTTTACTGCTGTCAAGCGGGTCGGCAGCACTGTGGTGGTAGCCTTTCTGGAACAGGGCTGCGCCATAGCGGTTACGTTCGCGCTCCTTGCCCGGTGGGCGGGGGCGGACTCCGGACAGTCCGCTTTTGCCGTAGCGGCAGGCAGCTGCGCTGCGGATGCGCTGGGCTTTTTGCTGCTGCTTGCGCTGCGGCCCAAAACCGGACAAAGAGGCAGCGGAAGAACGCCCTATGGCCGTATTTTCCGGGTGTCCCTGCCGCTGGCTCTGGCCGATACGCTGCGGTCCGGATTGAATACCATCGAGGACCTGATTATCCCCCGGCAGCTGGCGCTGTTCACCGGAACCGTGAACGCAATGGCGGATTACGGCATGATCCGCGGCATGGTGTTCCCCGTATTGATGTTCCCGGCGGCAATTCTGTTCTCATTGGCGGAGCTGCTGATACCGGAATTTTCCCGGTGCGCGGCCTGCGGCAGTAAAAACCGGGTGCAGTATCTGGCCAGGCAGGGCCTGCGGGCGGCGATGCTCTTCGGCCTGTGCGCAGGCGGAATGATGTTCGCACTCGCTAATGCGCTGGGCGATCTGCTTTATCAAAACCGGCAGGTGGGCAGTCTCCTGCGGCTTTACGCCATTTTTGTGCCCATGCTCTATACGGACGCCCTGGTGGACGCTATGTGCAAGGGGCTGGGGCAGCAGAATGCCAACGCACGGTACAATACGCTGACATCCTTCCTGGATGTGGTGTTTTTATGGTACCTGCTGCCCAAGCTGGGACTGAGCGGGTATGCGGTCAGCTTTGCCGTCACCCATCTCGTCAATTTTGCCCTGAGCTTGCGGCGGCTGATACGGGTATCAGGCATCCGGCTGGCTGTCGGAAAACCGGTGCTGGCCGCGGTCTGCGCGGCGGCGGCCGGCGGTGTGGCGTCTTTGCTGAACGGCGTACTTCCGGCTGGCGGGTGCTATTTGGTGCTGCTGGGAGGGCTGTGGTACCTATGCGGGATTGTAGACAGGAGCGACGGCCTGTGGCTGCGCAAACTGACCGGCGGGAGATACTGACACGGCGGCAGTCAGATCAGAATGCCCTCGCAGTGGTCAATTTCGTGCTGGATGATCTGTGCCGTCCATCCGGTGAAGGTTTTATAGCGCAGCTGGAATTTCTCGTTCTGATACTGTACCTTGATCGATTTCCACCGTTTTGTGTCCCGCATTCCGGGGAGGGACAGGCATCCCTCTTTCGTTTGATAGGGCGCTGAGCGCTTGATGATCTCCGGGTTAAACATCACCACACAGGTCCCTCCGTTGTCGAAGGCGATGATTCTTTTGTTGACGCCGATCATATTGGCCGCCATCCCAACGCAGGTTTCCCTGTGAGCCTCCAGTGTTTCCAGCAGATCCGCCGCTGTGGGCAGGTCCTCCGGGGCTGCCGGTTCGGCTTTCAGGGAGAGGAATCCAGTATCTTTCATAATTTCGCGTATCATTTTCAAGCCTCCATATCGATTGCGATCTTTATCACGCCGTCTCTGCGCGCCTCAAAAAGATCGTAGGCCTTGGCGATCTCCCGCAGGGGAAAGGTATGGGTAATCAGCGGTGTGGTATCGATCTGTCCCTGTTCGATCAGTGACAGGATATTCCCGCACCGGCAGCCGTCTACGCCGCCGGTTTTGAAGGTCAGGTTTTTCCCGTACATATCCGGCAGCGGCAGAACCTGCGGATTGTCGTACAGGGCGACTACGGTCACGGTTCCGTTGGGCCGCGCACACTGCCAGGCCAGCTGAAAGGTGTCCGTCCCTCCGGCGACCTCCAGCACCACATCCGCCCCGCCGTGGAGAGTTTGCGACAGGATAAACTCCCGGACCTTTTCCGGCTGTACCGTCAGCACCTGGGGATAGTGCTTCTGTACGAAACGCAGGCGCTGGGGATCTTTTTCACACAGAATGATCTTTTCAGGCGCTTTGAGCAGAACGCATTGCAGGGTACATATTCCCGTTGGTCCTGCCCCCAGGATCAGGACGGTGCTGTCCGCCTGAATTCCCGAAATGGACGCCGCCCAATAGCCGGTGGCCAGGATATCCCCTGCAAAAAGGGCCTGCCTGTCAGAGACGGTATCCGGAATAGGGGTCAGGCCCTGGTCTGCGCAGGGTACCCGGACATACTCCGCCTGTCCGCCGTCGATCCGGCAGCCCAGAGCCCAGCCGCCGTTGGGGTCGGTGTAGTTGTTGACCCACCCGTGCCGGCAGAAAAAGCATTCCCCGCAGAAGGTTTCCACATTTACCGCAACCCTGTCGCCGGGGCGGACGGAGGATACCGCGCTTCCGGTCTTCTCCACGACCCCCACCATCTCGTGTCCCACGGTGATCCCCGGTACGGCACGGGGCACGCCGCCGTGCTTGATGTGAAGGTCGCTTGTGCAGATGCTTGCCAGAGTCACCCGGACAATGGCGTCGCGGCTGTCCTGCAAAACGGGTTTCGGTTTGTTCAGAAGGGTAAATACTCCCTGGCTGCTGTATGTACAGGCAAGCATGGCCTGACCTCCTTTTGGTAACCAGTGATGTGTTTTGCTGCCTCCATTTTACCATGGATTTCAGGAAAAATCTACAGAAATGCGCTCTGGCAGCAGGGGAATTGAACGGGTAAAAAGAATGTGGGCACTGTGGTGCCGGCCTCCCCAATCCATGTCAATTTCGGGGAAATGTATCTCCAAAAACCTGGAACTTTTGCCCCATTTGCGGCGAGCTGATTAAGTACGATAAGGTGGAGTACGTCCAATGGATGAACAAAAAAGGTGCATATCACAATTTACCAAGCACCCTGCGTCCCACTGATGGAGCGTGGGCTTTATCTGAAGATGTACGACCCCAAGGACACATTCCAAGAGCAAGTACCCGCAGAATACTATCTGGTAGCCTTCGGCGGCAAAATCGAGTGCCCGAAGCAACCCCTGGAGGACAGGGTACAGCGCAAATACAGACTGCTGGAGCATGTGTTTTCCATCTTCAACACCAAGCATCCCGCCGGATACTGCGGGCGCAGCCTGTCGGTGGGCGATGCTGTCAGGCTGGAGGGGAAACCCGATCTGTGTGTGACCATCGGCGTCTAGGAGATCACCTTTATGGACAGCAAAGACCACCCAACGGAAAACCCGACAGCCTGCCCCCTGACGCTCCTGGATGGGAGCGCGCTTCAGGTAGAGGTCTACGGGGCATCAAAGACAACCTATCCGTGCATCAACGTCGGCCTCATTGCTGTTGACGGGGCCAGGAACCAGGCCTGCTTTGTGGAGCATAATCCGGATAAAGATCCCGGCCATGAGCTGTGCATTGGCGTCTACTGCGCTGACAGAGATGACACTGTCTGCTGTGACAGGCAGAGAGGAAGGTAGACCTTCGACCCTTGAATCTGATGCGGATAATGCCGCTGTAGGGAGTCACAGAAAATTCTACTTTTCCAGGGGGCATCGTATTCGGGTGCCTCCTGTTTTTTGCTGCACTTTTGATAGAATGTGAAACCGGCCACTGCCGCACACCTGCGGCGGCTGACCATCAACATCGGTACACTGAGCCAGCGCACCTTCCCCACGATGTTTGGCCCCAGGATTTGGCCGCATATATAGTCTCTTGCCTTTTTGGCTGATACCTAATATAATCTACACTGAAATAAAGGCTTTGTGATTCACAGGAGGCACTATGGCAAATATACTGATTGTCGAAGATGAAAAAGCCATGCAGGACATTATCGTAGACTATATGCGAAAAGGCGGACACGCCTGCTTTACTGCCAACGACGGCATAGACGCCCTTGTCACGTTGAAGAATCATCCTATGGATTTGATGATCTTAGACGTGATGATGCCCCATCTGGACGGCTTTTCCGTCTGCAAGATGGCGCGGGA
>ERZ779621.807-NODE-807-length-10578-cov-4.592512_pt1 | contig 10578 bp, 13 predicted proteins | sample MGYA00514215_ERZ779621 | MGnify/ENA primary metagenome ERZ779621 (study PRJEB29562, sample SAMEA4376715) | mouse gut metagenome | isolation source: Cecum | study: EMG produced TPA metagenomics assembly of the A DSS colitis mouse model was used to assess the...
ACGCCCAGGGGAGTGTCTATAATCTGGTGGGCTTCCAGACCCATCTTCGCTTTCCCGAGCAAAAGAGGGTCTTTTCCATGATCCCAGCCCTACGGAACGCGGAATTCCTTCGCTACGGGGTCATGCACCGCAATACGTATCTCAACTCGCCCAAGCTGCTGGACCGGTACTATCGGGTCCGCAAAGAGCCGCGGGTCATGTTTTCCGGGCAGATCACCGGGGTGGAGGGCTATGTGGAATCCACCGCCTCCGGCTTTGTGTGCGCAGTGGAGCTGGCCCGCCGCCTGCAGGGGCAGCCGCCGGTGGATTTTCCCCCGGAAACCGCCCTGGGCGCGCTGGCAGGGTATATTTCCAATGAAAGTGTGGCAGACTTCCAGCCGATGAATATCAACTTTGGGATCATTCCACCCTTGGATCACAAGGTCAAGGGGAAGCGGAACAAGAACGCCGAGTTGTCCGCGCGGAGCCTAGCCGCGCTGGACCAGCTGGCGCTGTAAGGAGGACCGGGAATGAAGGTGATCGTAGACGCCATGGGAGGGGACAACGCCCCCCGGAGCAACGTGCAGGGTGCGCTGAACGCGGTCAAGAAGTACGGGGTGGACGTGGTCCTGGTAGGCGACGGACAGATCCTCCTGGAGTGCCTAAAGGGTCTGGGAGTGGAGAATTTGCCCAAGGGGCTGGAGATCGTTCACGCCGGCGAGGTCATTACCATGGAGGACGACCCTGCCACCGCCTTCCGCCGCAAGAAGGATTCCTCCCTGACCGTGGGGCTGGAGCTGCTCAATGGAGGGGCGGGGGACGCCTTTGTGTCCGCCGGGTCCACCGGGGCACTGCTGTCGGCGGCCACTTTGCTGACTAAGCGGGTGAAGGGTATCCGCCGGGCCGCCCTGGCCCCGGTTGTGCCTACCGGGAACGGCGGAGCGGTGCTCATCGACTGCGGCGCCAACGCGGAGTGTACGCCGGAGTATCTGCTGCAATTTGCCTATATGGGCAGCTTCTACGCCCAGAAGGTCCTGGGCCGCCAAGCGCCGAAGGTGGGCCTGTTGAACATTGGCGTGGAGCCCTCCAAGGGGACCGGACTCCAGAAGGAGACTTACTTACTGCTGGAGGAGGCGGACCGAAGCGGCGGGCTCAATTTTGTGGGCAACGTAGAAGCCCGTGAGGCGGTAGAGGGCACGGTGGACGTTATCGTGGCCGACGGCTACGCGGGCAACATCTTCCTCAAAACCGTGGAGGGCGCGGGCAAGCTCTTAGGCCGGCAGATGAAGGGGATGTTCAAGAAGAATCTCCTGACCAAGCTGGCCGCGGTGCTGGTCAAGGACGGCATCCGGGAATTTAAAGCCCTGATGGACGCCGACGCGGTGGGCGGCACCGCCCTCATCGGCATCTCCAAGCCGGTCATCAAGGCCCATGGCTCCTCCAACGAGGTGGCCATTCAGAACGCCATCCGGCAGGGCTTTACCCTTGCACAGTCGGGGCTGATCGACGATATCACTGCCCACGTGGGATATATGAGCATGGAGCGGGAAAAAATGTGTGGCGAAAGCGTGGAAAAATCCTAATGCCTCTTGACACACAGGATAAAACTTCTTATTATAACAGAGCGATAACTTGCGGCCGGCATCCGGCCCAAAAGGAGCGAAGGACATGTTTGAAGAAATCGCAAAGATCATTGCGGAGCAGTTCGGCGTAGAGGTAGACACCATCACGCCCGACACCACCTTTGAAGAGGACCTGGGCGCCGATTCCATTGATATCGTGGAGCTGAGCATGGCCCTGGAGGATGAGTACGCTATTGGAGAAATGTCCGAGGACGACCTGGCGGGGATCTCCACCGTGGGCGACCTGGTGCAGTATATCCAGGGCCACGTAGAGGAATAAGGAGCCTATGCATCCGTTGGAAGACGTGCTGGGCTACCGCTTTGAAAAGCCGGCGCTGCTGGAGCGGGCGCTGACCCATAGCTCCTACGCCAACGAGCGCCTGGGCGGCGCGCTGGAGTGCAACGAACGTCTGGAGTTTCTGGGCGACGCCGTGCTGGGCATGGTAGTGGCCGACCACCTGTACCGGGAGCACCCAGACCTTCCTGAAGGGGACCTGACCCGCCTGCGGGCGTCCATGGTCTGCGAGGAGGCGCTGGCGGCGGTAGCCAAAAGCTGGGGTCTGGGGGAGCATCTGCGCCTGGGCCACGGCGAGGCGCTCAATGGCGGACAGGAGCGGGCCTCCATCCTGGCCGACGCGGTGGAGGCGGTGCTGGCGGCCCTCTATCTGGACGGCGGCATCGCCCAGGCGCGGCGTACCATCCGGGATGCGGTCCTCAGTCACGAGGCGTCCACAGGCCGTACCCGAGATCACAAGACGGCTTTTCAGGAGTTTGTCCAGCAGGAAAACGGGCACGTTTTGACCTATGAGTTGTTGTCTGCCCAGGGACCGGACCACCAGAAGACCTTTACTATGGCGGTGTTTTTAGACGGCCAGCAGGTAGGGCAGGGGGACGGCCACAGCAAAAAAGAGGCGGAGCAGATGGCCGCCAAGGCGGCTTTGGAGTCGCTTTGCGCGACCAAATGACCTGGCGCAAACAAAACAGGATAGGTGTGATGAAAGCTCCCGACGCTTCAGCCGTCGGGAGCTTTTTGCCGCCTTAAAAGAAGAGCCGTACCGCCAGGGCGGCGGCACAAAAACCTACAAAGTCAGCGCACAGGGCAGCGGGGATAGCATAACGGGTCTTTTTGATCCCCGCCGCGCCAAAGTAGACCGCCACGGTGTAAAAGGTGGTCTCGGTGGAGCCCAACATCACCGCCGCCACTCGCCCGACCTCTGAATCGGGGCCGTAGGTTTGGATGATATCCGCGCCCACGCCCAGGGCCGCCGAGCCGCTGATGGGCCCACCAGCAGAAGCCCCACCGTTTCGGCGGGGATGCCCAGGGCAGAGAGAACGGGGGAGAGGGCCTGGGCCGCCAGCTCCAGCGCACCTGAGGCCCTGAGCATGGCGATGGCGGTCATCAGGGCGATGAGAGGCGGAGCGATGCGGTAGATCACGCTCAGGCCCTCTGCCGCGCCGTGGATCACGCCGTCGTAGACGTCCACCCGCTTGCACATGGCGTAGAGTGAAATGCCCGCCAGCATCACCGGCATCAACAGGTTCAAGGCCAGAGTCATATTCGTCACCCCGCCTTCTGCGCGCATAGGGAGCGGGAAAGGGTGGACCGGGCAGAGGAAGGCCAAAGCCTGGAAAAGAGCTTAACGGCGGAGACCCCGGTGAGGATGGATAGGGTGGAGGCAAGCCAGACGGCGGGGAGAATGTCAAAGGGGGTGGCACAGCCCGCCGCCGAGCGAAGACCGGCCACGGTGGTGGGGATGAGCTGGATGGAGGCGGTGTTGCACACGACGAACATGCAAAGCGCGTCGGAGGCGACGCCGGGGGAGCGCCGGGCCATGAGCCGGGAGGCCTCCAGCCCCAAAGGGGTGGCAGCGTTGCCCAGGCCCAGAAGGTTGGCTGAGATGTTGGCGGAGACGGCGTCCATGACTTCCTTGTCCCCGGTGCAGGAGGGGAAGAGCCGCCGCAGCAAGGGGCGCAGGAGGCGGGAGAGCCAATCTGCCAGACCGCACCGGCGCATCACTTCCATTACCCCGGTCCACAAGCAGAGCAGCCCGGCCATGGAAAGGCACAGCTCCACCCCCTGGGCCGCGCCGGAGACCGCCGCCGTGCCCACCGCCTCGCCGTTTCCGGTCAACAGTCCGCATATCAAGGAGATAACGATCATTCCCACCCAGAGCACCGACATTGCCACGTCTGTCCACATCCTTTCAGGGCATGAATATGAAAAACGGACAGAAATTATGACAAGTGACGAAACTCGACAAAAAATTTTTGGTGAAAATCGTGCAAGGATTTGAATTGACAGTATTCGCCAGCGCGGTATATAATAAAGCGTCCTTTGACCGACAACGTTGCATCAGGGAAGGAGAGTTTAGATGAAATCCACGGGCATTGTACGCAAGGTAGACGAATTGGGCAGGATCGTACTCCCCATCGAACTGCGGCGGACACTGGACATTGCCGAAAAGGACGCATTGGAGATTTACGTGGACGGAAACAGTGTGGTACTGAAGAAGTATCAGCCTGCTTGCGTGTTCTGCGGCGATTCAAGAGATGTAAAAGCCTTTCACGGTAAAAACATCTGCGCCAACTGCCAGCGCGAACTGACGCGGTAAGTAGAAAGCAAGTTAAAAGCGGTGTTTCGCATGGGCAGGAATGCGAAACACCGCTTTTTTGACTTTTGAGGAGAGCTTACTGTTTGTCTGCCTCCAGCGCCATGGCGTAGAGCAGATTGCGCTTGAGACCCAGCGCGTCGGAGACCTGGCGGACCGCCTCCTTTAGGGGCGCGCCCTCCCGACGAAGGGCGGCGACCTGAGCCAGGGCGGCGTCCAGGTCGGGCTCTTCCTCTTTGGCAGGTTCAGTCCCCGCCACCACCAAGACAAATTCTCCCTTGGGGGGCTGTTGGGCATAGCGGGCCGCGGCCGCCCCCAGGGTGGTGCGGACCACCTCCTCGTGGAGCTTGGTCAGCTCCCGGCAAAGCGCGACGCTTCGGTCGGGCCCAAAGACGGCGGCAAGGTCCTCCAAAGTGGTGAGCAGCTTGTGGGGCGCCTCATAGAAGATCATGGTGCGCGCCTCGTTTTTCAGGCTGTTCAGATGGTCCCGGCGGTTCTTCTTGTTCATGGCTAGAAAGCCCTCAAAGGTGAACCGCCCGGTGGGCAGGCCGGAGACAGACAGGGCAGTAGTGAGGGCACAGGGGCCGGGGAGGGCAATGACCTCCACGCCGTGGTCCACGCACAGCCGCACCATTTCCTCTCCCGGATCACTGACGGCGGGGGTACCCGCGTCGGAGACCAGGGCGCAGGTCTCGCCGTCCAGAAGGCGCTTTAGGATCGTCTGCCCACCGGCAGCGGTGTTGTGCCGGTAGTAGGCCACCATGGGCTTTTTGATGGTAAAATGGTTCAGGAGCTTGAGGGTTACGCGGGTATCCTCGGCGGCGATGAAGTCCGCCTGGGAAAGGGTCTCCACCGCCCTGGGCGACAGATCGGAGAGGTTGCCGATGGGGGTGGGGACCAGATAGAGAGTGCCGGGCATAGGAGCGCCGCCTTTCTTCCGTAGCTTTTTGGACCAGTATACCATACTTGCGGCTTGCAAGCAATCTTTAAGCGTGGTATAATACCTTTTAAACATTTCGATTTTTGGAGAAAGGATGAAGGACATGCTGAAACTCTTACAGCGGCTGGAGGAGGACTGCACTCTCTCCAACGCCCAGCTGGCGGCCCTGGTCAATTGCAGCGAGGACGAGGTAGCGGCGGTCCGCAGAGAGTTGGAGGAGCAACGGATCATTTTAGGCTATAAGGCCATCGTGGACTGGGACCGCACCCAGCGCGAGGCGGTGACCGCCCTCATTGAGGTGAAGGTCACGCCCCAGCGGGGGGAGGGCTTCGACCGCATCGCCCAGCGCATCTATCAGTATGACGAGGTGGAAAGCGTCTACCTTATGTCCGGCGCCTTTGACCTGACCGTTATCATCTCTGGGCGCACCCTGCGGGAGGTGGCCCAGTTCGTGGGGGAGAAGCTGGCCCCCATTGAGGACGTCACCGGGACCGCCACCCACTTCATTTTGAGGAAGTACAAAGAAAAGCACCTGATCTTCCCCGTGCAGGAGGTCCAGGAGGAAAGGTTCGTGCTTGAATGATGGATTATACAAAGATCATGTGCCGCCGGGTGCAGGAGATCCACCCCTCGGGCATCCGTAAATATTTCGATCTTCTTCAGGGCATGGAGGACGGCATCTCCCTGGGCATCGGGGAGCCGGACTTCCAGACCCCCTGGCACATCCGCGACGCGGGCGTCTATGCCCTGGAGCGGGGCTTTACCAAATATACCCCCAACGCCGGACTCTCCGACCTGCGCGCCGCCATTTCCCGGTATCTGAAGCGGCGGTTTGATTTGGAGTACGCTCCGACGGGAGAGATCCTGGTGACAGTGGGTGGCAGCGAGGCTCTGGACCTGGCCTTCCGCTGTCTGCTGGAGGAGGGGGATGAGGTCATTGTCCCCGCGCCCTCCTTTGTGTGCTACGGGCCGCTGGTGGCCATGACCCACGGCGTCCCCGTGCTGGTGGAGACCAAGGCGGAGGACGAGTTCCGCCTCACCGCCCAACAGCTCAAGGCCGCCATTACCCCCAGGACCAAAGCGGTGGTGCTGCCCTTCCCCAACAACCCCACCGGCGGCATTATGCCACGGGAGGACCTGGAGGCGTTGGCCGAAGTGCTCCGGGGCACCGACATCATGGTCATCTCCGACGAGATCTACGCCGAGCTGACCTACGGCGGCCACCACGTGTCCATGGCAAATCTGCCTGACATGAAGGAGCGCACCATCGTCATTAACGGCTTCTCCAAGGCCTATTCCATGACCGGCTGGCGGCTGGGCTACGTCTGCGGGCCCAAGCCCCTGGTGTCCGCCATGACCAAGCTCCACCAGTACGGCATCATGTCCGCCCCCACCAACAGTCAGTACGCTGCCATTGAGGCGCTCAACGAGGGCGACAAGGACATTGAGGCCATGCGGGAGGAATACGACGGCCGCCGCCGCTTCCTGGTGGACGGCTTCCGCAAGCTGGGGCTGAGCTGTTTCGAACCCCGGGGCGCGTTCTACACCTTCCCCTGCATCAAGTCCACCGGCCTTTCCAGCGAGGAGTTCTGCGACCGTTTCCTGGCGGACGAGCGGGTGGCGGTGATCCCCGGCTCGGCCTTCGGCCCAGGCGGCGAGGGGTATGTCCGGGCGTGTTACGCCGCGTCTATGAAAGACTTGGCTACCGCTCTGGAACGGCTGGAGCGGTTCCTGAATACACTGCACTGATGATCGGTAGGGGAGAGGTTTGCCCCTCCCGGAACGTGAGTGATATACGGCGGGAGGGGCAAGCCCCTCCCCCACAGAAATATGGGAAAGGAATGTGCTTATGAACATTGTCTGCCTGGACATGGAGGGTGTGTTGACACCGGAGATTTGGGTGGAATTTGCCCGGGAGAGCGGTATCTCCGAACTGACTCGTACCACCCGGGACGAACCGGATTATGACAAGCTGATGGCTTGGCGTATCGGCGTTTTGAAGGAACACGGCATGGGCATCAAGGAGATCCAGACGGTCATCGCCAAGATCGACCCCCTGCCGGGGGCAAAGGAGTTTTTGGACGCCCTGCGGCGGGAGACCCAGGTCATCATCGTCAGCGACACCTTTGAGGAATTTGCCATGCCTCTGATGGAGAAGCTGGGCCGCCCGTGCATCTTCTGCAACAATCTGGTGATCGACGCCGATGGGGAGATCACCGGCCACAGGATGCGCTGTACCGAGACCAAGCTGACCACCGTGAAGGCCCTGCAAAAGATGGGCTTCGATACTATTGCCGCCGGGGACAGCTACAACGACCTGGGCATGATCCAGGCCAGCAAGGCAGGCTTTTTGTTCCGCTCCACCGACGAGATCAAAGCAGCTTATCCCCACATTCCGGCCATGGAGGACTACTCGGACCTGCTTGCCGCCATCGAGGCCGCGCTGTGAGCCTGCAGGAGGGACGAGAGCTGGCCTGCGCCAAGATCAACCTCTCGTTGGATGTGCTGGGCAAGCGGGAGGACGGGTACCACGAGCTTGCCATGGTGATGGCCACCGTGGACCTGGCGGACACGCTGACCTTTCTCCACGAGGGAGAGGGCGTGCGGGTGGAGAGTCAGGTGAGCTTTTTGCCCTCTGACCGCAGCAATTTGGCGGCAGCGGCAGCCTTGGCCTTTCAAAAAGCCACCGGGCGCAAGGTGGAGCCTCTTACTATTCGGATGGACAAGCAGATCCCTGTATGCGCCGGGACGGCGGGGGGAAGCTCGGATGCGGCGGCAGTTTTACGCTATCTGGACCGGGTCATGGAGACACATCTTCCTCTGGAGGAACTACAGGCCATCGGTGAGACCGTCGGCTCCGATGTACCCTACTGTGTCATGGGCGGGACCGCCCTGGCAGAGGGAAGGGGAGAGCGGCTGACCCCGTTGCCGCCCTTGCCATCATGTCCGGTTGTGTTGTGCAAGCCTAACTTTCCGGTGTCCACCCCCGCACTGTTTGGCCAGTTGGACCGCTGTAAGCTTCGCCGCAGGCCGGATACCAAGGGGATTCTGGCGGCGCTGGAGGCGGGGGATCTGCAAGGAGTGGCACGGCGGCTCTACAACGTGTTTGAGGATGTGCTTCAGCCCCGGCAAAAACGGACGGTGGATACGATTAAAAATACCCTGATAAACCAAGGCGCGTTGGGCGCCGCCATGACAGGGACAGGGCCGACGGTATTTGGCCTTTTTGCAGACGAGGAAACCGCCCGAACTGCCTATGAGAGCCTCGCGGAGGACTATGCACACACATTTTTGTGCCATATCGTATGAAGAGGACCGACTTCGGTTAGAATCAGAGAAATCTGAGAAACGGAGTTGGTCCTTTTGTATTCAAAGAAGCTGAAACGTTGGGAGTTTGCCCTGTTGATCGGTCTGGCCAGCGCCATGCTGTGGGCTTCCGCCCTTGGGGGCGCGCAGGATGCTCTTGCTGAACAGGTCGTGCGGCTCCATGTGGTTGCAAACTCGGACAGCGAGGCCGACCAAGCCCTCAAGCTGAAGGTGCGCGACGCGGTGCTTGCGGAGGCTACCCCCTACCTCGCCGGTCTGGACCGGCAGGCGGCTCTGAACGCTTTGGAGGAGCTGTTGCCCTCTCTTGCTGGTGCGGCGGCAAGAGTAGTGGGGGAGCAGGGATATGACTACTCAGTGACCGCCAGCTTGCAGGAGGAACGCTTTCCCACCAAGCGGTATGAAGGTTTTGCCCTGCCTGCTGGAGAGTACATGGCGCTGCGGGTGCAGATTGGCAGCGGCGGCGGACATAACTGGTGGTGCGTGGTGTTTCCGCCCCTGTGTATGGGCAGCGTGGAAGAGACCGCCCAGCTGGATGACCGGGACCGCGCCCTCATCACCGGGGAGACTGAGGGCTATGTGGTGAAGTTCAAGGCCATAGAATTATGGGAGGAATTTAAGGCGTGGTTTGCATAATCCGGAAACCGTTGCGGGTCAAATGATTGGGGCAGAGGGCTTTTCGGGTTTCTAACCGCCAAAGATGTACAATATGCACAAAAATTGTAGTTTTCATGTAGTGACTATTGAAATATTACACAAAAGTGGTATAATTGAAATATCTGTGAGGGTATATACCCTCAACGGGTCAGAGAGGGACTCTCTGACCCAGGATCATTACTCACAGGAGGGACACAGTATGAAAAGAAGTGGAAATCGGCTGTTAGCACTGCTCCTTTGCATTGCAATGGTGCTGACCCTTCTCCCCATGGCGGCGCTGGCCCGCTGGGATGAAGAGATCGCGGCTGTCCCCGCGGAAGCGGAGATGAACGAGGCCGGAAAGGCCGAGCTTCCGGTGGACGCGCCGGAGAATGATGGTGACATCGCGGAGCCGGCAGCGAGCGAAGTGCCAACAGACGGCGCTGTGGCTGATACATGGGTGCAGATTGAAGGCAGCAAGGTTACAGGATCTGTTGAACCCGCAAAAGAGGAAGGGAAAATTGTGCTGTCCGCTGCCGCAGCCAATGGTAATAATATAAACGGTCAGAATCCAGCTATCTTTGTTGATACTGATATGAACAAGGCGTTGTCGGCATTGGCAGATGAAGTGGAAAGAACTCTTTCCTTCACCTTGACGCCGTCGGGCACTGGCGCATGGATGGGGTTTGCCCTCTTGCTCAGATATGATGGAACGACAGGGGCAAACATCCATACATATCAAATTGGCTATCCCTCGGGTGAAAGCACAGGGTGGTTTACCGAAAACTTCGGCGCCAGCAATTACGGTTATCCCGGCTTTACCGGCCCGGATATGGCGGCGAACGTGCCGGTTGACTTTGAAATCAAATGGACAGAGTCAGAGGGGATTTCCTCCTTTAAAATTGGCGGCGAAGTTGTCGCTCTGCCGAGTGACTGCACCTTGACCTCGGTTCCAGCCCTCGATGGTGATAATACCGATGGCCTCAAGGGTGTTGGCTTTAAGGTAGCTACGAAGAATAGTAGTGCGACCACATTGAAGCTGTCCAACGTTCACTACACCGGTCAGGCTACCGAGACGGTGTACGACATTTCCGGCTCAGTGACCTCCGGCGGCAAGGCTGTGGCCGATGTGACGGTGAGCACGAACGGCAAGTCGACCACCACCGACGCCAACGGTACTTACACCATGAGTGGACTGAGCGCCGGAACATACACCCTTACTTATACCAAGACGGGCTACGTGACCGCGACCCAGAGCGTGACCATCGGGACCGCCGACGTCACTGCTCCTGCGGTGGCGCTGGAAGAAACAGACCTGATCCAGATCCCCACCGACGGTGTGAACAATGGGGATTGGTATCAGGTGGACAGTACCAAACGGACTGGCAGCAGCGATCCCGTGGTGAAGGACGGTGAACTGCTGCTCACCTCGGGCAACGACAACGGCTACAAGCTGAGCTCCTCTATT
>ERZ779621.810-NODE-810-length-10565-cov-7.143387_pt1 | contig 10565 bp, 9 predicted proteins | sample MGYA00514215_ERZ779621 | MGnify/ENA primary metagenome ERZ779621 (study PRJEB29562, sample SAMEA4376715) | mouse gut metagenome | isolation source: Cecum | study: EMG produced TPA metagenomics assembly of the A DSS colitis mouse model was used to assess the...
CCTTCTCCCCGGGGGAGATGTGCTCGGAGATATCGTCCAGCACCAGGTGGTCGCCAAAGGACTTGCTCAAATTCTTAACGTCGATCACTTTGACGCAGCCTCCTTTCCAGCTTGCCCTGGAGCCAGGTGAAGATAACGACCACAATTAAGTACATCATCGCGATGCCGATTAAAGGGGGCATGTAATCGAAGGTCCTGCCGCCGATGGTGCTGGCGTAGTACAGCATCTCCATACCGCCGATGGCCTGGACCAGGGAGGTGTCTTTGAACAGGGTGATAAACTCGTTGCCCAGGGAGGGCAGAATGGCCTTGAACGCCTGGGGAATGACGATGAAGCGCATGGTGTCGAAGTAGTTGAGGCCCAGGGAGCGCCCTGCCTCGGTCTGGCCCTGTTCCACGCTCATCAGGCCGCCCCGGATGATCTCCGCCACGTAGGCCCCGGAATTGATGCCAAGGCCGATAAAGCCCACCAGCACCTTGTTGCGTTCGGACTTTAGGATAACGAAGGTCCAAATAAACAGCTGTACCAGCATGGGAGTGCCCCGGATCACGGTGGTATAGACGTGGCACAGGACGTTCAAAAGGCCAAGCAGGGGATTTTTCCGGCGGCCGATCCTCTGCTGGTCGTGGGCGGTGCGGATCATGGCCACCACCAGGCCCAGCAGCACGCCGAAGATCAAGGCCACCACGGTGAGCTCCAGGGTAGTGCCCAGCCCCTGGAGGTAAAGTTTCCAGCGGTCGGCCTCAAAAAAGGCCCTATCAATCCGGGGGCCGAGGCTGATGGCCCATTGGACAGGGGGAAGGGTGAAAAACCAATCGAACATGGAGAGCCTCCTCTCTTATATTTGCTTAGGGAAGCGCTGATACGCGGATGGAATCAGCGCTTCCCTAAGCAGGAAGGGCGGCCTCTCGGCCGCCCTTCCCGGGGCGCGGTCAGTCAGCCTTGATATACTTGTCCACGATGTTCTGGAAGGTGCCGTCCGCCTTCAGCTCGGCCATGGCGGCGTTTACCGCGTCCAGCAGGGCGGTGTTGCCCTTGGCGAAACCGATGGCGTAATCTTCCACGGCGAACTCGGTGTCCAGAATCTCCAGGCCGGGATTCTCCGCCACAAAGGCCTTGGCGGGCTCGTTGTCAATGACCACCGCGTCTACCTGGCCGTTCACCAGGGCCATGACGGCCAGAGCGCCGGTGTCGAACGCCTTGACCCGGTCCTCGCCGTAACCGCCGTTCTCCGGGGTGTCGGAGCAGTAGATGTAGCCGGTGGTGGCCTTCTGGGTGCCGATGAGCTGGGCGTTGGCCAGATCGTCCACGGTCTTGATGTCGGAGCCCTCGTTGACAATGACCACCTGAATGCCGGTGGCGTAGCTGTCGGAGAAGTCCATGACCTCCAGCCGGTCCTTGGTGACGGTGATGCCCGCCATGGCGATGTCGCTCTGACCCACCTGGACGGCGGTGAGGGCGGCGTCAAAGCCCATGTCGTCCACCACCAGCTCCAGGCCCAGCTTCTTGGCGATGGCGTCGGCCACCTCCACGTCGATACCCTCGAAGCCGCCGTCGTCGGTGGTCATCTCATAAGGAGGGAAGGCGGCGTTGGTGGACATGTGGAGCTTGCCCTCCTCCACGGTGGTGAAGGCGGCGGGCTCGGCTCCCTGGCTGGGGGCGGTACTCTCCTCGACGGCCTCGGAGGGAGTCGTGCTGGGGGTAGGCGCATCGCCCTGGTTGGAACAGGCGCACAGGGCCAGCGCCATGACGAGGGCCAGCAGAAGGGCCGTCAATTTCTTCATTGCTTTCATTTTTCATTCATCTCCATAGAAAGTTTGCGGTACACAGGGAGAGCCGTCCCCCTGTGTGAAGCCGATTATAAACGTTATGTAATAAAAATGCAAGGGGAAATCCATGAAACCCCCTTGCACTTTGCTGTTTTCATCGTTATGACGGACAAAAGCGGAATATCTATTCATTTTTATGCAATATTTTGTGGATGATATGCACATTCAGACCGCCCGCGCCGTGTACTTGGCCACCAGGATGTCCGGGTAGTAGGACAGCTTGGCCCGGCGCAGGCCCTCCAGCCCCATGTCGTCCTCCCGGTTGAACCACTTGACCTGGGGGTGGCGGGAACGAATCATCCGGGCCAGCTCCCGGTTGATGGCGGGATAGGCCCCCTGTATGTCGCCGAAGGACTTCTCAAAGTTCACGTCAAAAACCTCGGGGGTGATGAAGCCCCCCAGGGAGAAGGCAATGGGGCTTCCGTCCGCCCGGATAAGGGCCCCCTCCAGCCCCAGCTTGTCCATGTGGTACAGCGCCTCGATGACGGCCACCGTCTCCTCCGACACCGTGTCCACGTCCTCCCCCGCCTCCTCCTGGCGGATGGCGGCCCACTGGCGCTCCAGCTCCACGCACTCGGGGACGTTGGCGGGGGTGATGTCCTCCAGCAGCCAGTCGGGGAACTGGTCGTCGAAGCGGCGGATGTGGTTGCGCTTGGCGTGGAGCTTTTTCCCCGGCAGGTCGGCCAGACGGTTGATGTCGTAGAGGTAGTCGAAGCCGTCCCGGTCCTCTTCAAAGGCAAACCGGCCGGGGCAGGCCGCCTCCAGAGCGGCCTTCTGCTCCTCCGTAACGCACACCAGCGTCAGGGGCTTGCCCTGGGCGGCGGCGTCCTGAGCCAGCAGGTCCACCGCCGGGGCCAGGGGGCCGCTCCCGGCGGGATACAGGCTGCTCAGCCCCAGCGCGCCCTCGATGCGCACCAGGAGCCTGTCCCCCGCCCGGGCGATCTTCTGGGGATAGGCCCGGCTCCACAGGTAGATGTTGGTGAAATTGTATTCGCAGCCGAAGCTGCCCTCCGCTTCCAGCAGGGGCTGGACCCACTGGCGGTCCTCAAACTGGGGGGATTCAAAGGTGACCATCAATTACCATTCCTTTTCTTGGTGTCTGGATATCATATCACAGGAATAGGAAAAGCGCAATGGAAAAAGTGCGCGGTCCTTTGTAACATCAGTGCTGCCGGCAAAAACTCCGGCGATTTCACCAGACACCCTTGCAATAAACATTTGGATATGTTAAAATAAAACATAGTAAATCAGTGGAGGTGTTCATATGATTATTCTTAAAATTGTTACAGCTGTACTGGGCTTGATGTTCTCACTGTTTGGATACTCCATTTATTTTCAAAGGAAATACAATCTCATTAACGGTTTCGAGGTAGATTATCAAAGAGGTTTCAAGGACGAGCAGTATGCGAAGCGAGTCGGACTAATTGAGTTCATTGTTGGTATTGTTTTCCTTGTAAGCAGCATTGTTTTGATTATATTTGCCTAAGATAAATGCAGCGTATGAACCTGATTTTACGCACAAAAAGCTATAAACGCGCCGCCGTGAAGTCCACGGCGGCGCGTTTTGTGTTTTGCCTACTTCGCGTATTCTATCGCCTTAGTCTCCCGGATGAGATTCACCTTGATCTGGCCGGGATACTCCAGCTCGTCCTCGATCTTCTTGGCGATCTCCCGGGCCAGCAGAATCATGCGGTCCTCGGGGATGGCCTCGGGATTGACCATGATGCGGACCTCTCGCCCCGCCTGGATGGCGTAGGCCTTGTCCACCCCGTTGAAGGAGGAGGTCAGCTCCTCCAGCTTCTCCAGCCGTTTGATGTAGTACTCCACGTTCTCCTTCCGGGCGCCGGGACGGGCGGCGGAGATGGCGTCGGCGGCCTGGACCAGGCAGGCCACGATGGTCCGGGCCTCCACATCGCCGTGGTGGGCCTCGATGGCGTGGATTACATTTTCGCTCTCCCGGTACTTCCGGGCCAGCTCCACGCCGATCTGTACGTGGGAGCCCTCCACCTCGTGGTCGATGGACTTGCCCAGGTCGTGGAGCAGCCCCGCCCGCTTGGCCTCGGCCACGTTGACGCCGATCTCGGCGGCCAGCAGGCCGGCCAGCTGGGACACCTCAATGGAGTGGTTCAGCACGTTCTGGCCGTAGCTGGTGCGGTAGTGCTGGCGGCCCAGCAGCTTCACCAGCTCCGGGTTCAGCCCGTGGACGTTGGTTTCAAACACGGCCCGCTCGCCCTCGGCCCGGATGGTGGCGTCCACCTCCCGCTTGGCCTTCTCCACCATTTCCTCAATGCGGGTGGGGTGGATGCGGCCGTCCAGAATGAGCTTTTCCAGGGCCAGCCGGGCGATCTCCCGGCGCACCGGGTCAAAGCAGGACACGGTGATGGCCTCCGGGGTGTCGTCGATAATCAGGTCCACCCCGGTCATGGTCTCCAGCGTGCGGATGTTGCGGCCCTCACGGCCGATAATGCGCCCCTTCATCTCGTCGTTGGGCAGAGGCACCACGGACACGGTGGCCTCCGCCACGTGGTCGGCGGCGCAGCGCTGGATGGCCAGGGCGATCTGCTCCCGGGCGTAGGTCTCCGCCTCCTCCTTGAAGCGGGTCTGGATCTCCTTGAGCTTCAATGCCTGCTCGTGGGTCACGTCGTCCTCCAGCTGGTCGATGAGGTAGCGCTTGGCCTCCTCCACCGTCAGGCCGGAGATGCGCTCCAAAAGCTCCGTCTGGCTGTCCTTCAGGCGGTCCAGCTCCTGCTTTTCCTCCTCCAGCTGGGCGATGCGGGCGTTGACGCCCTCCTCTTTCCGCTCCAGGTTCTCCAGCTTGCGGTCCAGATTTTCTTCCTTGGAGTTCAGGCGGTTTTCCTGGCGCTGGATCTCGCCCCGGCGCTCTTTGATCTCCTTGTCAAACTCGCTGCGGGCCTTGAGGATCTCCTCCTTGGCCTCCACGGTGGCCTCCCGCTTCTTGCTCTCCGCAGACTTGATGGCCTCGTTGATGACCCGGCGGGCTTCCTCCTCGGCGGAGCCGATCTCCCGCTCGGCGGCGGCCTTACGCCGTTGGTAGCCCAGGACGAAGCAGATCACTCCCACCACAGCGGCGATGATTACGGTTACATAGACTGGCAATTGCATGTTGAGTTCCACACCTCCTGTTTCTTCTGTTTTTGATTCAAAATTAGGCAAAATAAGACGCGATGCGTGAAAGGCGCACCGCGATAACCGAAAAACCGCCCCTGAAATGGGCATGACAGCACTATTTGAGAGTTTAAGAATATGATCTATAGAATGGTTCAATAGACTATATAAAACGCCCGCAGGGCGCTGGCAACGCTCAAAACGGCAAAAAGCGCAAAAGCGGCTTTTCAAAATTATCCGTTCTTATTGTAAAGGCCGCGGGCTTTCCTGTCAAGCCCAAATGTGAAACTTTCATGAACTTTCCAATGCCCGGTTCTCTCTCGGGAGAGAAAGTAACCAAAGCGTGCGTTTAGGGGCAGGCCCGCCGGTGTGGGCGGGCCCGCGTCCTTCAGGGCTGGGCCACGGTCAGGGCGCGGTTCGTCTGGCTGAGGGTGAAATATTCCGCCAGTCCGGCGGTAATGGTGACGGAGCCGTCCTCGGACACAAAAACCGCCTCAAAATCCTGATACTGCCGCCAGTGCTCCAGCGCGTCATCCAGCCCCATGACGAACAGGGCGGTGGACAGCGCGTCGCACACCGCGCCGTCGTCCCCTACCACGGTGACGGAAACCAGCCCGCTGCGGGCGGGCTTTCCGGTCTCAGGGTCCAGGATGTGCCAGTAGGACGCGCCGCCCTCCTGGAAATACCGCTCATAGCCCCCGGAGGTGACCACGGCCTGATCCGTGACGCTCACCACGCCCACGCTGCCCTCTCCCTCCGGGTCCCGGACGCCCACCCGCCAGGGAGAGCCGTCCGGCTTGGCCCCCACTGCCTGGATGCTGCCGCCCAGGTCCAGCAGGGCGGAGGTGACGCCGTCTTTCCGCAGCAAGGCGGCCAGTGCGCTCCCGGTATAGCCCTTGGCCACGCTGCCCAGGTCGATCTCCATGCCGGGAGGCAGGGCGGCGTCGGAGCCCTCCAATCGAATCTGGCCATAGTCCACCAGGGGGAGCAGGGCGGCGATGGTTTCATCGTTTGGAACAGAATACGTTCCCGTGGTGAAGCCCCAGGTCCGCAGGACGGGGTAAACGGAGATGTCCAGCGCCCCGTCCGTGCGGGCGCACAGGCCCAGCGCCCGCTCCAGCAGGTCCGCCGTCGGCTGGGAGAGCCGGGCCCGGCCATCCCGGTTCAGGGCGCATATCTCACTGTTTTCATCGGTGACGGACCACAGGGCCTCGAACTCCCTCACCCGATCCTCCGCCCGCTCCAGCGTCTCCCCGCTTCCGCCCTGGTACAGCCGCAGGGTCATAACGGTGTCCATGGCAAAAAAGGTGCGCTCCGCCTCCGGCGCCGCCTGAGCGGGCGCGGGCGCACAGCCCGCCAGCAGGACCAGGGCCAGGCAGAGGGTGAGCGCGGACTTCGCGTAAAGCGTTCTTCCGCTCATGGCAGGTTCGCCGGGATGGAGTCGTCCTCTTCCACCCACTCCCGCTGCACGTCCACCACCCGGTAGGCCGTGGGAGTGTCCCGGATCACCACCTTGGCGATGCCCGCGTTGATGATGAGGCGGCGGCACATGGAGCAGGAGGTGGAGCCGGAAATCAGTCCGCCGGTGGCCGGGTCCTTGCACACCATGTAGAGGGAGGCCCCCAGCACCTCCCGTCGGGAGGCGGAGATGATGGCGTTGGCCTCGGCGTGGACCGACCGGCACAGCTCGTACCGCTCCCCCGAGGGGATATTCATGGCCTCCCGGGTGCAGCAGCCCAGATCGCCGCAGTTTTTCCGCCCCCGGGGAGCGCCGTTGTACCCGGAGGACACGATCTCGTCGTTCTGGACGATGATGGCCCCGTAGTGGCGGCGCATACAGGTGGAGCGCTCCAGCACGGTGCCGGCAATGTCCAGGTAATAGTTTTGCTTGTCGATGCGGGCCATAGGGTCCCCCTCCTTGTCAGCTTCCGCCGCGCCTGTTGGCGGCGTCGTGTTTCCTATGTTAGTATACCAGCTTTTTTTCCCGGCGGCAACGGACAATTCACACATTGTTTACGGTTTCCCCATTGACGGGTTCATTTGCGGGCGTTATCATAAGAAATGTCCTGAAACCCCTGTGCCCAAGGAGGTGAGCGCCTATGATCCGCCGTTATATGACCCGTTTTATGACGGGACGCTATGGAGGCGACCAGCTGAACCTGCTGCTGGCGGCGCTCTACGTTATTTTCTATCTTATCTACGTGTTCACCAGGATCATCGCCTTTGAGCTGCTGGCCCTGATCCTGATCGTGGTGAGCCTGTACCGCTCCCTGTCCCGCAGTATAGACCGCCGCCGGGCGGAGAATGCCCGGTTCCTCCAGGCCGTCCGGCCCATCGGCCGCCGGTGGAACACCTTCCGCTCCCGGGCCCAGGACCGGGAGCACCGCTACTTCAAATGCCCCAACTGCGGCCAGCAGATGCGGGTGCCCCGGGGCAAGGGGCGCATTACCGTCCACTGCCGGTCCTGCGGGGCGGTGTTTGAGGAGAAAAGCTGAACCGTCCTATGCCGGTCCCTCCGCGCGCTGCGGAGGGACCGTTTTTCATGCCGCCGGGGCCCCGTTCTCCAGCCGCCCTAAGGGGCGGTACAGGGTGAAGTACATGGTGGCGAAGCAGGCCAGCCCGCCCACCAGCTGGGACACGGCCTCGGCGGCAAACACGCCGGTGGTGCCCATCCAGACAGGCAGGATGAGGGTCAGGGGGGCGTTGACGATGGCTTTGCGCAGCAGGGAGAAAAACACCGCCTGCTTGGACCGGCCCAGCCCCACAAACACCCCCTGCCCCGCCAGCTGCAGCGACATGAACAGGAACATGCAGAAGTAGATGCGCAGGGCGGGGACGCCGGCCTCCAAGATATCCGGGTCGCTTTTAAATATATGGATGAGGGGGGCGGGGAACAGCATGGCGGCCGCCCAGAAGGCGGCGGAGTAGGCCACCGTCACCGCCGCCGTGAACCGGATGGCCTCCCGGACCCGGCTGTACTGCCGGGCCCCGTAGTTGTAGCCCTCCACCGGCTGAGAGCCGTTGGTCAGCCCCTGCACCGGCATGATGAACACCTCCCGAATGGAGTTGATGATGGTCATCACCCCCACGTAGGTGTCGCCGCCATAGCGCTGGAGGGTGGAGTTGCACACCACCTGTACCAGGCTGTTGGTCATATTCACGAAAAAGCCGGACAGCCCCAGGGAGACAATTTTTTTCGTCCGCCCCGCCTCCAGCCGCAGGTTTTCCCAGCGCAGGCGCAGGATGGCCTTTTTCCCAGTGAGAAAGGACAGCACCCAGGCCGCCGACAGGAATTGGGAAAAGATGGTGGCCAGGGCCGCGCCCTGTACCCCCATGTGGAATACAAAGATGAGGATGGGGTCCAGAATAATGTTGACCGCCGCCCCCAGCAGGACGGTCATCATGCCCACCCGGCCAAAGCCCTGAGCGTTGATGAAAGGATTCATCCCCAGGCTGACCATGACGAACAAAGTGCCCCAGAGATAGATGGTCATGTAGCCGTCGGCGTAGGGGAACGTGTCCGGGCTGGCCCCGAAGAGGTAGAGGACGGGCTCCTTGAAGGCCAGGAAAAAGGCGGTGCATGCCGCCCCCAGGATGAGCAGCAGCAAAAAGGCGCTGCCCATCACCCGCTCCGCCTCCTGGTCGTCCCCCCGGCCCCGGCTGATGGAGCACAGGGGCGCGCCCCCGGTGCCGCACAGGTTGGCGAAGCCCATCAGAATGGACACGATGGGCATGGTCACCCCCAGGCCGGTGAGGGCCAGGCTGTCGCTGGCGGGGAGGTGGCCCAGGTAGATCCGGTCCACCACGCTGTACAGCACGTTGACCAGCTGGGCCGCCGTCATGGGCAGGGCCAGACTCATAATGTTGCGGGGGATGCTCCCCTGGGAAAAGTCGTTCTGACGGTCCGCCACGGCAGGGGCCTCCTTTGAACAGGATCTGGTATGGCCGCCGCGGCTGAACAGAGGCGGCTGTGGGGCCGGCCGCAGGCGCACCGGCCATATGGTTCCGATTTTACCACAGTTCTCCCCAAAAGGGAAGGACCCGCCCCGGGGCGCAAATGGCGGTTCTGACCTGCTGGAAGCCCCTTCCAAGCCCGGTTTTTGTGGAAAACAGCAAGAAACGCCCGCTGGTTTTTGGCGAGTATGCACAGTCCGAAATACAGTTTAGGCGAAAAAAACCGCAGTTTGCGCAAATCGAGCCATCGCGCGGAAAAAATATGCTACACTCTCCCCGTAGAGCGGGAAACAGTCCCGCTAAAAAGTGAATGAGGAGGAAGAAACAATGTTAGGCATCAACATGAACGACGTCATCACCACATTGGGCATGATTAAGGGCTATCTCATCGCCCTGGCCGTGATTCTGGTGATCGCCGTCGCGGTCACCATCGCGGCCATGAAGCTGCCCAAGCCCACCAAGGGCATTGCCCGGGGGTCCGCCTGGATGGGCTTCATCGTGGCGCTGGTGATCATCGTGGACATGATTCTCACCGGCCCGCTGTACGGCATCGTGGGCATGGCCCTGCGGGGCGGCGGCGACATCAGCGAGGACAGCGTCACCAATGCCAGCGCCCTGTGCGAGGATATTGCGGACGAGGGGTTTGTCCTGCTGAAGAATGAGGACGGCCTGCTCCCCCTGGGAGACGGCGCCAAGGTGAACACCTTCGGCTGGTCCGCCACCAAGCCCGTGTACGGCGGCACCGGCTCCGGCTCCCTGTCCGGGCTGTACCCCACCGTCACCCTGCTGGAGGGCATCAAGCAGGCGGGGGTGGAGTACAACGAGGAGCTGACCAGCTTCTACTCCGCCTGGAAGGATAAGCGCCCCAACATCGGCATGATGGGCCAGGACTGGACCTGCCCCGAGCCCACCATCGACGAGTATGAGGCCGCCGGTATGTTTGACAAGGCCGCGGCTTACTCCGACGTGGCCATGATCGTCATCTCCCGGGCGGGCGGCGAAGGCGCGGACCTGCCCACCAGCCTGGCCCCCAGCGTCCCCGACACCTTCCAGGACGACGGCAGCGGCACCATGTTCGCCGCCTCCGGCCTGCGCTTCAGCGAGTACCCCGAGGACCTGGACGCCTCCAAGCACTACCTGGAGCCCACCACCCGGGAACTGGCCATGATCGAGAAGGTCACCAGCCAGTTTGACAAGGTCATCGTGGTGGTCAACGCCTCCAACGCCATGGAGCTGGGCTGGATCGAGGACTATCCCTCCATCAAGTCCGTCATCCTGGCCCCCGGCCCCGGCCAGACCGGCTTCAACGCCCTGGGCAACATCCTCAGCGGCAAGGTGAATCCCTCCGGCCGCACCGTGGACACCTTCGTGTACGACCTGACCGCCATCCCCGCCTTCAACAACATCGGCGAGTTTAAGTACACCAACCTGGACGACGTGTCCCCCGAGTCCTATGGCCAGCCCGTGACCCCCAACTTTGTGAACTACGTGGAGGGCATCTATGTGGGCTACCGCTGGTATGAGACCGCTGCTGCGGAAAACGCCATCGACTATGACAAGACCGTGCAGTTCCCCTTCGGCTACGGCCTGAGCTACACCACCTTCCAGCAGGAGATGGGCCCCATCTCCGAAAGTAATGGGACCATTACTTTCGA
>ERZ779621.811-NODE-811-length-10527-cov-10.998759_pt1 | contig 10527 bp, 8 predicted proteins | sample MGYA00514215_ERZ779621 | MGnify/ENA primary metagenome ERZ779621 (study PRJEB29562, sample SAMEA4376715) | mouse gut metagenome | isolation source: Cecum | study: EMG produced TPA metagenomics assembly of the A DSS colitis mouse model was used to assess the...
TGCGCCGCAAAACAAAGAATAAAAGTCCTCGAAAAAAGTAGTAGCTATTCCCCGCGAAGTGTGGTATGTGTTGGTGTTGCAGAATCGGAGAAAGGAGATGATACTCATGGCAAAGCGCAGACCATCCGGCGACGGTATGGTTCGCAAGCGGGACGACGGTCGGTGGGAAGGACGCATCGTAGTAGGCCACAAGGAAAACGGCGACTCTATCTTCCGGTACGTCTATGCGCCCACGCAGAAGGAACTGTCCGCAAAGCTCCGCCAGCACATCGACAGCTACCAGGGTGCCGACCTGACGGAGCGGAGCCGGATGACCTTGAGCGAGTGGCTCGATCAGTGGTTGGAGAATATGGCGGATACTCTGCGACCCAATACACTGAGGAACTACCGCAGCTATATCGAGAACCACATCAAGCCCGGCCTTGGCGATAAGCAACTGGCCCGGATCACACCGAAGGATGTGCAGCGATTCTACGAAAAGCTGAGTGACAGTCTGGCCAGCAGTACGGTGCGCCGCATCCACACCACGCTCCACGGTACGCTGAAGGCGGCGCAGCAGGCGCACCTGATCGCCAGCAACCCGACCGAGCAAATCACCGCTCCCAGATTCAGCTATGGGGCAAAGCAGATACTGACGGACGAGCAGCTGGATGTGTTCATGAAGGTCATCGCAGAGGATGAAATCTGGTGTGACTTCTTCTACACCGAGCTGACCACAGGCCTGCGCCGGGGTGAGATCTGCGGACTCAAGTGGGAGGACTTCGATGAGGTCGCCGGCACGCTGAAAGTCTGCCGCACCGTCTACCGAGAAGATGGCGGCGGGCTGACTACTGGGGATACCAAGACCAACGCCGGTACTCGTAAGGTCGTATTGCCTGGCAGTACAGTTACAGTTCTCCGTGAGCGAAAAAAGTCCGCACTGACTGAGTGGATATTCCCCAACCCCCTGAAGCCGGAACAGCCCACCGATCCTGGCTCCGCGTACCGCCGGTTGAAGGTCCTGCTGAAGCGGGCCGGCCTTCCGAACATTCGCTTCCACGACTTGCGTCACCCAAATGTCAAGCCCAGGACAAAGAATTTTTAGTATTTCATTTCTATTTAGGGCCTACTGAAAAAGTCAGGCGCAATGAATATATGCAGAAATACGCCATGTCCTATACAAAAAAGTTTCATCATGCAGTAAAATAAACAAAGCCACAGAACCTTTTTAGCAAGATAATTACTTGTTTATACATGCAATACCAAATTGCCAGCACTCAAAATGCCCTCAAATTCGCGGGTTTTCAGTCATTTCCCCTTATTTTGGGCCTTTTTCGATTCCTGGAAATCGATAATCTCTAAATTTATGTCTGCAAAACAGCCAACATTTACAGAAAGAGCATCATTATTCGTTTGATATTCAACTTTTTCAACAGGCCCTATTTAAATCCCCTATAGCACAGTACCCATAGAATTTCCTAATTTCCTCTCGCTTTTAGGGCATAAATCGCGATATTTCAAAGTAATTGCCCCAGAAAATGCGATAGATAATAGTTCCTCTGCTGTTTCAAGCGGGTGTTTCTGTGGATTATGCGAGAAGTTGACCGGTTCTGGGCACCTCGCTATTGATGGGCCTGGCTTCGCCCGTATCGCTCAAGAGCAAGTACCGCTACGCGTGGTGCTTTTGGTACCTATTTCGCAGAAATCGTTGCATTTGGTGTCATCGGATTATCCTCCTGGTTATCCCACGGAGTCTTCCACCTCGATTCGGTTTTTTGCCTGTACCATCTACATCACCTCGTTCGTGGAGATGCCTTACTTTACTGCAGTTATGGACACTGTGCAAATGGGGATTTATTTCTATTTTGATAGGCACACGTCCTAACCTTAAATTGCAGTTGAATCCAGCGATAAACTTCCTTGATTTGAGGGAAATACCATCATAGCTCTATATTTTGAAAATTTTAGAAAACACAGCTCATGAGACAAATTCTTTGAAGCCCAGATATGATAATGGATGGATAAAAGCAATGGGGCTGTAAAAAACTCCGAATCTCAAAATTGGGCCTTAATAAAATCCAGTAGAAGGTTTCACAAACGAAACCTTCTACTGAATTTTTATAACTTATGCTCCGAGTGGTTTTTATGGAAAAAGAGTTTTTTACAACCCCTTTTTTATTAGACACAGGTCATTCTGTGAACTTTTTCGCGCGCTCATATTTGGATTCCGTCATAACCGTCAAATTCCAACCAGCAAATTTTTTCTCCAGCTGGTTAGTCATTCCCTGCATATTGAGCCGCGTAGCCGCATCTGATTTTAACTCCAACTCAATTTGCTTTTCTGAATAGGAGCGGCCTGTTATGCTATTTTTAAAGGTGACGTCATCAAAGGCAAGCTCATATGTTTCCTTAATCTGTTGGCTACCGGACTGCTTTTCGACAATGTAGAGCGTACGCTGATTTACAATGGTAATCACCGTCTTCAAATCACCGCAGGAGACCAAATCCGCCAGATATTTCTTCACAAAAGCAACGCCCTCCTCGCGGTGAAACACATCGGAAATACTTGAGCCGTCCACGTCCTTCAGTATACTAGCATATTCATATCGTTCCATTTGTCCCTGCTCGCCGCAGGATCTGCTTCCGCTCACTGGCCGCTTGCAGGTGAGTTCCGCTTTGTCGCCTTTGATACGGACACGCAAAGAGCAATTAGCTTGGTGCAACGTCTCTGCGGCTGTGTCGAAATAGTAGTCCGTCTGTATAACAGGCTCCGCCATCATAAATTCCTGCACTGTTCCCTTCGCCGCGTGAACTAAATAACCCATCTCATCCAGCGCAATGCAGAACTGTCGTTGGATATGCATCCAGGTCATATCTAAACCACTTTGGGGGAGATAGTATTTCTTTTCGATTTCGATGCTGTTTCTGGCCGTCCGACTTTCGAACAATTCTCTCACTTCTTTCACCAAATTCTTACGTATTTCTTCGTTCAATCCCTTGAACATTTCGTCTTTCTCAAGATAAAGTTCTAGTATTTCTAGATCTAAGTAGATTGCGGAAATCAGGGAATCATCGCCGATGAAGGCGCGCACCATGTTGGAGCAGTCAGAGATTTCCATAATACGGCCGCTATTTTCTAGGACATAGATATTTTCACGCTCGTTTTTATACAATTGGGCACTCGCAGTCCGTAGTACGACAAATGGGAACTCTTGAACCCAAGCATCTGCATCCTTCTCATTGAATATCTTTTGGGATATATATGACCCCATCAATGTGGTCAAATCCTCTTTGAAAAGAGCCATTGACTCCGATGAGATGTCTGCAAACAAATATCGTACATATCCACTCCGCTGAACCATACATGTACACATTTTTTTTAGCAACCACGCCCGTTCATCCTGTATCTTAGCCCAGCCTTTTATGGCTCCCATAATGACAGAATCATCCAGGAGCAGAAAGTCTGGTACGTCCATTGGTGATTTCTGCAAGGCCGACTTAAAACCTAAGGGCAGTTCCGAGACTGTTAGACAGTCATGGTCATAGAGCTTGTAAACACATTTAATAATCTTGCGTAGCAACTCCTCAGTAAACATTTTGTATGGGTTCAAGTAAATGTTTCGATACATCTGGTAACGGGCATAGAGATAACCCTCTACATCAGAAAGGTTCTCCTCTGCCACACAGACAACCGCTTTTCCGTTGTCCAGAATCCCAATTCGAAATCCCCCAATCAGTCGGTCAAGATCAATCATACCATATGAGACGCCAACCGAGATGGAATCCCTCCGGATATAATCTAGCCGGTCCGCATCCAGCTGGCTCGAAATCAGAGAGTGGAAAATATTTTTCAGATTGATCTCTGATGCGGAAAAGAAAGGTGTAGTTCCTTGATCATCGTGCTGCAAATCAATTAGGCTTGCAATTTCCTTCGGCCCATCTTTCCCGAAAATGTCCGATAATGCTTGATGTAGGGATGTGCTTTTGTCCTTTATAATGTCTACGGTCCATCTTTCGTGTGGAATTTTCTGGGCGTTTTGCAAGGTGTCCTCCAACGCATGGGAAAACGGAGTGTGCCCAAGGTCGTGCAATAAGGAAGCTGCTAATAATAGTTCCTTCTCCCTCAGGGGGATCACCGGCTGCCCCAATGCCTGAAAGTAACGATCGAAATGGGCAATGACCCGTTGCATGACATAAAAGGTTCCGATGGAGTGAGCAAAGCGTGTGTGGCTTGCCCCAGGGAAAGCATATTGTGCGGTAGCCAACTGCTTGATGTTCCGAAGCCGCTGGAATTCGTAGGAGTCAATAATCGGCAAAAACTTTTGAGGAATCAGGATATCCCCATAGACATTATCCCGGATGCGGGCTTCGCCAAACTCTGCGCTGTAAGACATTCTGGCCTGTTCCTTAATCATCAATGAACCTCCAACTCCACATTTTCCCGTTCCATACCAAGGGACGAAGCGGATGCCGTGGTGGATTGCTCATCCTTAGTAGCGGCTGCGCCTGTTTCCCCGTAAGTATCGGAGGATAGCTTGTTCTCTTCCAACTTAATCAGCTGTTTTCTCAGAAAATCCATAAACGCACACACATCCAACTCCCCCTTCCGTTCTCCTTCCTCTGTAAGACGGTAATACAGATAAAAGTACTGGGAGCCGGGAACATGGCTGGCTGGAATGCCGATATCAGCCAAGGTCACGATTCGGTTCTTCCAGACCACATAGGTCTGGTCAATCCGCAACTCCTTATGGCGGATATTCTGTGGCACATAGACCAGGATGTCCAACAAAAATCTGTTCTTGATTTCTGTCCAAAGCTGATTCAGCTTTGAACTATAGTTTTTAACAGAAGCATCGGAAAAATACACATAGAGAACATCTTCGTTTTTAGGATCATGAGGGGCATCTGGCGTATAAAACAGCCGCTGGACGAGGGAGAGTTCTTTCTTCGGACGCTTCAGCCAGTCTTGCTTCCAGCCGTGAATATAGAAATGGAACTCTGCATGGGACTTCCACATAGGTTTCAAATACTGACGAGACTCAGACTGCTGAATCGCCTCCATAAGATCCTGGTGGGTTTCTTTTTCCTCAGGTGTCATATTTTGTACTAGATTATGGTACATACTTCGCAGATGGGAATCACTGGTTCGGAAAAAGCTCTGTCCATTTACAGTTTTACTGTCAGGCATTCCCAGCAGAGCCTGCATGGTTTCCATTCCCATAGTATAGCCGCTGAAGATAGCTACCCAGTGCCAATCCTCATCAAAGGAAGCCTGTTCCCACGGCTGGAGTTCTTTACCCTGACAGTAATCTGTGGGCAGTGTACGGAGAGCCTTCACAATCCCTACCAAAGTGATGCAGGGCCGATTCTTCATCTGTTTATGAAATTCGCTTTCAATCAAAGGCATAGCCCTACACAGTTTGCAAAGCGCGTCCAACAGCAAGCTATAAAACTCCAAGTTGCTTGTCGCATAGAAATGTGGGGGCTCTTCTGGAAGACTCAGTTCCTTCAGTTCTGGATAGTTATCTATCTGATCATGCAGTTTTTCGCAGACCTTCTGTAATTCCTTCTTGGCCTCTTTCAGTTGATACTCTATAGTCCGATCATCTACACTGCTTACGGTTGATTTGCCCAAAGTCCTAGGATAGAGTTCCAACATATGATTCAAGCGTTTTAACAGATTATCATATTCCTTTTCGAAATAATAGTCCGCGCACATCTCCAGCAGAAAAACACTTAGAAAGTTGTTATTATAGGTAGTCACATGATGGGAGTAAATCCACCTAGACTCAAAATTTGTGGCATCCAAAGCCCCTTGGATTACACTTAGTGCGCTCTTATGGAAAGCAGGAGATATCCGCAACTTTCCCTGCCGAATCCGGTTGTTCAAGTCCGCTCCGCCCGCCGACATCCTGGAGGAATGATTCCCTGCGAAGATAACGCCATGGATGGTGCCGCTCAGGCATTTGCTCCGAATGTAAACTTGCGTCCCGTCTTTCTTGTCGACATCCCGGGGGAATATTTTTAGAATGCCACTGGTCAGCACCAAGTGAGCGCTGCTCTCAGGTTTGAGGTGAAGAACGCGTTGCTTGTCCTTGCCTCCCGAATGCACATCGTCTTCGATTAAGGTTCCGGTTACGGAAAAGCCTTCTGGGGAATCCTTATCAGTCTCTTCCCATTCTACCATCACTGTCACACTTCCGCTAATCACCAGTTCCAACTCTTTCTTCTCAATTTTACTCGAAACAAAGCTGGACAGCAGAAGTGAATGGTCAAAAGCTTCCTCACTCAGCGTCAACCCCTCCTCTTTATGGTCGTAGGACAGGGCAATGGTTTCTGCCTTTAGTAACCGCTCATAGTCCACCTGTGCACTCTTATAGCCAGAAGAAGATGCATCACGAATACTGTAATCAATGTTGTCAACATCAATAATCCCATGCAGCAGATTAATAATACAGTTGCGTAGCTGGTATACGATATCCCGATGATTCTCTTCCTCTCCCCAAAAACGGGAATTCTCATCATAAGGGCAACCGATAATAGCCCGCACGATAAACTCCAGATCCGAGAAGAGTTCACTCTCCCCATATTCCGATGCGGCCCCCTCCAGCTCCGGATGGACAGCGTCAAAGTGGAGCATCTGATCGCGGATCAGCTCCTCCATCACAGCTCGGTAGCCATTCTGGCTTACAATCATGTAGGCACTCATTCTCTCATGAGGAGCGCCGCAGGCGTTCTTAAGAATTCTTTCTGGCTTGTCACCTTTCGCCATTTCCTTGGTGCGATAAAGATTGTCCTGGAAGTTTGGACTTCCCTCAAACATCTCACAGAGGATTTCGTCGCAACGCTTAATTGAGCGGTCGATGGTTGAATGGCTGACAGGTGAGTGGCCAACATTGTAGAGGAATTCTAAGCTGTGCGATAAAGGAGAATGCCCACAGTCATGAAGAAGGGCTGCCGACTCAAACAGGAACCGCCAACGGTTCCAGATGCGCTCGCAGGAAGCCGGGGTGTCGGCTACCTGGCCGTAAATCTCCTCTCTGTGCTGGCGTTGAACGTTTTGCTGGAAGCAATGAAACGCCATCTTGCCCAAATGATATACACCCACGGAGTGACAGAAGCGGTTATGTGTCGCACCGGGGTACAAGGTTTCCATTCCAGTCTGCGCCACATCTTGCAGCCGCTGGAAAATTTCATGGTCAATCAGCTTGTCGGCCATAGCCTTTGGTACGTTAATATAGCCCAAAACCGTGTCCTTAAACACAGTCTGGTTTTCCCAATCCAACTTTGGCCTTTTTTCCATGCTCATAATATTTTGTCACTCCCTTTTAAAACAGTTGTACACTTCCACAATGCCAGAATGAAAAATCGGAAAATTTTAGATGTTTTCACCAAAAAGGCATCTTGCAAATCCGGTGATTATGCGGTAAAATAAAATCTAAGAGAGGAGTTCCTCTCAATATTTACAAAGGAGCGGCAGTACTATGTGCTGTAACAGAATCAACACGGATGTGTTACTGGCAAACTTATTCGCAGTGTCCCCGCATAGGTGTACATACACAGCGGAGGTTATTGGAAAATACTTGGGTTTCTTGACAGACTGTTTCCCTACATATGTAACTAGTGATTACTCCCCGCAACGTATTCAGGAGTGTGTGGTACAGTATCCTGAACTCTATACCATGTCTGAGAGGGACGGTGTTATGGCGGTCATTCCTGGCAAAATCCGTCCAAAGCTTTCTTATTTTAACGCTATATATCCCGATAGCATTTCATCCTATATTACCCGTTCTACCAAATCATTTCTGGAAACGTTCCCTAGTGATTAGTACAAGAATTATATCAATACCTGAGGATATTTGCAAGAGCATTGTCTCAAGATTTTGGAAACACGGTCAATAATATACATTAGCCCGCATTTTTGTATTCTTCGCGAAGTGAACCGCTAGGAAATGAAAGAACTGATGGAGACCATGAAGGGCCAGAAAGACGTGACCCTGGACGGTCGGGAGATTATGGTCTATTGCAACATCGGTTCACCCGAGGATGTGACCACCGTCCAATCCAACGACGGCCAGGGCATCGGCCTGTTCCGCTCTGAGTTTTTGTATCTGGCGGCCAGCGACTACCCCACTGAGGAAGAGCAGTTCCAGACCTACAAAAATGTTGCCGCAGCCATGGGCGGGAAGCGAGTGGTCATACGCACCCTGGACATCGGCGCCGACAAGCAGGTAGACTACTTTGAGATGCACAAGGAGGAAAATCCCGCCCTGGGCGTCCGGGCCATCCGCATCTGCCTGAACCGGCCCGAGGTCTTCCGCACTCAGCTGCGGGCCCTGTACCAGGCCTCCGCCTACGGCAAGGTGGCCATTATGTTCCCCATGATCACCTCCGTGTGGGAGGTGAAGGAGTGCAAGCGGGCCTGCCAGAAGGTGATGGCCGAGCTGGACAAGGAGGGCATCCCTTACCGGCAGGACACGGAGATTGGCATCATGATTGAGACTCCCGCCTCCGTCCTGGTGGCGGAGGAGCTGGCAAAAGAGGTGGACTTCTTCTCGGTGGGCACCAACGACCTGACACAGTACACCCTGGCCTGTGACCGCCAGGCCAACGACCTGGGCAAGTTCTTCGATCCCCACCACCCCGCCGTCCTTCGGGCACTGAAGATGGCCACAGACGCCGCTCATATCTGTTCGGGTCAGTGACAATATAGCTGGCGTTCATTTGCATCAAATTGGGCTTAATATGGAAGCGGGTCTTACCAGAGCCAGAGCCACCGATCACCAGCACGTTCTTATTGATATTGTACTTGGGAATCTTGTTCCGGCCCACCATGATGCGCTCAGTCTGCGTCAGAAGTATGTTCTGGTCAAATTTTGGATTTATGAACGGGCGTATATCGGCCGCCGTTCCCCAACGCGCACTACCGTACTCGACCCCGTGGCGGTATTTCTTGGCATTTTTGGCCTTGATGTAGACCGCCGCCCGGATACAGGCCGCGCCGATCAGCCCCACAAGAAGGTCCTGGGGGTGGAAGCTGGGGAGGGGGTTGCGGGATATGATCTCACCCAGGCCGGAGATCGCCCCCATGCCCTTTGCCACCATATCTGCGCCAGCGGCCAGCCGGTAGCCCTCGCCCACGCGGTTGAAAAACCAGAACATGAGCGCATAGGGGAAGTTGAGAATCAGAAACTTTTTTAAGTCAAATTTCACAGTCCACGCTCCCCTCTGTCCCGGTCCTTGACGGTATCCTGCGCCATGCTTCTGGCAACCTCCTTGAAGTGGGCAAGCTGCCGCCGGACAGAGGGCTTCTCCGGGGCCTTGCGGCGTATGGTCTTGGCGGTGTACTCGGCAAAGGCGGCTTTCATGGCGTCATCATCCCGTGCCTTGAAAAAGACGTAGTATTCACCCTTCTCCGGGTTCTTTTTTAGAGCAAAATCCACGCCATATTTTTTCGCCACACTTTCAAATGACTTGATATTTTTAGCGGTAATATCAATACTTTTCACGCCCGTCCCCTGGCCCACAAGCTGCTTCACGCTCTGTTTGCCATGGTGGATTTTCGGGTTTTGGGACTGCGCCAGATACTTCCGTATCGCCCATTTGAGCAGATCGGCGGTCAGTCTGCCGCCGGTCTTGCCCACCTTGATTGCCAGGGCAACGGATTTATCCCGCACTTCGTCCTGCATGATGATTTTCCTCCTTCCTGCAAGCGGCGGCGGGCGGGGTCAGCGAGCCTCGCCGCCCTTGGGATGTTCTGACGGGGGCGGGCGCTGACCCGCTTCCCGCATTTTTTCGTGGAGCTGGCCACGCAACGAGGGTTTTAACTGAATATCAGCGTATTCCTCCATCTGATGCACTTTTCCTGCACGAACGTTATGATGGAGTAAAATCAGCTCTGGTTGCGTGAGAAATTCGCCTGTTATGGACGAAAATGTCTCAATAGCAGTATCATCGATGTGCCGAATCACAGTCCGCTCAAGCTCCGTCAGGTTCATCTCAGAAAGATATTCCCTATTGGCTAATGAGGCAATGCACAGAGCAGAGAGTTTAGGTGAATAGTAGTTCTGGACCTCGTAAATATTGCAAGGGAATTGATTTAGCACATCCGATGGAACACACACGCAAAATCCATCCCAATCGCCAGTGGATTCATCCCGTAATATGGCACTCAGGTGGCTGTCAGGAATCTGTATCTCCAATACAAAAAGATTGCGGGATGGACTGTCCGTAAGGGCGGCGGTTGAAAATGCTGATTGGACCGCTAATTCAAAACACCGTTCTCTTGCTTCTTGTGGCGTCAGTCCATACTCTTTTCCTACCATATCCTGATTGTAAAAATACATCATATCGGGATCGCTACAAGTCCAAACCACTGGATGATAACGAAAGCCGTTCTCAAGAATTGCTTTGCAGTTTTCCTCTGTTGTACCATGATATAGATTAACCATCAGCGAGCCTCGCCGCCCTTGGGATGTTCTGACGGGGGCGGACGCTGACCCGCTTCCCGCATTTTTTCGTGGAGCTGGCCGCGCAGAGAGGGCTTTA
>ERZ779621.814-NODE-814-length-10478-cov-3.837571_pt1 | contig 10478 bp, 8 predicted proteins | sample MGYA00514215_ERZ779621 | MGnify/ENA primary metagenome ERZ779621 (study PRJEB29562, sample SAMEA4376715) | mouse gut metagenome | isolation source: Cecum | study: EMG produced TPA metagenomics assembly of the A DSS colitis mouse model was used to assess the...
CGACCGACAGAAAGACTGCATATATGCGTCCAACTTCAAACAAAACGGATATGTGAACGTTCAGAGAGTGCAAGAATCAAAAATTGAATTTTACCTAAATAATAAATCGAACATCAAATGATCATCAAAAAGAAAAATAAAAAAGAAAGGACAGCGACCCGAAACTTAATTCGTACATAGCTACGCGTCTGGCAACTACCGACACAGATCCTTTCTATTTGAAGTATAATCGAGATGCCGGTGACATGTCAAGCGATAAAAGGACTGAAATCCAAGCATTTCAGATGATTGGTTTGCAGTATTTGCAGTTTGAAATGGATACCAACTTTGCATCAGTCGTTTCGCCTGTTTTACAAGTTTGATGCTTATGTACTCTGAAATAGATGTCAAACTCTAAGTTGGAAACAGTGAAATTATCAACTGTTTGATGCTTGCGCAAATTGAAATGAATATCAAACGAAAAGCATCAAAAAAGAAAGTGCCACGAGCTAAAAGCCTCTTTCCGTGGGGGCTACTAGGACGAAAACGAAAACCGTAAACACCGAGCCAAACACTTTCTTAAATAAAGTATATCAACTTAGCAAGTAGATTGTCAATAAAACAAGTGGAAAATTAAAAAAGTTAAGAGTTCGAAAAAACATAAACAAAAGGGAAAACAGTAGCTGTTCTTTTGCTCTTATGAGAGCAATATGAGTATATCTAATAGTAAAGCGCTTATCAAAGGATAAAGGAGCGGATATGTATATTGCAAACGCTTGGTTTGCGGTTGGATTCAAAATGGATAGCAAATAAACCTTTGATAAAATCGAAACATCCGTACGTTTGATGTTTGTGCAAATTGAAATAGATACCAAAACCTCATTAATATTACTTTCAATATTTACTGCGTTTGACGTATGTGCAAGTTGAAATGGCATGCAATTTGGTGCCGACGGTTTATGCCTTACGGGAGAGTTTGATATTTGTGTAATTCGGAATGGAAGTTCAAGTGTATTTTGGGAATAATTATGCGAAGATGCATTGCAGGATATTCTCACAAATGAAATCGCAATCGGCGCATATTGAAAACATTTGCGGATCTGCGGGCGGGGTTGTTTACAGGCGTAAACAATTATGATATCATAAAACCATGGGAAACAATTCAAGTCAAGGGTTGCGATTGCGTCCGTACAAAGCGTGCGACGCGCATGCGATCGTGCAGTGGTGCAAAGATGAATATGCGTTTCGGCAATGGAGCGCAGATCGATATGCGCGATATCCGATTTCGGCGGAAGATATGCAGGCATATTATGAGCGGGATCGCGATAGCGATCGGGTTTGGGCGATGACGGCGTTCGACGATACGGGCGTGGTGGGACACTTTACGATGCGTTATCCGCACGCGGACGATCGGAGCGAGATTCGGCTCGGATTTGTGATCGTGGACGATCGCAAGCGCGGTATGGGATACGGATCTAAATTGTTGGAGCTGGCAAAAAGGTACGCATTTGAGTTTTTGCGGGTGGAAAAGATTACGTTGGGCGTATTTGAAAATAATGCGGCAGCAATGCGGTGTTATTGCGCGAACGGCTTTACGCCGGCGGAGCGAAGCGAGCGGGAAAGCTATGAATGCTTGGGCGAGCGATGGAATTGTATCGAAATGGAATGCCGTCGCGAAGGAAATACCCAAAAATAAATAAGTGAAACCGGTAATCGGTTAGGTTGAAATGCAAATCGCAGCTTGTAAAATGCCGTAAAAAAGCGTGAAAAAACGATGCAAAATCGAAATATTTGGAACGATCGGAAACGGTCGTTTTTTTATTTGGGATCGTCGCGCGTAACAGGTCGGATCGGTCGACGCAAAATAAGTCTACAAAGTATTCCGTGTGGTCGGAGATATGCGAAACGACGAGAGATTGTTTATAAGAAAATGCAAATAACATGGCATAGCGGCGAAAATGAAACAGAGTTACGGTTAGCAAAGAAAAAGTCTTGAATGGCATAGATTGTGACAGAAGATACGCAAAACGAAGAAAACATATTCGCAAGAAAGTATGAGAATAAGCGTGTAAGCGTCGTAACCGAAACAATAAAAAAGTATTGGATTATTATTTGCGATCAGGGATGCATGAAACGAAAAGGGCGCGTTGGTAAGAAAAGAAACGAATGACATTGTGTAAGCGTCGATCAATCAAACGGCGCAAACGACATGACAAAGAAAAATCGCGTCGTTGCGATCGGAGATGTGCAAAAAACGGAAATAAAAGACGGACAATTGTAACTTGCGCGTAGGGTGCGGATATGGTATACTGAAAATCAAGCAAATCCAAACGCTTGACAAGCCGTGTAAGATAGAAGAGACGAACAACTGCCTTACGAAACAAGAGAAGATAATCGTGAATCCGATGCGTTGAAATCGGCGGCAGACGGCGCAACGTTGGGGCGGATCGGGGGAGTAAAGGATTGCGAAATCCGCGCAATCGGTTGTCGATGCGAATGCGACGATGCACGCAAATATCGTCGAATGCAAATCGATGACGGGCGAAACGATTGGTCGACGCGCAACGAATCCATCGCAAATTTTGCAGACGACGAAAGGGAATGCGCCGGCTGCAAGCAGAAGTTGCAAAGGCATAGGATCGAAATCGGAAAGGCATTGCAATCGATCATGAAAACGGGTATGCGTAGATAGCAGAAATATGCACTTTTCTACGATTGTCCGCAGGACACATGCGTTGGTTGCGAGCGTGAAAAAGGGGCATAGCACGCATGGCAAAAACAGTCGTATATGCGGAGATCGTAAGCGAAACGGGATGCGGGTGAACGGGACGAGCGGTATTGAGAGTCGGGGGAAGATCGGACAGGATGTGAAAGTTGCGAACGCATTCCCGATATTGTCGGCGCAAAGCAATCGTCGTAAGAGCGTTGCGGCAAACGGAACAGAGACGCGTGCGGGATAGAGCATGCGCGACTCGGGATCGAACCTCGTAAACGGCAGTACATTGCAAAGACGCAATACGTTATGAAAAAGAAGCGGCTTGACCGCCAAAAAAATAAAAACAAACGGCAGCGCAAGCACAACGACGCACGCGCAAAGCGAAAAGGAGAGAAATATGAGAATTTGGTACGATCGGGCGGCGTCCAAGCGGCGGGTACGGCGCGCAGTGCGACTGAATCGGGAACAAAACCGTTGGCAGCAGCAGGCGTTGCCGTTGGGTAACGGCATGCTCGGCGTGACGCTGACGGGAGAACCGCACGAAGAAAAGATCGTGCTGAACGAAAAGACGCTGTGGACGGGCGGACCGTCGCCCGCGCGTCCGAACTATCGGGGCGGCAATCTGGAATGCGACGGCGACGGAATGTCGATGCGGACGCGATTCGAACAGGCGCGGGCGGCGTTGGCGCGGGGCGAAAACGCGGACGCGTTGTGCGCGGGGCTGATCGGGGATACGGACGGCTACGGAAGTTATCAGTGCGCGGGCGTGTGGACGCTGAAAACAAGCAAACAAAAATACGGCGCATATCGCGCGCAACTCGATCTGGACACTGCGCAAGCGTCGTGCGAATGGACGCAGAAAGACGGGACGTATCGGAGACGGGCGTTTGTATCGCATCCCGATCGGGTGGCGGTGTTGGAACAGACGTCGCAAGCGCCGTCGGACTGGGAATTGACGTGGACGCGCAAAGTCCGCGCGACGCAGCATGCGCAATGGACGGTGCGCGGCGTGGATGCGTGCGGGGAGTTGGACGACAACGGATTGCGGTATGCAATGGCGGCGCGGTTGGAGACGGACGGGCAAGTAAGCGTCGTCGGGGACGGCTGGCGCATCGTCGGCGCGACGCGGATCGTGTGGGTCGCAGCGTATGCGACGGACTATCTCGACGTATATCCGCACTATCGAAGCGGACAAAGCGCGGAGCAACTATGCGCGGCGGTCGCGCAAGCGGCGGACGCGGCGGCGCGGACGGATATGCAGACGTTGCGGGAGCGGCATGAGCAAGATTATCGCGCATTGTACGATACGATGCGGCTCGATCTGCAAGCGAGCGAACCGAACATGCCGACCGACCGGCTGCTCGCGAAATACAAAAAAGCGGATGCGAACGCGCGTCGCTGGCTGGAACAATTGCTGTTTTGCTACGGCAGATATCTGATGATCGCGTCGTCGCGCGCGGGCGACTGTCTGCCCAACAACTTGCAGGGCATCTGGAACTGCACGGACGCGCCCGCATGGTCGAGCGACTATCATCTGAACATCAATTTGCAGATGAATTATTGGCTTGCGCCGTTGACGGGACTGAACGATTGCGCGCAACCGCTGTTGCGATATCTGGAAGCGCTGCGCGAACCGGGTAGAGTGACCGCGGCGACGTACTGCGGCATCGGCGACGGCAAGGGCGCGCACGGATATCTGTATCATACGCAAAATACGCCGTTCGGTTGGACGTGTCCCGGCTGGGAATTCCGCTGGGGCTGGTGCACCGCCGCCGCGGCGTGGATCTTGCACAACGCATACGAAGTCTACGCGTTCGGGCGGGACGAAGAGACGCTGCGCCGACTGTATCCGTTGCTCAAAGAAGCGACTCTGACGTACGACGCGTTGTTGGATCGCACGGGCGAGAGATGGGTGACGTCGCCGTGCTATTCGCCCGAACACGGACCGATCACGCGCGGCAACGTGTACGAGCAGGTCTTTTTGTGGCAATTGTACGCGGACGCGATCGACGCGGCGCAGGCGTTGGGCGTGGACGAAAAAGACGTCGAACAGTGGAAAATCACGTTGGACAAACTCGATCCGATCGCGATCGGTCGCGACGGACAAATGGTCGAATGGTATCATGAGACGGCGCTCGGACAGATCGGGGAGCGGCGGCATCGGCATCTGTCGCATCTGATGGGGCTGTACCCGTGCGCGCTCGTAGACGGTCGGAATCCGCAATGGATGCAGGCGGCGCGCGTATCGCTCGAAGATCGCGGAGACAAATCGACGGGCTGGGCGACGGCGTTGCGGCTGTGTCTGTGGGCGCGGCTGGGCGACGGCGCGCGCGCGTATCGACTGATCGGGCAGTTGCTGGGACGCTGTATCTATCAAAATCTGTGGGATAAGCATCCGCCGTTCCAGATCGACGGGAATTTCGGATACACGGCGGGCGTAAGCGAAATGCTCGTGCAAAGCCATGCGGGGGCGATCCGATTGTTGCCGTCTCTGCCGCCCGCGTGGAGCGACGGAAGCGCGCGCGGCTTGGGCGTGCGCGGCGGACATACGCTGGATCTGCAATGGAAAGACGGACGCTGGACGCAAGCGCTCGTGTATGCGGGCAAAGACGCACTCGTGCGGTTGCAAACCGATCGCGCGATCCGCGTGACGGACAGTCGCGGCGAAGCGGTTGACGTGCGTACGCTCGAAGACGCGGCGGAATGGAACGCGTGCGCCGCAGAGACGTATACGGTTTGCCCGCTCGAATCGGCGCGATAAGGAGACATCGATGACATCGGAAGACACGCGGCAAAACTTGCTGTATACGCCGCAGGCGATCGCGGAACGCGCGCGTACAGTGCGGCGGTTGCGGCGCATAACGACGGCGGTATTCGCGATATCGGCGGCAAGCACGGTCGGGATTGCGCTTGCGATCGTGTGCGTACCCGATTTGAGCATGCTCGCGCGGGGAATCTTGATCGGCGTCGCGGCGGCGGTGTTGATCGGATGCGTCGTCGCGTCGTTGGGCGCGGCGCGACGGGCAAACCGCAAATGCAAAGAGATCGACGCGCAAATGATGCCGTTGCAAGCGCAGTTGCGGGAACAGTTGCGCGCGGAGAAACAAAAGGCTTTGCAGAGCGCGATGGCGCAGACCGCATGCGCGTATCGCGCGGAAAACGCGTTCGATCGGGACGACGCATAAACGGGATGCCGCACGCATCCGAATCGGAAGACGCGCCGCGGCGCGCGGAGAAAAACGCTACGGGAAGGAGTACGTCGGATGCTGGTCAGCGCGTTCAAATCGTATTGGAAAAATTCGAAATATGTCTTTGTCGCGATGGGCGTCATCTATTTTGCGATGATTCTGGGCGTCGTCGCGCTGGCGGAGACGATTTCGCAAATGTTCAAGTCCGTTCCGCCCGAAGTGTACGAGCAGATCAAAGCGTACTGTACGGAAACGTTGAACGGCGTGACGGTCGCGCAGTTGTTCCGCAAAGAATTCTATCTGGAATTTTGGGCGGGACTCAAAGCGATCGTGCAGGACGAATGGGCGCACGCCAAAGCCGTGTTGACGGTGACGGTCAATCTGGACATTGCGTTGGTCGTGAGCGCGTGCGTCGTCGCCCAATATCTGTGCCGCGGCATGTTACGGCACGAAGTCGCGGACAAGCGTTCGATCCGCGGCGTATTGACCTGGGCAATCCGCTGGGGATTGAGCGTCGCGGCGGGATACATGATCGCCTATGTCGGGCAATTGCGCATGCACGCGCTGTGGGTGTTGATCGCCGTGATCGTGCTCAAATCGTTTGAAAATCTGCTGGCGACCTGGATCATTCATTTTCGGCAATACCGCTTGCGCGATATCTTCAATCTGTCCAATTCGTTGCGGATGGTCGGCGCGCATATTTTGTTGATGTTGATCGGCGCGGTCGTACTGATCGCGTTGTATCTGACGTTGGGCGGAATCGTCGCGATCTTGCTGGCGTTGCCGATCTTCGTCTATACGTTTGCGCTGATGGACGTGACGGCGGCGGAGCATTTCAGACGGCTGGCGGCAAAAGGCAAGTTGCTGATGCGCCCGCAAAAGCAACGCGCGCGCCGTACGGCGGGCGAAGCGGCAGCGGTCGCAATTGCGGCGTGCGATGCGGAAGAAGGAAATTCCGTTGGTCCGCAGATCACGGAATACGAATCGGAAACGGCAGCGGGAAGCGATTCCGTGTGCGCGCCGATCGGCGGCATGTCGGATCGGGATGCGATCGCCGAACGCGCGCAACAGGGGGCGGACGAATCGGAATCCGCGCAAATACAGACGGCGCGAGCGATTGCCGTATGCGATACGCAAGCAGAAAATGCGCCCGAATTGCGTAAGTCCGAACGGGAAACGGAGACGGTAAGCGATTCCGCATGCTCGCAAACAGGCGGCATGACGGATCGAGATGCGATTGCAGAATGCGCGCAATCGGAGATGGACGAATTGACTGCGGAGCAATTGCAATCGAAGGAATCGCAAACCTTGCGGGCGGAAACATCGAATGCGGATCGAGCAGACGACGTTTTGTCCGACCGAAGCTCCGCCGCGCAAAGCAAACCGCCGCGCAAACGCGCGCAAAAGCCGTCCGACGCATCTGTCGCCCAAGCGGCGAAAAAGCGTACGAACCAAAAATCGACGGCACAGGCTCGACCGCATCGCGACAAATCCGATTCCGTTGCGCGCGCGTCGGCTGCAAAACCGCGGACAGGCGCAAACGAGAAAGCGAAAACGTCGCGCGCGCAATCCGCGTTACAAGAAAATAAAAGGAGAAAACAGGATGCAAACGAATGAAATGACGCAAAGACAGCGCATGCGGGCGGGATTGTTGTACGACACGTCCGATCCCGAATTGGTCGAACTGCGGCGCAAAGCGCATGATTTCAATCTGCGCTACGCAACGCTGACCGAAGCGCAGACCGAACAGCGCGCGGCGGAGTTGGACAAGTTGCTCGGCGGGCACGGACGGGAATATACAATGGAGCCGCCGGTGCGGGTGGATTACGGTTGTCATATTCGGGTCGGAGAAAATTTCTTTTCCAATTTCAATCTGACGATTCTGGATTGCGCGGACGTGACGATCGGCGATAATGTCCTGATCGGTCCGAACGTATCGATCGTCACGCCGGTGCATCCGCTGTTGGCGTGCGACCGCAATCTGCGCACGCATGCGGACGGAAGATTGTTCGACTACGAGTACGCCAAGCCGATCACGATCGGCAACAACGTGTGGATCGCGTCCAACGTCGTCATCAACGGCGGCGTAACGATCGGCGACGGCGCGGTCATCGGCTCGGGAAGCGTCGTGACGCGCGACATTCCGTCCGGCGTGATCGCCGCGGGCGTGCCGTGTCGCGTTTTGCGCGCGCTGACGCCCGCGGATAAAATGCAATTGCCCGATGAAATCCTGTAAGCGCGTCGATCTCGCAATCGTCGGCGCGGGTCCCGCCGGATGCACCGCCGCGTATACCGCCGCCAAGGCGGGGATGCGGGTGTGTCTCGTCGAGCGTTGCGCGTTGCCGCGCTACAAGAGTTGTTCCGGCATGTTGATCGCAAGGGCGATCGAACGCATCCGCGCGTATTACGGACAGGACGCGCCCGTCGCGACGACTTGTTGCGCGCCGATCCGCAACGCGGGCATGGTCTTTACCGACGAATGCGGCAAGGAATATCGCTTCGAGAGCGCAGGACTGAACGTCTGGCGGTCGGAATTGGACGCTTGGTTTGCCGCGCAGGCGCGTGCGCAAGGGGCGCAGATCCTCGAACAAACGCCCGTCGCGCGTTGCGTGCCGACGCAGTCGGGCGTGGAATTGACGACCGCGCGCGGCGATCGGATCGAAGCGCGGCGCGCGATCTTGGCGACAGGCGTATCGGCGTTGGGCGGTCAAGCATCGTACATATACACGTATCAAACGTATTGCGAAGGGACGGTGCGGCTGGATCCGCATTATTTTTACGCGTACTTGCAGCCCGAATTTTCCGATTACGACGCTTGGCTGAACGTCAAAGACGGTCAGATCGTCTTCGGCGTCGCATCGTCGTCCAAAGCGCGGTTGGCGGCATATCACGAAAGCTTTGCCGAATATCTGCGCGAGCGGCACGGGCTGCGGGTGACGAAGACTTTGCGCGTCGATCCTTGGGCGATGCGGCGGATCGCGCCCGGTTGTGCGACAAACTGCGGAGATGGACGCATGCTGTACGCGGGCGAAGCCGCCGGACTGCTCAATCCGATGGGCGAGGGCGTCTCGTGCGCGTTGGAGAGCGGATACGCCGCGGCGCGCGCGGTCATGACGGGCGGCGACGACGCGCAAGTAGCGGACGCATATCGGGAGCGGTTGCAGGATACGGTCGCGTATATGCGACGGCAGTGGCATTTGACGGGCAGACTGTCCGAACGCTTTGCCGCGATGCAGCTGTAATATTGCCAAGATCGGATGCACGTCCGCGCGCTTTCGAGCATACGAATACAGTATGTCGGAAGAGTATCAATCGTTGGAGCAATGGATCGTCCGTAATCGCCGCACGGGATTGCGCTGCGTCGTGCAGACGGACGCGTCGGGGGTGTCGGCGTTCCCGTCTCGCGGGGAAGTTGGGTGCAGAGTGTTGCCGCAGGACGAGACGAGCGCGATTCGGGTCGCGCGGCGGCTGAGTCGTTGCAAAATCCCGTATGCGGTCGTCGGCGCGGGGACGAATCTGTTGGTCGGCGATCGCGGCGCGCGGTGCGTATGTTTGGATATGCGGGACGTGCGCGCGCCGATGCGCAACGTCGGATACGGCGTATTTTACGTGCCTGCGGGCGTGCGACTGAGCGCGTTGGCGGCGCAGGCGCGCCATGCGGGATTGAGCGGATTGGAAGCGTTGAGCGGCATTCCCGGCACGGTCGGCGGCGCGGTTGCGATGAACGCGGGCGCGTTCGGGACGGAGATCGGGCAACGCGTCGTGTGCGTGCGCGCGATGCGGCGCACCGGAAACGTCGTCCTGCGCTCGGGCGAACAAATGCAATGGGGATACCGAGACAGCGCGATCGCGCGCACGGGAGAAATCGTATTGGGCGCGTATCTGCGCTTGGAGACGGACGATCCCGATCGGATCGGCGCGCGCATGGAAGTTTATCGCGCAAAGCGCGCGGCGAGTCAGCCCGCGCAACCGTCGCTGGGCAGCGTATTCCGCCGCGCGGAAGGGCGTTCCGCAGGGTGGTATATCGAGCGCGCGGGGCTGAAAGGGCTTGCGTTGAACGGCGTTGCAATCTCGACCAAACACGCAAATTTTATCGTCGCGCAATCCGACGGCGCATGCGCGGACGACTTTGTGCGATTGGCGCGATTGGCGGCGGAACAGGTTGACAAACACTGCGCGGTTACGTTACAATACGAAGTGAAAATTTTAACCGATTTCGGCATCGCGGATCCGCAGGGATATTGCGTTTGTCTTACGGAGTAATCATGCAAAAATGGAAAATCCACGCCGATTATCATACGCATACGACGTATTCGCACGGCAGCGGCTCGGTTGAGGACAACGTGCTTGCCGCTCGCAAACGCGGACTGGATACGATCGCGATCACCGATCACGGCGTACGGCATCCGCTCGTCGGCGTGTCCCGAAAGAAATATGCGAAAATCCGCGCGGACATCGATCGCGTGCAAGAGCGGTACGAGGACGTGCGCGTGTTGTTCGGGATCGAAGCGAATATCGTCGGCAACGACGGCGATCTGGATCTGACGTCTCGCGACATCGCGCAGCTCGATCTGTGCTGGCGGGCTTCCATTTGT
>ERZ779621.817-NODE-817-length-10448-cov-3.938131_pt1 | contig 10448 bp, 5 predicted proteins | sample MGYA00514215_ERZ779621 | MGnify/ENA primary metagenome ERZ779621 (study PRJEB29562, sample SAMEA4376715) | mouse gut metagenome | isolation source: Cecum | study: EMG produced TPA metagenomics assembly of the A DSS colitis mouse model was used to assess the...
GGGTTCCCCTACCTGCACCTGCTGGAAGCGGCGTTCCAGGGCGGCGTCCTTCTCAATGTGTTTCCTGTATTCGTTGAGCGTGGTGGCGCCTATGGCCTGGAGCTCACCCCGGGAGAGGGCGGGCTTGATGATGTTGGAGGCGTCCATGGAGCCTTCCGCGGAGCCGGCGCCTACGATGGTGTGCAGTTCATCAATGAAAAGGATGACATTGCCTTCCCGGCGTATTTCATCCATTACGGCCTTAAGCCGTTCCTCAAACTGACCGCGGTATTTGGTGCCAGCCACCATCAGCGCCAGGTCCAGGGAGATGACCCTCTTGCTGCGCAGGAGCTCCGGAACATGGCCCTGGGCTATTTCCTGGGCCAGCCCTTCCACGATGGCGGTTTTGCCCACCCCGGCTTCACCGAGCAGGACGGGGTTGTTTTTGTTCCTCCGGCACAGAATCTGGATGACGCGCTCAATTTCCGAGGCGCGGCCGATGACGGGATCCAGCTTGCCGTCCCGGGCCAGCTGGGTCATGTCCCGGCCAAAGGCCTGGAGCGCGGGTGTCTTGGATTTCTGCTGCCTGGAGTAGGAGGGGGAGGAAGGCTCGTCCGTCGGGATGGCGGGGGATTCATTTTCCTCCTCGTCGTCATCGTCGTCCGGGATGATGTTGTCTTCATCCGCATCCATCTGGTATTTGGGGGTCAGCACGTCCAGCAGTTCGCGCCGCGCCTGTTCCAAATCCACGCCGAAGTGGCGCAGAATCTGTCCGGCCACGCCGTCGCCGTCACGGATGAGGCCCAGGAGCAGGTGTTCCGTGCCCACATACGTGTGGTTGAGTTCCTGGGCTTCCCTGTTTGCCATTGCCAGGACTTTGCGCACCCTGGGGGTGTACGGGATGTTGCCCTCCGCCTGGGGTTCCGTGCCCCGGCCTATTTGTTCCTCCACCTGTTTGCGCACGGCGGTAAGCTCCACGCCCAGATTTTCCAGGATGGTGACGGCCACGCCCTTGCCCAGCTTGAGCAGGCCGAGCAGAAGGTGTTCGGTTCCTATGTAATGATGATTGAAGCGGTCCGCTTCCCGGCGCGCATGCGCCAGCACTTGTTGCGCCCTAGGCGTAAAATTATTCATGGATGGTCAAAAAAATTGTTTGGTTGCATTAGTTGCCGGAAAGTTCTTTCCGAATAATATCAGCGCGGATCTGGTCCCTGTGTTCCGGAGTGGTTTGGTCCGTGGTGGACAGGCGGGCCAGATGGGCCGGCTGGATGTTCATGATGGTTTTATTGACGTTTTTTAATGCCTGGTGGGAAAAGATGTCCAGAGACGCTCCCATCCGGAGGAAGGAGAGCAGGGCCAGCGCCTCCTGCGTGGAAAGCAGAGTGGCGTTGGTCAGAAGGCCGTAGGCGCGGGAAACGCGGTCCTTCACCTGCAGGGAGGATGACTGGAGCAGCCGCCTGCGTGCGTTCCATTCCTGATGGGCCAGGTCGGAGGTGAAGCGGGTCATGCGTTCCACAATCTGGTCTTCACTGTCCCCCAGCGTGGACTGGTTGGATATCTGGAAAAGGTTGCCGGTGGCTTCCGTCCCTTCCCCGTAAAGGCCGCGGACGGTAATGTTGAGCTGCGCGGCCGCCTGAACGACCTGCTGCATCTGTTCGGAGATGACGAGGCCCGGCAGATGCATCATCACGGAGGCCCTCATGCCCGTGCCCAGGTTGGTGGGACAGGCGGTAATGTAGCCCAGCCGCGTATTGTAGGCGTACGGGAGCCTGGCCTCCAGTTCGGAGTCTATTTTGGAGATGGCCCCCCATGCTTTTTTAAGCTGGATGCCGGGCAGGATATACTGCAGGCGCAGATGGTCTTCCTCATTAAAGAGGATGCTGGCATTCTGGCTGCGGGAGATGAGGACGGCGCAGCCTTCCGAACGCGCCGCCAGTTCCCGGGAAATGAGGTGGCGTTCCACCAGCAACTGTTTCTGCTGCTGGGTAAGTCCGGAGAGCTCCGCATAATAGCCTCCCTTCATGACGGGGATTTGGCGCGCTTCTCCGGAAGTGAGCTTCAGCGTTTCCTCCCTCTGCTGGCGTGTGGCCCAGCCGGGAAAGGGGGTGGCGGTCAGGTTGCGCGCCAGGCGGATGCGGGAGGTGAGGACGATGTCGTGCTCATCCCTTGATTCCACCATCCATTTGGCGGGGTTGTTGAGTAAGTCGTCAAAGAGCATGTATGTTAATTGATCGGCGTGCGCAATTGTTTGATTTGATCGCGGAGGTTGGCGGCGCGTTCATAATCCTCTCTTGCCACTGCCAGGGAAAGCTGTTGTTCCAGATCGCTGATGGTATGGGTTTCCGTTTCGCGTTTTTCGGCCCGTTCCGGCGTTTTCCCGTGATGGTGGGAATCAGGCTGGATCTGGGTAAGAAGAGGGAGGATTTCTTCTTCAAAGACGTTGTAGCATTCACTGCAGCCCAGGCGTCCTACGTTTTTGTAATCCTGAAGGGTGAAGGAGCAGATCGGACAGCTTGTGAGGGGCAGGGATTGCAGGGCCGGAATGGGAGCGGCGGGCCCCGCCGCGCCTTCCTTGCCGAATTGGCCCTGAAGGTTCGGGAACAGTTTCTCCGCCAGATCAAAGGCATCCGGGTCCAGCAGACCCCGCTCCTGGGCGCATTTGGCGCAAAGGCAGAATTTGGTGGACTTCCCGTTGATGATCTGTGTCAGGAACACCGTTGCCGGTGCAGAGCATATCTCACATTTTTTCACAACCCGCATTATAATGGCGCTCCCTGTGGCGGACTAGTAGTCTGCGTGTCATGGATTGTCATGAAAACGGGCTTTGTTATTGTACTTTAGACGAATTCTTTCCGTGCTGTTTTAAAAGCCCGCACCGTGATGAATACAAATAGGCTGTGCAAAAAATAATGCCCAGCACCAGAATGATGGTTGCACCCAGATGCCAGCCTAGGGGGAAGGACAGGTAAAAAGCCAGCAGGGAGCCCAGTCCTCCGATGATTCCTCCCCCCCAGAAGAGATGGGACGGCTTGTTGGTAAGCAGGTACACCGTGGCGGCGGGACCGACAAGCAGCCCCAGCGTCAGGAACGCTCCCACGGCCTGCAGAGAGGAAACGAGCACCAGAATGATCAGGGTGAAGATGCCGTAACTGATGAGGCGGGAGGGGATTCCCAGCGTAGTGGCGATGTCCGGGTCAAAAAGGCAGACCAGGATGGGGCGGCGGAAGAGCAGCAGGATCAGGACGCTGACGGAGCTGATGGCGAAGGCGATCCACAGGTCGGAGTCGGACAGGCTCATGATGGAGCCGAACAGCCAGTCGTCAATTTTCTGTTGCAGGCCCAGCCTTACCAGCACGATGAAGCCCGCAGCGAAGGCCGTGGTATGCAGGATGGAGCCGGCGAGGGCTGTATCCGGGTGCCGCCGGGATGTGCGGGAAACGACCCGGGACCCCCGGCCCACCAGCAGGGCGGCCACCACCGCCCCCGTCAGCAAACTCCAGCGGGTAAGGCCGAAGAGGAGCACCGCCACCGCAATGCCCGGCAACAGGGCACAGGAGAGCGTGCCGATTTGAAGGGCGGATTTTTTCAGGATAACCAGCCCGCTGACGAAACCGTTGGCGAAGCCGATCATGACGCAGGCCAGCAGGGACCGCTGAGCGATGGGTTCGCGGAGGAATTGGAGAAAATCATCCATCATGAAGCTTGGATTTCCGGTTGAGGTTCCATTCCGTATGTCTCCCGGATGCGTGCGGGGGTAAGCACTTCCTTCGGGGGGCCGAAGGCGGCCAGCTCCCTGTTCATCAGCAGGATGGTGTCGAAGATGTCTGCCGCCGTGTTCAGGTCGTGGTGGGAGGCGATGACCAGCCGCCCTTCCGCCGCCAGGGAATCCAGAAGCCTCCCCAGGGATTGGCTGGCGGGGGCGTCCAGGCCCGTGAAGGGTTCGTCCAGCAGGAGGACATGGGCCTCCTGCGCCAGGGCCCGAGCCAGAAAGGCCCGCTGCTGCTGGCCGCCGGAGAGTTCTGAAATCTGGCGGTCCGCCAGGGATTCCATACCAAGAACGTGAAGGGATTTTTCCACAATATCCCGGTCATGCCTCCCGAATTTTTTCCACAGGCCCAGGGACGGATAGCGGCCCATTTCCACCAGCGCGCGGACGGTGATGGGGAAAGACCAGTCTACGTCGGAACGCTGGGGCAGGTAGGCTATTTCTCCCGGCGTGTCGTGCAGGGGGCATCCGTTCCACAGGATTTTTCCGGAATCGGGGCGGATCAGCCCGGCCAGAGCCTTGATCAGCGTGGATTTTCCTGCACCGTTGGGACCCATCAGAGCCAGCGTGTGGCCGCAGGTGATGGAAAAGCTGATGCCGTTGAGCGCGAGAAGGCTTCCATAATAAACGCTGAGGCTGTCCACTTCCAGTCGGTGGCGGTCCGGGTGGCTGGCGTGCGCGCCCCAGCAGATGTGGTCCTGGGTGCAGGGAGGGGCTGGGCTGTTCATTTCCATGAGAAGGAGTAGCTGTCGTTCAGGGAGGGGCCGAAGGACCAGCGGGTGGCGGAGACGGTGGTTTTCCCCTCCGGTTCCAGTTCCAGCGTGACGGGGGTGTCCGGCGTGTTTTCCGGCCAGCGGGCGGAAACGGTAAGCGTTACGGAACCGTTGTTCAACGGCAGGCCGCATTCCGTTTCTTCGTGCAGCCCGGGCGTTTCGGGCTGCCAGAGAAGACGGCCGCCGCAGGAGATGGAAAGGGCTTCCGGACGGTGGGCGCATCTGACCGTGATGACCGTGGGAACATCCGCGGTTTGCGCCGTGGGGGCGGAATGCTCCGCTTCCTGTGATCCGGTGGTGGGTGCCGTCATGTTGTAGAGGAAGAATCCCAGCAGGATGACGACTCCCAGAGTGGGAAAAAACTGCCGCAGGGGTGTGCTGGTCATGGCCTGGGGGACGGGGAAAGGGCTTCCTTGATGATGCCTGTGTTTTGTTTGAACATGGATTCGAACGTGTGGCCCTCAGGGGCCAGCCCGTCGGTATTGATTGGTCTGGCAACGGGGATGTTCAGGGATTTGGCGATTTCCGTAAGGCTCTTGGGGTTGGAGGAATATTCCGGGAACAGGGCTTTTACCCCGGCTGACCTCAGCTTTTTCAGCGTGGAGGCCAGCTGGGCGGAGTTGCCTTCATCTTCACGGCTTATCCCCTGGATGCTGATGCTGCGGAAGCCGAATTCCCTGCAGAAATGGTTCATGGCCGCATGCCCCGTAACCAGGACGCGGTCCGTTTCCGGAATGTCCGCAAGTTCCTTTCTGGCCCAGGAGGAAAGCTGGTCCATCTTTCTGTTCCACCGGGACAGGCCGGCTTTATAATCCTGTTCATGGGCCGGGTCCAGCCGCGTGAGCGTTGCGGCCAGGGTGCGGGCGGCGCGTTTCATATTGGCCGGTGTGTGCCACCAGTGGGGGTCGTTGGGACCGTGGGCGCAGCAGTCTCCGTCGTGTTCGTGGTCATGGTCTGCGGTGTCTTCCTCCACGGGAACATCCGGGACGGAGGCTCCGAGATCCAGAATTTGCGCGCTGCCTCCCAGGGCGTCCTTTAGTTTGGGAAGGTACGGCTCCAGGTTTTTGCCGGAGGCCAGCACCAGGCGCGCCCGTCCTGCGGCGGCAATGTCCTGCGGCGCGGGTTCAAAGCTGTGCAGGTTGCCGTTGGGGCGCAGCAGGTCCGCCACCTGCACGCGGCTGCCGCCGATGGCGCGGGCCATGTCTCCCAGGACGGGGTGCAGAGCCGCGATTTTCAATACTGGGGCATCCTGGGCCTGAAGAGAGCAGAACAGGCCCAGAAGACACAGAAAAGGAATCAAAATGCGCCGGAGCATGTTCCGCATGATGAACCTTCCCTTCAAGTGATGCAATGGTCAAATTTGTCTTCTGAAATGGGATGACGCTGACTTTTCAGGGATTCTGCACGGCCCTTTTTTGTTTTTCAGCGTTACGGTGAATTTTTGGTCAAGAAGGGAGAAGGCGGCGCCCCCGGCATCCAGCCCCGCCAGGATTTCCGTGCGGGACGATTGCCCTTCACAGGAAATCCATCAACATGCCGCTTCCTGCAGGGAGGCGGCTGCGCCGGGCGGTCTCCGGATGAGCCGGGTGATGGAGTGATGACAGTTCCCGAATATTCCATGAGGAGCGGGGGGATCTTCCTGAAGAGGGAAGAGAAGGCGGGGAAGTTTCTTCTTGAAGTCTTTTCCCGTGTTCTTCCCCTGATGGCGGAGGACGGTTTTTTCTTGAGGTGGAAAGTTTTTTCTGGTTCCATTATCGCGCATCATCATGAATGGTTTTCAACTTCTCCAATGTGGCTTGAGCGTGGCGGCCTTTCTGGCCGGCTCCGCTCTGGCGGCGACTCCTGCCGTATATCCGTCCCCCCAGCAGTCCAAATTCACCTCCCAGACGGTTGCTTTCTCCGGGAAGCCTTCCGTGACAATACGTTCCGCCAAGGCGGGCGGGAGCAAGCTGTTGGACGGGGTTCCGGAAAAATCCGGAGCCTACAAGCTGGTGATTTCTCCGCAGGGAAAGGTGGGCATAGGAGCCCATGACGAACGGGGGGCATTTTACGCCATGCAGACGCTGCGGCAGCTGGGAACGAAGACCGGCGGAGAAGGCGTGATCTTGCCCGTTGGGGAAATTACGGATTGGCCGGACATTGAATTCCGCGGAACGGTGGAAGGTTTTTACGGCACTCCCTGGAGCCATGAAGCCCGTCTGAGCCAGCTGCGCTTTTACGGGCAGAACAAAATGAACACATACATCTACGGGCCGAAGGACGATCCCTACCATTCCTCCCCCCACTGGCGGGATCCCTATCCCGCAGACCAGGCCGCCCAGATCAGGGAACTGGTGAAGGTGGCGAAGGAAAACCATGTGGACTTTGTCTGGGCCATCCACCCCGGCAAAGACATTAAGTGGACGGAAGAAGACATGAACAACGTCATCAAAAAGTTTGAGATGATGTACAAGCTGGGCGTCCGTTCCTTTGCCGTGTTTTTTGACGACATCTTCGGAGAGGGCAAGCGGGGGGACATGCAGGCCCTTCTGCTGAACAAGATCAATGACGAATTTGTCAAGGTGAAGAAAGACGTCACTCCCCTGGTCATGTGCCCTACGGAGTACAACCGCGGCTGGGCCAATCCCAAGCCGGGAACTTATCTGGATATTCTGGGCGACCGCCTGGACCCCTCCATCCACGTTATGTGGACGGGGAATTCCGTCTGCCATGACATCACGCTGGAAGGCCAGCAGTGGGTGAACAGGAGAATCAAGCGCCCTTCCTACGTCTGGTGGAATTTCCCCGTTACGGACTACTGCCGTTCCAACCTGTGCATGGGCCGCGTGTATGGTCTTGCCTCGGTACCGGGAGCCAGGGAATCCATGGGCGGATTCGTCTCCAACCCCATGGATAAGCCGGAGGCCTCCAAGGTTTCCCTCTTCGGTCTTGCGGACTACTCCTGGAACATCAACGGCTTTAAGTCGGAGGAATCCTGGAAGGAGGGAGTCAGGCGCCTGTTCCCGAAGGCGGCGGAAGCCATGCAGGTTTTTGTGAACCACAATTCCGACCAGGGGCCTAACGGCCACGGTTACCGGCGTGAGGAATCCGTGGAAATAGAACCTGTGGTCAAGCGCGTGCTGGAAGCCGCCCGGGAAGGCAGGATAGAGAAGGCTGATGCGGCTCTGCTTAAAAAGGAATTCGCTCGCATGGCTTCCGCTGCGCCTGTCATCCGCGCCAAGGCTGACAATCCCCGGCTGATGAAGGAAATCGGCGCGTGGGTGGACGCCTTTGAACAACTGGGGCGTGCTGGCCAGCATGCCGTGGCGGCGCTGGAGGAAAACAACGCCGGAGAGGCCGCGACCCACCTGGTGCAGGCCACGCAGGCTTTGGCGGCCATGGATGGAATTTCCCGCCGCCATAACCAGGAAGGGCAGCTGTACCGTTCCGCGGTAAAGACCGGTTCCCGGGTGATGGCCCCCGCCGTCAATGAACTGGCGGATATTGTCTCCAAAAAAGTTTTCCCGGCCATTGCCGGCGCTCCGGCTCTTTCCCCCAAGCCTCTGGTCAAGGGGGGCAGCATGGATAAGGCGGAACTCTTCTGTGACGGGGACCGCGGCTCCTTCTGGCACTCCGGCGCTTATGGTCAGCCGGGAGACTGGTATGGCGTGGACTACGGAATGCCCATTCCCGTGCGGAGCGTGGAAGTGCTGATGGGCCGCAACGACAAGGACGGCGACTATGTAGAGAAAGGGCAGCTGGAAGGCTCCCGCGACCTCAAGACCTGGAAGCCGCTGGGGCCGGAGACCGCCGGAATGCAGGTAGCCTGGAAGGCTCCCAAGCCGGTTTTGCTCCGTGCCGTGCGCTACCGCGTCATTGAGCCGAAGAAAACGGGCAACGGACGGGCCGTCTGGACTGCCGTGAGGGAAATAGCCGTCAACACGCCTCCTTCCGCTATGGCTTCCTCCAACGTGGCTGGGCTGGAGGGCGTTTCCGTGCAGAAATCCGACAAAATCGTGCGAATCAACCGCGTAATGGAAACGCACAAGATGAAACCCGGAGAATTTATTTCCCTGCGGTTGGATGGCCCCACGGACGCCACCTGGCTGGAAGTCAACCTGGAACGGGATGACGTCAACTCCTGGGCTGAGGTAGTGCTGGATGTGGAAGGTTCCTCCAAACCCGTGGTCCAGAAGCTGGACAAACAGGGCAAGAACTTCATTGCCAGGGGAAATCAGCTCCCCAAGGGGATCAAAGGCATGAAACTGGTCAATAAAAGCGGGAAGGAACAGGACATTGTTCTGAACATGTTTAAATTTGACGTTCCTCCTTCTGATCCTGGCACCAGCCTGGTCTCCCTGAGCGACAGAAACCTGAAGACGGTTTACCGTGCCGATAAGCCGTTGGACGTAGTCGTTCCCAATCTGGACAACCCCAGGGCTTCCAAGGTAGTCGTAGTGGGATCCGCAGCCTTCGCCATCCAGGCGCGCCGCGGCGAGGGTGCCTGGACGCCGGTCGGCAAGAGAAACGCCGGTCCCGGGGTCTCCGAATTTGCCATTCCTGCCGGAACTTCCGCCGTGCGCCTGACCTACAAGGTTCCCCAGCCGGATGCAATCATTAATGAAGTGATTTTTTCCTCCAGGAAATAACCGTCTCAGGCGCTGGCGCCTTACGCCGAACTCCGTCCGGAACGAGCCGGGCGGAGTTTTTTTTGAAAGGGCCGGGCGCGCGGCGTGCGGACTGTTTCCGGAAACGGAAGCGGACGCTTCTTTTCTCCGCTTTGGCCGTCTGTTGCGGAAACAACCTTGACCCTGTTGGATGCGGGGCTAAAATACTGCCATGACGCCGGGTTTTCATTGGACTCTACGCCCTTCCGTGAAGGAGGATGATCCGGTCTTGAAAGCGTTTCCTGCGGAACTGCCCCTGCTGGTCAAGCAGCTCCTGCTGCAGCGCGGCTTCACCGGGGGAATGGAAACGGAACTCTTTCTGGACCCCAGGCTCTCCCACCTGAGCGACCCTTTCCTGATGGGGGAAATGAGGGCTGCCGTGGACCGCATTTTCCGGGCCGTGGATGAAGGGGAAACCGTGTGCATTTATGGGGACTATGATGTGGACGGTGTCACCTCCGTGGCGCTTCTCCGGGCCATTTTGATGGCTTATGACCTGGATCCCCAGTATTTTATTCCCGTCCGTTCCCGGGAAGGCTACGGACTCAGCGAGGCCGGCATCAAGCGCTGCCTTTGCGAATGTGCGGACCCTCCCAGCCTGCTTATTACGGTGGACTGCGGCACTTCCTCCGTGAAGGAGGTGGACATGCTTAACAGCCTGGGGATAGACGTCATCATTCTGGACCACCATGAGGCGGGCCCTTTGGGGCGTCCGGATGCAGCGGCAGTGGTCAATGCCAAAATTGAGGAAAACAGCCCATATACCTATCTGTGCAGCGCGGGAGTAGTCTTCAAGCTGGCGCATGCCCTCCTGAAGGAGCGGAAACTGAAAACCTTTGACCTGAAACTTTATCTGGACCTGGTGGCCGTGGCAACCGTGGCGGACATTGTTCCCTTGGTGGCGGAAAACAGGATTCTGGTTCGCCACGGCCTGGGCAGGCTGGCGCACAGCCGCCATACGGGCCTCAAAACCCTGACGGAAATAGCGGGCATCCGACCTTCCGACTCCGTCAACCACGCGGGCTTCCTGAACGCCGCCCACGTGGGGTTCAGGATAGGCCCGCGCATCAATGCCGCCGGGCGCATGGATTCCCCCATGGATGCGTTGGAACTCCTGCTGACCATGGATGCCAGGAGGGCCGTGCAGCTTGCCCAAATGCTGGATTCCCACAACCGCAAGCGGCAGGAGGAAGAGGAGGCCATCCGGACGGATGCGGTGGAAATGCTTCATAACTCCTTTGACCCGGAGAGGGACAACGTCATTGTGCTGGGTTCCCGCGCGTG
>ERZ779621.819-NODE-819-length-10436-cov-6.965803_pt1 | contig 10436 bp, 9 predicted proteins | sample MGYA00514215_ERZ779621 | MGnify/ENA primary metagenome ERZ779621 (study PRJEB29562, sample SAMEA4376715) | mouse gut metagenome | isolation source: Cecum | study: EMG produced TPA metagenomics assembly of the A DSS colitis mouse model was used to assess the...
AGGTGCTGTTCACCGCTTCTACATATAGCCACATCGTGAACTTCCACCTGCCCTATCTGCGGAAGTTCCGGGAGGAGGGCTGGACGGTCCACGCGGCCTGTGGGGGCAGGTCCATGCCTATCCCGGATGTGGAGCGGGTGATTGAGCTCCCTTTTGAGAAATCCATGCGGTCCCCGAACAACTTTAAGGCGGTCCTCCTTCTAAGGGATGAAATACGGCGGGGGGGCTATGACCTGATCGTTACCCATACGTCGCTGGCGGCGTTTTTCACCCGGCTGGCCCTGTGGGGCTTGGAGGAGCGGCCGCAGGTGGCCAACATGGTCCACGGCTACCTGTTTGATGATGAGACGCCCTGGCTGAAGCGGAGTCTGCTGCTGGGGGCGGAGCAGTGGATGGCGGGGAAGACGGACATGGTGCTGACCATGAACCGGTGGGACTATGAGACTGCGAAAAAATACCGGCTGGGGCATAAAGTTGTCAATATTCCCGGCGTAGGGGTGGACTTCTCCCGGTTTGACCGGGTATCGCCGGACTGCTGGGAAAAACTGCGCAAAAAATGGGGCGTCCAGGAGGATGCCTTTGTTTTGATATACGCGGCGGAATTGTCGGCACGGAAAAGTCAGAGTGTAGTCATTCGAGCCATGGAATATTTGCCGGAACGGGTTTGGCTGATATTGGCTGGGGAAGGAGCCTTGCGGGAGGAGTGCCAAGAGCTGGCCCGGAAGCTGGGGCTGGAGGACCGGGTGCTGTTCCCGGGGCAGGTCCGGGATATCCCCGCATGGTACGCCATGGCCGACGCGGCGGTTTCTGCCAGCCGGAGCGAGGGCCTGCCGTTCAACATCATGGAGGCCATGTATGCGGGACTGCCGGTGATTGCCAGCCAGGTGAAGGGGCACACCGACCTCGTCGAGGACGGGGTAACGGGGTTGCTGTATCCCTATGGGGATGAAAGGGCTTGTGCGGAACAGCTCCTGCGGCTGACGGCATCGGAGCGGCTGCGGCGGGAGCTGTCCCGAAACGCAAGGGAAAATGTGGAGCGGTATGGCCTGGAGCGGGTGCTGCCCGTGGTGTGGGCGCGGTACGACGCCTTGGTGGAACGAGAGACCACCAAAATAGAAATTTGAAAGAGAGGCAGTCCACATGATGAAAAAACTGCGGGAAGCGCTGGCACGCCCAGTCGAATCGGGACAGATCGGCTTTGGGAAGATTTTTGTGATCCAGCTCATCCTGTTTTTTGCCATCTACGGCGTCATGCTGATTCCCAGGTTTTCAACAGATTCCTATTCCGTCTATTTTTATACCAGCGATGGGTTAAACGGCTTTTTGGAACTGGGCCGCACTGGAACATTTCTGCTTTATCGAATTCTGCTGGCTTTGGGCGTCAACAGCGTTACATTATCTCCGTTATTTACCGCCGTGCTCTGTATGACCATTGCGTGGTCAGCGGCGGTGGTGCTGTCCATGCTGAAGATATGCTTTCCACACCTCAACTGGCTGACGGTACTGTTCCTGGAGTCTGCCGTTGTGCTGGCATATGGCAATATTTATTTTGCGGAGCTGTTTTTCTTCTCTGATGTAGCTCTGATGTACGTCTTTGCCATCGTTTTCATGACCTTGGCGCTGATACTGTTTTTCCGCCGAAACAAGATTTTTGGAACAGCTTTGGCGCTGATCTGTATGTGCGCTTCCCTCAGCTTTTATCAGGCCGGACTGGGGATGTTCATGATCCTTGGCTCTGTGCTGACCCTGGTCCGGCACGATGTGCTGTGGCCGCGAAAGGAACCGCGCGGCGCCGGGCCGCTGCTGGGGGAGCTGCTGCGCCTTACGGCCGTGGGCGGCGGCGCCAGCGTCGTCAACGTGCTGACATTGCGTTTGCTGGCCATGGCGGGCTTCTATTCCGACCGTGCGCCCGCCTCTGACCTGGGGAGCATTTTCAACAGCGCTAAGCAGACGGTCCAGCAGTTCATCGCCCACTATCCTTGGGGCTATCCCAGTTACCTGCCAGGCATCCTGAAGGCAGTTTTCATTCTGGCTGGGCCTGTGCTGCTCTACCTGCTGACGGATTCCTTCGACAAGCACAGCAGGGAGCGCTATCCGCTGTCCTCCGTGGCGATCACGCTGGCGGCGCTGGCCGCCGGTTTTCTGCTGGTGTTCGCCCCTCATCTGGTGGCCAACAGCGTATGGATGCCGCCCCGCTCCATCTTCTCCTTTTTCGCTCTGTTCACGTTTATGGCCGTCATCGCAGGCTATAACTATACCCGCAATGGGAAATCGGTTCCGCTGGCTGTTCCGGCCGTCCTGATGGTTCTGTTTGCCGCCAACGTTATCGTGATTCAAGGCATCGCATTGGATCAAGTGAAGGTGAACCGGCTGGACAAGGCGGAAGCGGAGGAGATCGTCCGATATATCCGGGAGTATGAGGCCGAGAGCGGCCAAGTGGTGGATACCATAAGCTGGTGTACGGACAGCGAATGGACCAGAACGCGCCCAGAGATCAAATATCAATTTATGGATATGAATGTCAGGGCTGGAGGCCGGAGCTGGAGCCTGACCAGCTGTATCAGCTATTATGCTGGGCGCAGGTTCCGTTCGGAAGTGATGCCGGATGAGGTGCGGGTAAATCATTTTCAGGGGCAGGAGTGGGACTCTTTTGTGCCGAAGGAGCAGCTATGGTTTGAGGGACATACCATGTACCTTATGGCCTATTGACAGCGATAAATTTAACATTTGGGGGATATTTCACAGAAGGAGTATCCCCTGGATATTGGAAGTGAAGATATTAGCGATCCTTTTGCGCTGATGCTCTGCGGGGTGTTGACAGGCCGTAACCAGCCCGCTTCCCGGCCCCGGTGGGGGCGATTGCCCGCCGGCAATATCCGAAAAGTAAACATGCTCCGCGGGGTTTCCCTGCGGGGCATTGTTGTCTCTCCGTGGCGTGGAAAAAGGAGCCGCCAACAACACCCTTGCTACGCGGCTTTTTTTCTGGTATAATATTTTGATTTCGCCGGACGCTTGACTTTGAAAACCGGCGGCGGAGAGCGGTTGAGGGGGCGCGGGAATGGACAATATAATCCTCATTGGGATGCCCGGGTCGGGCAAGAGCACTGTGGGCGTGGTGCTGGCCAAGGCCCTGGGGATGCGGTTCCTGGACGTGGACCTGGTTATCCAGGAGCGGGAGGGAGAGCTGCTCCAGACGCTCATCGACCAGCGGGGGGTGGAATCCTTCCTGGACCTGGAGCGGGACGCCATCTGCGCCCTGGACTGCCGGGGGACGGTGGTGGCCCCTGGAGGAAGCTGCGTCTGCCGGGAGGCGTCCATCGCCCACATGCGGCGGCTGGGCCGGGTGGTTTACCTCCAGCTGTCCCTGCCGGAGGTGGAGGGCCGCATCCACGACCAGGCCTCCCGAGGCATCGCCCTCTCCCCTGGTCAGACGCTGGCCGATGTGTATCGTTACCGGGCCCCGCTGTATGAAGCGTGCGCCCACGTCGCCGTGACCGCCGGGGGCCAGAGCCTGGCGGAGACGGTGGAAGCAGTACGCAATGCTCTGGCTGCCTATGAAAGGGCAAATCCAGAATAGAATAGGACGTAGAAAGGTTTATGAATTTTCGAGACCTGGGGCTCACCGCCCCCATTTTGAAGGCCCTCACCCAGGCGGGCTACACCGACCCCACCCCTATCCAGCGCAAGGCCATCCCCCCCGCCCTGGCTGGGCGGGACGTGCTGGGCTGCGCCCAGACGGGCACTGGCAAGACCTGCGCCTTTGCCACCCCCATCCTTCAGCGGCTCAGCGGACGGTCCCCCAAGCCCCGGGTGATCCGGGCCCTGATCCTCACCCCCACAAGGGAACTGGCCATTCAGATCCAGGACTCCTTTGTGGCCTATGGCCGCAACTTGTCCCTGCGCTCCGCCGTCATCTTCGGCGGCGTGGGCCAGCAGCCCCAGGTGGACGCCATCAACAGGGGGCTGGATATTCTGGTGGCCACTCCGGGCCGCCTACTGGACCTCCACGGCCAGGGTCTGCTGGACCTGTCCCACATTGAAATTTTTGTGCTGGACGAGGCGGACCGGATGCTGGACATGGGGTTCATCCACGACGTGAAGCGGATCTTGAAGCTGCTGCCCGGGAAGAAGCAGACCCTGTTTTTCTCCGCCACCATGCCCCCGGAGGTGATGGGGCTGGTGAACGGCCTGCTCCACGACTACGAGCGTGTGGCCGTGGACCCGGTGTCCTCCCCGGTGGAGGTCATCAAGCAGTCCCTGTATTACGTGGACAAGGCCAACAAGACCAAGCTGCTGGCCCATCTGATGGAGGAGCGGCGCATCACCTCCGCCCTGGTGTTCTCCCGCACCAAGCACGGGGCCAACCGCATCGCCCAGGACCTCCAGAAGCGGGGCATCTCCGCCGCCGCCATCCACGGCAACAAGAGCCAGACCGCCCGGGTGCAGGCCCTCAGCGACTTCAAGGCGGGCCGGGTGCGGGTGCTGGCCGCCACCGACATCGCCGCCCGGGGCATCGACATCGACCAGCTGCCCTTTGTGTTCAACTACAACCTGCCCGACGTGCCTGAGACCTATGTGCACCGCATCGGCCGCACCGGCCGCGCCGGACACGAGGGGGAGGCCATTTCCTTCTGCCAGTTTGACGAGAAGGACGAGCTGAAGGCCATCGAAAAGCTGCTGGGCAGGCCCATCCCGGTGGCGGAGGGCCACCCCTATCCCATGGAGAACTTTGATCCGCCCCAGAGGGACAGGCGGGGCAGACTGGTGAACGCCGAGGACGCGGAGGCCCGGGCCGCAGCCAAGTAGAGACGCCGTCAAAGGGACGCTGAGAACAAAGCCCGGGCTGAGGACCGCAAAAAAGAGGCGGCGCAGGCGGTTCTGCCGGTTGTCCCTGAGCCGGAGGAAACCGATGCCCCAAAAAAGAGAAAGCGCCGCCGCAAAAAATCGGTTGGCGCGCAGGAGGCCCCCGGCGCGGCGTCCGCCGCGCCCGCCCAGGAGGAACCCGTGGCTTTGCGGGAAAAGCCGGCGGGCCGGGGGGTGCGCCAGGGGCGCATCCACGAGACGCTGCCCCAGGACCCCTCGGTGCCGGTCACCGATTTCTATAAGCCCAACCCCCTGGACTCCGACGTGATTATGGACGCCACCGCCCGCCTGCTGGCCCCCCGCCGCCCCGCTCCCCGGCCCCAGGTTCAGGAGCAGCGAAAGGGCGGGGCCTCCGGCAAGCGGGACAAGGCCCAGCCTCAGCCCCCCGCCCGTCAGAAGCCCCGCCGCCAGGGCAAGAAGCAGGGGGCCCCGGTCCAGCCCGCCAAGGAACCCGTCCTGCCCCCCTCCCTGGCGGGGAAGAAGCGCCGCCGCCGGGACGACAGGCCCCGGCCCATTGAAGCGCCCCTGCGGTCCGACCGGCAGAAGGACTCCACCCAGCACAAAAGCCTGATGCGGCCCTACTACCTCCATGACGGCGACTGAGCGGGAGGACCGGGCGTGGAAACAGCGCCGCCCCCGGAAAAAGCGCCATCCCCTGCGGTGGCTGATCGCCCTGGCGGCGCTGACCGCAGGGGGAGTGCTCTGGTTCCAGTGGCAGTGCTGGGGGCTGAGCGCCACCCATACCCAGGCCGAGCTGCCCGGCCTGCCCCAGGCCTTTGACGGCTATAAAATCGTCCATCTCTCCGACCTCCACGGCCATGAGTACGGGGAGGGAAGCCGGGACCTGCTGGCGCTGGTCCGGGGGGAGGAGCCCGACCTCATTCTGGTCACCGGCGACCTCATCGACCAGAAGAGCCAGATGGCAATGGCGTCCAACCTGGCCCGGGGGCTGGCCGCCATCGCCCCCACCTATTACGTCACCGGCAACCACGAGTGGGCCCTTGGCACGGGGGCGGTGAAAGAGCTGAAGCGCCAGCTGGCCCAGGGCGGGGTGTCGGTGCTGTCCAACCAGTACCAGCTGCTGGAGAAGAATGGGGAGAAGCTGGTTTTGGCCGGGGTGGACGACCCCAACGGCTACGCCGACCAGACCACCCCGGAGGAGCTGTACGCCCGGATTCAGGGGGAGGCCCCCGGCCTGTTCACCGTCCTGCTGGCCCACCGAAACGACCACTTCGGCCAGTACGCCAACGCCGGGTATGACTTCATCCTGTCCGGCCACGGCCACGGGGGTATTGTCCGCCTGCCCTTTTTTGGGGGGCTCATCGGCACGGACCGGCGGTTTTTCCCGCCCTGGACCGCAGGGCTCTACACGGTGGGGGACAGCACCCTGTTTGTCTCCCGGGGGCTGGGCAACAACACGGTGCCCTTTAAAGGGTTCCGGCTGTTCAACCGCCCGGAATTGGCGGTGGTTACCCTGAAGCAGGGGTAGGCCCCCTGCACCCGCCTGCCTTCGGCGACCTACTTTCTGCTTGTGCAGAAAGTAGGCAAAGACACACTTAGGGGGCAGCCCGCCGGTTCGGCTTCGGGAGCAAAGGGCGCTCCCTCGCTCACAGGACGGGCTTCCCCCTAAGAACCCCCTGTTTTACGGGAGAGCCCGGCACGAAGCGGGGTGCTGCCCTTCCGGCGCCAGCGGCTTTCGACTGGTGTTCCCCTATTTGTGCTGCCGCTTGTGTCTGGGTACTGAAAGCGAGCGGGGTCCACGGTCCTGCGCCTCAGGGGCGCGGCCCCTCACCGGGTCAGCTCCAGCGCCAGCCGGAACCCTGCCCGAAAATACGCCCCCTCCCGCAGTTCCCCGATGGCCAGCTGCTCCGTCACCAGATTATCCACAAGCAGCGCGGTATCCCGGTCTAAAGCCCCAAATAACCGCTTGACCTCCGCCTCCTGACGGCTCGTGCGGATAAGATATTCACCATCTTCGTTTAAAAGCTCTTGTACAATTGTTTTGCGCACACAGTTACAAAAAGTGTCCATTAGCTCAGTCATTAAAATCAGTCCTTTGCACTAAACTAGTTGATATGCACGAACTATGCGTATTATAATACGCATAACTGTTGCATGTCAAGAGGGAGAATAAAAAAAGTGAAACTTGCAGAGCGTTTACGGGAGCTGCGTGGCAGAAAAGGTGTCACCCAAAGCCAAGTGGCTGAATATCTGGGGTTGAAATTGCGTGCGTACCAATATTATGAAAGCGGTGAACACCGCCCCGAATATGAAAAACTCATGGCGCTGGCAGATTTTTTCGGTGTAACCACGGACTATCTGCTGGGCCGGACGGACGAGCCGGGGTAGAGGGTCAGCGTCCGGCGGTCAGCGCCCGGCGGTTAGCCCCGGAGGAGGAGAGCGGCCCCGGAGGCGCAGTTTGTTAGACGCAGTATTTTCAGTGTCTGGACACCGGCGGCAGCACCACTAGGAGCACCGGCGTCGAAAGCACAACGCGCCGGAAGGGTTTGCGCCCGCCTTACGAACCGGGCTCCCCCGTAAACCGGGGGATTCTTAAGGGGGGCCCGCCTGGAGCGCGGAGCGCGACGGGGGCGGGCAGCCCCCTTAAGCGCGCTCTTTGGTTACTTTCTCTCGCGAGAGAGAAAGTAACATCCCCGTCCCCCGCAGGGACAGGAAGGAGGTCGCGCGATGTACAGCGCGGGACAGTATGACGTGGCCGTCATAGGTGCGGGCCACGCGGGCATCGAGGCCGCTTTGGCATCCGCCCGGATGGGGCTGAAAACGGTTTGCTTTACCATCAACCTGGACGCGGTGGGCAATATGCCCTGCAACCCCGCCGTGGGGGGCACCGGCAAGGGCCACTTGGTCCGGGAGATCGACGCCCTTGGGGGGGAGATGGCCCGGGCCGCCGACAGGGCCTGCATCCAGTACCGTATGCTGAACCGGGGGAAGGGCCCCGCGGTGTGGTCCCTCCGGGCCCAGGCGGACCGCCGCCGCTACCAGGAGGTGATGAAGCACACCCTGGAGCTCCAGGAGAACCTGTGGGTGAAGCAGGCGGAGGTGACGGAGATTTTGACGGAAAACGGGGCGGTGTCCGCTGTGGCCACCATCACCGGGGCCGTCTACAGGGTGAAGGCCGCCGTGGTGGCCACCGGGACCTACCTGGGGGGCCGCACCATCGTGGGGGAGGTGGCCCGGACCTCTGGCCCCGACGGCATGGCGGCGGCGCTTCCCCTGACGGACTGTCTGGTGAAGCTGGGCCTGTCCATCCGCCGGTTCAAGACGGGGACGCCCCCCCGGGTGAACCGCCGCAGCGTGGACTTCTCCCAAATGGAGGTTCAGCCGGGGGACGAGGGGCCCGTTCCCTTTTCCTTTGCCACCGGGACGCCCCCGGAAAACCGGGCGGTGTGCTATCTGACCTATACCAACGAGCAGACCCACCAGGTGATCCGGGACAACCTCCACCGCTCCCCCCTGTTCTCCGGGGTCATCGAGGGAGTGGGGCCCCGGTACTGCCCCTCCATCGAGGACAAAGTGGTGCGCTTTTCCGAAAAGCCCCGGCATCAGCTGTTCATCGAGCCTATGGGGCTGAACACCGAGGAGTTGTACATCCAGGGCTTTTCCTCCTCCCTGCCCGAGGAGGTGCAGATAGAAATGCTCCACACCATCCCCGGCCTGGAGCGGGCGGAGATGACCCGGTGCGCCTACGCCATCGAGTACGACTGCGCGGACCCCACCGGACTGCTGCCCACCCTGGAATACAAAAGGGTCCCCGGCCTGTACGGCGCGGGGCAGTTCAACGGCTCCTCCGGCTATGAGGAGGCCGCCGCCCAGGGCCTGATGGCGGGGATCAACGCGGCGTTGAAAATTCAGGGAGAACCACCCCTTGTATTGAGCCGGGGGGACGGCTACATCGGCGTGCTCATCGACGATCTGGTGACCAAGGGCACCAACGAGCCCTACCGCATGATGACTTCCCGGACGGAGTACCGCCTTATCCACCGCCAGGACAACGCCGACAGGCGGCTGACGGCCTATGGACGCCGGGTGGGGCTGGTGAGCGGGGAGCGGCTGGCCCAGGTGGAGGCAAAATACGCCGCCGTGGACCAGGAGATCAAGCGGCTGGAGCACATGGGGGCGGCTCCGTCTCCGGAGCTGGACGGGCTGCTGGCGGAAAAGGGCGAGCCCCCCTGCCCCCACGGGACCCGGCTGGCGGACCTGCTGCGCCGCCCCCGGCTGAGCTATGCTGATCTGCTTCCCTTTGACCGGGAACGGCCCGGCCTGTCCCCGGAGGTGGTGGAGCAGGTAGAGATCACCGTGAAATACCAGGGCTACATCGACCGCCAGCTGCGGCAGGTGGAGGAGCTGCGCCGCCTGGAGGACAGGCCCCTGCCCCCAGACGTGGACTACCTGTCCATCCAGGGCCTGCGGCTGGAGGCGAGGCAGAAGCTGGACAAGATCCGCCCGCTGAATTTGGGACAGGCCGGCCGGGTGTCCGGGGTGTCCCCGGCGGATGTGACGGCTCTGTTACTTTTTCTCGAGAGAAAAAGTAACCAAAAAGAGCTTTAAACCGCTGACGGTAAGGGGCAGAGGCTGAAGCGATTCCACCCGATAATTGACGGATTCAAAGCTGGGGCCAGACGAATCGTCTATTTCGTGAAATGTTTGGGAGAGCGCGAAGAATGAAACAGATAGAACAACATTGGGAAAAGGACGGCTTCATCCTCCGCTCCATCCGGGCGGAGGATGGGGAGGCATATTGGGAGCAAGGGTTCGGTGTGGATTCGGAGGTAGACCGGCTGACAGGCAGCAGGTCCGATTTCACCCGGGAAGAGGTGCTGGCCTACTTCCGAAACTGCCTGGAGGCGGAGGACCGGGCCGACTTTCTTATCATCGGGCCGGACGGGCGCATCCTGGGGGAGAGCGTGGTCAATGAGATCGACTGGAAAACCCGGTGCGGCAATTTCCGCATCGCCATATTCCGCTCGGACAACTGCGGGAAGGGGATCGGCTCCTGGGCGGTGCGGATGACCCGGGACTTCGCCTTTGAGGCGCTGGGGCTCCACCGGCTGGAGCTGGATGTATTTTCCTTCAACCCCCGGGCGGTGCGGGCCTACGAGAAGTCGGGCTTCCGGCGGGAAGGCGTCCGCCGGGAAGCGGTACTGGATGGGACGGCCTACGGAGACGACATCCTCATGGCCATTCTGGAGGACGAGTGGCGTAAAATCAAACGGACAGAGCAAACAGAGGAGAGGGCGTTTAATTTATGAGATTGATCCTGGCTGTGATCGTGTGTAAGGTCCTGCGCTTTGTGGGCGGGCTGGTGGGCAAGGGCAGCTCCCTGCCGGGGCAGTTTGCCCTGAAGGTGTTCCCCGGCGTGCTGGGCCGGGTGCGGCTGCCTGAAAAGGTCATCGCCGTCACCGGCTCCAACGGCAAGACCTCCACCGTGGAAATGATCGCCGCCATTCTGGCGGCGGACGGGAAACGGGTGGTCTATAATAAGGAGGGCTCCAACCAGATCGAGGGCGTGGCAACCTTGATTTTGTCCAACTGCACCCTGGGGGGGAAGATGC
>ERZ779621.821-NODE-821-length-10417-cov-7.881297_pt1 | contig 10417 bp, 7 predicted proteins | sample MGYA00514215_ERZ779621 | MGnify/ENA primary metagenome ERZ779621 (study PRJEB29562, sample SAMEA4376715) | mouse gut metagenome | isolation source: Cecum | study: EMG produced TPA metagenomics assembly of the A DSS colitis mouse model was used to assess the...
TCTGATTGTAGATTGGCATATAAAAACAATGAGTTTCACGGATTCAGGAAGGTATATATTGGGTAAATAACAATACAGTTTCAGCAAATGGTATACAGACGATTGAATTAGCAACGGCAGAATTGTATACAACATATGCATGCAATAGTTACGCTACACCGTATGTTACTTCTCAAGTGGCAAATCTTATTTCAGCCAATCAGGATAGAGCATTTAAAACAATAATGGATAAACTTAATGAGTTTTCAGTTAATCATAGACGTAGATAGGAGACAACAATTCAAATACATTATGCGTAAAATTAGTAATGGTATAGTTGGAGTTTGGTGGGAAGGAGGTGAGAATGAAAAAATGAAGAAACTTGTAAAGAAGCCAAAGAAGAATACAGTTATTGCGTTTTCTTGTACTTGTCATACTTGCTCTGGATGTAGCAAATGGGGAACTTCTGGGGGTGCGGCAACCAGTACAGGAACACCTAAGTAGATAGAATGCTTTTGGATTATCATAATATAACTCCTACTATGCCATTACTAATTCTTCGCATATAATCATAGATAATAATAGTTTGAAAGTGGATTGGTGGATACAACTTGTAAACAGAATATCTTATTCGTGAATACAAGACTTATAGATATATTGAGAAAATAGGAGACCTTGACTTGTGAAAAGACTGAAATATATATTACTGCATATGGATCAAACGACCTCAACTTACAGAGATATGTACGAGGGCCCGATTGTTTTTACTTTCCCAGACCGGGTTAGCGAAGAGGGCGATGATAATGTATTTTATCATGGTTCGGTTGGCTTTGCATTTTCGGTAACAAATCGCAAGGAGTTGGATAAGCCCACCGTAGTAATACAAATTCCGTGCTCTCTTTTGAAGCTCAATAGGATAAGTACGGCGGTTTTGGATTTTTGTCTGCGGGAATTTACAGTCTATATTGATGAGATGAATGCTGAATTAGAAAACGGAAAGCATTTGGACAGGGAAAACGGAAGATATTATTGCTATAAGCCCGGGAGCGAGATAGTGACGAATAATGGGGTGTATGCCGCATACTGCAGAGAATGTGATTATGAACACATAGGAGGTGTTGCGGTCCGCATAAACAGTAATGAGAGAGACACAGCTTTTATTCAGTGTATATGCTTTCGGCTTCAGGTACAGCTGCCTTATAAGAAGATGAAAAAGGCAATTCGAATGCTGTGCGAGGATCTGCCGTATGCTGTAAATTTATTTATAGCCAATTTCAATCAGGAAAAGTTGACAAAAGCATTGGAGCTGGAAAATAAGCAGAATGCAATCAGAAATTGGTTGTCAGATAGTGAATATTGTGCATTTATAGCAAACGGAAGCATACTTCCGCGTACTAAACGAGGGGATCAGCCAAAGCTGGATGCAGCATTATTCGTATCACCGAAGGAAGACGAGATAGAAATATGCGGTGTCAAAGGAATGGGGATAAGGAAGGGGGTTAGTGTTATTACCGGGGGAGGCTATTCCGGAAAGACGACTATTTTGAATGCTTTACAGAGCGGTATTTATAATCATGTTCTTGGTGATGGCCGCGAGCTGTGCATTACAGATGAATCGGCAGTTGAAATAGTTGCTGAAGACGGACGCCCCATCTATGAATGTAACATTTCCACTTTTTTCCGCTGGGTTTCGGACGGAGAACCGGAACGATTCAGTGCGGAAAGAGCATCAGGCTCAACATCACAGGCAGCAAATATAATAGAAGCAATTGATGGAGGGGCAAGACTACTGCTTATTGATGAGGACCGCAGTGCAACCAATTTTATGATTCGTGATGAGCTGATGAGGGAATTGGTAAGTGATGACCCAATAGTCCCGTTTGTTGATCGTGTCCACCGGCTATATACGGAAAAGGGAGTTTCGTCTATTCTGGTAATTGGAGGCTGCAGCGATTTTCTTAAGGTAGCTGACTATGTGTATATTATGAAAGATTATACATTAATCAATATTACCATGCAGGTGCTAAAAGATGAAAGGTTTCAATGTGGAGCTTGTAATGACGATGCACTTCAATGTGAACAGAAGAAAAGCTTATCTTTTTTTAACTCCGTAGATTCCGGCCATGCTGACAGAAATGAAAAATTAGTAATTTCTAAGATGGGATATATACTTATTGGAGATATGCAGATCGACCTTCGATGTGTTCATAGCATTTGCTCGTATGATCAGCTGATTGGAATGGGTATGATTCTAAAAAAACTGTCTTCCACAAAAGAAAAGGATCTATTACAGCAGATAGATGAATTATACAGGGAAGTAAGTCGGGATGGATTGGATTGTGTGTACTCAAGCAGATATGATGGGGTAGGAAGGTTTGCTGCACTTCCAAGGAAAATGGACATTTATGCTGCTATAAGGAGGATGCGGGAAACCAATGACTAAATTGAAGTTGTTTTTGAAATCAATCGGTTATTCAGTAAAGCTGATTTATCATTCAAGCGGAATACTGATGCTGGTATATTTATTGCTGAATTTGTCAGAAGCTACGATTACATTATTCAGTGCATTTGCTATAAAGTACATTTTGGACAACCTGGTGGGAGGCGCCATTCGGATCAACGTTCTTTTGCTTTGGATTGTGTTATATGTGGTGTCCCTGGTGCTGCGGCAGGTTAATATTTCGGTGAAAAGTATTTTATATGACAGTATTTTTCAAAAGGCAGAGCATTTATATGACTGTAATTTATTGGATAAGCTTGCCGGCCTGTCTTTATCTGTGATCGATTCATCCAAGGGAAGGGATATGATAGAGGATGTGCGGTATACAAAAAATACAGCTGTTTATACCGCATATCGGGCCGCAGAAGCTATATCTTTGTTTTACACGTTTATTGTTGCCTATATAGTGATTGCCAGGTTTAATATTTGGTTTTCGCTTATTTTTCTGGTGTTGACAATTCCGGGAATCATATTAAATCTTTTGTTCGATATAAAGTCTGAGGAACTGAGAAGAAGCAAGGCTCCCGATGTCCGCAGGTTCAGCTATTACCGTTGGATGCTTACCGATGCGTGGCCGGCAAAAGATGTGCGAATGTATGATCTGACAGAATCCGTTAAGGCACGGTACAAAGAAGAAAAAGATAAATATGTTGCGGCAAATAAGGCACTCGATAAACGGAAAGCAGCGCTGCTGATATTGGCTGAGGCAGTTCAAAGGAGCGGTGAAATTATCTTTACTGTTTTTGTGGTGTATACTGCAATTGCCGGGAAAATCAGTATCGGAGATGTTGCTCTTTATATAAGCCTGGCGTTGACAATAAGCGACTCTTTTGCACATATGCTGTTTGTTTTGACAATGGGCTGTGAGAGGGCGGCCAACAGCATGGGACGTCTATTTGAGTTTCTGAATATAAAAACGGATGGTGAAAAAGAGAATTGCAGACCGCTGCATGGATTTGAATCAATAACCTTTGAAAATGTGTATTTTAAATATCCTTATACTGAAAATTATGTTTTGTCAGGTGTTTCCTTTACCATGAATAAAGGCGAAAAGATGTCTATAATAGGCATCAACGGCGCCGGAAAATCTACAATTATTAAATTGATGCTGGGTCTTTATCAGATTGATTCAGGGCAGATACTGATCAATGGATATCCTATGTCGGATTACGATATACGGCAGGTCAGAGGTTTGTTTTCAGTTCTTTTTCAAAGCTTCGCGCAGTATCATCTGACACTGCGGGAAAATGTTGCAATGTCCTCCCTTGAGAATATAGAAAATGATGCGGAAATTGAGAGAGCTCTGGCGAAAAGCGGTATATTTGAGAACAATAAGCTTCTGTTTGAGGATGGGCTGGAATCCAATATGACAAGACAATTTGATGATAAGGGAATTGAGCTGTCCAGGGGGCAATGGCAGAAGATTGCTTTGGCACGGGCGTATTTTAAAAATGCGCCGATTGTTATTTTCGATGAGCCGTCAGCAGCATTGGATGCGGAAGCGGAAGATCGGATTTTTAAAGATTTCCAGTCGCTGTCAGATAGCAAAACGGCAATTATGATTTCTCACAGGATCTCCAGTACGCGCATGTCTGACAAAATTATTGTGTTGGATAATGGCAGCATTATTGAGGAAGGAACTCACGACCAGCTGATTAAGACAGACGGCTTGTATGCGAAAATGTATCATCTTCAGCATGAAAAATATATAGTAAAGGAAGAGGTAGTGTGAATAGAATAAAAACATTTTTTCAGGGATTGATCAAAAATGTATGGTTTGGTATTCATACCAGCTTTTTGGCATCAAAATTTTATTTTTCCATGAAAATGATTATATTGATTTCCACTACGGTGGTTCCCCTCGTTAATATATGGTTATGGAAAGAAGTGCTCAATGGAATAGCCAGTTATCGTGCAAATGGTCAAAGACTGCCTTTATATCTTGGAATATATCTTATATTGCAGATGTCAGTTTATCTTCTGAGCCAGTTTGGCGATTATGTCAATGAGCGGTATAGTGATGAAGTGGTTTTTTATATTGAAACGGTAATGATGGAGAAAACCTCCCGTATGGATTTGTCCTTTTTTGACTCTGCCAAAATGGGAGATAAGGTACGGCATGCAAGAAGTAATTTTGGGATTTTGACCGAGACAACGTGGACTGTGTTTGAAATTTTGTCTTCACTGATCAATGTGATTTTAACTTTAGTGATTGTATGCGCATATGAATGGTGGATTGGCCTTGTCACTTTTGTATTATTGATTCCATACATACTATATAATAAAAAGCGCAGTGAAATTAAGCTGAAAATGGAGAAGGAGCAGCTTAGAGATAAACGAAAAATAGACTATTTTTGCGACGTTTTTTTCAATAATGACGTTCAGTTTGAGATGAAGCTGAATGATATCAGTTCCTATTTCAAAAGTAAGTATCAGGCGGTCTGGAAAAAGCTTTTTGATGTAAATCGAAGAGAGGATATCAGGTATCATCTTATAAATTCTCTGGTTATGATTATGAATGTCACAGGAGAACTGCTGGTGCTTGTTGTGTCGATATTTCATGTAATCAATCAAAAAATCGGGATAGGTGATTTGCAGTATAACCTCAGTATGGTGTCAAGGCTTCGCTCTCAGTCTCAGGAGCTCATTAAGAATGTAAACAACTTTTTAAATAATAATACGCGGTTGATTGAGCTGCAGGAGTTTCTGGATATTGTCCCGGAGACTGAGAAAAGCGGGAACTGCATTCCGTCAGCATGTCCTGAAATTGAGTTTTCCAATGTTTCCTTCCGATATCCGAATACGGAGCAGTATGTGCTGAAGAATTGTTCATTTTGCATTAAGCCTCACGAGAAGGTGGGACTGATTGGTCTGAATGGTGCGGGTAAATCAACGATTATCAAATTGATATTCCGATTTTATGATGTAGAGGAAGGATGTATCAGACTGGATGGAGTTGATTTAAGGGAGTATGACATATATGCTGTACGCAGGACATTTTCTGTGCTTTTTCAGGATTATGTGACGTATTGCCTGCCGCTTCGTGAGATTATTGCGCTGTCGGATTTTGGAAGCCGTTTTGATGACAAAAAGCTGAAAAGGGCTTGTGATATCAGCGGGGCTTCCGATATAATACAAGGCTGGGAGCAGGGCTTTGACAGCATTCTGGGAAGATATTACGCTGACAACGGGAAGGATTTGTCAGGCGGACAATGGCAGCTTCTCGGTCTGGCGAGAGCATATTTTAAGGATAGCGAATATATGGTTCTGGATGAGCCGTCTGCCGCCTTGGATCCCATTTCAGAAGACAGGATATTTAATCAGATGTATCATTTAAGCGAAGGCAGGAGCCTGATTACCATATCGCATCGGCTCTCGAATACCACGCTTGCGGACAGAATCCTTGTTATCGGAGACGGGCATATTGTGGAAGAAGGATCTCATGATACATTGCTGAAGCAGAATGGCATGTATGCGCACTTATTTCATTTGCAGGCGGATAAGTATCTATAGAGATGCCGGTGTAAAATAATTAACTTTCAAAATTCATGAACCTGTCCGGGATTTTTCCGACTAAGTTATTGAGCCGCCCCGATAAGCGTGGGCGGCTATTAAAAAGACACGGGGTACTTACATTGCGGAGGGTATCGTTCAGAAAACCTTTTCCTCATCTGAAGACGGTTCCCAAATGGCAGCAATATATGCTTTGCGGTGACAGTGTTCCCATGGCGGTGATTCTTAAGGCAAAAGAAAAGGGGCTGTTTCTGGAGGGTGTGGACTATCCTGTCCCCGCCGCGGTGCTTCTCTGTGAAAAGCAGCAATGGGTTATGGATGAATTACATTAAAGTCTTCTGACAAAATTCTTGCGGTATCTCGAAAAATGTGCTACGATAAAAAAGAATGTCATAATCATACGCAAAGGTGAAATTTGAAAAGGAACATGCTAGAAAAAGAACAGTTGGAAGGCTTTATCAACATTATCAGAGAGGAACTGGTTCCGGCCATGGGGTGCACGGAGCCTATTGCCCTGGCTTATGCCGCCGCCCGGGGAAGAGAGGTTTTGGGCTGTGAGCCGGAGGGGATCACGGCCAGATGCTCCGGCAATATGATTAAGAACGTGCGCTGCGTCACCATACCCAATTCCGGAGGGCTCACTGGAATAGAGGCAGCCTGTGTCCTGGGTGCTGCGGCAGGGGATGCCTCCGCAGGCATGGAGGTGCTGGAGAAGGTGGACGAGGCGGGGCGGAACCGGGCCGTGGAGCTTTTGAGAGCAGGCTGCTGTACCGTGGAGTTTCTGGATTCGGAGATACCGCTTCACTTTGTGATTCGGCTTTTTGCCCGGGGCGTGACCGTGGAAGTGGAGGTGCGGCATACGCACACCAACATCGTCTCCATCAAAAAAGACGGCAGGCTGGTTTTTGAAAAGGCCAGAGAGCTGGCGGATAAGGGGTATTCCACAGACCGATCCGGACTTTCTCTGGAGAATATAAAGGCTTTTGCAGATGAAGTGGAGCTTACGCGGATTCGGGACATTTTTGAGCGTCAGATCCGCTTTAATATGGACATCGCATATGAGGGTATCTCCGGTGACTATGGTCTGGGGATCGGACGGGTGATCCGGGAGGCTTATGCGGACGGAGTGGTCACCCGAATGAAGGCCTATGCGGCGGCTGCGTCTGAAGCCCGGATGGGCGGCTGCGATATGCCGGTGATCATCAATTCCGGCAGCGGAAACCAGGGGATCGCGTCGTCGGTTCCGGTGGTGGTTTATGCCCGGGAGAAAAATATTCCCACGGAAAAGCTGTATCGCTCGCTGGCCTTTTCCAGCCTTCTCACTATTTACCAGAAGGAGTTTATCGGGAAGCTTTCGGCTTTCTGCGGGGCAGTGTCAGCCTCCTGTGCCTCGGCGGCGGCCATCACCTATATGGCAGGGGGCACGGTTTCCCAGATCAAGGCTACCATCGATAATACCCTGGCCAACATCCCGGGGATTATCTGCGACGGCGCAAAGATATCCTGTGCAGCCAAGATTGCTTCCAGCCTGGACGCGGCCATGATGGCTCACTATCTGGCCATGCGGGATAAGGAATATGAGGCCTTCACCGGTATTTTAAAGGAAGATGCCGGAGAGACCATCAGCTGTATCGGATATATTGGAAAAGTGGGAATGCATCAGACCGATAAAGAGATTATTAAAATGATGCTGGAATAATGACAGAGGTTTCTATTGACTGGGGAGGCTTGGAGTTTAGCGGATGGTGCAGGAGATTCAGGAGATTTCGGGGTTTCGGATAACAATTGAGAGAGAAAAGCTGGCGAGAGATCCGGACAGTATGCGGAAGGTTTTTGAAACGCTGGAGGAGTGCGGGCTTTCCTGTGAGTGTATGGCCCTGAATCTGGACTGGCTATCCATTGTGGTCAGGGAGTCGGAGAAGGGGAAGCTGAGCAGGTTTATGCTGGTATTGGGCCAGCGGCTGAGCCGGATCGATATTTCCATAGATGGAGAGGTCGCGATTTTGTACATAGAAGGCAGTCAGATCACGTCCCGGGGGATCGGCATCGTTGACAGCAGCCTGGTTCTGCAGGGGATTGAGATCACCATGCAGCGCTATTTCCGCTGTCAGGACCGGTTTGTCATAGGGGTTTCGCCTAAGGAGGCGGACAGAGCCCGCCGGATTATCACAGGGATCATGGAGTCAAATTTTCAACTATAACGGAATGAGTGTTTTTGCAGGATAAATACAGCGGGGTTACAGGAGGATAAGAGAAATGAAAAGGATGTTGGCTTTCTTACTGGCGGCTGTTTTGGTCGTAAGCGAAGGGGCGGCGGCCTATGCCGGGCAGGTTGGCGGAGCGTCTCCGGGCAGCGGAGTAGGAGCGGGAGTCATGGGCACCATATCCGGAACAGACGTGACAGGCACCGTGTCCGGGGACGATGCGGCGTCTGACAGCACTCTGCAGCAGCGGGTTGCAGCAGGTCAGATCGGACAGGTGGATGTGTCTATCGGAGCGGCGGTGATACTGAACAGCCCGGTGGAGTTTACCGTAAAGCTGACGGATTCCCGGAATGAAAGTCAGACGCGCACGGCGGTTCTGGAAGCAAACAGTGACCGGGAGACCAGGGTGAGCTTTGAAGGGCTTTCAGCGGGACAGTATACGGTGACTGTGTCCGCAAAGGGCTTTGCCGCGTATACACAGACCATATCCGTGGATGGAAGAGCCTGCGGAATCCGGCTGCTGACAGGGTTTGTGAGCGGGTTTAGCTATGCGGCGGGAGAATATCACCCGGGAGTGCTGCTGATGGGTGATGTAAACGGCGATGGCAAGTTAGATGCGGCGGACCGGGCCGCTCTGGTGGATGCCATTGCAGGAGGGCCTGCCGTGGATGCAGGGGATCTGAACGGTGACGGTGTGGTTGACCTGGCTGACCTGGAATATTTTACCAGAGGCTATGAGGTGCCGGCGGGAGCCGATACTCAGGCGGTTGTGGACAGGTTCGTGCCTGTGACCCTGATCGAGCCGTCGGCCGGCAGCGGCACCCAGGCGGAAGGAAATCTGAAGGAGCTTTTGAAGGGCACGGGCAGCGTTACGCTGACACCGGAAGGCGGAGGGGCTATTTCCAGCAACAGTCCGGTTTCTCTTGCGTTTGACTTCGCGGCGGCAGGCGGCGCCGTGGTGACCGACGGGATTCTGATCGGCACCTCCAGGGAAAATCCGGTAAGTGATTCCGTCATTACCATTACATACACAGACGCAAACGGGGTTGAGCAGACGGATACGATCCCGGTTCGGGAAGGGGTTTATCCTCTGCTTGAAAACAGTGCCCGGGCTGAGACTGACAGGAACGGGAATATACGGCTTTACCTGGGAGCACAGGTGGCGGTGAAAAAGGTGACCTTTACGATTCTGGGGATGACCAACAACAATAATCTGGCGGAGATCTCCAAGGTAGAGTTTGTCAATGGCATGGAGGAGCGGATTCCCGAGCCGGAAATGGACATTCCCGAGAATCTGGAGCATGTGGCCGGCAGCAAGAGGATCAGTCTGTCCTGGGATCCCTGCAAGAATATTACGGGTTATGAGGTTTTGATCCGGCAGGGAGACCGGCAGGAGACGGTGCTGGTAAACGGCAATGCCTTTGACGTGAGTTCTTTCCAGGGAAGGGAGCTGGCCAATTATACGGAATATCAGATACAGGTGCAGTCTGTCAATGGCACCTGGCGCAGCGGATATTGTTCTGCGGTGTCGGCCACGCCCACACCTACAGGTAAGCCGGATAAACCGGACGGCGTATCGGCTGCGGGCAGGTACCGGAGTGTTGCTGTATCCTGGAAGGCCATGAAGGATACTCTGACCTATAATCTTTATTATAAGGAAAGCAGTGCGGGTGAGTATCAAAAGATTGGAGAAATTAAAGAGAACAGCTATGTTATAGAGGGCTTGAAGGATCTGACGGAATATACGGTTTACGTGACGGCTGTCAACGAGTTTGGGGAGAGTGCGCCATCCCTGTCTGCCGCCGCAAAAACCACGGATACCGATCCGGCGGTGATGCCCAAATATAACCTGATTAATGTAGGGGAGAAGGGCGAAAAGAGCGCTCACATTATCAGCGCGCAGATGTGGGGAAGCATGCAGGACAGCCCGCTGGATACGGAGGCGGGAACGGCCTGGGGAACCGTGGATCATGATGCATCCTCCTATTACCTCAAGAGCAGCTGGGACGACGGCGGTTACAATCCTGTAGGTTCGCCGCTGAATCAGAGCAACGGACTTTTATATGAATTTGACCAGGTGTATAAAATCGATACCATTGCCTTCCATGATCTGACCAGCCAGGATGGCGGGTACTCTTATGCAAAGGCCCGGTACTGGGATGAAAACGGAAATGCGACGAATCTTACCGGCCTTTCTCTGCAGCAAAAAAGGGATTCGGAT
>ERZ779621.822-NODE-822-length-10414-cov-4.341732_pt1 | contig 10414 bp, 11 predicted proteins | sample MGYA00514215_ERZ779621 | MGnify/ENA primary metagenome ERZ779621 (study PRJEB29562, sample SAMEA4376715) | mouse gut metagenome | isolation source: Cecum | study: EMG produced TPA metagenomics assembly of the A DSS colitis mouse model was used to assess the...
CGCTACCGCCGCCTTTGCGCTGTCACCGACAACGTTGTCATCGGGAGCAAAGGTTGCGGATAAGCTGAATGTTATATCCAATCTGCTTGAAAAGTGCGATACGCTTATCATCGGCGGCGGAATGGCTTATACATTCCTTAAGGCTAAGGGCTATGAGGTGGGCACTTCTCTTGTTGACAATGAGAAGATTGATTACTGCAAGGAAATGATTGAAAAGGCGGAAAAGAACGGCAAGCAGCTGCTTCTGCCTGTTGATACTACCGTTGCCAAAGCGTTCCCCGATCCTATTGACGCTGCGATTGAGGTAATGGAGGTTGATTCTGATAAGATACCTGCGGATATGATGGGTCTTGATATCGGTCCCAAGACCATGGAGCTGTTCGCGAACGCTGCTAAGACCGCCAAGACCGTAGTATGGAACGGTCCTATGGGCGTATTTGAGAACCCCGTACTTGCAAAAGGTACTATCGCGGTGGCAAAGGCTATGGCTGAAGCTGACGCTACCACCATTATCGGCGGCGGCGACTCCGCAGCGGCAGTTGTACAGCTCGGCTTTGCTGATAAGATGAGCCATATTTCCACCGGCGGCGGCGCTTCCCTTGAATACCTTGAGGGTAAGGGTCTGCCCGGCATCGACGCTATTCAGGATAAGTAATTGTATATAGGGCAGAATCTTCTGCCCTATTAGATGTTAAAGCTTGGAAGTAAGAGGTGAGAACGCTCGGGCGTTTCTGCTTTATAAGTCAAACGATTTGTTTCCTCGCTCACGGAGAAATTCCGTGGGTCAAATAAACGAATCGGGGCTTTGCGCGATGTGAAAAGGAGAATTATGGAGCTTAACAAGGAAAAAATAACCCTTATAGCCGATTGCGAAGTAACAGACAAATCCAAAACTGCGGGCGGTGCTGTCGTGCGCACCTCTAAATTCTGCGCGGATATTTCGGAATGCGATTTTGAAGGCTCATGCTTTGTGCAGACAAATCTTTGTGCGACATTTAAGCGCTCCGATATGAGCGGGGATTATTTTGAGGAGGTTAATCTGTCGGGTGCGGGGTTTGAGCGCTCCGATATGAGCGGGGATTATTTTGAGGAGGTCAATCTGTCAGGTGCGGCATTTGAGCGCTCGAGCATATGCGGCGCGGCATTTGAAGAGGTTAATCTTTCCGGCGCGGTGTTTACCGACGGCGATTTATCGGGCGTTGAGATAAGTGGCTGCAAGCTCGACGGAATGACAATAGACGGATTAGATGTGCGGGAGCTTATTGAATTTTACAAGAAAAACCATAAGGAGAATTGTGATATGAAGAAGAACGTAAGAAAAGCGGTTATCGCGGGTAACTGGAAGATGAACAAGACCCGCCCCGAGGCTAAGGCGCTTCTGGAAGAGCTTAAGGGCAAGGTATCAGACCCCGGCTGTGAGGTTATCGCGTGCGTGCCCTTTACCAACCTGGAAACGGCTGTCGAAGCGACAAAGGGTACTCCCATCAAAGTTGGCGCGCAGAACTGCCACTTTGAGAAGAGCGGCGCTTTCACGGGCGAGATATCCGCGGATATGCTTGTCGAGATGGGCGTTGAGTATGTCGTGCTGGGTCACTCTGAGCGCAGACAGTATTTCGGTGAGACTGACGAGACCGTGAACAAGAGGACAAGAGCGGCGCTGGCGGCGGGTCTTAAGCCAATTGTTTGCGTCGGAGAGCTGCTTTGGGAGCGCGAGTGCAATATCACCGAGGAGGTTATCGCGCGCCAGATAAAGCTGGATTTCTACGGCGTTTCCGCTGAGGAGCTTAAAAAGTGCATAATCGCCTACGAGCCGGTATGGGCTATTGGAACTGGCAAGACCGCGACCGCGGATCAGGCAGAGGAGGTCTGCGCGTTTATCCGCGCTACTCTCGCGAAGCTGTACGGCGATGATACCGCCGAGGCTGTAACTATCCAGTACGGAGGCTCTATGAACGCGGGCAACGCCGAGGAGCTGCTTTCCAAGGCAAACGTTGACGGCGGACTTATCGGCGGAGCTTCCCTTAAGGCGGGCGATTTCAACACAATAATCGAGGCGGCTACAAAGGGATAATTGTCATCAAAAGAGAAACTTTTGTAAAAGCACGTCACAATAATGCTTAACATATCACTGAGTCTTATGGCAGCATATTCAGTGTTTAACCTGTTTTTGATAAAGAGGGCTTCGTTGGGACTGTGCGTTGTTGCGGAGATTTTCGCCTTTGCTGCCTTTGCAGTAAACAGTTTGATAAAAGGGATAGTTCATAGTTTCGACTGTAAAAACAATTTTGATTGACCAGTTTTATGGCATAGAATCCGTAGCTGTCGATGGGCTGTGCGCAGTCGGTGGGATTTCTCGATATGCTTTTGTGCGCGTTTTTCGCTGTTTCTCTTACGCTTATGGTCTGCGCCTGCTGTATCATGCAGTGCGAGCGCAAGTACGTAACTCAAGCTTAATGAAAGGAATTTGATATAATGGCAAAACCTGTTTTATTGGTAGTAATGGACGGCGTCGGCTTCTCCAAGACTGGGCTGGGCGACGCAGTGTCCGAGGCTAACACCCCCACGCTGGACTGGCTGATGGCAAACTGTCCCATGACGCGTCTTAAGGCGCACGGCGACGCGGTTGGTCTTCCCACCGATGACGATATGGGCAACTCCGAGGTTGGTCATAACGCGCTGGGCTGCGGTCAGATATATTCTCAGGGCGCGAAGCTGGTCAACGAGTCCATTGAAAGCAGCAAAATGTACGATTCCGCCGCTTGGAAAGAGCTTGTGGACAACGTTAAGGCTAAGGATTCCACCCTGCACTTTATTGGGCTTTTGTCTGACGGAAACGTTCACTCCAATATTTCCCACCTTTTCAATATGCTGAAAAAGGCAAAGTCGGAGGGCGTTAAAAGGGCAAGAGTTCATGTGCTGCTTGACGGACGCGATGTTCCTGCGACCTCTGCTCCGCTCTATATTGAGCAGCTTGAAAACGTGCTAAAGGAGCTTAACGACGGAAGCTTTGACGGTAGGATAGCCAGCGGAGGCGGCCGTATGAAGATAACCATGGACAGATATCAGGCTGACTGGGCTATGGTGGAGCGCGGCTGGAATACTCATGTAAAGGGCGAGGGCAGACAGTTTGCGAGCGCCGCGGAGGCGGTGGAAACGCTCCGTAACGAAACGGAAGCTATCGCCCAGGATCTCCCCGCGTTTGTAATCACGGAGAACGGCACGCCTGTCGGCAAAATTATCGACGGCGACAGCGTTATTCTGTACAACTTCCGCGGCGACAGAGCGATTGAGCTTTCCATGGCGTTTGACTGCGACGAGTTCACTCACTTCAACAGAGGTCCTAAGCTTGACGTATGCTACGCGGGTATGCTGCAGTACGACGGTGACCTGAAGCTCCCCGCAAGATATCTTGTAAATCCTCCCGAAATAACAAATACTCTGTCTGAGGTGCTTGTTGCGGCTAAGCTGAACCAGTACGCGGTATCGGAAACGCAGAAATACGGTCACGTTACCTACTTCTGGAACGGCAACCGCAGCGGCAAGTTCAGCGACGAGCTGGAAACTTTCAAGGAGATACCCTCCGATAACGTCAGCTTTGACCAGCGTCCGTGGATGAAGTCGGCAGATATCGTGGACGATCTTATAGAGGCCATCAAGAGCAAGAAGTACGATTTCCTGCGCTGCAACTTCCCGAACGGTGATATGGTGGGACACACAGGCTCCATGCAGGCTACGATAATCGGCGTCGAGGCAGTGGATATCGGGCTTGCGCGGCTGATGAAGGTATGCGACGAGTATGGGGTTACTATGCTTGTAACAGCCGACCACGGCAACGCGGACGAAATGCTTGAAAAGAACAAGAAAGGCGATGTGCAGGTAAGAACCGCTCACTCGCTTAATCCCGTGCCCTTTATCATCTACGATAAGGACGTTAAGTATACCATTAAGGATGGCAGCTACGGCTTATCAAACGTTGCACCGACTGTGGTCAAGATGTTTGGTCTTACCGCGCCTGACTGCTGGCAGGAGAGCATGATATAAGTTAATTTTGATAGACGAAAGCCCGGGGTGTCCCGGGCTTTTTTCTGTATAAAAACTAACTGTTTTTTTGTTGATTGCTAAAATCATTTCTGATATATCCGTAAATATTGTAGGTGCAATATATGCTGACCATTTTTCCGTTTCTGATACAGCCCTCATGCGTAAAGCCGCATTTCTTTAAAACCGCATTTGAAGCGGCGTTTTCTACGTCTACCTCCGCGTGAAGTCTGTCAATTTTTGTTTCCGAAAAAATAAAATCTATAACGCGGTTTAACGCTTCGGTGCAGATACCCTTGTTCCAAAAATTGGGGCTTATTCGATATGCAACATTGCCGAGCCTGTCGTTTTCCACGTTAAATATTTCTATCATTCCAATAACTTTATTGTCTTCTTTATTTACTATTCCCCACGCAAAATCGTGAGAGGGCTTGCGCTTTACGTTTGGTCTTGGGTCGATAAACAAAAGCTCGGGATTTTTTTCGCCCTTGCTTGCGGAACGTCCCCAGAATTTATATATGATATCCAGTCCTAACCATTCGCGCAAATCATCGGCATCATTCGCTGTCAGTTTTCTAAGAAATAGTCTTTTTGTTTCAAGGTTAGGAATCCACAGACATTCTTTCATAAATCGCCGCTCCATCAATTCAAATTATTTCTCTTTTATTGCTCGTATGGCAATAACTAAACCAACAATAGTCATTGCTGCAAAAACTAAAAGAACGATCCAGTCTTCGCCGTGAAGACACCCTAAAACACTGCTTCTTGAGCCTGCCTCAACGGTTTGAGCTGCAGCAATACATAAACCTGCAAATCCAATAACGCCGCTCAATAAAAGTCCTGTTCCAAAAATCATTTTCTTCATTGCTGACCTCCATAAATTCAGTTACAAAAGTATTCTCTCGTCGCAGTACTCGCAAATGAGTATATCCCCGAATTTGCGGAAGCTGTGCGGCAGGTAAAGCTCCGTCTGCGTAACGCACTTTTTGTTTGAGCAGCACACGTCCTTGTGGATAACCCCCGTCAGCAGCGGCTTGCAGGACGGCTCGTTATTCAGCGTCGTGAGTATCAGCGCCATGCGGACATACATTCCGTTGAGAGCTTGGCGGAAGTAGGCGGCGCGCGGATCGTCGTCCACCTCTACCTCTATCTCGTTAACCCTTGGCAGCGGGTGCATGACTATCATTTCCTTTTTCGCGAGCCGCATTTTGGCGGGGGTGAGCTTGTAAACGTCCTTCTGGCGCTTGTATTCCTCTTCGCTGTCAAAGCGCTCGCGCTGTATTCTGGTCATATAGAGCATGTCCAGCTCGGGCATTGCCTCGTCGATGGTGCGCACCTCACGGAATTCGCAGCCGCGCGCCGAAAGAACGTCCTTTATGTAGGAGGGCAGGGAAAGGCTCTCGGTGGAGATAAGTATAAATTTATTGTTGGGGTAGCAGGACAGCGCCTTAAGAAGCGAGTGCACCGTTCTCCCGTATTTCAGATCACCGCAAAGCCCTACGGTGAGGTTGTCAAGTCGCCCAAGCTCGGTTTTTAGCGTAAGCAGGTCTGTAAGGGTCTGTGTGGGGTGAAGATGCCCGCCGTCCCCCGCGTTGATAACGGGGCAGTCTGCGGCAAGCGCCGCCGCTCTCGCCGAACCTTCGCTTGTATGACGCATAACAAGGATATCGGAGTAGCTGCTTACTATTTTAATAGTATCCTTAAGATTTTCTCCCTTGGCCACGGATGAATTGCTTGGGTTGTCAAAACCGATTATGCTGCCGCCAAGCCGTATCATAGCCGCCTGAAAGCTCATTTGGGTGCGGGTGGACGGCTCATAGAAAAGTGTCGCCATAATGCGCCCGCTGCATTTGTCGGAATAGCTATCGGGTCGGCGCATGATGTCCTGTGCAAGCCCGATTATAGCGTTCCAATGGGATACAGTGTAATCGTCCATATCTATAAGGTGGTTGAATTTTTTATTCAAAACAATGTCCTCCGTTAAATTTATTTAAAAACATTTATAATCTTTTAATCAAATATCCGAAACTATGTACTCCTGTGAAATTTTCCCAGACCTGAGGATCTTGATTGGTAAAAACCGAATTGCAGACAATGGTCAGATTATATTTTTCACACATTTTCATAATGTTATTTTCATTTACTGCTGGGTCTTCAAGGTAATCTATTATAATTAAATACTTATATTTCATTATGATTACTTTTTCGAGTAATTCTTCAAATAAATTTCCAAACTTCGTGGCTTCGCCAAGAAGTAAATGCGCTATAATTATATAATATGCCTTGATAACGGTATCCCTGCATATATCTTTTTCAATTACGCTTATATTTTCATTGTGATCGGAGATTTCTTTGATTGAGTTTATTTTTCTCATATCACCTGGATATACAACAGCGTCAATGGGAGTATTGGAAAATGAATTGGCGATTACAGACAGGCTTGTCCTTCCGCTCCCCGCATCAAGTATACTTGTAATGTCCTCTCTTTTTATAAGGTTAAGAAAATCATTTAAAATTATTTTATGTCCTTCCATTGGCATTTCACCTTAAACCTACAATTTTCACTACTAAATTCAATACAATTATACCATAAATTCGGGGGATTTATGGTATAATTGTCCATTAATGCGCGGATTGAGCCGAATGCGAACATATGCGCATGGATATGGTATAATAAACGCCTGCGTTTATTATACCATATCCAACCTTTCAAGTCAATCCCCCGTAAACATTTTTAAAATTATGAGAGCGATAAAAATATATATGTCACATTTACAGAAAGTTCAGAAAATACAGCGTAGATTTTTTTATTGAAGTATTGCCATATTCGGTATATTATGGTATAATATATGTATATCGAATATAGCTTCTTTGATTACGAAAGGAAATAGTCATGATAAACAAACCGATGATCTTCCGCGAAAAGTATCGCAGCGAGCGCAGCAATCGTCTTGCGGCGGTGTTTGACATCACAGATAATTCTATCGTTTTGGTATTTTATGATCTGTCGCTGTCAAGGCGCTATGCCAGAACAGTGCTTTTTGGGGAGCGCAAAGGTGATATCACGCAGGCGATAGCCGATCTGCTCGGCTCTTCGATGCAGGAGTACAACATTGCCGCGGGCACCGTTGAAAAGGTCGGGTTTGCCGCTTCGGTGGCGCTGTCGGTGTATATCGGGGAGACTGTGACTCCCGCGGAGCTTTATCTCCGTTCGGAACCGGAAATTTTCGTAATGCCGATTATTTCCGCGGCAATAGGCGGGCGCTTTACCGCGTCGCTGCTTACGCTGCCGCACAGCGGTTTGGCGGCGGATTTCGGTGGGAAGCTCTGCATGGGAGCTGCAGGTATATCCGATAAAAAGGTCAGGTGCGCTTCGTTTCCGCTTATGGGAGCGTTTGACGGCTCTGCGGCGGAAAGCGGCGTTATATGCGAGCGCGGCGCAATTGACGAGGTAAGGCGGGATAATGGAACATTATGTTACGGCGTGGTTTCGGACACGCAGAGCGTGGGGATAGCCCCGTCGGCGCTGGTGCAGGCAGCGGAGCTTATGATAGCGGAAGGTATTGCGGACAGGGACGGCATAATGCTTGACCGTGACCACTTTTATATAGGTGAGGATTTTTATGTGACCCAGCGCGATTTAAGAGCGCTCCAGACCGACAAGGCGCGGTGCGCCGCCGCGTTCGAGCTTTTCACGCGGGAGGCGGGGGATTTTTCGGCGGTGTTTCTTTCGGGGGAGCCGTTCGTCCGCGGCGCGGAATCGATGATATCCATAGGCGCGGTGCCGCGGTTCGAGTGCAGAACAGGCTTCTGCCGCAATTCCGCGGAGCAGGGACTGATTATGTGCGCGGAAAATGACCGTGAGCTGGAGCGTGCGGTGCTGATTGCCGAAAACGCCGAAGATATAACGGAGCGGCTGCTTGAGGAGCATGAAAAACTTTATGTGGAAAAGCTGAGCTTCTGACGGAGGAATGGCGTATGGATAATATCGTGCTGCTCCCGCTTGAGGGCGTAAACTTCGCGGGTAAAACAATCGCTCTGACGGCTTTGCGGGGGGACGTGGAAAATTTGATGGGGTCTTGCGGCAAAAGCGTTGAAAATTCGCTTTATTATTTTGGCAGCGAACTGCGGTTTGACTTCGCCGGTGACGGAAGGCTTGAATTTATCGAGTTTCTTGGAGGAGCGGACGGTAAGCTTCGCCCCGAAATATACGGAAAGTCCGTCTTTGAGACCGACGCGGACGAGCTGTTTGCAATTCTGTCGGAAAAAAACTGCGGCGATATCGCGGACACCGAAAACGGATACAGCTACGCTTTTTTGAATATCGCCGTCGGCGTTTTCAGAGAAAGGCTTCCCGAGGAGGTTCGTGAAATGACGGAAGAAGCGGAAAAATGCGGTGCTCCGATGAGCGCAAAGGAGATCGAGGCGGAAATGCGAATGGCTGAATGCTGGTCGACGATTGGCATGGGAACAGAGGGCTATTACGGATAATTTGTGTTTTTCTCGCGAAAAGGAACGGTTTATAGAGTAATATTAAGGAGAAGTAAGATGGAAATAAGAACGGTTGAAAAGAACGGCATAAAGTGCGCTGTTATCAGCGATAATAAAAAGGTTATTACCGACGCGCAGACCGCTTTGGACGTGCTGATAAGCGCGAAATACGAGGCGGGAACGCAGAACGTTGTTATCAATAAGCGGCTTATAGCGGAGGATTTTTTCATTCTCAGCACCGGGCTTGCGGGCGAGATACTTCAGAAATATATCAATTACGGCGGGCGCATAGCGGTTTACGGCGACTTTTCCCGCTATACGAGCAAACCGCTTAAGGATTTTATTTATGAGAGCAACAGGGGAAAGGACGTGTTCTTTGCCGCCGACGAGGAGGATGCTGTCAATATGCTTACGCGATGAGCGCCGGATTGCGGCGGTCATGAGTAATTTATAGGGCATATGCTTTATTCGGAAAACGTACTGTACACAACTATCCTATCATAAATTAATGAGTCTGTAAAAAAATATACAAAAACTACTTGATTTTTTTGGTGAAAGGTGTTATAATAGAAAAGCATTTAGTATCCGCTGCTATAACTATGCCCAGATATGGCATAAGACAGCGTGTGTTAATGCGCGGTGATTCACCGAACATTATAACGGATAGTCCGCTGAGACTAAGGTCGGCGCTGCGGCGCTGTAAACGCTCCTTGGCAATCTATGCCCGAATAAGTCGGTCTTAAGAATATCCGAAAACATCAGGAGGAAAAGATGGACGCATTGAAAATCATTGAGCAGAGCAGCATGAAGGCTGAGGCTCCCAAAATCGAAATCGGTGACCTTGTAAAGGTTTCCGTTCGCATCAAGGAAGGCGACAAGAGCCGTATCCAGATGTTCGAGGGCACTGTTATCGCCAAAAAACACGGCGGTATCAACGAAACATTTACCGTAAGGCGCGTAGCTCACGGCTGCGGTGTGGAGAGAGTATTCCCTCTGCATTCTCCGACTGTTGAAAAGGTAGAAGTCGTAAGAAACGGTAAGGTTCGCAGAGCTAAGCTGTACTACCTGCGTGACAGAGTTGGTAAGGCTGCTAAGGTTAAGTCCAAAGTTTAATCCCGAAAGATCCAAGCTGACAAGCCCCGTTTCGGCGGGGCATTAGCGAGGATATCCTAAGAAAAGAGTTTTGCTATGAACGGTATGAATGACAAGGAATTACAGGAATTGACTGCAGAATCCGAGGAGGAATCTGCGGAATATGAGATTAACGAAACCAAGCTTGATGAGGATAACAATGCCGGCAGCCCCGATGCGGATGATGAAGACAGTGAGGAAAAAAAGCCTTTTTCAGACGCTCACGAATGGGCTTGCAGCCTTGTTTTCGCTGTTTTGTTGATGCTTGGGCTTAACCTTTTTGTATTCCGCTCCATTACCGTTGACGGCGAATCAATGTGTAATACATTACAACATCAGGATAAAATCATAGCCACGGATTTTTTCTATACTCCAAAGCGCGGAGATATTGTGGTTGTACAAGCTAATGAGCTTGTGAACGACGCTACGGGACTGTTTGGAGAGGCTATAATAAAACGTGTGATTGCTTTGGAGGGTGATACGATACGGTTCGATTTCGAGCAGGGCGAGGTCTACTTAAACGGAGAACTGCTTGAGGAGGATTATATCGCGCAGCCAACGCATCTCAGACTGAACGGCTGGACGGAGAGCGGAGTGGATTATGTTGTACCTGAGAACTGTGTGTTTGTTATGGGTGATAATCGTAACAATTCGCGTGACAGCCGTGACCTTGAAGCATTGGGGTTTGTCGATACGGATCTCATAAAGAGCCTCGCGTCTTTTAGGAGTAAGCTTTTTACTGTCGTTCAGTCCC
>ERZ779621.823-NODE-823-length-10413-cov-4.326318_pt1 | contig 10413 bp, 9 predicted proteins | sample MGYA00514215_ERZ779621 | MGnify/ENA primary metagenome ERZ779621 (study PRJEB29562, sample SAMEA4376715) | mouse gut metagenome | isolation source: Cecum | study: EMG produced TPA metagenomics assembly of the A DSS colitis mouse model was used to assess the...
CAACGACGACGCCATCCGCGCCATCAAGCTGATCTCCTCCGTCATGGCCAACGCCGTGCAGGAGGGCCGTCAGGGCGTGGACGCCGCCCCCGTCCCCGAGAAGGCTGAGGAGTCCGCTCCCGCTGCGGAGTAAGCCTCTCCCCCGGCCTCGGCTGAAATATCTCAGCACCCCAGCGCCCGCCCCGGCGGGCGGGCGCTTTCATTTGACAAATACTTTTTGGAGGTAACCATATATGGCAATCACAGCTCAGGATGTAAAGGCCCTGCGGGAAATGACCGGCGTGGGCATGATGGACTGCAAGAAGGCTCTGGCCGCCTCTGACGGCGACATGGACAAGGCCGTCGAGTGGCTGCGTGAGAAGGGCCTGGCCGCTTCCGCCAAGAAGGCGGGCCGCATTGCCGCCGAGGGCATGGCTTACGCCGGCGTGATCGGCAACGTGGGCGTGGTGGTGGAAGTCAACGCCGAAACCGACTTCGTGGGCAAGAACGAGAAGTTCGTGGATTTTGTGAAGGGCGTGGCCGCCACCGTGGCTGCCTGCGCTCCCGCCGACCTGGACGCGCTGATGGAGTGCAAGTATAACGGCACCGACCTCACCGTCACCCAGCAGCAGCAGGAAATGGTGCTGGTTATCGGCGAGAACATCAAGGTCCGCCGTTTTGCCCGCTTTGCCGACGGCGTGTCCGTCCCCTATATCCACGCCGGCGGCAAGATCGGTGTGCTGGTCAACCTGGAAGTTACCGGCGGCATTGATGTCATTGAGATCGGCAAGGATATGGCCATGCAGATCGCCGCTCTGAACCCCCGTTTCCTGGACAAGAGCCAGGTCACCCAGGAGGTGCTGGACGAGGAGAAGAAGATCCTCCTGGCCCAGATGGACAACGACCCCAAGATGGCCTCCAAGCCCGACCAGGTCAAGGAAAAGATCGTGGTTGGCAAGCTCAACAAGTTCTACGCCGAAAACTGCCTGCTCCAGCAGACCTTTGTCAAGGACAACGAGGTCACCGTGGAGCAGTATATGAACGCCGCCGCCAAGAAGCTGGGCGGCACCGTCGCGCTGAAGGACGCTGTGCGTTTCGAGAAGGGCGAGGGTATTGAGAAGAAGCAGGAGAACTTCGCCGAGGAGATCGCCAAGCTGGCACAGTAAGAGCGCGAAATAACGAACCCAAAGGGGCCTGTGGAACTGATCCACAGGCCCTTTTTGCGTTCCAAAACAGATTGATTCAAAGGTTCCTCTGCGCTGTTAAAAATTCCAAAAGCCTGCGACACAGGGCGCCTCAATCTGCCCGCCCTGCCAGCCTTTCCGAATACTCCGCCCGGAAGGCCGCAAACTGTCCCTGGTCCAAGGCCTCTCGGACCCGCCGGACCAAATCGTTGTAAAAATAGAGGTTGTGCATCACGGCCAAGCGCATAGCCAGCATCTCCCCCGCCACAAACAGATGGCGCAGATAGGCCCGGGAGAAATTCCGGCACACCGGGCAGCCGCAATGGGGGTCGATGGGCCGTTCATCCAGCTTGAACCGCTCATTTTTGAGATTCAGCGCCCCCTCCCAGGTAAACAGCTTTCCGTGCCGAGCGTTGCGCGCGGGCATGACACAGTCGAAAAAGTCCACTCCCCTGGCCACCGCTTCAATGATGTTGGACGGCGTACCTACCCCCATCAGATACCGGGGCTTGTCCACCGGCATATGGGGCTCCACCGCCTCAATGATGGCGTACATCACCTCGGTGGGCTCCCCCACCGCCAGTCCGCCGATGGCATAGCCGCCGCAGTCGATTTTGGCGGTCTCCTTCATATGCCACACCCGCAGATCCTCATAGGTGGCCCCCTGGTTGATGCCGAACAGCACTTGGCCCGGATTGACACAGTCCGGCAAGGTATTCAACCTATCATGTTCCGCCTTACAGCGCTCCAGCCAGCGCAGAGTCCGCTCACAGGAGGCTTTCGCGTATCCATAGGGAGCTGGGTTTTCCACGCACTCGTCAAAGGCCATGGCCACGTCGCTGCCCAGATTGGACTGGATGGCCATGGACTCCTCCGGACCCATGAAGATCCGCCTGCCGTCAATATGGGAGGAGAAGGTGACCCCCTCCTCGGTGATCTTCCGCAGCCCCGCCAAAGAGAACACCTGGAACCCGCCGGAGTCGGTGAGCATAGGCCCGTCCCACCGCATAAATTTGTGCAGTCCCCCCATCTGACGCACCACACCGTCCCCAGGACGCAGGTGGAGGTGGTAGGTGTTGGACAGCTCGATCTGGCAGCCAATGTCCTTCAAATCCAGGGCAGACACGGCCCCCTTGATGGCCCCCTGGGTGCCCACATTCATGAATACCGGGGTCTGTACCACGCCGTGGGGGCAGGTAAACTCTCCACGGCGGGCTCTACCCTCGGTCTTAATCACTCGAAACATCTTTTTCTCCTCACAGTCTCTGATACCAAGCTTTTAATACCGACTTGCGTTCTGAGGACATCAGACTCCTCTTGACGCCCTCCTCCGCCCCTGCCAATGCTTCCAACTGGTGGAGGCAGGCGGCAGGTTCCACTTGGGCCTGGATGCGCAGAAACGCCTCCTCCGCCCCCAGGGCCTGGAACTGTTCCTGGGTGGTGACACCGATTCTTTCCAAATTGCCCGCCAGCTTCGGGCCGATGTTAGGCAGGTCGGTCAAACGCTCCATGCCGCCCTCCCCTTCCACATTTGATTTTTCTATTATGACACAACCGGGGTCGCAAGTCAATGTATACACCGCTTTGTCATTTTAAGAAACGCTCTGCTGGGTTACAGCTTCAGAATTTTTCATAAAAGTCAGCAGCTTCTACAGAAGCAGGTTGATGTGTCAGGAAACCTATGATATAATTTGAATCCACAAATATTTATCCATATTAGGAGGCCGTCATGCTTGATATAATACCTACTCCAGAAGAAATGACAGTTTTAGTCGGAGCATCACTATATGATATTTGGAGTAAATTAAACATTTTAATTGACGAAAGATATGACGTGAACGGCGCATGGAATAAGGGCGGAAAAGCATGGAAATACGAATATAAATACCATCGGGGCGGCAAAACATTATGCGCGTTATACGCAAGGGAAAACTGTGTGGGGTTTATGATTATCTTAGGAAAAGACGAACGATCAAAATTTGAAGCAGATAGAGATAATTATTCAAAAGAAGTCCAAAAGATTTTTGACGAAACGAAAACATACCATGATGGGAAATGGCTGATGTTTGAGCCAACAGACACTACTTTATTTGACGATTTTGTCAAATTGCTGAGAATTAAAAGGAGGCCAAACAGGAAGTACCTTATTACTGTACCACCAGCAAATAGGATTGCTTCTTCACCATAAAAGCAATTATTAAATTTCAATTCAATGGGCAGCCGTCCTCAAAGGCAGCTGCTCGTTTTAAATGTGTTAACAACTCATAACGTCAGCGATAAACTGAACATGGGAACCGCCTCCGTGGAAAAGCGGAGGCGGTTCCCATACTCTTTTTATTTCAGGCCATTGGCGGACAGGTTCTTTTGATAACCCGCCAGATCAGTGTACAGCTCCTGTTTCAGCGGATTGCGTTTGGTTTTCACAATCACAGTCACCTCATACACAAACACCCCCGCGTTAAAAGCCAGGGCCAAAGCGCTGAGCGTCATCCAGGCCGCAGGGTTATAGGTGGCCGTGATGCCGAAGGCGGGCAGGGCCTGATAGTCCACCGCCAGGGAGAACATACCGAACAGCGCCAGGGTCTGAGCCCGGTGCTGGAGCCACACGCCCCGCTTCAAGAGGAATTCCGCCAGGGTACAGCTGATCAGCAGGGCCATCCCCGCGTACATGGCCCGGGTGGCGATGCAATTATAGCAGTAGGCCACGTTCCACAGGTCATAGGCGATGATCCAGAACCACAGCTGGTCGGGCCACACCATGTCCTTGGAGCCGGTGTTGGCCACTTGAATCCCCATCCAGCCCGTCATGGTCAACAGCAGGAATACCCCGGCCAGGGCGTTCATCAGGTTCCAGGGCCCGCCCAGCAGAGTCAGGCCCGCCGCGTCGGTGGTCAGGGTTTTGAAGGTGGCGAACACCTCATAGTCCCGGTAGATGGCCTCGACGATGTTGATCCCCAAAATGGCCACGGGGAAATACCAGGCAAATTTCCGCTCACCCAGCTTGGTGTAGCGGATCAGCATGAAGCCCACCACCCCGATCAGGGCGGAATAGGTTTTGATCACGCCAAACCAAGTCTTGCTGGAGGGGCTTCCAACCACACCGGCGGCAATGAGCCCCACCAGGACCACCGGGACCGCGCAGTACATAATAACGGCCAGTATCTTGCTTCGCCGGGTCAGCTCATTGAGCGCCACCAGCGCCGCCACCAGCAGAATCAGGCCCCCCAGTGCAATGGGGGTATAGCCTTCAAAGAAAAATCCCATCCTTCTCTCCTTCCCGCTGTATCACAGCATAATCTCGATGTCTCCCATTGGATATGCCTTGCAGGAGTGGATATAACCGTATTTTTCGTCCGCGAAACGGCGCAGCATCCCCTTAGCCAGGAACACCTCTCCCGACACCAGCTTTACCCGGCACAGGCTGCACTCCCCGCTGCGGCAGCACACGTTGACCCGGACTCCCGCCCGCTCCAGCGCGGTCAAAAGGGACTCCCCGGACCTGGCGGAAACTTTTTGGTCCCCCACAGTGACGGTAAACTCCTCATCCCCCGTCAGCTCCTGGGACCAGCCCGGCTCGTTCTGGATGTCCCGGCGGGCTCCGAACATCTCGCGTCGAATTCTCTTTTCTGGCACGCCCATGGCCTCCAGGGCGGACTTGCAGAAATCATTCATGACCTGTGGGCCGCAGATATAGCGGGTGCGCTCCGAAAAATCAGGGACCAGCCGGCGGATCAGGGCCTCGTCCAAGAATCCCCGCTCCCCGTCCCAGCCCTCCACCGGGTCGGACACCACCAGATGATAGCGGAAATTGGGGAAGTCTGCGGCGTAAGCCGTCAGTTCCTCGTGGTACAGGGCACCATCCGGGGCGCGGCAACCGTACAGCAGCACCACGTCCCGGTCCAGTCCCGCCTCCAATATCTCCCGGGTCATGCTCAGCATAGGGGTGATGCCGCTTCCTCCCGCCAGAAACAGGGACTTTTTACTGTGGAACACCGGCTGATAGCGGAACACGCCCGCCGGGCCGTTGGCCGCAAAGCGGTCCCCCGCCTTCACTTGATCCAACAGGTAGTCGGACACAAAGCCGTCCTTGGTCCTGGCCACTGTGATCTCATAATAGGCCCGCTGCCGGGGGGAGGAGGAGATGCTATAGGGCCGGCTGGTGCGCACACCGCCGATCTGTGTGAACAGATTGATATACTGTCCGGCCTCAAAGGGGGGCAGGTAGCCGTCCTCTGACACAAGGCGGAAGATTTTGGCCTGCTTGCCGGTGTCCATCACCGACTGCACCACCAGCTTCAATTCCCTGCGGTGGATCGCCTCAGCGGGCCGGGTTACGCTGCCTGTGGGGATCTTATCCCCAGATACATTGCGCAGCACGCGGATGTTCTCCATGATCTCCTGCCCGTGCTCCAGGGTGCCCAGCAGGGTCTCCCGAATATTCTTGGCCATTGCTCACACCTCCTTGGCGATCTTGGCGGCCAGCGTGTCGGCGTAGGTATAGTTGGGCCCAAAGCCGCAGGCGTTGACCCAGCCGCTGGCAAACTCCAGATTGGGGATCTTGCTCTCGGCGGGGAAGAAAAACACCGACTGCATCAAGTCCTGCTCATAGCCGTAGATGGCGCCGCCGGGGTGGCCCAGATACCGCATATGGGTCAGCGGCGTGGCAATCTCCATCTCCTCAATGTGCTCCGTGATGCCGGGGTACATCTTTTCCAGCCGGGCCACGATCCGTTTCCCCGCCTCGTACTTCATCTCGTAATACTGGTCCGGGGGCAGCTTTTCCCATTCGCCGCTGTACTTCAGCGTACCCGCAGTAATGATGCTGGTACCGGGCGGGGACACGCAGGGGTCGTCCACCGTGTAGCAGGTGGCCACCAGGGGGTCGTTCTCCGGCAACAGCTTATAGGCGTCCTGGAAGTCTCGGTTGGCGTCCAGGCTCTCATAGTTCAGGGTGAAGGAGGTGGTAAACCCAATCTCCTCCGGCGGGCAGTCCAGGCCGATGAAGCAGGTCAAGGCGGATATACCCACCGTGTAGGGTTTCAGATACTCCCGGGCGGCCTCCGGCACCTCCTCCGGGGCCAGCAGGCTCCCGTAAGTGGCCAGCGGGGAGATGTTGGAGATGATGCGTTTGGCCCGGTACTCCTCCCCGTACTCGTCCACTACGCCCACGGCCTTTCCGTTTTCCAGGATGATCCGCTGGACGCCGCAGTTCAGCCTGACCACGCCGCCCATCCGCGTCACCGCCTCCATGATGGCCTGATTCATCATCATGGAAGTGCCCCGCAGGTAGTAGGGCTTGGTCTCCAGATAGAAGGTGGTGCACTTGGCCAGAATGGCGAAGGGGAACCGGGTGGGGGGCATGCCCATAAAGCACCAGTAGGCGCTCAGCGCCAGTTGGAGCTTGGGGTCGGTGAAGAACTCGTCCAGCACCTCCTGGGTGCTCTTCATGGCGTACTTGGCCAGCAGGGGGTACAGCCTGGGGAAGCCCGCCTTCATGACGGCTTTTTTCAACGCTCCTGGCTCGCCGGTGCTGGCGGCGCTCTTGGCCGCAAAGGCGGCGGCCTGATCGCAGAAGCCGTAGACCACCTCAAAATACCTGCCGATGGCCTCCGCCTGATGGGGGAATTCCCTGCACAGGTGGGCTTCACAGCTCTTTCGGTCTGCGGGCAGGCTGATGCCTGTGCCGTCGGGGAAGTTCACCCGGAACAGCTCCTTGATCCGAATCCACTCGATCTCGTCGTAAATGCCGTAGCGCTTAAACTGCTCCATGAGGGGACCCGGATTCTCCTCCGTGCCCATGTGGGAGAGCTGGTGCAGGGCGATCTCAAACTCAAACCTGCCCCTGCGGAAGCTGGTGCCGCAGCCGCCGGGGATGTTGTGCCGCTCGACGAGGATCACCCGCTTCCCCTTTTCCGCCAGGGTGGCGGCGGAGGCCAGCCCGCCGTTTCCGGCGCCGATCACAATCACGTCATAGTCTCTCATATGTCACTCCTTATTTTCCGGGGGCGGCCAGGGGGGCGAATTCAAAGGTGATCCCGCCGTTCTGCATCATCAGCACGATACAGGCGGCAATCAGCGCCACATTGACGACCATACAGACGATTTGAACGTTTCTCCCCTTGGTCCAAGTCACGAACCTGTCAAATTTCTCGTGGTAGAACTCCTGCTCAAACCAGTCCTTCGCGCCGATCTGAAGCCAGCCGCCGATGGACAGGGAGTTGGCCCGCAGCAGCAGCCACATGCCGATGCCGCCGTAAGCGCCCAGGCCCAGGGTGCACAGGGAACCGATCAGGGGTGCGCCCAGGAATCCCACGTGCATCAGCGCCACAGAGGAGGAGAACTCATTGGTCACAAAAATCCAGTTCCACAGGGTGTAGGCTAAGGCGTACATGATGGTGATGGCGGGCAGCGCACCTCGAGCCAGATAGTAATCCCCGAAGGGAGCGTCAAACTGCCACAGGCCCCGCAGGGTGATTACCCCCAGCGCCAACGCGAAGCCGGACACCGCGTTAAAGTACTTCTTGTAGCGCAAGAGGTCCGTAAAGGTGGCCTCCAGGATGTTCACGATCAGCATCAGCATGATGCAGTCCACATAGACCTGGGGATTGAACACCCGAAGGGCCGCCAGCACAATGAGGATGCGCATAGTCAGCAGCGTGGTGAGCTTCAGCCGCTCAAAAAAGACAGGTTTGCAGAAAATCAGCACCAGGATCGACGGGATCACAATCAGCGGAACGTTGCCTTGAACGGGATAGAAGGCGGCGAGGATGGCCATGCCGGTGATGGCCGCAGTGAACATGATCCACTTAAACAGCACCTCAACGCTGCTGTTTTTCAGCTGTTTTGTCTCCATAGTTTTTCCTCCCATAGTGTTCCCCTTTCTCAACATCCGACAATTTCCTTAATCATCAGCTCTGTGCCGCCGCAGGCTGTCAGCTGCTCTCCCCCGCAGTCCGGACATTTCAGATCCTCAGCCACCGCGTTGAACTGCCTGCCGCAGCGCTCGCATCTGGCGATGCCCGGAATGATCTCCAGCTCCAGTTCAGTGTCCTCCATAAAGGTTTTGTACACCGCCGCAGGGTAGCAGGATTCCAGATAGGCGGGCACCACGCCGGACAGCTCCCCCACCTGCAAAACAATCTTCTCCACCCGCTCCAGCCGCTCTTCTTGGGCGATGCCCTCGATGGTCTTTACCATGGCGCTGAGCAGTCCCAGCTCGTGCATTGTCACCCTCCTTTCTTGATGGCGGCAGCGGCAATTTTTCCGGTGCGCTTCACTGCGTATTTGGCCACAGCAATGGGAAGCTTTTCAAACACAGGGGCAAATTCGTTGTACTTCCGCTTCAGGCTGATGGCGTCAAATTTACACTTGGTGGTGCACTGGCCGCAGCCCACGCACATGTACTCGTCCACCTGCACCGCGCCACAGCCCAGGCAGCGCTGCGTCTCCTTCTTCAGCTGTTCTTCTGTGAAGGTGAGCCGGGGATCGCCGAATGTGCCGCCCTTCCAGTCGGAATGTCCCGCTTTCTGCCGGGGCGTCCGGTCGAAGCTCTCCAGCACCACGTTGTCCTTGTCAAAGCTGTGGTACTGGCGGCGGTCCCGGCCATAGGTCAGGCTCTGGCCTGGCTGAACGAATCGGTGGATGGAGATGGCCGCTTCCTTGCCCGCCGCAATGGCGTCGATGGCGAACTTGGGGCCGGTGTACACGTCGCCCCCCGCGAAAATATCCGGCTCGGCGGTCTGATAGGTGAAAGAATCGGCTTCCACCGTGCCGTTGGGCCGAGTGACCACGGCAGTGCCCTCCAACAGGCTCCCCCACTGGACGCTCTGACCCACGCTGAGCAGCACGTGGTCCGCCTCCACAGTGATGGTGTCGTTTTCGTCGAACTGGGGGGCGAAGCGGTGGTCCCCATCAAAGACCCGGACGCACTTTTTGAACACCACGCCCACAGCCTTGCCGTCCCTCACCAATATCTCTTTGGGGCCGTACCCGTTGTGAATGGCGATGTGCTCCTGCTCCGCCTCATGGATCTCCTCGGGCAGGGCAGGCATCTCCTCCCGCCCCTCCAGACAGTACATGTCCACCTGAGCGCTGTCCGTCCGAACGGCGGCCCTGGCCACGTCGATGGCCACGTTGCCCCCACCGATCACCACAGTCTTCCCCGCCATAGGCGGGACGGCGCCCAAATTGATGCCGCGCAGGAACTCCACGCCGGCGGTCACACCCTGGGCGTTCTCTCCCGGGACGTTCAGCTTTCGGCCGCCCTGGGCCCCGATGGCCAGGTAAAAGGCCTTGAAGCCCTGTTCCCGCAGCGCCTGGATAGTCACGTCCTTCCCCACCTCGACGCCGGTGCGGAACTGGACCCCCAACTGGGAGAGCACCTGGATCTCCGCCTCCACCACGTCTTTCTCCAGCCGGAAAGCGGGAATCCCCATGGTCAGCATGCCGCCGGTCTTCGCCAACTTTTCAAACACCGTCACCCGGTAGCCGTCCAGCGCCAGGTAGTAGGCGCAGGACAGGCCCGCCGGACCGCCCCCAATCACCGCCACCATTTTCTGATAGTCGTGGCGTTTCTTTGGGATAAACCGGCTCTTTTCGTTCAGATCCTGGTCGGCGATAAACTTTTTGATCTCGTCGATGGCGATGGGCTCGTCCACATCCCCCCGGGTACAGGCGGACTCACAGCTCCTGGGGCAGATCCGGCCGCACACCGCCGGGAAGGGATTCTCTTTTTTGATGAGCTCCAACGCCTCGGTATATTTACCCTGGGCGGCCAGCTTGATATAGCCCTGCACCGCAATATGGGCGGGACAAGCGGTCTTGCAGGGGGCGGTGCCGCTCTCCGCCACATCCACCCGGTTTTCCCGGTAATCTACGTTCCAGTGCTTCTCCCCCCAGACGTGATCCCGGACCTTTCGGTAAGGCTTTTCCGGCACGGGCTCCTTGGCGCACAGCTTCTGGCCCAGCCGCAGGGCGTTGGTGGGGCAGTTTTCCACGCACTGACCGCAGGCCACGCACTTTTCCGTGTCCACCTGGGACACGTAGTTGGAGCGGATGGCGTCCGGGGAGCGGAACATGGTGGCCACCCGCATGGCAAAGCAGGAGCAGGAGCAGCAGTTGCAGATGGCGGCGGACTCCCCCAACCCCTCGATGTTGGGGATCTGGTGCATCAGGCCGTTTTCCTCCGCCTTTCGCAGAATCTCTTCCGCCTCCTGGCGGGTGATCTGCCGGGCCCGGCCGGTGCGGATGT
>ERZ779621.824-NODE-824-length-10403-cov-5.447236_pt1 | contig 10403 bp, 10 predicted proteins | sample MGYA00514215_ERZ779621 | MGnify/ENA primary metagenome ERZ779621 (study PRJEB29562, sample SAMEA4376715) | mouse gut metagenome | isolation source: Cecum | study: EMG produced TPA metagenomics assembly of the A DSS colitis mouse model was used to assess the...
AGACGGGGGGGGTGTGGGGCTATCTCCTCTACCTGGCGGGGGTCCGGGGGCGGCCGGCGGGGGTCGAGGGAGAGGAACCGGCGCCCTTGTTCATGGCGCTCATGACCTGCTCCACGATCTGTCTCATTAAAGCTTCCTGATCCATATTCCTGCCTCCCTTTACTTAAACGAAACGGTGACGGCCTGAGGCTTCTTGTTCCGGTCGCAGTGCTCGGTCTCCTTGATGTGGAGCAGAGCGGCGATGGCCTGATAGGTGGGACGGGCCATCTGGTCGTTGCGCACGGTGACGGGGGTGGGAGCCTCGCCCTTGGCGTACTTGGCGGCGTTCTTGCCGATCTGACGGAAGGTGTCCATCTCGATCAGCGGCGCCTGAGAGAACAGCTCCAGGTTGCTCAGGGGGGGCAGGTCCTTCTGATGGATCACCGTGGTCCCCTTGGACTGGATGCCGATGCCGATGCCGGAGCCGGAGTACTCGGCCGCGTCATGGGCGACGAAGGACACGTCGGAGGTGCGGAACACCCGGATGATGCGCCACTTCATGCCCTCTTCCTCGATGCCGGCGATGATCTCGCGCAGCACCTTGCTGTGGGGCTGATGGATGATGGTCTCATGCTGGTACACGCCGAAGGCGGGAGCCAGGCCGATGACCACCTCGTCGGGGGCCACGCCCTTGGCGGCCTCGCCGGTGTCGGCCAGGGTCATCTCGCCGGCGGACAGGGTGCTGGCGGCGGGAGCGGCCTTGGCCGCGGGAGCGGTCGAGGCGGAGCCCATCTCCTTGAGGACCTCTTCGATCACACTGCGGAGCATATTTTCGTCAAAATTCATAGTTCGACCCTCCCTCTGATTAGATGTCTTCCGGCCGGATGGCGTTGGGGATGTTCTTGATCTGCTCCCAGCGCTCCTCGCTGAGCTGATAGCCGGTCATGGGACCGTGATAGTCGTTGGGGGCGTTCACGCCGGAGAATACGTGGAAGTCCTTGTCGAAGATGGAGGCGGTGTGCAGATAGTCGCCGGCCACCTTCTGGCGGAGCATGTTGTAGATGTTCTGGGCCACGTCGGGGAAGCCGGCCTTGTCCAGCGCCTTGACGAAGTCCACGCCGGTGACCTTGCGGGCCATCATGTCCTCAATGGCTTTCAGATCCTCGTTGACGTTGCGGTTGGGCATATCCTCGGAGCCCCGGGCGTAGGTGGCGGCCTCCACTTCCTCGTCGGTGATGGGGGGCAGGCCCAGCTCACGGAACATTCCCTGGAGGGCGCGGGCGGCCTTGTTGCGGGCCTTGATGACGTCCTCTTCCTTGACGGGCTGCAGGCCGCCGTCAATACGCATGTCGCGCTGGATGATGTTCCAGTCGTCGTAGTCGTCGGCGTCCCAGTTGGAGCCCGCGAACATGTTGTCGTAGTTGGGGGTGGCGGAGTAGCCGGAGCAGATGTAGTCGGTGCCGGAGAAGAGCTGAGGCACGCTGCGGGCCACCCGGCGCAGGTCGGAGTGGGTGAAGGTCTGGTCGTTGGAGGTGGTGGACTCCAGGTCCAGCAGCATGGCGATCAGGTTCTCAGCGGCGATGGCGCGGATGCCGCCGGGCACGCCCGCGGGCACGCCCACGCAGGACACGGAGCCGTTCTGGGTGCCCTGCACGCCGGCGCCCTTGGTGACGGCCAGGCAGCGGGCTTCCAGGTACAGCATGCTCTTGCCCTCGGCGTAGCCCATCTGAACCTCGGAGCCGGTGCCGGAGGTGAAGCGCATCTTCAGGCCGCGGCTGGCGTAGCAGCTGGCCAGGAACGCCTTGGAGTAGGGGGTGTCGTCGCCGTCCATGAACACGGGCTCGGTGCCGTACACGGAGATGGTCTCGGCGTAGGTGGTGAAGCCGCGCATACCCAGCTGGAGCTCAGTGGCCTCTTCCAGGGCGCACTGGGTCATGATGCCGGGACGGCCGGCCTGAGCGCCCACAAACAGGGCCATGGCGTTGAAGGGGGCGTAACGGGCGATGCCAACGGTGGTCTCCATCTCGGCGAAGCCGCGGACAGCGGCCTCGGCGGCGTCGGCGGCGATCTGGATGGGATTGTCCTTCACGTTGGTGACGTGGCACTGGTTGGCCGGCATCAGGCGGGCGCGCATCTTGGTCATGCCCATCATGATCTCCACGATGGTCAGCTTGCCCACGATCTCAGTCAGCTTGGCGGGGGTGACGGACAGGGTGATGTCCAGGATCTCGTCCCGGGAGACGTTGATGTCAACGATCTTGCGGGCGATCTCCAGGGAGTCGATGGCCATAGCCTTCTCCGCGTTGCCCAGCCGGATGGCGTGGTCGGCGATGAAGGTGTCCAGCATGTCGAAGTCGGCACGGGCCTTGCCGTCCATCTCCACCACGCGGCCATTCTCAATCTTGATGCTGGGCTTGGGGTCGAAGGGGCTGTTCATGGCGATCAAGCCGACCTCAGGCCACTCCTGCACGTACCCGTCCTGGTTGACCGGGCGGGCTGCCAGAGCTTCAAAACGCTTAGATTTCATAGCTTATGCTCCTTCCCGGCTTATATTAAATGATGTAGGGGGTGGTGGCGGACTTCAGCTCCTCGTCGGGAGCCAGGGTGCCCAGCAGCTGGATGCCCACGTCCCGGGCGGCGATGATGGCCTGCTTCACAGCGCCGGAGTCGCCGGAGAAGAAGAAGTTGACCTCGTTGGAGTAGCTGGTGCCGCCGTTGCCCGGGGTGGCGATGGTCACCGCGTCGATGGTAGCGGCCTTGGCGGCGGTATCCGCCAGGACGATGCCGATGCCGGCGGGAGCGCCCACGGTGATGCCGAAGCTCTTGCCGATGGGAGCGCCGAAGGCCTTGTTCAGGGCATAGGAGGCCCGGGCGGTGTACTGGAACTCCAGGTGGCCGGCGCTGTTGCCGTACACGTCGCCGAAGGTCCGCTCCACCTCGCGCAGGGCCACCTCGACGGCCCGGCGCACGTCGGACACGTCCTCAGCGCCAAAGACGATCAGGGAGCCGTGGCCGGCGCCGCCCTCGGTGTCCCGGGGGCACTCGATGAGCAGGATCTCGCTGTTGGTGGCCTTGATGGCCTCGTCGGCGGCGAAGATCTGGGGGCCGGCGCCCACGCGGTCGGAGATGATGCCGATGGCGCGGTACTTGGGGTCGATCTTCAGGGCCTCGTGCACCTGATGGTCCACGTTGGCGATGACCAGGCCGATGGTGTGGCCCATGGCAGTGCCGACAAACTCAGTCAGGTTGCACTGGGGAGCGGCCGCGCAGGCGCACTCCTCGGCGGGGGCGGACGCGCCGATCTTCTTCATGACCTCGTCCATGACCTTGCTGACCAATTCATCCATGTGATTTACCTCCATTTATGAAGTGATGTTTGTTTATGTGGAAACTGTAACGCAGGGGTGTCGCCGGATTTTGGGACTTACTCCATGTGGGGCAGGATCTTCTCCACGTCGCTGTGGGGACGGGGAATGACATGGACGGAGACGACCTCGCCCACCTTCTCGGCGGCCACGGAGCCGGCGTCCACGGACGCCTTAACCGCGCCCACGTCGCCGCGAACCATGACGGTGACCAGGCCGGAGCCAATCTTCTCGTACCCCACCAGAGCCACATTAGCGGACTTCACCATAGCATCGGCGGCCTCAATGGCGCCAACCAGGCCCTTCGTCTCGACCATGCCCAGAGCTTCCTTCTGCATACTTGCTGCCTCCTTTGATTTTTAATGGCCTGCGGGCGCATCCTGCCGTGATACGGCCTACAGCTGCGACATACGCATGCCTATCACGCTTATTATACAAGATATAGGGGATGTTTTCTTGACCGCAGCAGGTACTTTTTTGTCCATTCTTTCCAAAACAAAAATTTACCCATCCCTCTTTTTTCAACGTTTCCGCCAAGTTTCGGCCCCGGAAGGGCGTGGAAAACCGCGCTCCGGCAGGTTTCCGGGGCGCGGGTTTTCTATCCAGAAGTTTTCAGTTTTTGGGGCTTTATGGCTTTTTATGGGGAATTCCCCCAGTCTTATCACATAATTTCGGCCAGGATCTTCTCCACGTGGGCAGCCTCCACCGGCCGGGGATTGGTGGCGGTGGTGGCGTCCGCCAGGGCGGCGGCCACCAGCTCCTCCTTCATCTCCTTGACCTTGTCCAAATCCACCCCCTGGGCCTTCAAGGTGGCGGGTATGCCGATTTTCCGATTCAGCTTCTCCAGCTCGTGGATCAGGTTGGTCACCCCCAGCCGCACGTTGGGGGCGGGCAGGTCCAGCACCTTAGCCATGCGCTGGTACTTCCGGGCGGCCACGCAGTATTCTCCCTTGTGCACCGTGGACAGGTCGGCGTTGAAGGCCAGCACCTTGGGCAGCAGCATGGCGTTGATCCGCCCGTGGGCGATGTGGAGCTTGCCGCCGATGGCGTGGGCCATGCCGTGGTTCAGCCCCAGGCCGGCGGAGTTGAAGGCCAGCCCCGCCATGCAGGAGGCGTTGTGCATCTTCTCCCGGGCCAGCAGGTCGTTCCCGTCGGCCACCGCCAGGGGCAGGAACCGAAACACCAGGGACACCGCCTTTTCGCACATGGCGTCGGAAAAGTCGTTATAGCCGGTGGACACATAGGCCTCCAGGGCGTGGGTGAGCACGTCCATCCCCGCGTCGGCGGTGACAGAAGGGGGGGCGGACACGGTGAGCTCCGGGTCCAGAATGGCCACCATGGGCCGGAGGGCCTTGCTGCTCAGGGGGTATTTCAGCCCCTTTTCCCGGTCGGTGATGACGGCGTAGTCCGTCACCTCGGAGCCGGTGCCGCTGGTGGTGGGGATGGCGAAGCACTCCATCTTGTCGGTGTCCACGTTCAGCACCTTCTTCGCCACCTCCCGGATGGCCTTGGCCGCGTCGATGGTGGAGCCGCCGCCCACGGCGATCACCGCCTGGGCCCCGCAGTCCCGGAAGGCCTCCACCCCGGCGGTCACCACCTCGATGGGGGGATCGGGCACCACCCCGTCGAACACGCTGACAGTGCACCGGGTGAGGAATGCGGCCACCCGCTCGGGCACCCCCAGCTGGTTCATAAAGCGGTCGGTGACGATGAGCACCCGCTTGTCCTCCACCTGACGCAGGCGCTCCAGCGCGCCCTCTCCAAAGTATACTCTGGTACTGACGTTGAATTCCTGCATATATACCCTCCATATTCTGGGGCGCGGGCCTCAGCGGGACGCGCCGCCCTCTTCCGCCGCCCCCCGCGCGTGCTGGTGCTGCTCCCGGTATTCGGTGGGGGTGAGCCCCACCTTCTTCTTGAACGCCTTGCCGAAATAGTTGGTCTCGCTGTAGGACAGCTCGTAGGCAATGTTGATGACGGGCATATCCGTGTCGGTGAGCATGTCCTTGGCGGCGCTGATCTTGCCGTCCATCATATAGGTGATGAAGTTCACGCCGGTGATCCGCTTGAAAAACTTGCTGAAGTAACTGGAGCTCATGTTGGCGTACTCCGCCGCCTCGTCCAGCCCAATGCCCTCCTTCACGTTGCGGTCCACGTAGTTGAGCACCCGCTGTTCGTCGCTGACCGCATAGCAGCGGTCCTCATCGACGGCGTCGAAAATGACGCCCCACATCTTTTCCAGCACCAGGAAGGAGTCGTGCTTGCGCCCCTGCTGGTCAAACCGCAACCGGAAGCGCTCCATGATGCCGGACAGCTTCAGCTGGGCCGACGGCCCCAGGGAGCCGCCCAGCCGGGCCAGCCCCTCCGCGAAGGACAGGGCGCTGAAGCGGATCACGTCTATATCATCCGTTTCTTTGTAGAGAGAATCAAGGTAATCTTTTGTGGTATTGATGCACTTTTTATAGCAGAACGCCTGCATATGCTCCGCCGCCTGCTTGAGATACCTCTCCCGGTGCTCCTTCTCCCACTCCCCGGCAGGCTTGGCGTTCCACTGTATCATCACTTCCGCCGCCGCCGTCAGCCATGCGGGCCGGTAGGGCTTCAGCAGGTAGTCCTGCACCCCCAGCCGCCACACGTTGGCCACGATCTCCGACCGCTTCCCCGCGGAGGTGGCCAGAATAGGCGCCTCCGGGGCCAGCTCCTTGGCGGCGGTAATCATGTTGCAGTAGTCCGCGTCGAACCAGGGCACGTCCACGATGACAAGGCTGAAGGGGCATCCGGCCAGCAGGTCCAGGGCCTGCCGGGGGGCGGCGGCGGCCACTATGTCCGCCTTGGGCAGCCCTTCTTCCAGGATCTTCACCATGTTTTCCCGCTCCAGGCGGTTCTCATTTAAAATCAGCACACGGCACACGGCCCCTCGCACCGCCTTTCTCTCCTCGCCCGTTCGTTTCCGCTCACCGCCACTTCAGCGGCAGCCGCAGCCGGATGGCGTAGCCCGGCTGACCGTCCTCCCGGGGACCGATGGACAGCTCGCACCGCTTGCCCATCACCCGCTTCAGGCTTCGGTTCAGGTCCCGCAGGGAGCTGTGCTCCCTGGCCAGATATTCGTCCGCCCGGTTCTCCATCTCCTCCGGGCCCACGCTCTCGCTGCTGGCCTGCACCAGCACCAGCAGGTCCTTGCCGTTCTCCTCGGCGTATATGTCGATCTTCCGCTGGCCGTCCTCGCTTTTGAAGGACTGGAGGGTCACGTCGATGATGGGCCGGAACACCAGGAAGGGGCAGTTGATCCCCCAGTACTGCCGGGGCACGGAGATGCTGAAGTCCAGCATCTCCCCCCACCACGCCTTCTGCACCCGGAGAAACGCCTCGGCGTAGTTCAGCTCCTCCCCCAGCACGGACAGCTTGCGCTCCGCGTCGCTGGTGTACCGGATGATGTCCGCGAAGTCCAGGGCCACCGCCCCAGTGCGGTCCGCCCCCTCCTGATAGGCCAGCTGGGTAATCAGGTTCATGACAAAAAAGAACTGGTCCGAGCCCTCCTGCTGCCACAGCGGACCGTGCTCCTGGCGGCGGACGGCCCGCTCCTGCTCGGACTGGCCCGTTCCCTCCTCCGCCTCCCGGTCCCCCGCCTCCTGGGCGGACTGGAGGCGCTGGTCCTGGAGGGCGTAAAGGATCATATCCCGCACCACCTGCACCGAGGCCAGCAGCTTGTCGTAGGTCATCTCCCGCAGCTGGCCGTAGGCCCGCGTCATGGTATCGCTCTTGCGCCAGCCGGCCCGGGGGACGATGTACTCCAGCTCCCGCTCCTCCATGTCGGCCAGGCGCACCTGCCCGCCCATCACCGACCCCAGGTAGTTGTCGTGCAGGATCAGCGGCACGGCGAAGTCCACCAGGTCCGCGTGGCAGCGGTAGATATAGGGCTGGCCGGTGATGGCGGCGTGGAGCCCGCCGTGGGCGTCGCACTGCTCGCACAGCTCGGAGAAGCCCTGGAGCTCCCGGCCCAGGGCACAGTGGTCGGTGAAGCCGCTGTATTTTGTGATGGGCCTCCCTTTGTAATCCACGGTGACAAAGGCCAGTCCCATGGCCTTGGAGCACTTGTCCTGAATGGACTGAATCAGCTCGATATTGACCTGATCGGATATTTTTTTGAACTCTCCCAAGGATGTTTCGCCCCCTCGCGGCGCATTTGCGCTGTTTCATCGCAAACCGGCCCACTATCAAGTTTATTTGCTCCCATTATAGCAAAAAAACACCCCCGCGCAATAAAATATTTTGAGTCCGGCGGGTGTTTTTTTGTCCTGAGAGGAATTTTTTGACTCCTGGGACAAATTGTCGAAAAGGGAAACGCCAGCGGCGCGGCCCCTTCAGGGCCGCGCCGCGTTCTCCTGTTCTTCCGTCTGTTCTGAGGCCGTTTCCTCCGGCCCGGGCTCCGCCGGAGCCGTGTCCGGCGCCTCCCGCAGCACCTGGGCCCCCCTGGCCCGTTCCTTCAGGGAGGGACGGCCAAACCGCTCCCTGCCCATCTCAAGCACGTTGTGGACACCTCCCGCCCGGTAGGACACCGCCGCTCCCGCGGTGATGCCGCCGATGATTACGCCGCCCACAATGCCCACCGCCGGGTTCACCGCCAAAAGCCCGCCGAACATGAAGTTCAGCGCCACCGCGCCAAGCGACACCAGGCTCAGCAGCCGGGCGTTGCGGTTGATGTTGTTGTTCACAATGGAGGTATAGGTGTCCAGGTCCTTGATGACGGTGTTCTTGATGAGCTCATAGCGCTCCTCCAGGAACTGGAACTCCAGCGCCACCTGACCTTGAAGCACATAGCTGTTCTGCATCTGCATGGGAAAATACCCCTTGTCGATGCGGGCGATGATCTCCTTGATGGCGATAACCTGATCACCGTACAGGGTGTACTTCCGGCGGAAATCCAAAATCTGATAGGTCCCCGTGTTGTCGATGTTCTTGTCCAGGGTGTCCTCCAGCCGCTTCATGTCCTCCACCCCCCGCTCCACTAGGGCGGACAGGTCCGCGATGGCAAACTGGAGGGCGTACATCAGGGCCTGGCCCAGATACTTCACGCTCTTCCCCTCCAGGTACTCCCGGAACAGCCCCTGGGGGGACTCCTCTATCACCAGGTTGCTCCCCGCCTGCCGGAGCCGCAGCTCCCCCGGCATGGCCTCGCCGCCGTAGGTCAGCTCCAGGGTCAGGCTGTCCTCATCGCCAAAAATGCGCTGACGGCCCACCGGGACCTCCACCGGCCCGATAAAAATGCAGTATTCGCTGCCCTCCAGACCCGCCCCCTCAGGGTGGCGGCCCCGGTTCATGCGCTGATAAAAGGTGAGCTCTTCCATAGGACGGCACCTCACATTGCGCGTCTGCGCTGGTCTGGTCTCCATGATACCGCAAAAAAGCCCCCGCCGCAAGGGAATTTTTTGACGGCCCATCCCTCTCCGGCAAAAAATGCCCCCGCCCTTGACACACGATTGGGGCTGTGATAATATACTGGAACGGTATGAAAAATCAAACAGCGCGATGAACGCTGAAAGTAGCCCGATTTGAGAACCGTCAGAGAGGGGCCGCCGCCAGGCTGAAAGCGGCCCTCGGGAAGGCTTCGGGCGAAATGCAGGCGGGAGCGCGGGGGACTTGGACGCCCTCCGTCCGGCCACGTCACGGCCTTTGAGCGAAAAGCGAGAGTGGAACCGCGGTACTGCCGCCTCTCATGCCTTTATGGGGCATGAGATTTTTTGTTTTTTAGAACAAGGAGGCATTTTTCTATGACCCGATTGGGCGAAACCCTGCGGGCCTATCAGGCCCGGGACCCGGCGGCACGCAGCAGATTGGAAATCTTTCTGCTCTACCCCGGGGTGCACGCCACCCTTTACCACCGGCTGGCCCATTTCCTGTACCGCCGCAGCTTCAAATTCCTGGCCCGGTTCGTGTCCCAGTGGAGCCGGTTTTGGACCGGCATCGAGATCCACCCCGGTGCCAAGATCGGCCGCCGCCTGGTTATCGACCACGGCATGGGCATCGTCATCGGCGAGACCGCCGAGGTGGGGGACGACTGCCTGATCTACCACGGCGTCACCCTGGGGGGCACCGGCAAGGACCAGGGCAAGCGCCACCCCACCATCGGAAATAACGTACTCATCTCCACCGGCGCCAAGGTGCTGGGGCCCTTCAAGGTGGGCGACAATTCCCGCATTGCCGCCAACGCCGTGGTATTGAGCGAGGTGCCCCCCGACGCCACCGCCGTGGGCATCCCCGCTCAAATCGTGCGCATCGCCGGAAAATCCACCCATTACGCCGACGAGGTGGACCAGACCAGCGTGAAAAGCCCCACCCTGGAGCGGCTGACCGCCCTGGACCACCGGGTGGAGGCGCTGGAAAAGCTGCTGGACGAGAGATACCGGGAACAGGTTCTGTAGGTGGCGACCCCGGCGCGCCGCCGCGCCAGCAAAATCAAGGGCCCCAACGCGCCGCGACAGCAGCAAAAGCGGCGGCCCCAACGCGCCAGCAAGAGAATGAACGGCGTGCCCGGTGGTCACGCCCTACAAACAGAGGAGGACAATACCATGTATCTTTACAATTCCGCCACCCACAAAAAAGAGGAGTTCAAAACCCACACCCCCGGCCGGGTGGAGATGTACACCTGCGGGCCCACGGTTTACCACTTTGCGCACATCGGCAATCTCAGAAGCTATATCATGGAGGACGTGCTGGAAAAGTACCTCCGCTTTGCCGGGTACGACGTGAACCGGGTCATGAACATCACCGACGTGGGGCATCTCTCCAGCGACGCCGACACCGGGGAGGACAAAATGCTCAAGGGGGCCAAGCGGGAGAACAAGTCCGTCATGGACATCGCCAAATTCTACACCGACGCCTTCTTTGAGGACTGCCGGAGGCTGAACATCAAAACGCCGGACGTGGTCCAGCCCGCCACGGGGCTCATCGGCGACTATATCAGGATCATCGAAAAGCTGGTGGACACGGGGTACGCGTATCTTGCCGGGGGCAACGTGTACTTTGACACCTCCAAGCTGGAGCGGTACTATATCTTCAACG
>ERZ779621.827-NODE-827-length-10386-cov-5.389411_pt1 | contig 10386 bp, 11 predicted proteins | sample MGYA00514215_ERZ779621 | MGnify/ENA primary metagenome ERZ779621 (study PRJEB29562, sample SAMEA4376715) | mouse gut metagenome | isolation source: Cecum | study: EMG produced TPA metagenomics assembly of the A DSS colitis mouse model was used to assess the...
TCATCACGCACACCACATCAAAAGCGAACACCGAGCTTACCGCGCTGGAGATACCTAAATACAAGAGCTTCAAGGAGACGGCGGTCACCGATGCGGGCTGCACAGTTGCGTGTCACTGCGGCGAGGATACGCTCGGAATCTTGTTTATAAGAAAGTAAAATATCACGGCGAAAGCAAATGTACGGGTTGCCATGCATAAACTATTCCTGAAAGGTGGGAACAGTTTATGAAACGGTTCAGCAGATTTGCTTATATAGAAAATGAAAGCCACGCTCTGGAAGCGGAGATAAAGGGCAGCGAAGTCCACCCGGCGATAGTGGGAATGGTGTATGTATACGAACTGCCACAAGGATTTTATTTACAGGCGGATATAGAGGGACTGCCGGAATCAAGAGTGTTCGGGCTGCATATACACGATGGCTTGGTGTGTGCCCCAACAGGGCCAAACAATCCGTTCTCTGATTCAGGCGGACACCTTAACAACTGCGGTGAAGGCATATGGTGCAGCCGTCACCCATATCACGCTGGTGATCTGCCGCCGCTGTTCTCGAATGAGAAAGGAAAATCCAGCATTCGGGTATACATCGACAGGGCGAACATTGATGAGATATCGGGCAAGCCCATAGTTATACACGGGCTGCCGGACGATTTTAAAACCCAACCCTCGGGCAATTCGGGCGTCCGTATCGCCTGCGGGATACTTAAGAAAAAAATATGAAGCCAAGGTAATAAGCGGAGCTTATTTGCTCCAAATTTTTTGCTTAACCTTGGAAGCGGAGGTAAAATAATATGGCAAGCGAAATAAGAAACGAGGCTCTGTGGGAAAGCGGAGCGGCTAAAATCGAATGGGTAAAAAGAAATATGCCGCTGCTTAACGGCATTGAGAAGGAATTTGAAGCGGAAAAGCCTTTTAAAGGTCTTCGCATAGCGCTTTCGGTACATCTGGAGGCTAAAACCGCCTACCTGTGCAAGGTGCTGGCGGCGGGCGGCGCGGAAATGTTTGTTACGGGAAGCAATCCGCTTTCCACTCAGGACGACGTTGCGGCGGGGCTTGTGCACGACGGATTGAATGTTTTTGCATGGTATAATGCCACCGAGGATGAGTATCACTCGCATATTTCCAAAGTTATTCAAGCAAAGCCGAACGTCATCATTGACGACGGCGGCGATCTGGTAAATCTTATCCATAACGAGTATCCCGAACTGATAACCGAAGTGATAGGCGGCTGCGAGGAGACCACAACGGGAATTATCCGTCTTAAGGCAATGGACAAGGCGGGAGCGCTGAAATTTCCGATGGTTCTTGTGAACGACGCGGACTGCAAACACCTGTTCGACAACCGCTACGGCACGGGTCAGTCGGTGTGGGACGGCATAAACAGGACCACAAATCTTATCGTGGCGGGAAAAAACGTGGTAGTAGCGGGATACGGCTGGTGCGGAAAGGGCGTTGCAATGCGCGCGAAAGGTCTGGGCGCTTCCGTTATAGTAACCGAGATTGACCCGATAAAAGCAATGGAAGCGGTAATGGACGGCTTTAAGGTAATGCCTATGAAAGAGGCGGCAAAGGTCGGTGATTTCTTTGTAACAGTCACCGGCTGCGCGGACGTTATAGGCGAGGAAGCGTTCATGAATATGAAAGACGGCGCGATTTGCTGCAACGCAGGTCATTTTGACGTTGAGGTGAATATGGCAAAGCTTCGCGAGATTGCCGAAAGCAGCTATACCGCGCGCAGCAATATAGTCGGATACAGATTGAAAAATGGCAATACGGTCTTTGTTATCGCGGAGGGCAGACTGGTAAATCTGGCAGCGGGCGACGGACACCCCGCGGAAATCATGGATATGAGCTTTGCGATACAGGCGCTCTCCGCGGAATATCTTGTTAAAAATCGGGACAAGCTCCGCAGCGGCGGTTCAATGACGCTTAACGTGCCCAAGGATATTGACAGAAAGGTCGCGGAGCGGAAGCTTGCCGCGTGGGGTATTTCTGTGGACAAGCTTACACCCGAACAGGAGAAATATCTCAACGGCTGGGAAGTGTAATGGGCTGGGATAATACGCAGTATCTGAAATTCAAAAGAGAACGCACTCAGCCCGCTATCGACCTCGCCGCGAGGCTGACCGTTGAAAACCCGACGGATATAATCGACGTGGGGTGCGGACCGGGAAACAGCAGCAGGGTGCTGAAAGACCGCTATCCAAACGCGAGAGTTCTGGGCGCGGACAGCAGTGAAAATATGCTGCAAAAAGCGAAAGCGGATAATCCCGATATTGAATTTGTCATGCTGGACGCAAGCGGAGATATAAGCGGATATAACAACAGATTTGACGCGGTTTTTTCAAACGCCTGTTTGCAGTGGATACCCGACCATGAAAAGCTGCTTCCGCGGCTTTTCGCGCTGTTAAAGGCGGGCGGGACACTCGCGGTGCAGATACCCATGAATTTTGAGGAACCGATACACAAGATACTTACGGAGCTTGCGGAAGCCGAGGAATGGCGCGGAAAGCTTTGTATCCCGCGGCAGTTTCACACTCTTACGCAGGAGAAATATTTTGATATAATATCGGGGCTGACGGACGATTTTGAAATGTGGCAGACTACATATTGCCACCGTATGCCCGACCACGGGGCTATTATGGAGTGGTACAGAGCCACGGGAATGCGCCCTTATCTTGAAGCGCTCAGCGGGCGCGATGCCGCCGAGTTTGAGCGTCAGGTCAGGGAAAGAGTGGCGAAGGAATACGCTGTCAGAAAAAACGGCGAAATAATTTTCAGGTTTCCGCGGTTTTTCTTTGTGGCTAAAAAGTCAATGTAAAAAGCCGTGAAAAAATTACGCGGCAAAAGCGCTGAAAGCTCACGAAAATTGAACGCCAACGCATGAATTTTCCACAAAGCGGACGGAGTTTTACCGCCGAGGTTTACGGAACCCGCCTCAGGCAGGTGGAGTGGTGCGAAAAATTTAAATTAAAATCAGGAGGACAAAATGAACGCTGTATATGAAAAACTGCTGAAAATATATGAGCAGGCGGCGAAGCGCATAAGCTTCAAGCCCGAGCTGGCGCTGATATTAGGGAGCGGGCTGGGCGAGTTCTGCGATACCATGGAGATAAAGGAAACGCTGGAATACGGGGAGCTGGAGAGTTTTCCCGTGTCTACGGTGGCGGGTCACAAGGGACGGTTCGTGTTCGGATACGCGGGCGGCGTGCCTGTTGTGGCAATGCAGGGCAGAGTGCATTATTATGAGGGATATGCCGTGCAGGATGTTGTGCTTCCCACGCGGCTGATGAAGCTAATGGGGGCGGAAACTCTGTTTCTCACCAACGCGGCGGGCGGCATAAACCCGAGCTTTCACGCGGGGGATTTCATGCTGATAACTGATCACATTTCGTCGCTCGTGCCCTCGCCGCTTATCGGGGAGAATATCGGGGAGCTGGGAACGCGCTTTCCCGATATGTCGGAGGTTTACAGCCGACGCTTAAGAAGAATTGTTGAGGGAGCTGCCGCCGCGGTCGGAGCGCCCCTACAGCGCGGCGTATATATCCAGACCACGGGTCCCAACTATGAAACTCCCGCCGAAATACGCGCTTACAGAGGTATGGGCGCGGACGCGGTGGGAATGTCAACGGCGATAGAAGCTATGGCGGCGCGCCACGCGGGAATGGAGGTCTGCGGGATAAGCTGCATTTCAAACCTTGCGGCGGGAATCTCCGCGAATCCGCTTTCGCACAAGGAAGTGCAGGAGACCGCCGACAGGGTCGCTCCGCTGTTCAGAAAACTTGTTACACGGGCAATCACGGATATTCACGGCGCAAAAGCCTGACACCAGTGAAAGAAATTTATGGACAGACTTTTGATAGTTGACGGCAGCAATCTGCTGTTTCAGATGTTTTTCGGTATGCCCGCAAGAATTGTGAATGAGCGTGGAAAAGCTATTCACGGTACTCTCGGGTTTGTGGGAGCGCTTTTGAAAATCATTCGGGCAACAAAGCCAACGCATATTGCGGTACTGTTCGACGGGGAACACGAAAACGCCCGTTCGGCTGACGATCCCGACTACAAATCAAACCGACCGGACTACGGTCAAGCTCCGCCGGAGGAAAATCCCTTTTCACAGCTGCCTGATATATTTGCCGCTCTCGGCTTTCTCAATATAAAATACGCGGAAACCGCCGACTGCGAAGCCGACGATTGGATAGCGGGCTACGCGCTGACCTGCGGTACAAAAGCGGAAGTTATAATTTCCTCATTTGACAGCGACTTCTTTCAGCTTATAACTGACAAGGTGTCCGTGCTGAGATACCGCGGAAAAAACACCGTAATATGCACGCCCGACTACATAAAAGAAAAACTGTGTATCCTGCCCTCGCAGTACGCGGATTTTAAATCGCTTACGGGAGACAAGGCGGATAATATCAAGGGAGCGCAAGGGATAGGTCCGAAAACAGCGGCGTTGCTCCTGAATAAGTTCGGCACGCTTGAAAACGTTATTGCCAACGCCGAAAAGATAAAAAAGCCGTCCGTCGGAAGCTCCGTAACGGAAAGCGCGGGGCGGCTGAAAACAAACTATAAGCTTATCAAGCTCGGCGGCGGTTCGCCGCTGCCGTTTTGCATGAGCGAGCTTGGATATACCCGTAAAGATATCACGACAAACGAGGTCTTGCGCGGGATAGGATTAAGGTGAGAGGCGCGGAGCGCCGTCCCATAAGCGATTTGTACAAATCGTTTATGGAAAGGTCGCTCAGATACGCTTCGGGCGGCGATACGAGTAAAAAGCAAAGCGTTTGTGAGCGGTTTGTACCGGCAAGTCGGGATTGAACATTTACCATAAATTTTGCGTTTTACATTGTAGCAGGAGGTTTATTGTATGTTTGAAGAAATATCATTTCCTGAACATGAATATGAATCAATTCAAAATTATTTAAGCAAACTGGGGTATTGTTATACCACCAGGGTATATAAAGAAATCGGAAAATATAAAGTCGGGGAATTATATATTGCCCCATGGGGTGATGTGTTGAAAATAGACGAAGTAAAAACATACTGGAAAGTATCAGATCGCCCTTTCTATGATGAAATGAGTGATGACGAAAAGACAGAAATCCGTAAATATTCAGAAGATATAGGATTACCATATGAATTTATAAAATTTTCCAAAAGCAAATAATATATCAACAGCAGCGAATTTTTGTTTGAAGAATTGCTATATGACTGCAAATTCTGCAGCAAATCTAATTGTATGAGCGAGCTATACCCGCAAAGATATGGTCTTGCGCGGGATATGGTTAAGGTGAGCGCTGCCCCATAAGCGATTTGGACAAATCGTTTATGGGACGGTCGCTCGGATATGCTTCGGGCGGCGCGTCTGATTTTTTTAAAGGAGTGGTTTTATGTCGGTGGCAAGGAACGCGGAGTGTCTCGGAAAATGAGGCGCAAGGTAAGGGACACTTACGGTCCCGCACAATAATCGGAAAGGAGTGTGTTTTATGTTGCACAATGGAATTGAATTTGATCGGGAGGTAGTCGGCGAATAGACCGAACCCGCCTCCCGCCGATTGCTTGAACATTCTAAGGCAAATTTATGGGAGGAAACTCAATTGAATAAAAAATCTTTTAACTGCAAAGCCTGCGGAGCGACAGTCGAATTGTCGGGCGCGGGAAGCGAACACAGGAATCACTGCCCCTATTGTCTATGCAGCCTGCACCTCGACAACGAGCCGGGCGACAGAGCGGCAGACTGCGGCGGCGTGATGGAGCCTGTGGGGGTCTGGGTAAGAAAGAGCGGCGAGTGGGCGGTAATTCACCGCTGCCGCCGCTGCGGAACACTCAGCTCAAACAGAATAGCAGCGGACGATAACCCGATAAAGCTGATGAGCATCGCGCTGAAGCCGCTGACGTCCCTGCCGTTCCCCGTGGAACACCTGTCGCGTATGATAGGCGATTAAGTTAAAATCCTGCCCGCACCCTGAAATAGGGCGCGGGCATTTCATAATAAAAGCGGTGTGCGAATTTCGGTAATTCAGGCAGGATAATTGACATTGGCGATATAATAGATATAATCCCCGTCGGCTTCGTCTGTTATCTTCATTGTGCCGTCGGAAATATAACTCATATCGGAATAGCGCCGTTCGGCTTCCGCGGCTTCACCCGTGACAAGGTTTAAAACGCCCGTGAAATAATCGCGGATATCTATCCACAGCATATCTCCGTCAAGCATGAGCGTTCCCAGATTGTACACTATATCTCCCGTAAGCTCGGCGTTAAGTGCTCTCAGATCGTAAACGCGCTCCGAACCGTCGGCGATATTTATCACCCTTACCGCGGGCAGACACTGCGGCTCTTTGAGATCGCCGTCGTTTGCAAAGCACACGCTCCATTTGTCGCTGTTTCTTTGAGCGTACCCGTCGGCAAAGGCAAGGGAACTGTCCTCGGTCAGCGTTCGGGATTTAATATCGTATACCTTTGGTATGCCGTCCTCCTTATACTCTATCCTGTCCCCGATAAGCCTTAACGGCTCGCTGCCCAAAGGATACCACCGCACGTCAGAATAAAATACCTCTTCGGTGTCGAGAACCAGAACCGTTTGAGTGCCGTTTCCGCATATGATGTAGTCGTCGCTCACAGCGGTGATAAGCCCGTAGTTTATCAGCCCGTCATAAGCTATCACCATTTGAGTTTCACCCGTTTGCATATTGACTTTTTTCAGCCCGCTGCCGCAGTTTATATAAAGCTCTCCGCGGCTGTAAACGGCATTGTTCACGGAGTTTCCGTAAATCTGTTCGGGTATGAGGTCGAACGTCCGCGCTATCTCCCCGTCCTTAATCATCATCAGCCGCGAAAGAAAAGAACCTTTCACGCCGTACATCTGATAGTTCTGCACCGCGAGCCAGTCCGCCTCCTCTGTACACATTGGTATGAAGAACGGTGATACTTCCGCAATATAATTGCGTTCGCGTATAGCCTCAAGCTTCTCACCCGAAAACTCATCAAACTTGTCCTCAACATACTGAGCGCAGCTGTCGTAATAATCGAGCGCGGTCACGTCAAAGCAGATGTCATAACCTATTTCGTTCTTGATTTTATTTAGGCTCACTCCTCCCGAAAGGTCAAGGGTCACCTTTTGAGAAGATAATTCGGGAACCAGCCATTCGGGGTTATCGGATACATATTCATTTTCGGTATCGTCCGACGTTTCGGCGGCTACGGCGGTTTCGGGCGCGGGAGGAACGTCCCCGAACGTCTGTTCCGTTTCTTGGCTGTCAGTGTCGGCTTGGATTTCGGAATTGTCTGAAATCGCGAAGCTTTCGGAAATATCCGAGCAGCCGCTCAAAGCGGTGAGAACGGTAAAAAAACATAAAAGTAAAACTGATTTTTTCATGATGACACTCCTTTTGACGAAAAAATGCGGATACAGCTAAATTATAATATATAAACCGTTTTTTGTCAAGCCGCGGACAGGCTAACAATTTTTAATTGCCCTGTTGCATTTTTTGGGATAAAATGTTATAATAAACTTAAAGAGTATTTTTCGGGAAAGGATATCATATGTCATTTTCAAACAAAAAAAAGGAGCTTCTGATGTCGACCGAGGCAAGGCTGGCGCAGATGCTGTCTGAAATGAACGAAAGCAGGCGCGGCGGGGAAGCGGGAAAATTGGTGTGCGAAACGGAATGCACAATGTCGCGTATCCGCTCCTACTCGGATTTTTTGTATATACTGCGCGTTAAGCCGCTCCAGACCGTGTGTTATTACGGCGCGGGCGCGTTCCTGCTGCTGACGCTGAGCGCACTGTGGTGCAGAGAGTGGATTCTCGCGGTGATTTTCGCGGTGATTTTTGTCATTCTTGCCACCCTGCCGCACAACATGAGGATACAATATTTTAACCGCCGTGCGGACGAAATGGAGCAATCCTACGGAAAGGTGATAAATGCGGAATTCGGCGAGGAAATATCCCTTAAAATAACCGAAGCGCCCCCGCACACAACCGAACTCGACGAAAACGGTGAGTCCACGACCCGCCGCACCTCGCTCCCAACGGAAAACGCCGAGATAACCGAGATACCGCTTCCCTATGACCGCGTATCGCTTGCCGTTGAATGTTCCCACAGCTTTTACATCTTCCCCGTAGATGAAAAGAAGCGCGCTATGGAAACGATCATATGCGACAAAACCCAATTCCTGTGCGGTACTCCCATGGAGCTGCGCGATACGCTGGCAAAAAAATGCGGAAAAAGGTTTAAAATCAAAACAAAGAAAAGCTGACAAATGCAGAAATATCTGTAAATACAAGGAGGGTGAAAGCCGCAAGTCTTTCACCCTTCCGCTATTAAATAATATCAGACTTTTTCGACGGGAATCCATATCTCAACTATGGAATCTGATTCATTTTCATTAAAGCGCTCGTCGTAATACTCAACGCAATAATGCATATTTTCATTGAAAAGCCTTTCGGAATAACCTTGGTCATTTGTTTTCAGCCATTCGTCCATGGCGCTGTTTTCGCTCTCATACCCGCTCGATACATATACGTCAAAAGAGGCATATTTTGACGCGGGCAATTCAAATATGGAATATGCGGGGTCTATATTTCCTTTGTCCGAAACGGAACAGCCCACATACACCGTGCATTTATCGCCCTCATATACCCTTATTTCGTATCCGTTATCGGATAAAGCGTTTTTTAGCGGCTTTTCACTGTATAATTTCCCAAAGGTCTGCCACACCTCTCCCGTTCTGTTGCCGTCACCGTGCGTTCCCGCAATTATTATTGCGCCACGCTTAATAATATTTGGATTCAAAAAAGTCCCTCCCCTCAATCTGTTGGTAAATTTCATAATCAACTCTTCTGCGGTTACCACTACCGGCTGATACTTCTGTGCCCTGTATTCGCTCGGAGATATTCCCTGCACGTTCTTAAAAGTCCTCGAAAAAGTCTGCGGCGAATCAAAGCCGCAATCCAAAGCAATTTCCAATATGGACTTTTCGGTACCGCAAAGCTGTCCGCACGCATAAAGAACACGCCTGTCCCGTATATAGACCGCCAACGGTTTCCCTACGATTACGGAAAAAAGTCTGTGAAAATAAAAAGGGGAAAGATAAAATTTTTTTGACAGCATTTCAAGGGTTATAGTCTCATTAAAATGCTCGTCAATATATTTTAAGGCTTCGCTTATTTGAGAAAAGTTCTTCAACGTTTCACTTCCTTTCGCTGATTTTGCAGCTGCAATATAAGTATAGCAGAAAATAAGCGCTTTGTCTTAACAATTCTTGCCGATTTTTTGCGGCAAATACCAAAATTACCGCACAGAAGGCTGTGCGGTATTGTTTTATATTATTCAGGCGGCATTCATTTTTGCTTATCAAATTCCCAGAATAGTGAAACATTCCTCCGATTTGAAAACCTCCGCCGCCCACGCGGAAACTTCCTCGTATAATTCTAAGCAGCTTCTGTCGCTTTGCCGTATAGCTTTTCCTATTTTCCCCCAATCAGCGGCGGAAACCTCTGTCGGTCCATACCTATCGTAGTCAGGGATTATCAGAAGAATTGCATCAACGAACCCGCCGCATTGGTCCAGCATATCATCGTGCAGAAATACCGAATCCTCTTTCCAGAAGGTCGCTCCGTCCCACTTTCCTCTGCAAAACTCATGATAACACGTGCCTTTTCTCTCGGAATTTTCAACAAAATATTTCATTAGTTACCCCCAAACGGAGCTGCTTTACGCTTCACTATAATTATGCGGAAAATAAATACCTTTTTTGGCTATGGCATAATAGCCCAGCATCATTCCGCCGGTTATCACCCATGAAATGGGGTATACGATAAGCAGAGAGAGCAGACTGCCGAAGTGCGGGAAAATCAGATAGACCCATATCACCCTGAACAACACTACGCCGACGACAGTAATGACCGCCGGTATTGCCGAGCGCCCCATTCCGCGCAGCGCAGAGCCGGTTATCTCATAGCTCGCGGTAATGAACAAAAACGGCAGTATGTACATTATCCTTACCATCGCAAACTCTATCTCAAGAGGCTTTACCGTATAAATTTTTATCAGGAAGCTGCTGCCCGCTATGAATATACCGCAAAGCACTATCATGCCGACAACGCTTTCCAGCAGGCACAGCCGCATGATTTTTTTACACCTGTCATATTTGCACGCGCCGTAATTCTGCCCGATAAAAGTGACCGCCGACTGGCTGAAAGCACTCACGATAAAATATCCGAACATCTCAAAATTGAGCGCCGCCGTCATTCCGCCCACCGCGTCCGAGCCGAAGCTGTTTATCGCCGATTGCAGACAGATATTCGACAGCGAAAACACCGCCGACTGAAGCGCTGCGGGCGCTCCTATCCGCAGTATCCTTTTAAGGGATCTTCCCTC
>ERZ779621.828-NODE-828-length-10382-cov-32.155418_pt1 | contig 10382 bp, 5 predicted proteins | sample MGYA00514215_ERZ779621 | MGnify/ENA primary metagenome ERZ779621 (study PRJEB29562, sample SAMEA4376715) | mouse gut metagenome | isolation source: Cecum | study: EMG produced TPA metagenomics assembly of the A DSS colitis mouse model was used to assess the...
TCGTAGGTCAGATTCATCATTATTTCCCCTTTCCCCGGCGTTCCCGGTCTGTGTGGTATGTTGTACGTCCTCCGCTTCACTTTCACGCTTTAAAGTATTATAGCGTGTGCCAGCGGTATTTGCAAGTCCTTTTTGGGCAAAATTTCTCGCTGCTTCCTTTCCGGCGATTTCCCTGTCATACGCCCCGATTGCTTTGCCAATCTCCATCAGCACAGGCTTGGATAAATCGGATATGCTGTCACCGATATGTGACAGGGTTTCTATTGTATTAAACTCATGGATATAGGGGAACTGGATTTCCTCTGCCAGCTCCGCATCTTCCATGCCGCACCGCTTTAAGACGGTGTAGGCGATGCTGTCCGCCAGCGTTTCCCGGACACGAACAGCAATATTCAGTTCGTCCAGTTCCTCCAGAAAACTTCCCTCTTTCAGATATTCCATATCCGAAGCAAGCTCCCCATAACAGTCCTGTGCAATCCGGGAAGCAATCTCCCTGATCCTGTCTGTAAATCCTGCTTCCTTGTTAGTATCTCCATAAATCCCTTCCAGACGGTTCAGAACCGCTTCCTGATGTTCCTCCCGCATCTTCCAAAGCTGGGGGAAACGCCCGATGCGCCTTGCCTTATGCACGTCCGATATGTCAAAGACGTACCGCAGTCCGGTGTAGGGACTCCCTTCTTCATCCAGAAGCGCAATCCCCTTTGCGCCCTTGTTTACCCAACAGTGCATTTTTTCATTCCATATCTCTATGGAAGCGCAGGCTGTGGCGTCCGGTCTTTGGGCATAGATAAGGAGCTGGTCTTTGAACGGGTATTTGTAGAGCCTTGAAGCTGTGTTCAGATATTTCTTCCAGCTTTCTTCATTTCTCGTCACCCTCTTTGATGTTTCTTCGGAGAGTGCGGAAATTACGTCATATTTTCTCATGGCAATCCTCCATTAAAAAATGGCTGCAAAATACAAAAAACGTATCTTGCAGCCTGTTTCCTGTTACACTCCGGCATTACTCATAGAAACCATGTTCCTCAATGCCCTTTTCTAAAATGGTATGTATCAGTTCCTCCAGTTCCACACCGTTTATCTCGCTGACCACGATCAACTTTGCAAGGGTATCCTTATGTACGGATATGGCATACTGTTCCTCATCGGCACGAAGCTCATGGACACAGATGCCAAGTCCGTCCGCAATCCTGCATACCACGCCAAGCTCCGGCTCTCTGATGCCCGCCAGAATATCCATGATTGTCCTCTCCGGCACTCCCGACATTCTGGAAAGTTCCATAATGCTGATTTCTTCCTCTTTCATCACGTTTAATAACTTATCCCCGGTTGTAAACATCTTTCTTCCTCCCTTATTTTTTCTTCCCGCCAGAAGATTTCTTTTTCGGAAACTCCATGACAAACTTAAACTGTACCCCGCTTTTTTCTGCCCCGTCTTTGGTGTAATGGTATTCCTCCGTCCCACTCGGAATAATATAGGCATCATAGGGCTTGCCCGCCTTGCTTTTTAACCCTTTTAACAGGATTTTCTTCCCGGCAAGCATATCCTTCACTTGTGCATCGGTAAGGGCAGCTCCCATTACCCGGCTCACGTTCATGCCGCATTTTTTCACGCAGTACGCACCGAATTTTCCCTTTACCACCTGACCGCCGCAGTTCGGGCATACCCCAAGAACCGCCTGCTCCTGTGCGAACATTTTTTTCTGCTCGTCACTGACCTCATGGTAGGTATGTATCAGTTCCGACACCATGTTTTCAATATCTGCCATGAAGTCCTCCATAGGAAGTTCCCCTTTTGCTACCAGTGTCAGGGCATTTTCCCAATCGGCGGTGAGTTTCGGGGACTTCACCACATCGGGCAGCACCGTTATCAGCTTCAATCCGTCCTCAGTGGGTATGATCTGCTTTTTCTCCCGCTTCACAAACCCGTCCTTGACTAACTTCTCAATGATGTCCGCCCTTGTCGCTGGCGTACCCAAGCCTTTCCTCTCCACGTCATCGCCCATATCTTCCGCCCCGGCACGTTCCATTGCGGATAATAATAAATCTTCCGTAAAGTGCTTCGGCGGGGAAGTGAAATGCTCGCTGACTTTCGTCTGCACACCGTCAAATGCCTGTCCCTCCGACAGTTCCGGCAGCTTCTCTTCCTCTTTTTCTTCCTCCTGATTCCCGGAGATTTTAAAGGAACGCTTAAAGGCATCCTCAAAGGACTTCCACCCGTTATGCGTGACGGACTTCCCGGAAACCGCAAAAGTATGTCCATTACAGGAAAACTCCGCCTTTACCGTTTCATACAGATGTTTCTCCCCGGTGGCGCATAACAGGCGGTTCGCAACCAAAGACAAGATTTTACGCTCCATTTCCGGCAGTGCCGCAAGGTCAGCTTTCCCTATCTCCATTGTGGGGATAATGGCGTGGTGGTCTGTCACTTTTTTGCTGTTCAGAATCCGCTTTATGTCCGGTCTGGAATCCTTGTTTTCCTCAAACATCAGGGAACTGAATACCGCATCAATCACGCCCTCTGCGGTCTGCCCCATGTCATCAGATAAAAACTGGCTGTCCGTCCTCGGATATGTAGCTAACTTTTTCTCATAAAGGCTCTGCGTATACTCTAAGGTCTGCTTTGCGGTAAAACCGAATAAACGGTTCGCATCCCTCTGGAGGGTGGTGAGGTCATAGAGCTTCGGCGGCATGACCGCTTTTTCCTCTTTCACAACGGACGTAGTGAGAGCCTGCCCGTTCTGGCAACCCCCCGCAATCTCATCCGCTTTCTTTTTATCATCAATGCGCCCGGTGGCGGCATCCATCCCGTCCATCAGGATATGCGCCATGTAATATTTTTCCTTCTGGAAATTCATTATCTTCGCTTCCCGGTCTACTAACATCGCAAGGGTGGGTGTCTGCACCCGCCCCACCTTTAACACCTTTCCGCCATACAGGACAGTAAACAGCCTTGTACCGTTGATGCCCACAAGCCAGTCCGCTTCCTGCCTGCACAGTGCGGAATGGTACAGGTTATCGTAATCACTCCCCGGCTGTAAATTCTCAAACCCCTCACGAATGGCGCTTTCCTCCATTGAGGAAATCCACAGGCGTTTGATCGGCTTGTCACAGCCTGCCATTTCATACACCAGACGGAAGATAAGCTCGCCCTCCCGTCCGGCGTCAGTGGCACAGATCGCAGCCGACACATCTTCCCTGTGCATCAATTTAAAAAGCACGTCATACTGCGCTTTCGTGTCCGGCTTGATCTCATACTGCCATGTTTCCGGCTTGACAGGCAGGCTCTCATACGTCCATTTCTTCCACTGCTCCCCGTAGCTTTCCGGCTGTGCCAGCTCCACCAGATGCCCCACGCACCAGCTCACAACATAACCGTTCCCTTCCATATATCCGTCACTGATTTCCGTTGCGCCGATTACCTCCGCAATGCTCCTTGCTACGCTCGGTTTTTCCGCTATGACTAACTGCATTTATTCGTCCTCCCCTTCCTTATCTTCAAAAAAATCATCCTCATTATCCTCGTTTTCCTCGTCATCATCGTATTCTTCTTCTTCGTCCTCCTCCTCATCGTCCTCGTCAAGAAATTCCTCTTTCTTTTTCTTTACTACCTTGAAATAATAGCCGCCGCCAATAGCCGCAACTGCCACAATCCCAAGAATGATATAGGTTGCTGCCGGATTTTCCCCTGTTTTCTCCGGCTCCGGTTCGGGTTCTTCGGTATTTTCCTCCCCGCCCTCTGCCGCTTCTTCCGCAGGTTCTTCTTCCGTTTCCTGTTCCCCATTGTTATTGGGAAGTGCGCCCTCCGTCACAGGGATTGCGGATTCCAGTGCGGCGGAATTTTGTGGTAAGGTATCGCTGTTGTCCGCTGTCACGTTCAGCAGGTCATTTTCCGTAACTTCCGTCAGGAAATAAACCACTTCTTCCTCCCCGTCCCGGTCAATGATAAGGTAGAACACTTTTTCCGATGCGGTCTGGATTGTATAAAATTCCTTCCCCGTTTCGCTTTTCTCCTTCTCCCCGGATTCCTCTTTCTTCTCCGATGCCGCCGCTTCCGCCATAGCCTGCTTTTTCTGCTCTGCAAGGCTGTTTTCGGAAACGGTGTTCCCGTCACTGTCCGTCTTGGTATGTTCCGTCACCTGTGCGGTAGCGGAGGAAGGCTTGGTTGCCTGTGCGTTCACCGGAAGCTGCTCTGCCGGGTTCTTCTCATTCCCGTCCTCTTTTTCCGGATCGGTATAATAAGGATTGGCGGTTTTATAAACCTCTGACATATTCCCGGCATTGTCCATTGCGGAAATGGTGAAATACTGGTAGCCTGCGTCAAACTGCTGCAGGCGGATATTCAACACGCCATTGGTAAGCTCCTTAAACTCATACCCATTTACATACACCGCCTTGATGCCGGAATCCGTATCATGCGCCTGTACGGAGAGCAGACCGTCACTGACCGCAGCGTTTAAGGTAGGCTTCGTAAAGTCAAAGCACTTGATATAGCGGTTTTTCTCATAGGTCTTGCCTTTCTGGTCTGTCACAAGCACATAGACGGTGGTATTCTCCGAAATCTCCACATACATATCCTCTGTGATGTCCGTCCAGCTCCCATTCTGCGCCACTTTCGCCTGAACCGTCTTTATGGAGAAGTTGCCGGAATGTGCCACGTCCTCTATGGAGATATGTACCTTCGTGGTGTCATTGTGCCAGCCGGACGGAGTGGAGATTGTGATTTTTACATTCGGGTTCACATATTCGCATAAGCTGTAATCCCCCTTGCAGACCTCACAATCTTTGTCAATGGAATACTGTGTGCATTTTTCCTTACAGGTACATTCCGGCTCCGGCACTTCATTCCCGGATACCGTACCGCTTTCCGTTCCTTCCCCGCTGTCACCGGATTCCGTTTCTGTTTCCCCCTCATTCTCGCCGGACTCGGCTTCCGTTTCCCCGGTTTCCTTATTTTCCTCTGTTTCCGTTTCGGTACTGCCTTCCTCTGACGTTCCGCCACTTTCCTCCGCATAGGCATCTACCGTATTCCCGCTGTTCGCCAGAAACGCCCCTACGGGCATACAGAACAATAATGCCGACAAGAGCAGCGACACCGCCGCCCTAACTGATAACTTTTTCTTCATTTCCTGCCATCTCCTTTGCGTTTTCTTTTTCTTCCAATAACTTCAAAATCTCGTCCTCACTGAATTTAATGAGTAATTGCAGCTTCTCGGACGAGATTTTATGCTTTTCGATAATATCCATTTTTTCGGCTCTTTCCGCCATGCGTTTCTGTTCTTCCAAATCCTTCTTTTTCGCCTGTAAGGATTCAAGCTGCGCATCCACTTTGGAAAGCTCCTTTTCAATGCGTTCCTTTGTCATAAATGCCTCCTTAATTTAATCTGCCGAAACTGTAAAAATGGCTCTGCCAGTAGGACGAATTGATGCTTGCGTAGCTGATCGGATCGCCGCAGTGTATCATTGTCCCGTTGCCGCAGTAAATCCCCACATGGCTCACCGCCCCGGCAGAATTGTAAGTCCCGGTAAAAAAGATAATGTCCCCCGCCTTTGCGTCCGATGCGGAAACAGGCGTACACTGGTCATAAATCCCCTGTGCGGTTGTTCGTGGAAGGTTATGCACCCCGCTGTTAGTAAATACCCAACAGACAAAGCCGGAACAGTCAAAACTTGTGGAAGGGTTTGAGCCACCCCACACATAAGGGTAGCCGAGATATTTAGCGGCTTCCTCCATAAGAGCCTGCACCGATGCGTCATCGTAGGCATCCGGCGGTATGGCGTTCCCCGGCAGACCTCCCGGCGTTTCCCCGTAAAGCGTACCCTCGCCCACATCGAAATAAAATAACGGGTTATAATACTCCCCGTCATACAAACACTCGATATGCAAATGGCTTCCTGTGCTGCTCCCGGTATTGCCTGTTGTGCCGATAACCGCCCCTTTTTCCACCGTCTGCCCCGCACTTACACTGAGCGTGTCCATATGGGCATACTTGGTTGTGTAACCGTCAATCTTAATAACAACATAATTCCCGTAGTGGCTGTCATATGCCGCCGCTGTCACCGTACCGTCATGCGCCGCATATACGGTTGTGCCTGTCGGCACTGCTATATCCACGCCCCTGTGAAATTCCTCGTTCCCTGTGTTTGGGTTCTTGCGGTATCCGTAATAGCTTGACACATAATAATACCAGTAAAGGTTAAGCGGCGAAGCGAACTCCTGAAGCAGACCGTTTGTTTCCCGGTACATGGCGAAAATCTCCGCCTGTTCCGTATCCATTTTCCCGGAAACAAGGTTCTCTAACGGTATGACCGTAAGCGTCACTCTGAGGATACTGACCTCATATTCTTCTTCCTCCTCATACTCATATTCTTCCTTTGTTTCTTCCCCTGTGACCGGATCAGTGACCGTCCTTGTGCCTGTCTTTGTGACCGTCCTCGTCCTCGTTTCCGTATCTGGCGTGAGCGTCAGCGTATACATCTCATCAAAAAGAGCCTGTATTTCGCTTTCCACCTCACTTGCGGTAAATTCCGTATGGACTGCCGATAAATAGCCGATAAGGGTAAACGGGTTATGCCCGATTGCACCAAGATTATAGGAATATTCATCATACCCCGGATAATCCGTTTCCACCCGGTCAATCTCATTCTGCAAGTCAAGCTCCAGACGGGTAAGCTGTAAATCGGCGGCGTCAATCTCCTTCGGCTTGCTTAAATAACTCGCCGCTAATATGGTGGACTGCGTATCCGCAAACATCGCCCCACAGGACGATACGGAAACCATAACCATCATAAGGAGCAGAGCCATGATGCCCAACGTCACAAGAAGTCCTGCGTTTTTCCTCGCAAACTCCTGTAACTTCCTTGCCACAGTGACCGCACCGTTTTTTGTCTTTTCAAATGCCTGCTCCGCTGTTTTCCCTGCCGCCGCTTTCTTCCTCGCCTTGATGTACTCCCGCTTGATGCGCTGTTTCTGTAACCGTTTCCGCAGCGCCTTTTTCTGCATCTGCGGGTTTTCCTCCAAGAACTTCTGGTACTGGAAATTGACTTCCTTTTTAAACTGCTTCTTTTCCAGCTTTGCTATCTTTACCCGCTGTTTCTGCTCTTTTCCTTTTATCTGCCTTTTGACGAAAGAATAAACCGCTTCCACTTTCTGCTCCGATTTGTGTGCGCCCTCCACTGCTGAATTTTCTTTCTCCGTTTCAGCGATTTTCCCATGCACAAAATTTTTACTCTCGTTCTGCATCCGGCGCATGGTAGTCTTAGGTATGCCCTCCTGCTTAAATGGCTTCTCCTTATCCAGAGGAACAGCCACATATTTTCCCTTCCCGGTTTTTTCGTCAAACACTCTCTGCAAGGTGTATTCCCTTGTCTTTGGCAGCTTCGCCCTTGCTTTCTGTACTTTCCTCCCAGCTTTCTGCGCCTGCCGCTGCTTCTTTTTCAGCTTTTTGCTTCCGGTAAATTCAGAACCTCCTTCCCCCTGAAACAGATTCCCGGTATTCTCCGTAAAAGATTCCTCCGTAAAGGTTTTATTTTCCGCTTTTTCCTTCGTGCCGCCTTTGTTCCGGTGTTCCCTCTGCACCCGCTTTTTATGGTATTTCCCCTTTTTCTGCGACTGCCTGTAAGTGTCCCTCCGGTGGTAATCTTCTGCATCCGGCTGTTTCTTCTCCGCATCCTCCGTCTGGTTGAAATTCTCCTGTCCGGCAAATCCGCTGTTTTCCTTTACAAAATCCAGTTTTTCTTCCTGCCCCGGCTTCGCTTCAGACTTTTGGACTTTTTGTCCAGAAGTGTTCTGGTACATCTGCTTTTTCGCTTGAACCTTTGAAGCATGGTTCGTTTTACGCTGTCCGGCATCGCCGCCCCATGAATCCATGCTTTTATTCTCTGTAAACGTGCTGTTTTTTCCCGGCTGGCTCTCTTTGGACTTCTGGACTTTTTGTCCAAAAGTTTCCTGCTGTGCCTGCATACTCTTTTCCGCCTGCCATTTGCCGCCCGAACCACGCCCCGGCTTCCCTGTGCCGGAATCCCTCGGCTGATATGAAGCATTGCCGCCACCCGTAAAAGCATTGTCAGCTCCCTTATGGAACTCTGTATTTGCTTCTTTACGGTAGACGGTATTCTGTTTTTTCTTTCCTTTCTTTTCTGCCATTAACTGTCCTCATCTTCCTTTTTCACTGATTCCTCCGGTTTTGTATTCATAATCGCATAGGTCTTTGTATCTGCCGGGTACTTATCCACGAACGGGATAACCACGTTGTCAAAGAGTATCAGACCGCTTCCCGGTTCGGAATTGGTGACGTGCATAAGCTGTTTTTCTGACAGCCCCAACTTATCTGCCAAGATATGCTGGTCTTTGGCGTTCTGGTTCAGCAGATATACAAAATCGCTGTTCCCCAAGATGCCCTCGATTTCCTCTGATTTCAGAAAATCGCCCACATTCTGCGTCAGCCCGGTAGGGATTCCGCCCCATTTTCGGAACCTTTTCCAAATCTCTACGGAATATATGGCAGTCTGTTTTTCTTTTAAAAGCAAATGGAACTCGTCACAGTAGTACCTTGTGGCAACTTTCCGTTCCCGGTTCTGCGAAACCCTGTTCCATACCGCATCCTGCACGATCAACATTCCAATCTCTTTGAGCTGATTACCCAAGTCACGAATGTCAAAACACATGATCCGGTTATGGGAATCCACGTTAGTACGGTGGTTAAAATAATTTTGTGAGCCATGCACATACAATACAAGGCTGTTGGCAATCCGTACCGCCTTCTGCTTCGCTTCCCTCTGCATCTCCGGCGCAACGTCCCTCGGCTCATACTTTAACAGCGCATTATACAAATCTTCCAGTATGGGCATATTCTCCGGCTTCGGGTGTTTGAAATACCCGTCATAGATGTGCTTGATACAGGTATCAATGATGCCCTTCTCGTCATTTTCCAGACCGTCCTTTCCCCCGGCAATCAGATCGCACAGGGTAATCAGGAAATCGCTCTTTAATTTCAACGCTTCCTTGTCCCCCTTATGGGAGAGCTGAATGTCCATCGGGTTTAAATAATCTTTTGAATTTGTAGCAAGCCTTACCACCTGCCCATGAAGCGCCTGCACTAACGGAAAATACTCGCCCTCCGGATCGCAGACAATAATATCGTCCTTTGTGATAAGGAAACAGGATAAAATCTCACGCTTTGCGGAGAAAGACTTGCCGCTTCCCGGCGTTCCCAAAATCACCCCGTTCGGTGTACGCAGCCTTTTCCGGTCTGCCATAATCATGTTGTTAGAAAGTGCGTTCAAACCGTAATAAATGGCAGGCGCAGGCATGAAAAGCTCCTGTGTGCAGAAAGGCACAAGGACAGCGGCGCTTTTTGTAGTGAGGTTTCTTTCAATCCCCACATCGTTGCACCCAATCGGCGCACTCGCCATTAACCCCTGTTCCTGTAAATACTGCAGACACCGCAGGTTACAGTTCGCCTGCTGTATAATGCCGGACACCCTCTGCGTCAGGTTCTCCAGCTCCCGCTTCGTCCGCCCGTAACAGGTAATGAGGAATGTCATCTTGATAAGTTTCTGGTTGCTTGTGTTCAGATCGTCAAGCAGTTCCAGCGTGTCCTTCTCATAAGTCACGATGTCCGTAGGCAGAATATCCATATCGTAACCGCTCCGGACAGCTTTCTTCTGTTCCTCAATCTTCATTTTCTGAATGTCGGTGAGCGCACGTTTTATCATCTTGATTGCTTCCACCGGATCAATGGTCTGCATATGCATGGTAAGGGTAAGGTTGTCATCAATATCCAGCAGCTTCTTAACCATTTCGTCCGTAAACTTCGGCGCAATCATGTCAAGGTAAGACACGCTCCCGTAAATGCTGCCGGACTTAAAGCGGCTCGGATAGCGGAAATCAAATCCCGGCGGCGCAATGTAATCTTTAACTGACTTCCCGGATTCTGACAGCTCCTTAAACGAAAACCGGAAAGGCTCCATTGTACCCTGATTGAAATACTCATGCAGGATACGCAGCCTTTCCTTTCCGTCAAGACCTCTGGCGTTTGTGCCGATATTGTTTAAATTGTGTACCACGTCCTTCTCGATATTGCCTAACTTGCTCTTTGCTTCCCTGTACCCGGCGCTTTCCACGCCGAAAATCAGGTACTTTGACTTGATGATACCGTTATTGCCCTTTGCCGACTGGTGCTTTAACATCTGCGTGTATTCATCACGAATATCGTCAAAATCATCCTCCTGCAGTGCAATGTCAAACTGCTCCGCAAGAGCCTGCTCGCTGACCTGCCTATTGAACAGGAACAACTGGAACTTTATGGACGGATCGAAATAGTTAATCAGCTTGCTGTATTCTTCCAGAATATCCGCCTGATCCTCCACCTCCAGCAAGTCAT
>ERZ779621.833-NODE-833-length-10337-cov-4.102606_pt1 | contig 10337 bp, 9 predicted proteins | sample MGYA00514215_ERZ779621 | MGnify/ENA primary metagenome ERZ779621 (study PRJEB29562, sample SAMEA4376715) | mouse gut metagenome | isolation source: Cecum | study: EMG produced TPA metagenomics assembly of the A DSS colitis mouse model was used to assess the...
TTGCTGTATTGTGATGGTCTGGAGCGTATTGTTCTCGTTCTATATATAATATTTGTTTTCCTGCTAATTGTTCTTTTGCATGAGATGTTAGCGTAATCTTTTTGGGATTCATTTGTTCGGCAGAAAGTAATGTGCTTCCTCCGAATAGGAAGGTCAGAAGAATTAAGAATTTGTAGTAGCTTTTCATGATGTCCATATTAAGAAAGTAAGAATTTATTCAGGAATATACCCCATGTTAGCGGAGATAATGCGAGCAGTCCGGATCAGTTCTTTCGATGTCTCCGGGAATTTTTCTTTATCCAGCCGGCCGGATGGGCCGGAGGTCCAAATAGTGGCCGCGATGGTCCCGAACTGATTGAATATCGGAGTGGCGATGCAATGAACGCCGGCCATTTCTTCTTCCAGGTCGGATGCATACCCCATTTTTCTGATGCGGTTGATCTCTTTGCGCATCTGTGTTTCGTTGGCTATCGTATGTTTGTTGAAGACTGTGTATTGGATGGTTTGCATAGCCTTTTCGCGTTCTTCGTCCGATAGATAGGCTAAAAATATTTTGCCCGGCGCCGATGCGTGCAGGCAAAAACTTGTTCCGGGACGTAACAGGAAGGTGAAATTATGTGACCCTAAAACCTGTTCGAGAAGGACTACCCGGTTTTCCATAAAGACACCTAGCATGACACTCTCTTTGATCGTATCGCGGAGGGCACGCATCGGGGCTAATGATTGTTCTACGATATTTGATTCTCCCAAGGCGGCCAGTCCCAGTTTCAGAAATCTTTTAGACAATGAAAACCGTAGGGTATCGGCATCTTTTGTCAGGTAGCCCATGCCTTGCATGGAGCTGAGCAGCCTGTATATGGTCGTTTTGGGAGTATCCAGTAAATTCACGAGTTCCTGCATGGTTAGTCCGCTGGGGTAGTTAACCAGAAATTCCAATAGCTCGAAGCTCTTTTCCAGCATCGGAATATTGTATTTGGCAGCGTTTTTCTCTTGCATTTCTTCTTGAGTAATCATGGTCCTTTTAGATTGTTTTACGGTTTCTGATATGAAACTTTGTTTCTTATTTGAAACAAAAGTAGAGTTTTCCAGGAAATAGGCCTTATTTATTTTGTTAATAAATAATATAATTGTTCATCTTCCTTGTAATTATCCATCTTTGCATACGACTGATATAGTAAACAATACGATTGTTAGTAAATGAAAGCACAGCAACAAGAGAAGGAGTTTGTCGCACTTGTAGAAGAATATAAGCAGGTGATATATAAGGTATGCTATATCTATGCAAGTGATCCGGAAAATCTGAATGATTTATATCAGGAGGTCGTGATAAACCTGTGGAAAGCATTTCCCCGCTTCCGGGGCGAGTGTAAGGCTTCCACCTGGGTGTATCGTATCGGATTGAATACTTGTATTTCTTTTTTCCGCAAGTCAAAGTCCAAACCGGAAGTGGTACCGATTTCGGTCGACTTGGAAGATTTTGTGGAAGAAGAAGATAAAACAGCCCAGCTTCATGAACTTTACCGGATGATAAACCGGCTGGGACGTTTGGAGCGTGCACTGATCCTGCTTTGGCTGGAAGAAAAGAGTTATCAGGAGATGGCGGATATTACCGGACTTTCCCGTAATAATGTGGCAGTAAAACTCAATCGTATTAAAGAGAAACTAAGAATCATGTCAAACAGTTAAATTAAAAAGAATATGGAACTGGAAGAATTAAAAGCAGGTTGGAATGTGCTGAACGAGCGATTGGCACAGAATGAGATATTGAATAAAAGGATTATTAAGGATATGATTGTAACACGAACCAACTCTGCCCTGTCAAGATTAAAATGGATGAACTGGGGAGGTATTATCCTTGTTTTCGTCATGTTTATTTTAGTGTTGATTATGAAAAATATTGTGGTTATTCGTCCGGCAGCAATGATTATTTCCGGATTGCTGGGGGGGAGCGTTCTTATTTACTGTATTTGTTATTTCCGTTTTCTGGAGCGTTTGGATTTGAATAAACTATCTATTTGTGAGGCTATGGCATGGTGTATAAAGTTCAGAAGAATACAGCGCTGCGGAATGTTTGTGGGGCCTTTGGTCGCTCTGATAGTAATAGTTTCTATCTTTTTCATACATCATCATTACCGTAGCCTTTATCATATGATTGTAGATGCGATAGGCGTGTTGTTTGGTGTTTGCATCGGTTATTTATGTTATAAATATGTGGATAAGAAATCTATAGAAACCATAGAAAAAGGATTGGAGGAATTGAAAGAATTTGAGGATGAATAGCTTTCTAGAATAAATCCGCATGTCTCAATAAATTAAAGAATAATAAACCATTCGTCAAAGGAATCCTTCCGTTTGTCACAATAATTTCCGGACTTGTTTCTACTCGTCTACTTTTGGTGTAAAAACAAAAGATATGAGTGGGAAAAGTGATGACGTGAATGTCCTGAATGTGGCAGACCATGAAATACCAGTTGCGCGTAATTGTAGAGACGCTGTTTTTGCCAGTATAATAAAAAATCCCCTGTAGTCGTCCTAAATATAGAGGGGTAACATACGAAATTGTTCCGACTCTCGTTTAATTCTCATAACGAATTAAATGAAGATTATGAAAAATAAGAGTTGTGTATGGTTGGTGTGTATGTTGTTATGTATTGCCGTAAAGGGAAATGCACAAGTGATAACGTTGGAAAACGGTTTTGGCATAACATCTATGCGAGCAAAAAAAGCCAGTACGAATATGGTTTATCCCTATCAGATGTCGTTAGGGTATCATTATTTTGATATAGGCTTGTTTTATTTATCCAGCAATATCGGTTATACCCGAAGAGGCGGTCAAGTGAAAATACCTTATAATTCGATAACTGGGGCTGAATGGAGTGGGAGGATTACAGAAAAAGATAAGTTACATTATCTTACATTGAGTACAACTTTCGACATTAAGAAAACAAGTCGTGACGGTTATACTTTTTTTATCGGAGTGGGGCCCAGACTCGATTTTAATCTGAAATCGGTAGTAACAACCTATTCGGATTTTGATGATACAGTTTCAGATTATAAGTCGACAAAAGAAAAGCTGGATGGCATTCATCCTGTCCTGTTCGGTTTGAAATGTGTGGGTGGCATCCGGAAAGACTTCAGGAATATGCAATTAGGATTTAATATCGCTTATTTACCTAGTTTTACCTGTTTATCGGATGGAATACGTGACCGTACATTTACATTTGGATTATCTTTGGGGTATAAATTAAGAACAGAAAAGACGGGTACTATTCGTAGTGTTCGTCGTCATAAATAATAAGATATATAGCTTATGGATCGTAGCAAGGATTCTTCTTATTGGATTGAAAAACTAAATATGTCTCCGCATCCGGAGGGTGGTTATTTTAAGGAAGTATATAGTCCGGACAAGTGGAAACCTATTCCCGGATATCCATCCGACCGCAGAGTATTGACAACGATCTATTATCTGTTGGAAGAGGCGGACTTTTCGGCTTTTCACCGTATTCAATCTCCGGAAAGCTGGTTTTTCCATAAAGGCGAACCTTTACATATTTATTCTTTCGAAAAAGGACAACTTGTTTGTCGTGAACTTTCGGATCAGGAGGGAGGACAGTTGCAGATCACTGTTGAACCTGATACCTGGTTTGCTGCCCGCCTGAAAGAACCGAAAGGGTTTACGTTAGTAAGTTGTGCCGTCGCTCCCGGATTCGAATATAAAGATTTCGAACTGGCCCGGAAAGAAGAACTGGTCGTTAGGTATCCTCAGGAAAAAGAGATTATTGAACAATTGTGTAGATAGAGAAAACTATCTACACAACTAAAATATAAGCTCTGTACTTTGTCTCCTTTGTCACTGGGCATAAAGACAAGTATCCTTCCCTGATTTTGCCATTTTCTATGGTGAGCGGGTAAGCTCCTTTCATGAAACGATGACGTTCGTAGGCTTCCCCGACTTTACTGTCATAAGTGATGTGGAAATCACCAATGGTATGCGGAGCCAGATATCTTTGACTGAGGCGGAGGGCAACCATTCCCATCGTATAGCGCATATTGATCTCGATACAGGGATGGAGGGCATACGAACCGTCTTTTGTTTTGTAGACGATCATATCCACTCCCAGATATCCACGGTATATATTTCCATAAATGCCTTTCAGTGCTTCTGCAACCGCATCCTGGGTCCGCTGGTAAACATCTTCTCCTATCCAACGTTTGATCGGTATAGCCAGGTATTCCTGACTTCCCAATACATTTCCGGAGTAGGAACCTTTTTTTTCCGTACTGAAGACGGAGAGTCCTTCATAGGTGACATGGCCTTCCCCATCGGAATAAAACTCCATCGCTAAATCATGGACCTTGTCTAGTCCGCATTCAATACTGACAGTGCCCTGTTTATTGATAGCCCCTTCTATCCAGGTACTGTCTTTAGGGGTGAGTTTACGCTCCGGTATCCAGTGCAAGCCGCGTCCGGATGAAGAATAAGGAGTCTTTACAACAAAAGGGGCATTTTGCAGGATCAGGTATTTTTCTATTTCCCTGATCTTTTTGCAGAATTTTGGAGTAGCCGGTATGAGAAGGTCGGGTAACAGCTGGCGGATTCGTTCAAGGCATTCTGCCGCTGTCTGCCTGCCGGTCAGCCGGAAATATTCTTCTTTCCAGGTCGGTACGGACAGGTTTAATTGTAATTCTTGTTTCAGTTTCTCAAAGAAGTGCAGGCTGTGCGGAGATATTCCCCAGGGAGACGCCGCCAGTTCCGGGAGGGAAGGAGCGAGATTCTTCAACTCTTTTCCGGAAACAAGTGTGGCGAATGGCCTGAGCTCTTTGGGTTGTAAAGAAAAGAAACGGGGCGAAGCAATCTCTTCCGTAAATACATAATCGTTGCTGTCGGCGTACCACACCGGAAGATATGATAACTCCTGTATCATTCTTTGTACGTTTGTCGGAGGTGTATAGTTCTCCGTGCCCAGCAGTACGGCAGTTTCATGTCCGGGATTAAATAAATGTATCTGGGATATCATATAAAATAGTAGATGTATATAAACAGCGAAGCCGTCTGTTAGCGAGACGGCTTCGTTTTATTTATTCAAGATTTTCATCTATTGCATCGATCTTTTTAATTATGAGCGCCATCTCATCTTTTAGCTTTTCGATCTTGCGCTCCATTTCTTTCACGAGACCGCCACAGCCTTTCGAAGAGATGCTGAGGAAGCCGATATTGTTTTCGTATGTCTGCAATTCATTTTTCATGCGGTCATACATTCTCATCAGCTTTTCGCGTTCGCCATACAGTTTGCCTTTTCCATGTTCGCCTGCCATATCGTTCAGGTTACTGCGGAATGACTGCATCTTACGATCTGTCTGGTCTACTTTCAAACGGTCGAACTGGCTGTCTACCGCTTCGTGATATTCTTTATAGATTTTATCTTTTTCCTTGAAAGGTACATGACCGATTGCATTCCATTCAGCCATCATATCTTTCAGTTCAGCCAATGCTTCATCTGCACTCAATGTTTCGTCCAGCTTATTGATCTTTTCGATCAATGCTTTTTTAGCGGCCAGATTTGTCTGTTCTACGCTCTTCTGGGAGGAAACATTTTTATTTTTCTGTTCGAAGAAATAATCACAGGCAGAAATGAAACGTTTCCATACAACATCCGAGTGCTTGCGGGCAACCGAACCGATCGTTTTCCATTCTTTCTGGAGAGCGATCATCTTTTCAGTCGTACTCTTCCATTCTACGCTGTCTTTCAGTGCTTCCGCTTTCTCACACAAGGCTTTTTTCAGTTCGAGATTCTTTTCCATCTCTTCCTTGATATTCTTGTAGAAAGCGCTTTTCTTGTTGAAATATACATCACAGGCAGCGCGGAAGCGTTCGAAAATCTTTACATTGGATTTTTTCGGTGCGAAACCGATTGTTTTCCATTTATCCTGTAAAGCGATCACCTCTTTATTCTTTTCTTCCCAGTCTTTGAATGTCTTCAATGCATCGAAGTCGATACCTTCTATTTCTTCGCAGATAGCTGTTTTTGCAACCAGGTTTTCCTGTTCTTTCGATTTCAGCGATTCAAAATGCTCCTGATGACGTTTGTTGATCACGGTAGAAGCCGCTTTGAAACGAGCCCATAACTCTTCGCGCAGTTCTTTGGCAACCGGACCGATCTCACGCCATTGCTGATGCAGTTTTTGAAGCTGGTGGAATGCGGACACGACATCCGGTTCGGTTTGCAGCTTTTCAACTGTTTCACATAGGGCAGTTTTCAATTCCAGATTTTTCTTGAAGTCGTAATCGCGGAACTGGTTATTGATCTTGATTATATCATAGAATCTTTCGCTGTAAGTCTGATAGTTTTTCCACAGTTCGTTTGCATGTTCCTGTGGTACGGCTTTAATTTCTTTCCATCTCTGCTGGATGTCTTTAAAGTCGTTGTATAGCTTATTGAAGTCGTCCTGACTTTCGGTCAGCACTTTTAACTGGTCGATCAGTTGAAGTTTCAGTGCATAGTTCGCAGCCTTTATGCGTTCTTCTTCTGCCAGGATTGCAGCTCTTTTTTCTTTAAAAACGGCCAGCAATTCTTTCAGTTTGTTTTCGCCTTCATCTTCAGGAGCGACGAAATCCTTTTCTTCTCCACCACCTTCGAGGAATGTTTTCTTCGATTCTTCAACTTCGGCTCTGTGGATTTTATAAAATGCCTGTTTCAACGATTCCACTTCGTTGCGTGCCGTTTCGGCAGCAGCATTTACCAATTCAGCTAATTTTTCAAGAATTTCTTCTTTTGATAATTTACTGATAGCGATCGCTGTCGCTTCATCCGGGGTTTCAGTTGTTTCAACTTAAGCCGCAGTGTTCTCCGGAGTTACTTCCGGTGCTTTAGTTTCTTCTAATTTGCCGGTTTCTTCAGCTGGCAGATTAGTTTCATGAGTGTCCTTCATATTCAATCACATTTAAGAAAAGGATAAAAAGCATTCCTATATCAAGTCACAAATTAAAGTATTTATTTTTGGATTACAGCATTTGCGGGCAATTTATTTATTAGAAAAGGTTAATATTCGTGTAAAAAGTCCGGAATTAACCGCTTTGTTCTCCAAAAAATGTATTAAACAAAAATCCCTGCAACTTGCATTGAGCAGATTACAGGGACTTTTTATAAATAGTTGCAGTTTTTTTATCCCAGGAATGAGATCAATACGCCGGCTGCAACAGCCGAACCGATTACGCCGGAAATGTTGCTGGCCATGCAATACTGCAATACATGGTTTTTGGGATCGTATTGCAATGCAATCTCATTGGCAACACGTGAAGCCATTGGGACGGCACTTAATCCGGTTGCACCGATAAGCGGATTGATTTTCTTCTTGGTGAACAGGTTGAACAGTTTTACGAAGAAGATACCGCCAGCGATAGACAAGGCAAAAGCCAGGAATCCACCGATCACAATACCGATCGTTGTAAAGTTCAGGAAGGCTTCCGCCGTCATGGTTGCACCTACCGATAGTCCCAGGAAGATGGTCGCTGCATTCATGATACTGTTGGATGCAGCATCGAATAGACGGAATGTATTGGTTCCGATTTCTTTTACAAGGTTACCGAACATCAACATACCGATCAAAGGCACTGAACTGGGAACAAACAAGGCAACAACAGTAGTAACAATAATTGGGAATATAATTTTTAAAACCCGCATATTCTTAATCTCTACTGTTGAAGGATATTTCTTTTCCTGTTCCTTCATATTGATACGAAGTTCTTTTTGGGAGCAAAGAGCTTTGACTACCAGTGGTATGATTACAGGGACCAGTGCCATATATGAATAAGCAGCAATGGCAATCGGACCTAATAAATGAGGTGCGAGTTTAATGGTTGTAAAGATCGCTGTAGGTCCATCTGCCCCCCCGATGATACCGAGAGAGCCGGCTTCCTGTGGAGTGAATCCCATCAGGATTGCTACCAGTAAAACGGTGAAAATACCCAGCTGGGCAGCTGCACCGAAAATCGACAGGCGAAGATTGCGCAACATCGGGCCGAAGTCGGTCAAGGCTCCTACACCCATAAAAATGATTGGCGGAAGGAAACCGGTCTTGATCAGCATGTAATAGATGAAGTTCATGATTCCCAGTTCATGAGCAATGTCGTGCAACGGCATTTCCCAGATGTTTTTCATTACTCCGTTAACATTGACCAATCCATTTTCATCAGCCTGGATCACGCCCATGTCACCTCCGGGGAAGTTGGCGAGCAGCACCCCGAATGCAATAGGGACAAGCAGCAAAGGTTCGTATTGCTTCTTGATACCTAGATAAAGCAATATGAATGCGATTGCATACATGATCAGGAACTGCGGTTCAGCAATAATGTTGCTGAACGCAGTCATTTCATACAGATTTTGAAATATCTCGTTCATTACTGTATAGTCATTAATATGTCGTCTTCAGAAACTGTGTCGCCACCAGCGTAGTTGATGGAAGTGATCTTTCCGCTGAATTCCGAACGTACGGCATTATATGTTTTCATTGCTTCCACATAACAAAGCACATCGCCTTCTTTGACTATATCTCCAACTTTAAGTGGTGTGTCGGAAGCGTTCTTTACGAGGAAGAATTTTCCTTCCAGCGGTGAAAGAATTTCATTTCCGGCTCCGGCAGGCGCTGGAGCGGCCGGTGCTGCGGATTGTGCGGCCTGGGCAGGAGCAGCAGCAGTATTAGCCGTATCTCCGAAAGCAACTGTTACGCGGTAAGGCTGTCCGTCTACATCTACAGTCAGTACCTGGGGTGTTGTAGGCAGAGCTGCCGAAGCGGTTGTGGCCGGTGCTGCCGGTTGTGCCTTTCCCTGCAAAGCTGCTTTTTTCTGGGCAACATCAGCGAGGAATTCGACTTTCGCTTTTCCGGAACGGTAGGCTTCGTACTGAGCCGGGTGCATTGCATATTCGAACAATTCTTCGTCGTCTTCGCCGGTTTCCCATTGTTTCTCGTTCATCATCTTGCGATATTTGTCAAGAGCATCCGGGTAGTTGTCCTGCGGATTTCCTTCGAAGAATTCGCGTCCTTCGGCTTTTGCCTTTTCGATGATTTCAGGAGCCAGCGGACCAGGCAGTCTTCCGGCTTTTCCGAGAAGCATATCCCAGATGTCGTCGGCGATCATGCTCCAGCGTGCTTTCCCTTTTTCCATCTGCATTACATTCATCAGTGCCAGGTTCTTTACATACTGGCTGAACGGAGTTACCAATGGAGGATAACCGACACGTGGCCATACATAAGCCACTTCGTCGAACAGCTTGATCAGCAGCTGGTCTTGCGACATCAGCGGCTTGTTGTTCTTGATATTGTTTTTGTTGATCGATTCCAGATTCTTTTCCAGGTCAGACATCAGGCTGCCCATCATACCGCCGGGAAGTCCCGGGCCGATCAGCAACGAGTTCATCAGACGGTTTTTCGGACTGATATACAATCCTAAGAAATCATCCATAAATTCCTGGATCATGCTGCGTACTTTCATGTAGGCTTCCATATTGATTTCCGGCACTTTGTAACCGGCATCTTTCAACATGGCCTGCACGGTCAGCAGGTCGGCATGCCCTGTGCCCCATGACAGTGGCTCCATACCTACGTCGATATAATCGCAACCGGCGTTGCACACTTCCAGGATAGAAGCTACATTGAATCCGGGACCAGCATGGCTATGATACTGGATAGGTATTTCAGGGTGTTTCGCTTTGATATTGGCAACGATCTGTCCCAATGAATAAGGACGTCCGATACCAGCCATATCCTTGATACAGATTTCGTCTGCTCCCAGTTCGATCAGTTCCAGGGCCATCTTTGTATAATATTCGACCGTGTGGATAGGCGAGTGGGTGATACAGAGCGAACACTGGGAGATCATCCCGGCTTCTTTGGCATACTGGATGGAAGGAGCAATGTTGCGTACGTCATTCAGGCCGCAGAATGTACGGGTGATGTCGGTGCCCTGTGCTTTCTTTACCTTGTAGAATAGCTGGCGTACATCTGCCGGAACCGGACTCATGCGGAGGCCGTTCAATGCACGGTCCAGCATATGTGTTTGAATACCTGCTTCATGGAATGGCTTCGTCCATTCACGTACGGCTTTATTTGGATTTTCTCCGAATAGTAAATTAACTTGCTCGAATCCCCCTCCGTTGGTTTCAACGCGGGCAAAACAGCCCATCTCAACAATAGCGGGGGCAACTCTGGTTAGCTGGTCTACTCTGGGAACATATTTTCCGGCAGATTGCCACATGTCTCTGAAGACCAAACTGAATTTGATTTCTCTTTTCATATGTAAATAAATTGCGCTCCCTATCTCAAGAGAGCCGTTTAAACCA
>ERZ779621.844-NODE-844-length-10233-cov-4.378660_pt1 | contig 10233 bp, 2 predicted proteins | sample MGYA00514215_ERZ779621 | MGnify/ENA primary metagenome ERZ779621 (study PRJEB29562, sample SAMEA4376715) | mouse gut metagenome | isolation source: Cecum | study: EMG produced TPA metagenomics assembly of the A DSS colitis mouse model was used to assess the...
TCGGCTGCGGCGGCTTCGGCGATATCAGTTCGGCTTCGGGCGGATACGTTGGCGGCGTGGCGGGCAATTCTCTTTCCAAGATAGTATCCAGCAGCGCTATGTGCAGGCTGAGCGGCGGTGATTATGTCGGCGGAATAGCAGGCAGCGCGAAAGATATGCAGGGCTGCCGCGGCTTTGCGGAGATTGTTGACGGCAAAGAGTTTACGGGCGCGATAGCGGGGCAGGGGAGCGGCGAGCTTTCGGGAAACGCTTATGTGGAAAACGGAATTGGAGCTGTGGATGGAGTAAGTTACCGAGGAAAGGCTTTCCCCGTAACCTACGAAAAAATGCTTACCTTGTCCGAGGTTCCAGAGGAATTCAGCGTAATGAAGCTGGTTTTTATGGCGGACGGCAAGATAGTGGACACGCTGGAATACTCTTACGGAGGCAGCGTTAACATTGCAGATATTCCTGACATTCCCGCAAAAAGCGGCAGCTTTGCGGAATGGGAAAAGTTTGACGGTGATAACCTGCGCTTCGGAAAGATAATCAACGCTGTTTACAGCAATATGGTCACCGCCATCGCTTCTGAGGTGTGCCGCGACGACGGGCTGCCTGTGTTTATCGCCGAGGGCAGCTACGGCAGCGAGAGCCTTATCGCGGAGCGGCGCGACACGGCGTGGCAGGTAACGGTTCCCGACGACGGCGCGGAAAGTCATCTTATAAGATACTATGCCGAGGGCGAAAATCAGGACGTATTCGTCAATGGCGAATTGGTGGATTCCGAAATGGATGGGCGTTATCTCGTTTTCAGGACAAATTTGCTGAATTTTGAGGTCACAACCGATGAAAAGCCGTTTAATTATCTTCCGTTTATTTATGCAGGCGGAGGAGCGGCATTTTTGGCGACAATCATAATAATTGCGGCGGCAGTTCGCAAGAAGAAAAAAATCGCGGTAAAATCAGGGCAATGATAAAACTTTCAGTTTAGTCTGTATATAAATTGTTGACCTAAAGCATACTTATTTGAATTTAAGCTCTTCGCGACCCGCCCGACACGGTTCGCTCCTCTTTGCGGAGCAACCCGTGTCGGGCTTTCGCAAAAATTTTATGCATCAGAATTGCGCTGATATAACCTTTTCTGCAAGCTGGCACGCGAGTTTTGGGCATTAAGAGCCGTGATTCCGGATTTTTAACTTAAATCCTTTAAAGAAAAAAATTGTGAAAAAGTTATAAATTCTATTGACACTTTACTTTGGTTTTGGTATAATTACAATATAGACTTATTAGAGAAGCGTGACTGTGGAGTGTTTTGGTAATCTGAATGTTATACTCTTAATGTCTTGTATTTTGATGTACTTAAGGAGAATGGAAATGTCAGAAAAATTGGTGAATAATGTACTGGAAAAATTTTTTGCTCTGGGCGAGGAGCATAAGAAAATAACCGATGAATCCGCGGAGGCTCTTAAAGAGTACGAGGATTACTGCATTTCCAGCGACGCAGATCTTGATAAAAAAACGGGAGAGATACTGAAAAAGGTAAGCGGCATGGATTCCCTTATGCAATATGCGAGAGACCATGCAACCGACCTTGAGGAGGCTACCGCTCCATTTGAGACCTCGGAGGGTGCGTTGGAGAGTCTGCGCCAGAAAATCGCGCTGGATTCCAGAAACGATCCCAACGCAGAAACGCTTTACACTAAGGCTTCGGGGCAAAAGCTGCTGTTCCAGCAGGAAATAGAGCGTGTACGCAGTCTTATCAACGGGAGCAAGATTCAGGCGAAAAGGCTGTATGATTCCACAATGGATAAGCTGAACGAGAAGCGCTCAAAGCATATTGATTCGTTTAAATCGTTTATAATGTCCGAAGAAATAAAGGTTTATCTTAAAAATCTTTCAAGCGACGCTGTTGCGTTCAACAGCTCCGGCACAGCACAATTGTCGGAAATAAATGAAATCAGTCTTGGTCAGAGAAGAGTAAGACTTCCTGTTCCCGAGGAGCTGGAGCAGGAGCTTTCCATTAATACGGAGGGCATCTTTAATTCCGCCTCAAAGACTATAAACGCTCCTTTTTCGCTACCAACAGGCAAGGGCAGCATTCTTTACGTTGATTTTGACGAGCGGAACGAATCCTATATGATGGGCGGTATTCAGAGGTTTTTGCTTAATACTGTAAAGTATTTTGGCGGCAATCTTGACGGTATATTTTTCCTTGACCCTATAAAATACAACGCAGAGGGTCTTGGACATATCGGTGCGCTTTCCAAGGGAGCGAACGCATTTATAACACTGCCTGAGTCGAGGGCTGCCGCCGAAGAGGAGCTTAACGCGGCAATGGGAAGGATTTCCTATAATTCCAAGACAACGGGCATAAGACGTGTTATGGTTTTCAGGAGCTTTCCAGAGGCATATGACGCGGATATGACGGACAAGATAAAGAAAATTTGCATGAGCGCGGAGAGCAGCGGTACATGCGTTGTACTTACCCATAAGTCTGATCTTGACGGCGGAGAGGCGGAAAAGGCGGTCCGTGCCGCAGCAGTCAGCATCAGAAGCAGAAACGGAGGATTTTATTTGGAATCGGCTCGTGAGGGTATCTTGTGGTATTCCGCACCCGCGAGCATACCCGACGAGGTAAGGCGCACATATATCGAGCAGCGTAGGGTTGCCGAGCCAAAGCCAGTTGCTGAGATACATACGCCTGAAGCAAATATCAATGAGGTCAAGCACATTGAACAGACTGCCGCTGAGGTGCCTGCCGAGCCAGTTTATGCGGAAGCTGACAATGAGACTGATCACGTTGTGCGGGACACCGAGGCGGAGGCTTCCGTAAATGAGTTTGCTGTGGAACCCGACGTGCCCGAGAAAGCTGACGATCTGGAAAATCCCGCGGAAGAGCGGTCCGGTAAGGAAAATGTCTCCAAAATGGAAGAATTATCGGAAAGCGCAGAGCCGGAAAACGAGATTAACGAACCATATGTCAAGATGTCTGAATCAATGGAGAAGATTTACGTCAAGGGCGCTCGCGGCATGAAGATACCATTTGGCGCTGACAGCTCCTTTGAACTCAGTTTTGGTGACAGCCCTGTTTATATTACCGCAAAAACCAAAGAGCGGGGAAATATACTCCGAAATATTATTGACGGGGTAGCTGCGGTGGTGCACCCCGATGACGTTGAACTGTGGCTGATTGATATGACCATGACCACGCTTCTGAAATACGCGGAAAATACACCTCCTCATATTAGATATCTTGTTCTTGACGATAATTCTGGAACGGTGTTCGGAATAATGGACAGGCTGGACGAGGTTATCAGAAAGAGGGCAAATCTGTTCCGCGGCAGATGGGAGGACTTTACGGAGGTTTCCGCAGACGTTTATATGCCCGAGATACTTGTTGTGATAAACGGTTTTTCAGGGGTAGACCGTCAATATGTTTATGGAGGATTTACGGGCAGGCTTTCGGATATTGCCGAAAGGGGCAGAGCTTACGGGGTACGTTTTGTGTTCGCGGACAGCTCCGAGCCGGAATGCTGCGGAAATAATAACATTGCCATATCCTCTGAGGGCAGCTCTGTAAAGATAAAGATGGCGGAAAAACGGGAGGTAAGCATATGTTTCGGCAATGAGAATGCCGCGGTATGGAATGATCTTACCCCCTCGGACAGTTACGATGCAGTTGATAACACGGTTTACCTTGACAAAAAAACGCTTGTTTGTGATAAGAGTATTTTCTGTTCCTTTGAAAGCAGACGCGGGGAATTTGGGGATATAATATCCCAGAAATCCGTCGGGGATATGTTGCTGTTCATGGGAGAGCCTTTTGATGTAGGAGAAATTTCGACTGCGACCATGTATACGGGATTTGCGCAGAATATTCTTGTTTCCGCTTCCGCTGGGGACAGAGCTTATGCGGCATTGGTGCTGCTGTCAATAACAGCTTCGCTGACTATGCAGGAAGTACCATTTGAAATCTTGACGACTGAAAGAAATGATTTGTACGGTTACTTAAGCGAAAATACTCCATCTGATGCGGAGATTATAAGCGAGGTCACGGAAAAGGTTTGCGTGCGAATTAGCAGCATTGCGCGCTCTCTTGCCGAAAACAAATCCGACAACAGGTTTGTTGTTATTTTCGGTATAGGAGAGCTGATATCCGAAATGACAACGCTTGGCGAGGTCGGTCAGCAGGCGCTGCGCGATCTTTCGATGATTATAGAGAGAGGCTCAAGGTCGGGTTATCATCTTGTGGCTGTCATCAATGAGGAGGAGCTTGAGAGTCTTGGGATATCACCCGCGATGTTTGCTCACAAATTCAAGTGTTTCGGAACGGAGAAAAAATCCGTTCAGTATAACAACAAAGATAATGAAATATTCTTTATGCCATATCTGCATAAGGGTATAACGCTGGATTGCTTTGAGGTGAACGACAGCGGAGATGTTATAGCGGAGTTTCCACAAGGATTGCTGTTGTAAAGAAATAATAAGGCGCTCCCGAAAATAGGGGGCGCTTCAGCTTGTAGAAAAAAGTTATAGCGGCGCGATGATAATGCAGGAAATTTTTCATGGAAGCAGGACGCGGTTTGCTGCGCGAAGCGGAATAAGCCGTGTCAGATATATTGCACAAAATTTTTAATTTAGATAAATTTGATATAGGTCAGCACTTTATATACTGACGAGGCGCTCTCAAAAAACGGGAGCGCTTTTAATATTTATTTTTTAGATATATCAATATATTTGGGCTCATTTTGGGCAATATATTCTGAATGTAGTAGGCAATATCTGCATATATGCGCTGCTTATTGCGTTTCGGTTGTCATTTTTGCGCCATGAGCGGTATACCGCTGTGTCATTCCGAAAAAAGAATGTAGAAGTAATCCGCGATAAAGCCGCCATAATATAGTTTAGAAGTTTCATAAAATTTGTTTTCCTTTGCTTATTTAAGATGTTGATTATTATGTAAAAAATCTCTCATATTTTAACGGGGGTTATTTTTATAATTATAACTTTTTTTGGATAGAATAGCATTATGAATTAAAAAGTAATATAATTAATTTGTATTTGAAAAAACAATTTGTAATCTTGCAATTTATGATCAATTGATGATGGCTTATTGCAAGTTAATTGCAAATAGTGTGTTAAAATTAATAAAAAATACTATTTATGCAATATTTTAAAATAAAACTTGCAAAAAGCTGTTGACATTTTGAAAGATATGTGATAAAATAATTCATATACCGATACTTTGGACATAATGGTATGAGGAAGGGAAAGGGGTATACTTATGGATAATTACAGAGTTCAAGCGCCATTTGAAAAGAATGGTCTGTACGACCCAAGATTTGAGCATGAAAACTGCGGTATCGGCGCGGTCGTCAATATTGGCGGAAAAACCGATGTAAAGGTTGTTGACAACGCACTTAAAATAGTTGAAACGCTGGAGCACAGAGCGGGAAAGGACGCCGAGGGCAAAACGGGCGATGGCGTGGGAATATTGCTTCAGATATCACATGATTTCTTTAAAAGTGAAGCCGAAAAATGCGGCATAAAAATCGGGGAGCGCAGGGAATACGGCATTGCGATGTTCTTCTTCCCGCAGAGTAAAGAAAAGGCTGATGAAGCTATGGCTTACTTTGAGAAAGTTCTAAGTGAGGAGAAATTGGAGCTTCTGGGCTGGCGCGAGGTGCCGACCGATCCCGGCGTTCTCGGCTCAAAGGCGCTGGAAAGTATGCCGACTATTATGCAGGCATTTATCAAAAAGCCCGATGGCTGTCACGCGGGGATAGATTTTGACAGAAAGCTTTATATCACGAGAATGGTATTTGAAAAGCGAAATTCGGATACGTATGTTTGCTCCTGCTCCTGCCGAACCATAGTATATAAGGGAATGTTCCTTGTCGGGCAGCTCCGCAGATTTTACAGGGATCTTGCGTGTGGTGAATATACCTCAGCAATCGGCATAGTTCATTCGCGCTTCAGCACCAACACCAATCCGAGCTGGCAGCGCTCCCACCCCAACCGCATAATGGTGCATAACGGTGAGATAAACACCATTACCGGAAACGTGGACAAAATGCTTTCAAGGGAGCATATCCTCAAAAGTCCGCTTATCGGCGACAGAATGAAGGATATCGTACCGATACTTGACGTGACCGGTTCGGATTCGGCGCGGCTGGACAATACGCTTGAATTTCTGACAATGGCGGGCGTTGATCTTCCTCTGGCAATAATAACGCTGATACCCGAGCCGTGGCAGCACCAAACTACTATGAGCAGGGAAAAGCGGGCATTTTATCAGTATTACGCAACCATGATGGAACCGTGGGACGGTCCCGCTTCGATAATATTTACCGACGGTGACCGGCTTGGCGCTATTCTTGACCGCAACGGTCTGCGCCCCTCGCGCTACTATATAACGGAGGAGCAGGGGGACAGGTATCTCGTTCTCTCGTCAGAGGTCGGCGCACTGGATATTCCCGAGGATTGCATAATATGCAAGGAAAGGCTGCACCCGGGCAAACTGCTGTTGGTAGATACGCAGCGCGGGGAACTTATAGACGATGAAACCATAAAGGAATATTACAGCAAACGGCAGCCCTACGGCGAGTGGCTCGACCATAATCTCCACCCGCTGAGCGACTATGACAAGCCCAACAAAAAGCCGATACGCATAAAAGGGGAGGAGCTTCAGCGGCTTCAGAGAGCCTTTGGCTATACCTACGAATCCATAAGGAACGTTATGATACCAATGGCGCTGAACGGGGGAGAGCCTACAATGGCGATGGGCACCGATACTCCCATTCCGCCGCTTTCAAAAAAGACCCCGCCGCTGTTTGACTATTTTAAGCAGATGTTCGCTCAGGTAACAAATCCACCGATAGACGCGGTAAGAGAATCCGTTATCACGGATACTTCGGTTTATCTCGGAGCTTCGGGTAATATTCTTGAGGAGGACGAGAGAAACTGTCTGGTTTTGCAGATAAAGAACCCCGTGCTTACAAATTTCGATTTGCTTAAGATACGCTCCGCGAACATTGATGGGCTTAAAACCGCGGAAATATCCATGCTTTACGATAAAGGAACGGTCACGCTTAAGGAAGCTATTGAAAATCTGTATAAGCAGGCGGACAAGGCTCATTCCGAGGGCGCTTCGATACTTATCCTTTCCGACAGGGGAGTGGACAAGGGCAGGTTGGCGATACCGTCCCTGCTGGCGGTCTCTGCGCTGGAAAGCTATCTTGTAAAAACAAGAATGAGCACCGCCATGTCCATTATCGTTGAGACTGCCGAGCCTACAGAGGTGCACCATTTCGCGGCGCTGCTGGGCTTCGGCGCGGGCGCGGTAAATCCCTATCTGGCGCTTGACACGCTGCACAAGCTGGTGGCGGAGCGCTCGATTGACAAGGAATATACGGAAGCGGAGAGCGCCTATATAAAGGCCGTAGTGGACGGTATTGTTAAAATAGCATCCAAGATGGGTATATCCACTATCCAGTCCTACCAAGGCTCGGAGATATTCGAGGCGCTGGGCGTGAGCAGAAGCGTATGCGACGAGTATTTCCCGAACGTGGTAAGCCGCGTTGGAGGTATTGACCTTGAAGATATAGAAAACCGTGTGATTTCGCTGCACGACGCGGCGTTCGACCCGTGCGACCTCACCGTGAACGACGCGGTGGAGAGCGTAGGAACTCACAAATCCAGAAGCGGCGGCGAAGAGCATATGTACAGCCCGCTGACTATCCATCTTTTGCAGCAGTCAACTCGCAGGGACGATTACGGACTGTTCAAGAAATACACCGCCGCGCTTGACGATGAGACAAAAAATCTTACGTTGAGAAGTACTCTTGATTTTAAATACGCTGATAAGGCTGTTCCGATAGATGAAGTGGAGAGCGTTGAGAGTATTATGCGCCGCTTCAAGACCGGCGCTATGTCCTACGGCTCTATTTCGCAGGAGGCACACGAGTGCATGGCGATTGCCATGAACCGTATCGGCGGAAAATCCAACAGCGGCGAGGGCGGAGAGGATATTGAAAGAATTGTCACCGCGGGAGAAGCCGAGGATAAATGCTCTGCCATAAAGCAGGTTGCCTCGGGGCGCTTCGGCGTTACTTCTGAATATCTTACCTCCGCGAGGGAGATACAGATAAAAATGGCACAAGGCGCGAAGCCTGGCGAGGGGGGACATCTTCCCGCGAAGAAGGTTTATCCGTGGATAGCCAGAACAAGGCATTCCACCCCGGGCGTGGCGCTTATTTCACCTCCTCCCCATCATGATATCTATTCAATAGAGGACTTGGCACAGCTTATTTACGATTTGAAAAATGCCAACAAAAACGCGCGTATTTCCGTTAAGCTGGTGTCGGAAGCGGGAGTGGGCACTATTGCTGCGGGCGTGGCTAAGGCGGGCGCGGAGGTCGTGCTTATTTCGGGCTACGACGGCGGAACAGGAGCGGCTCCGAGCAGCTCCATACACAACGCGGGTCTGCCGTGGGAGCTGGGTCTGGCTGAAACGCACAGAACGCTTATCATGAACGGGCTGCGTTCAAGGGTGGTTATCGAGACCGACGGCAAAATGATGACGGGGCGCGATGTGGTTATTGCGGCAATGCTGGGCGCTGAGGAATATGGCTTCGCTACCGCTCCGCTGGTCACTATGGGCTGCGTGATGATGCGCGTGTGCAATCTCGATACCTGTCCCGTGGGCGTTGCAACGCAAAATCCCGAACTCAGAAAATGCTTTAAGGGAAAGCCAGAGTATGTGATAAATTTCATGAGATTTATCGCTATGGAAATGCGGGAATATATGGCAAGGCTGGGCATAAGGACAGTAGACGAGCTGGTGGGACGCTCCGATCTGCTGATAAAGCGGGAATACCCGAACGGTCACAAGGCGGCAAAGATAGATATGTCGGCTGTTCTTGATAATTCCTACGCGGGCAGCGCGGCACATTTCTCCGCGGAAGAACGCTACGATTTCAAGCTGGAAGAGACCATTGACGAGAGAGTTATAATTCCGGAAATGAAAGCGGCTTTTGAGGAGGGTCAGCCTAAGACGATAGAACTTGATGTGAATAATCTCAACCGCTCACTCGGAACACTTTTCGGAGCGGAGATAACGAGAAAATACCACAATACGCTTGACGAGGATACCTATGTGATAAAATGCAGGGGAGCGGGCGGACAAAGCTTCGGCGCGTTTATCCCCAAGGGTCTTACGCTTGAGCTTGAAGGTGACGGAAACGACTATTTCGGAAAAGGGCTGTCGGGAGGAAAGCTGATAGTTTACGCGCCCAAGTCAGCACGTTATAAACCTGAGGAAAATATTATTATCGGAAATGTCGCTCTTTTCGGTGCGACGAGCGGCAAGGCATTTATCGCCGGAGTAGCGGGAGAGCGCTTCTGCGTAAGAAATTCCGGCGCGTCGGTGGTAGTTGAGGGCGTGGGCGAACATGGGTGCGAATATATGACAGGCGGCACGGCTGTTATCCTTGGAAAAACGGGGCAGAATTTCGCGGCAGGCATGAGCGGCGGGGTCGCGTATGTGCTGGACGAGAATTTTGACCTTTATACAAAGCTGAACAAGGCGCTTGTGGGCTTCGGTAAAATTGCAGAGCAGGTCGACATGGAAGAGCTGAGGGCGCTTATAGAGGAACACACCGCGGCTACCGGTTCGGTTCGCGGCAGGGAGATACTTGATAATTTTGAAGAATATCTGCCAAAATTCAAAAAGGTGATTCCGCATGATTACGCCAAGATGATGAACAGCATAAAGAACTACAAGGCGGAGGGTCAGAGCGAGGAGCAGGCAAGAATATCCGCGTTTGCCGAGAATACAGGGGAGGGTGCATAATATGGGAAAGCCAACAGGATTTATAGAATATGACCGCAATGAAAATGAGGGGCTGCCGCCGCTTCAGCGCATTAAAACCTACCGAGAATTCCACATGCCTCTCCCTGAGGAAGAGCGCAAGGCTCAGGCAGCGCGATGCATGGACTGCGGAGTTCCGTTCTGCCAGTACGGAAAGCCTATCGAGGGCATGGCGGCGGGCTGTCCGCTGAATAACCTATGCCCTGAATGGAACGATCTCATTTATAACGGCAACATGATCGGGGCTTTGGAACGCCTGCTTCTTACAAACAGCTTTCCCGAGTTTACGGCAAGGGTATGCCCCGCGCTTTGTGAAAAGGCATGCACCTGCGGGCTTAACGGCGACCCCGTAGCTGTAAAGGAGAATGAATATTCCGTAATAG
>ERZ779621.845-NODE-845-length-10232-cov-7.249386_pt1 | contig 10232 bp, 9 predicted proteins | sample MGYA00514215_ERZ779621 | MGnify/ENA primary metagenome ERZ779621 (study PRJEB29562, sample SAMEA4376715) | mouse gut metagenome | isolation source: Cecum | study: EMG produced TPA metagenomics assembly of the A DSS colitis mouse model was used to assess the...
GGTTGGAGCAGGAGCACACCTCAAAATACTTCTTCTGCCGGGGGGACCAGGCCTCGATGTCGCAGGACTTCACCTTCAGGTCGGCCAGATCGCCGGAGCAGCACTCCAGCTGGCGCACGGGGATGTCCATGGAGCGGAAGAGCTCCACCGAATACCGCCACATCTTTTCATACCAGTCCATGGAGTCCTCGGGCTTACATACCACGATCATCTCCTGCTTCTCGAACTGGTGGATGCGGTACACGCCCCGCTCCTCAACGCCGTGGGAGCCCTTCTCCTTGCGGAAGCAGGGGGAGTAGGAGGTGAGGGTCTGGGGCAGCTTCTCCTCGGGGATGATCTGGTCGATGAACTTGCCGATCATGGAGTGCTCGGAGGTGCCAATTAAATATAGGTCCTCGCCCTCAATTTTATACATCATGGCGTCCATGTCGGTCTGGGACATGACGCCCTCTACCACGTTGCCGTGGATCATGAAGGGGGGAACGCAGAAGGTAAAGCCCTTGCCGATCATGAAGTCCCGGGCGTAGGCCAGCACCGCTTCATGAAGGCGGGCGATGTCTCCCATCAGGTAGTAGAACCCCGAGCCGGATACACGGCCCGCCGCGTCCATGTCCACCCCGTCGAAGGTCTCCATAATGTCGGTGTGGTAGGGAATGTCGAAGCCGGGCACCACAGGGTCGCCAAACTTTTCCACCTCCACGTTTTCGCCGTCGTCCCTGCCGATGGGGACGGAGGGGTCGATGATGTTGGGAATCACCAGCATGATCTTCCGAATTTCCGCCGCCAGCTCATCTTCCAGCTTTTCCAGCTCCGCCAGACGGTCGGCGTTGGCCTTCACCTTGGCCTTGGCCTCCTCCGCCTCCGCCAGCTTGGAGGGGTCCTTTTTCGCTTGGCCCATCAGCATGCCCACCTGCTTGGACAGCTTGTTGCGGTCGGCCCGCAGGGTGTTGGCCTCGGTCATGGCGTCACGGTTGCGGCGGTCCAGCTCGATGACCTGATCCACCAGGGGGAGCTTTTCTTCCTGGAACTTCTTCTTGATGTTCTCTTTGACCAGCTCCGGGTTTTCCCGGATAAATTTGATGTCTAACATGACTAATCATCCTTTTTGTTTATGGGATTGGAATCTGTAGAGGATACTCTAGAGGGGGCAGTTCAAAGGGAAGCCCGTACAGCATATCATTTTTAGCGCCCATATAGTTGCCTTCACTCATGGTGCCGTCTTCCGCGACGGCCAGCCAGCTGTCTTCCACCAGTTCATCCTTCATCAGTTGGAACTGCTCCAGGGTGAAGCCGCTGGCCAGCCGCTCCACCCGTTCTTGATAGCCGGTGGCCGGACTGCTCAATGGGTAGAGAAACAGATATTGGGAGGCGCCGTTATCTTCTTCCAGGACAAAGTGTGCTTCCAAAGCGCACCAGAGGATGGACAGCGCGGCCATATCATTGTTTTCGTTGGGGTTCCAGCGGCTGGTGAAATAGATGTCGGTGCCGCCGTCTCGGATGTGGTCCAGCTGTTGAAGATAGCCCCGGCGGATGAGCTCTTGGCGGGCGGCGTCGTACTGTTCCAGCAGAGCGGAGTTGAGGGAAATTTCATTCTCCCATGCGCTGCGCCAAAAATCTGTGGAAAATACGATCTCAGCCGCGGCCAGGGTATAGTCGCCTTGGTCCATGAATTGCTGGAGATACCACAGATAGTACAGGGCTTGCTTTTCGATTGTCAGGTCACTCGTTCGGTAATAGGTTTGGTCCAGGGTGTCATTCAGCTGTTTGGCTTCCTCAGATTTTTGGTCAGCCCAGTCATTTAGCCTTCCGTTTTCCTTGGTAAGTGATTCGTTTTCTTTTTTCAGCGCCTCAATTTCCTCAAGCAGCTCTTCCCGGGAGGCGTTGCTGGTCATCCGCAGATCGTCCATGGCGGCGGTGTTGTTTCTCTGCTGGACAAAGTAGGCCAGCAGGAGCATCATAAACGCCGCGCCGAACAGCACCGCCAGATAGATATAAAAGGAGGAGGGCTTATTCTTCTGGGGCGGGGGAGGGGGGTCCTGCTGTTCAAGTTCCGGCTCCTCCTGGGGTGGGGCGGGGTCCTACGGGGCCGTGTCTCCGGCGGATTTCTTCCGAACTTCGGCCATGGAGCTGTCTATGATGTCGTAAAGCATCTGCTGTTCCGGAGTAATCTCTTCGGGGCAAAGTCCGCTTGGTTCCACTTCCGCCTGGGGCGAAAGCTCTTCCCGCTCCCTTGCTCCGCCTCTCCCCACAAAGCCAGAGGACGGCTTTGCGGGGGCCCCGGTTTCGGGCCCAGATGTTTCACGTGAAACGTTGGTCCCAGAATTCTCAAAGTGCTGCTCCTGTTCGCTCATCCCTCTCCGCCCCCTTCCGAGGGCCGCTCCGCCGGGGTGAGCCGTCCCAGCTGTTCCAGCAGGTCGTTCAGATCGTCTACGTCGTAATATTCCAGCTCTAGCTTGCCCTTTTTCCGCCCATTGGAAATGGTCACCTTCCGGCCCAGCCGCAGGGACAGGTCCTTTTGGGCGCTCTCAATGTAGAGCCGGTTTTCATCGGCGGGTTTTTGTGGCTTCTCCTTGGGGGCGTCCAGGGTGAACCGTTTGGCAGCGGCTTCCGCCTGACGGACGCTCCACCCTTCGTCCACAATTTTCTGGGCAAAGGCGGCTTGGGCCTGTTCTCCCTCCACCATGAGCACCGCCCGGCCGTGGCCGGCGGAGATTTTTCCCTCCGCCAGCAGCTCCCGGACCGAGGGGGGGAGGGCGGTGAGCCGCAGGGCGTTGGCGATGGCGGGGCGGGACTTGCCCATCCGCTTGGCCAGCTCCTCCTGGGTCATGCCGAAGTCGGTGAGCAGGGCCAGGTAGCCTTCCGCCTCCTCCACCGGGTTCAGGTCCTCCCGCTGGAGGTTTTCAATGAGGCCCAGCTCCATTACCTTGCGGTCGTCGGCCTCGATGATGACCACGGGCACCTCCTTCCGGCCCGCCAGTTTGGCGGCCCGCCAGCGTCGTTCCCCGGCGATGATCTGGTAGTAGCCGGTGTGCAGGCGGCGGACGGTGAGGGGCTGTATGATACCGTGTTCCTCAATGGAGGCGGCCAGGTCGGCCAGGGCCTCGTCGTCAAACCGTTTCCGGGGCTGATTCAGCCCCGGTTCCACCTGGGAGATGGGCAGCATGACGGACCCGGCCTCTTGGCTCTGCATGGTGACGGAGTCCCCCATGAGGGCGTCCAGGCCTTTGCCCAGGCCTTTGGCTTTTGCCATCTGGTTCACTCCTTTCTATTTTGTCGGTGAAGCCGCCGAGAACGGCGGTTTTTAGGTCGCTTTTGACAGGGGGTTTTTCCGTAAAAACTCTTTGGCCAGGGTTTCGTAGGCCTCCGCCCCCCGGGACAGGGGATCGTAGACGGACACGGGCACTCCGTGGCTGGGGGCCTCGGACAGCCGCACGTTCCGGGGGATGACGGAGGCGTACACTTTGCCGGGGAAGTGGCGTTTGACCTCCTCCGCCACCTGGAGGGACAGGTTGGTCCGCCCGTCGTACATGGTGAGCAGAACCCCTTCCATCTCCAGATCCGGGTTGAGCCGCTGTTTGGCCAGCCGGACGGTGTACAGCAGGTCGGACAGACCCTCCAGGGCGTAGTATTCGCACTGAACGGGGACCAGCAGGGCGTCAGCGGCGCATAGACCGTCCAGGGTGAGCAGTTCCAGGGAGGGGGGGCAGTCGATGAAGATAAAGTCATAACTTCCTTTGATCTCCTCAATGGCGTCCTTCAGCCGGAATTCCCGCCGGTCCAGGGCAATCAGCTCCACCGTGGCCCCGGACAGGGCCTTGTTGGCGGGGACCACATCCCCCCACTTGGTGCTGACCACAGCCTTGGACATGGGGACCTCCCCCAAGATCACATCGTATACGCTGGGGGAGCGGCTTTTGTCCAGGCCAAAGCCGGAGGTGGCGTTGCCTTGGGGATCGAAATCACATACCAGCACCTTTGCCCTCTGGGCGGTGAGCGCGGCGGCCAGATTGACGCAGGATGTGGTTTTACCTACGCCCCCCTTTTGGTTGACGATGGCGATAGTCTTTCCCATGTGGGCTCCCCCTCTTCGCGGTTTTTTCTGACGTGTAAAAAACATTATATCCTGTCCGGGGGGTAATTTCAACTGTTTTAGAAAAATAACGTCCCCATGAAAGCTACAAAAAAGGCAGACCCGGTGGCCTGCCTTTTGGAGGAGCGCTTGTAGGATGGGTGAATGGAGCGGGGGAGGGATTGCGCTGTGTTTCACGTGAAACACTCGGACCCAGTTTTCACATTACTTACCCTGCCGCAAAGGGGCAAAGCCTCTATTTGGGAATGTGTATGGTCAGTGTGATCTCGCTGTCCGTCTCCTCCCGTCCGCACCGGGCGTCCACCCCGGCGGACTGCATCACCGCCAGACTCCGCTTGACGGTGTTGAGGAACAGCCGCACGTCCCGGATGCGGTATACCGGCTCCGCCTTTCGGGGAGCGGAACGCCGCTGGATGAGGCGGTCAATATGGGCCTCCGCCTGGGCCACGTTCAGCTGGTATTTTACTATGTGGTCCAGCGCGGTGCGCTGGAGGCCGGGGGAGTCCAGCCGCAGCAGCGCCCGGGCGTGACGCTCGGAGAGACGGTTGGTCCGCAGGCCGTCGATCACGTCCTGGGGCAGCTTGAGCAGACGCAGCTTGTTGGCCACGGCGGACTGGCTCTTGCCCACCCGGCGGGCGGCTTCCTCCTGGGAGAGGTGATGGCGGTCGATGAGCTGGCGCAGTGCGGCGGCTTCCTCCCAAACATCCAGGTCCTTTCGCTGGAGGTTTTCCACCAGGGCCAGCAGGGCGGAGGCGTTGTCGTCGGCCTCCACAGGCAGACAGGGGACCCGGGCGAGTCCGGCCATTTTGGCCGCCCGCAGCCGCCGTTCCCCGGCGATCAGCTCCCAGCCCGTTCCCACCCGCCGGACGGACAGGGGCTGAAGGACTCCAACCTGAGAAATGGACAGGGCCAGTTCCGCCAGCTCCTCTGGGGCAAAGACCTGCCGGGGCTGGTGGGGGTTGGGCCGAATATCTTCTATGGACAGTTCCAGGACCTGTCGTTTGGCCGTTTTTGGAAAGAGGGACATAGAAAAACGCCTCCCGCTGTAAGTATACCAAGAGCATATCACAGGGAGGAGGCGAATTCCATCGAAGAGAAGCGCGAGGGCAGCCGCACAGGGGAGCTTGGACCGAAGCAAAGACAAAAGCCCAGACCCCGCCATAGCGGGGACTGGGCTTTTGTCTGAGTCGGAGGGAAAGCGACCCGGCAGGGCGGCCAGCCAAAGCGTGACAAGAAGCGCGAGGGCAGCCGCCAGGGGAGCTTGGGCCGAAGCAGCTGTTTCACGTGAAACACCGCGCCTCAAAAAGCGGACCTCCCCGGCCAATCGGCGCGCCTCCCAGGCGCGGGCGGCGGACCCTGCCCGCTTCTCAATGTCCAGGCACCAGCGGCAGCGCCAATGAGGGGTCACCGCGTCGAAAGCCGCTGGCGCCGGAAGGTCTGTGCCTAGGGCGCGTGTAGAGCTTTCCCGTAAGCAGGGGGTTCTTAGGGGGAACCGCCTGTGGACGCGGCCCGCCCTGTGGGCCGTGTTCACTGGGGCGGGCTTCCCCCTAAGTGTGTCTTTGGTTACTTTCTGCACAAGCAGAAAGTAACGCCCTCAGCCCTATACCCGCATGAAGCCTTTCCCAAAGATCTCGCTGGAGTTGGTGACCAGGATAAAGGCATGGGGATCGGTAGATTTGAGATACAGCCGCAGCGCCACCGCCTGGGACCGGGACAGGGCGGTGAGCACCACCCATTTTTCATCGTGGGAGTAGGCCCCCTTGGCCGGCCAGAAGGTGGCGGAGCGGTTGAGGGTGTGGGTGATAAAGGTGCATACTTCTTCGGGGCAGGAGGTGACGGCCATAAAGCTCTTCCGACGGTTCAGCGACTCAATCGCCGTGTCCACCACCACCGACTTCAGCACCAGTCCTAAAATAGAGTAGAGACCCGCCTCAATGCCCACGAAATAGAGGGTGGAACCGGCTATGAGCACGTCCACACAAAGCAGGGCATTGCCGATGTCCATGCTGGAGAACCGCTTGAGGATCATGGCCATAATGTCGGTGCCGCCGGTGGAGCTCTGCATGTTGAACAGGATGGCCGATCCCAGAGAGGGGAGGATCACGGCAAAAAACAGCTCCAGGGTCTTTTGGCCCGTCAGGGGAGCGGACAGGGGGCACAGCCATTCCAACCCGGTCAGCATAGCGGAAAACAGGATGGAACAGTACACCGTGTTGATTCCGAAGCTCTTGTCCAGAAAGAGGAAGCCCATCACCAGAAAGCCAATGTTGATGACGGAGGCAAAGGTGGAGGGGCTCACCGCCGGAAAGACGGCGTTGAGGATGACGGCCAGGCCGGTGACGCCGCCGGTGTTGAAGTGGTTGGGAAACTTGAAAAAGTAGACCCCGGCGGCCACCAGGAAGGTGCCCAGGGTGAGCAGGGGAAGCTGACGCAGGGTCTGCTTGACGCGCTGCATGGCAAACGCCTTCTTTCCAAAATGTTTCACGTGAAACAGCCGACAAACGCGAAACACAAATTCAGCCGCAGCGTTTTCCCTGCGGCGCCGCTATTGTAGCAGAAAATGTGGGAAAGGGCAAGGGGGACTTGGGGAAAAACAGTGGAAAAGCCGGGGGAATTCTGATAAAATAGGGGCATACAAAGAAAGGAGCGATGAATATGCGGGAACTGGAAGAGCGCATCCGCCGGGACGGCGTTGTGGAGGACGGGGACGTGCTGAAGGTGGACGGTTTTTTGAACCACCAGATGGATGTGGAGCTGTTCGCGGCCATGGGCCGGGAGTGGGCCCGGCTGTTCGCCGGAGAGGGGGTCAACAAGATTTTGACCATCGAGGCGTCGGGCATTGGCATGGCCTGTATCGCCGCCCAGCAGTTCGGGGTGCCGGTGGTGTTCGCTAAAAAGAGCCGCACCAAAAACATCGCCGGGGACGTGTACAAGGTGGAGGTGACCTCCTTCACCCACGGCGGGGTGAGCGACGTGATTGTATCCAAGCGGTTTTTGGGGCCTGACGACCGCCTGCTGCTCATCGACGATTTCCTGGCCAACGGCGCGGCGCTGGAGGGCCTCATTGACCTGGCCCATCAGGCGGGGGCCGCCGTAGTGGGGGCGGGGATCGCCGTGGAGAAGGCCTTCCAGCCCGGCGGGGAGCGCATCCGCGACAGAGGCGTCCGGGTGGAGTCGCTGGCCCGGGTCAAGTCCATGGCGCCGGGGCGGATCGAATTCTGCTGAGGCCTGCCGGCGGCCTTCCTTTTTCATTGAAAAGAAAAAGAGGAAGCGCTAAGCCGTTGTGAGCAGCGCGGCTTTTGCCCGAGTGGTCGGGAAGCCGTGCGTCGCGAACAGGCGAAGCGTGACAAAAGGAAGCGAAAAAGAAACTTTTAAACAAGCGGCTGATACATTTTTGGCGAAACCGAACATATGATAAGAAAAATTCCCAATGCTTCATCAGAAACATTGGGAATTTCTCTTGAAATGAGGAATGGAGGATAGAATGAAAAAGAAAGGATATCTCTTGCAAGTATTAAGATACAGGAGAGATGTTTCAGAAGTTTGCGCTAAAGTGTTACAGTAATGTTAAATCTTCCGCAGCTTTTGGAAAAACGCCGCCAGCAGTCCCCGGCACTCCGGTTCCAGCAGCCCGCCGTACACCCGGGGATGGTGGTTGAACCGCTCCTCAAACAGGTTGAGCACCGACCCGCAGCAGCCCGACTTGTCTTCCCTGGCCCCGTAGCGCACCGCGCCGATCCGGGCGTTGATGATGGCCCCGGCGCACATAGGGCAGGGTTCCAGGGTGACGTACAGGGTGCAGCCCTCCAGCCGCCAGCTGCCCAGGGCGGCGCAGGCTTCCTCGATGGCCTCGATCTCGGCGTGGGCGGTGGCGCGGCTGTCCGCCTCCCGGCGGTTGCGGCCCCGACCGATGATTTCGCCGCCGGGGGACACGATGACACAACCAACTGGAACATCCCCGTCCGGGACGCAGGTCCCCGCCAGCTTGAGGGCTTCGCGCATATAGTCTTGATCTGTCACGGTATCACTTTCCTTCTTTCGTGCCCGTCTATATATGTGCAGGGCGGACTGTGGCCGTCCCGCCCTACGGGGTGATTGCCGCAGTCCGTCCCTCAAGGGGGAAGGTTCTAGGTGTTTCACATGAAACAATGGACCCCCCAGGCAGGGGAGTCCATTATAACACCGATCTTCCGCAAAAGGTAGTCTCTTTTTATCCGGCCTGGGGGTAAGAGACATACCTGTAAGGAATGCCTAATTCTTCAAAGGCATTGAACAGCCAGAGGGGGAGATCCGACCTGTCGTTCCAGCCAACCGTGCCATTGCCGAAAAGTCCCCCAGTGGTGTCGGCCCGAAGCTCGCCGTCATCGGAGCGCTCCCACCGATAGGGATAATAGGCGTAGGTGGAGAAAGCTCCCTCCTCCGCTCCCGCGAACATGGGACCGTCCTCCTCATAGGTGAAGGGATCCGGCGTGGCGACCCACTCGAACCAGCCGTAGGATCCCGGCGTGCCCCCTGCGATGACATAATAGGTCTTTCCACTGTCTGGGTCACTGCCGTCAAAAATATAGGGCGTTTCGTCGCTGACCAGGTCGGTGATGTCGATGCGCTGGCCGCCGTCCTGGTTGAAGAACAGGCGGCCGCCCTCCAGCTCCAACAGCGGGGGACCGTAGTGCACGAAGCCGGTGATCTTGCTGCCATCGGCATTCTGCTGGAAAAACAGCTCGCCGGAGACCAGCTGGTGCCGGATGTAGGGGAGCCCCGCACCCATCAGCAGCACCAGCACCGCCGCCAACGCGGCGGTAAGGAGCACTTTTTTCTTTCTCAGCATCCGCTTTTGCTGCGCCGGGGCCGCCTTTGCCAGCACCCGGTCCTTCACCGCCTGTAGGTCGGCGGTCTCCCCGCCCTGGGGGAAAAATTCATCATCTGTGTATTCATCCATGAGCTCCGAAATCCTCAGCCGCTTCATGTCCATAACCCTCCTTTTCCAAAATTGCTTTCAGCGTCTCCCGCCCCCGGCGCAGCCAGGTCTTGGCGGTGGACAGGTTCAGCCCCATGGCCAGCGCCGCCTCCTGGACGGTCTGGCCGTAGTAGTAGTGCCGGACAAACAGTTCCCGCTGGGGCTTGTCCAGCTGGGACAGCGCCCCGTTGACCACGCGGGCCGTCTCCTTTTTGTCCAGCTCCCGGTCGGGGCCCTCCGTCTCCAGGAGCAAGACATCCTCCTCCAGGGGCAGGCTGTCCCGGTCCGCCCGGAGGAGGTTGAAGGCCCGGTTCCGGGCCACGGCCCCCAGCCAGCCCTTGACCTTGCCGGGGCGCAGCTTGTCCCGGTTGTCCCAGGCCGCCAGGAACACGTCCGCCGTCAGCTCCTCCACATCGGCCCCCCGGCCCCGGAGGATGCGGGAGGCCACCGAGGACACGTAGGGCGTGTAGCGGTCCATCAGCGCTTCCAGGGCGGACAGCTCACCCCGCCCCAGGGACTTGACCAGTTGTTCTTCCGTCAAAGGGTTTCACCCCCCAATCCCGTACTTGAAAAACGTTTTTCACCTATCATAACACAAAAAGGGCCGACTTGGTTTCAGAAAAGGGAGGGCTTGGAGAGAGAAAACGGCGAAAGGTCCCTCTCAGGCCGGGCTGTGCGGCGTCTTTGCCGGGAGGACGGACGGTTTTTGGTGAAGTTTTTCCCCAAAAACGGTTGACAAATCCCGTCCGCGCCTATAATATAAATAGCGTCCGCTCCTTGGGGGCGGACGCGAAATGAAACTGCATATTTTCATAGGCTTTGATCAGGACGAGTAGCCGGAAGAAACCTCTCAGAGAGCCGCCCATTTGGTGGAAGGGCGGCGGGGCGGACCCGGCGAATATCCCCTGTGAGCCGCGGACCCAACGTTTCATGCAAGTAGGCTCCGCCGGGTGTGCCCGTTACAGCGCGGATGAGTGCCGTATGTTGTCACGCTTCGCCTGCCCGCGACGCGGTTCTAAGTCCTCCGACTGCGCAAATTGTCCTGCGCCGCCCTTGGCGGCTCCGGCCAATTCGCTTCGCCCCGGCCTTAGCCCGCTGCTCACGACGGCTCAGCGCTTTTACGGAATTGGAGTGGTACCGCAGAGGTTTGCGCCTTTGTCTCCGTTTGGGGACAGGGGCGTTTTT
>ERZ779621.848-NODE-848-length-10190-cov-5.629896_pt1 | contig 10190 bp, 11 predicted proteins | sample MGYA00514215_ERZ779621 | MGnify/ENA primary metagenome ERZ779621 (study PRJEB29562, sample SAMEA4376715) | mouse gut metagenome | isolation source: Cecum | study: EMG produced TPA metagenomics assembly of the A DSS colitis mouse model was used to assess the...
ACATCGATTTTCTCGTTTTTCTCAATGGCCTGGGCCAGGTTCTCCTTGCATTCTTTCTGGGTTTTGGCCAGTACGTTTTTGTAGATGGCCTTGCCCGTCACCGGGGCGCGGCCCGCCGTATACCGGCCCTCCCAGCGGCCGTCGGGGCGCTTTCGCAGGCTGCCCTCGCCGTTCGCTCTTTTTTTACCCGTGGTCATTCACCTCCATTTCTGATATTGCCGTCCTTGTTATCCATGCATTCCGCCATCATCCTCATGCCCAGCCAGAAGCCCAGGATTAAATTTTCCATGGCAGTGATGCTGTCGATTTCCTGCTGTGATTCGATAAGTTTTGCCAAGACCGCTTGTCCGGCCTCATCAAGCTGCTCCGTGAGTTTCTTTTCAAAACGGACCACCCGGTCTGTCGCCCGTTTCAGCTCTGAATGGGGCACAATGTCCTGCGCGTTAGGTGGGATGTTGCCGTAGTAGAGATCTTCCAAAGTGTTTCGCATGGTTCTCGCCTCCTGTAGCAACACAATGTACCACAGGTCGGCGGGAATAGCTACTGAAACTGGAACGAGTTATCAGTTTGTTACCAATTGATCTGGCTGTCGATCCAGCCGATGAATTTCTCCTTCGGCACCACGATCCTGCTACCGATTTTCAGCGCAGAGAATCCCTCGCTCCGCACCAGTTCGTAGGCCCCTGCCCTGCTGATGCCCAGCACTGCCGCCACCTCCGCATCAACGGCAGATCGTCATAGCTTTTGTACAATGTCTGCTTCAATCGAACCCCTCCGTTGTCATGCTCTTCCGGCTGCTCACATACGCCTTGACGATGCTGTACCCTCCGTCAAATCCCATCTCCCGTAGCTTTTCCAGAATCCGCTTTGCTGAGTACAGCGCCTCCTCCAACCATTCGCCCACCACCGCCTTGAACAAATCCATCTTCGTTGGCTTCGGTTCGCTCAGCGTGTACTCCGATTTCTCCGGCGATTCCGCGTACCGCTTTGCTCTCCTCTGACCCATGTGGTATTTCTTCCCCAGCTCCACATAGCTCAGTCCCTTCTGCCTATCGCTTCGTATATCCCATCCACTGTGCTCCTTTTATTTTCTGACTCCCTTTCCGGACGATTCCCATCCTATTGGAAGTCTATCTTTTTCCCTCTTCGCCACCACAAAATTACATTTTTCCTCGCCATTTTCTTACATCTTATCGCTAGTGCTGACAAGTTGGAAGCCAGGAAAAGGGATATTGAAATTCAAATCATCCAGGAGGAAATGAAACGCCCAATACTAGCCCGTGAGGACATGGTTTACTGGATTTGTCGTTTTCGCGTCCTAAACGTATCCAAGCTGGAAGAACGCCGAAGGCTCATTGACAGCTTTGTAAACTCGGTGACAATTTTTAATGACCACATTTTGATTACCTTTAACTAAAAAGAAAACTCGGAACGGGTCACTTTTGATAATATTAAACGTTTGAATTTGAAACTGGTCGAGGAGCTAAAATCCTCCGTTTTCAGGAAAAATTGGAGGATTTTTATTGATTTTATTCATTTTCCATATTGGTGAGATGGCTTGGTCAATGGCTCTGCGGCTTCTCTCCGCTTATCTCCGGTGACGTGGGTGTAGTGTCCAGGGTTATGCAGCCGCCCTATGCAGTCCGGGCCGTACATCCCCCCGTCACCAGCGAGGGGAACATATACAGGTTTTCCTCCTGGAGCAGCAGGTCTACCGTCTCCTTCGGCAGGCAGATCGTCCGCACCGAATTGGCGGTTTTCGGCTCCATGACACGTACCTCTCCCTTGCAACAGCCCCGCCGACATTGACACCGTTAGAGTGCGGTCTTCCACGTCAAGATCCGTCCAGAGGAAGGCTGTTATCTCTCCCCTTCTCAGTCCTGTGGTCATCTCCAGGTAGAACATGGGCAGAGCACCGTGCTCCTCCGCCGCGCTGAGGTAGCCGCCAATCTGTTTCGCTGGAAGAATCTTTATCTCCTTTTTCACCTTGGGCGGCAGACGACAGCCGATAGCCGGGTTGTAGGGGATCAGGCGCTCCTTCACCACCTGATCCAGGGCCGTGCGGAGCATGACGTGAAGGCCACGCACCGTTCGGGCGCTCAGGCTCCTGTCCTCCATGCCCTCATATTTCTCCACCCTGCCGCTCTTTTTTGTCTTATTGTAAAACTTTTGGGGATCCAAGGTGGTGAGCTTTTCGAACTTGATCTTGCCGATGTCCGGCGCGATGTGGTGCTCAATGTAGCTACGATAGTATTCCGTTGTCCTGTCTTTGACGGTGGGCTCACAGTAATTCTCGTGCCAGAGCCAGCACCACTCCTCCACCGTTACTGGCCTGATTTGGCTGAATCAATTTTGCCGCTTTTCTTAATGGCCTGAACCAACTTTTTCACACTTCTTCTGCGTTTCGGCCAGGACATTTTATAGATGGCCTCACTCTTCGGTCAAAAAGGTCTGGACACTCTGGATGAAGAAACGCCTCCAGGTCTAAGGCATCCCCCAGATCCTGGTCCCGGCCCTCACGTCCTTCAGTAGGCCGTGTCACTGAGCTGGCCGGACCGCTGGATATCGCACTATTTTAGGGTATTCCCCTGGACGCTGGCACAGGCGGTCAGGGCCCCGCCGGAGCACAGGGACTTCTTGTTCGCCGATCTCGCCTAACGCATCAAAAAGCCATTTACTTACCTGACTCATATCGAAATTTCCTCCTGTTCCAAGACGTGGCGAAGGCCTTCCCGAAGGCGCCTGAGCCGTTTGGTCATGGCATTGAAAGAGCATCCGGTCTGCCTTGCCACCAAATCCACACGCTGACCGCACCAATACCGCCGCAGGAACGCACCCGCTCCAGGGTGGCCAGGCCGTCCAGCCATCGACCCGTGGCCCGGGCCAGCTCATGGGATTCCACAGCATCCTCTACCGACTCCACCGCAGGTAGACAGTCCTCCAGCTCATGCAACAGTACATCCAGTCCCCCACCCCGCTTTTCCGCCCTGCGCTCCCGCCAGCGGTCCAAGGACGGATTACGGGTAATCGCCGCGAAAAGGCGCAGAGAGCGGGGATGCTGGGGCTGCATGGCGGTCCAGACCCGGCGCCAGAAGTCTGAAAATCTTTATCTGACTCATACACAGCTGCGTCCTGGTTGGCGCCCATCGGGTAAAACATTTAGATCGTAACACCGCCTTTTTCATCGTAATGTACAGATGAGAGAGGGATCTGACCGTTTTAAGCTACATCCTCCCTTTCAACCGCGTCCGTTTCCAATAGTTTTTCATTTTGTAGTCGGCGCACTGGGTGATTTCTCCCACATAGTCAAAGCACGGCGCAAAGCCCTCCGCTTCTTCCACACTGGGGAACTCCACCTCCGCATACATGAACGCGAAGCTTGAACCCTCGTCAACCAGTGAGCACTCTAACTGCAACCCATTGGGAAGCTCGTAGACGCAGTACTCCTTCTTGATAAAGCTGTATGGCACCATATCCGTCAAAGCGTAGAAGTCCTCTGCGCGGATGCTCATTTCGACCTCCTTGCGCACCAGCGTTCCATTGGATTTGATCGTAAGAAAGTGTGCCACATCCCTTCCATCCGCCTCAGAGCGCCGGATTCTCACCTCCGGTTCGGTGGACAGGTAGGCTTGGTAGGTAGTGAGCTGCTTCTTCAGCGGAAATTTGACCGGAAACGATTCAAGCAAAAACTTTCTCTCAATCTCTATAAACTGATTTGACATCTGTGTGCTCCTTTTATCTAACAATTGTTTAACTCCACATAAAAGCGCCCCGCCGTTCAAGGCAGATGGTCTCCATCTACGCTCCAACGGCGGGACTCAAAGTTTTGCGAATGACAGTGGCGCGTCCGCGCCGCCCTAACGAAACCTAATTACTCGATGACGTTGAGGTTCACGTTGGACCACTCGGTGGTGGTCAGCTTAGCGAAGTCATCCTCGCTGAGCATGCTGTCCACCGTCAGCTTGCCGGAAGCCATGTCGGCCAGCTGAGCCTCATACTCCTCGATGGTGTAGGTCTCCAGGGACCAAGTGCCGGTGGGCAGGCCCACAGCGTCGTCCTTGGCGCCCAGAGAGGTGCCCTTGCCGCCAATCTGGTCGAAGGAACCGTCGTATACCTTAGCCACGGCCCACTGCACGGAAGCGGCCAGACCCTTCATGGCGGAGGTCACCACGGTGTCGGACTGGGCAGACTGGTCCACGTCCACGCCCACCACCAGGCCGTCGTTGGCGGCGGCGGCAGCGACCACGGAGTTGAACATAGAACCGCCGCAGGCAAACACGATCTCAGTGCCGTTGGAATACCAGCCGTTCATCATGGTCTGAAGCTCAGGAGAGGCCTGGAAGGTGGCGCCGTACTGCCAGGAGTAGTTCATATCCACGGTCTTGCCCAGCTCCTTGGCGGCGTCATTGGCGCCCTGCACGAAGCCGTAGCCGAAACGGCAGCAGGCGGGATTGGTGCCGCCGCCGCCACCGGTGAAGCCCAGCTTCTCAAAGCCTTCCTTGACCACGGCGTAGCCAGCCAGGTAGCCGCTCTGCTCCTCCTGGAAGGAGATGCCCGCCACGTTGTCCAGGCCGATGGGATAGCCGTCGATGAACACGAAGGGCACGTCGGGGAATTCGGCGGCGGCCTTCTTCAGGGCGGCCTCCTGCATGAAGCCGGCGCACACCACCACCTCGGCGCCGCCCTCAACAGCGGCCTTCATGGCGTCGTAGCGGTCGTCGTCAGTGGCGGCGTCGCCATTGGCGGGCTGATAGTACTTGTAGCTCTTGCCGTTGGCGGCGGCGTACAGCTTCACGCCGTCAAAAGTGCCCTGGTTGAAGGACTTGTCCTTCAGCTGGCCCACGTCGGTGATAAAGGCCACCTGGTACTTGCTATCGGAAGAGGTCATGGTGTCGGGGATGTCGTCGGGGTTTTCAGCGGCGGGGCCGGGCTCCTCGGTGGGAGCGGTGGTGGGCTCGGCGCTCTCCTCCGTATTCTGGGAGGCGGGAGGCTCGCTGGCAGCCTGCGTGGGATCGGGGGTTCCGCTGCTGCAGGCGAACAGGCTCACCATCATAGCCATGGCCAGCAGCATTGCAAAGAGCTTTTTCATTGCAATTCTCATCCTTTCTTATCGTCTGTCCCAGGCGGCTGGGCCGACCGGGCTCCATGCCCGCGCGGGCAGAGACGCAATATCTGCGCTCCATCCAACGGACGAGCCCATTATATCGCGTCTGCGGGCAAAACACAAGGATTATTTGCATTGTACACGGATTTTTCACAAATCCCGACAAATTGCACGGCTCAGTACCCCTGAGCCTGCTGTCCTTTCACCAGCTTGACGATACGGCTGGTGCCCAGCCGGTCCGCTCCCAAGGCCAGGAAATCCGCCGCGTCCTGAAGGCTGGAGATGCCCCCGGCGGCCTTGATCTTCACGTGGGGGGCCACATTGGCCTTGAACAGCGCCACGTCCTCCCTGGTGGCTCCGGCGGTGGAGAAGCCGGTGGAGGTTTTGATATAGTCCGCGCCGCTGTCGGACACGATCCGGCACAGCTTCACCTTCTCCTCCTGCGTGAGCAGACAGGTCTCAATGATGACCTTCAGCACCAGACCGCCGCAGGCCGCCTTCACCGCCTTGATCTCAGCCAGCAGATCGTCCCACCGGCCGTCCTTGGCCCAGCCGATGTTGATGACCATGTCGATCTCTTTCGCACCGCTGGCAATGGCGTCTTGGGTTTCGAACACCTTGACGGCGGTAGTTGAGTAGCCGTTGGGGAAGCCGATGACGGTGCACACCGGGAGCCTGTCCCCCAGGTAATCCGCCGCCTGCTTCACATAGCTGGCCGGGATGCACACGCTGGCGCAGCCGTAGGCCGCCCCGTCGTCGCAGATCTGCTTGATCTCCGCCCAGGTGGCAGTCTGCGTGAGCAGGGTGTGGTCTACAGTGGCTAAAATGGCCTTGTTGTCCATTGGAATCACCTCATATATTATAATGTAGCTTCATTGTACTATGGACGGGTGGAAAAAGCAAGCCTCTCCCCTGTTTTGGAGCAAATATAGCGTCCGCAACCTGTAGTTGTCAGATTGTATCCTCTTTTTGGTTGCCATGTCCGCCAGTTTTTGCTATGATAGCCCTGGTCCAAGGCGCCGGACAGTCTTTTTTGGGAGGTATCGACATATGGATTTTCGAGAACGTTTATTTGAACTTCGCCGGCAGGCGGGGCTGTCCCAGGAGGAGCTGGCAAATCTCCTGGGGGTCACCCGGCAGGCGGTGCAGAAATGGGAGGCGGGCGCGTCCCGCCCAGATATGGACAACCTGCTGTCCCTGGCGGACTACTTCAAGGTCTCCCTGGATTATCTGGCGACGGGTAAGGAGGCCTCTCCCCCGCCCGCCGCCACCATCGTCAACAATTACTACGATGGACACCCCGAACGCTGGCACTACGAGTACAAGAGCAAGCGAACCCTGTTTGGTATGCCCCTGGTGCACATCAATTTGGGCCGCAACAGCTGGGCCAGAGGCATTATCGCCATCGGCAGCATCGCTACCGGGATAGTGGCCTTTGGCGGCGTGACCTTCGGGCTGTTCACCCTGGGCGCGGTCAGCGTCGGATTGCTGCTGGCCTTGGGGGCCGTATCCCTGGGCGCGGTTTCCATCGGCGCAGTCGCTGTGGGCCTGCTGGCCTGGGGCGGCGTGGCCTTGGGCTGGCTGGCGGTGGGCGGCGTATCCCTGGGGGTATATGCCGCAGGGGGCGCGTCAGTGGCCTCAAGAGTGGCCGTGGGCGGCGCGGCAGCGGCCCAGCAGCTGGCCATCGGGGTGGACGCTGAGGGCGCTCAAACCATCCTGGTCCCCTTGGAGGGCCTGAAGGACGCGGCGCTGATGGAAGCCCATACCGCGATTGACGCCGCCTGTCAAGGCGCACCCGGCTTTGTGGCCCGTCTGCTCAAGTTTTTTGTGTGGGCCGAGATGTCCTGAACGCTCCCAGGGCAGACGTAAAACGTCATATGTCCTCCTGTCCGTTCCGGCGGCACAGCAGGAACCGGGCGGCTGGCCAGCCGCCCGGTTTTTTACAGCTCTTTTTCCATTAAAACATATTCTTCCGTTCGAAGGCGCTCCCGAAAACCCATCCGCCGGAACAGCTCCACAGACGGGTTGTCCACAGCGATGTTGTCCATCAGCCGCTTCACACCGTTTTCCTTGGCGGCGGCGCACAGCAAGGCCAGCCCCTGCCGTCCAAATCCCTGTCCCCGCTCCTCTGCGGACACCAACACATCGCAGACACATCCGCCGAACTCACTGTCAAAATGGTATGCCGCCTCTCCCACAAACTCTCCTGTCTCCGGGCATAGAAGGCAGCGGTAAAACCGTTCCCCCGTCTCATCCTCCACCCAGCGGGCGTACCAGTCCGACCAGCGCTCCCGGGGAAAGTCGATCGTCCCGCCGTAGGCATGGTTGTACGCCATCGTTTCAGGGTCCTTCAGCAGACGCTGGCGAAAGCTCAGCTCGCCTAGGCTGGGCCTGTGTAATATGATCTCGCACATGTCCATCTCTCCTTTTTCATCTGTCCAGCAGCCGCGCTACAGCGGTCCGCCGCACTTTCATGGCGCTCTCCGGGCAGAACTCCTGACAGCAGAAACAGCGGATGCACGCTTTGCGGTCGATCCTCGGCCTGTTCCCTGCCATGGTGATTGCCCGTGCCGGACATACGTTCCGGCACAAGCCACATCCCACGCATTTAGAGGGGTCAAGCTGGGGCCTCTGGGCCAGCAGCCGCTCCATTGCCGCCCCTTTAAGCCGCCTGAGCAGACTGGTCCCGTCTCCCCGGAACAGGTGGCTGTTGCTGGTGCCGATCAGCTGGAAATCCGAGACAGCGAAGGCCCCGGGGTCCCCCGCCACCGTCAGTTCCCCTGCTGAAGGGGGAATCAGGCCCCGTTCCAGCGCCGCCTCCAGGGTGGGCACCTCCTCCCGCTTCAGCCCGATGAGCCCGGCGCACACCAGGTCCACCTTGTGAGGGTTCTCCCCCGCCAGCACAGCCCCCATATGCCGGGGCGTACCCCCAGTGGGACCATTGCCCTCCATGCACTCCACCGCATCCACGATGATAAGCCGGGGCTTGAAATACTCAGCCAGATCCACGATCATCCTGGCAAAGTCCCTGGGGTCCTGGTAGCGGAAATGGCACTCCGTTTTCACCGTGCCGGGAATGGCCCCAAACATGTTTTTCGCCCCGCAGGTCATGGCCATCATGCCGTGGGTTTTCAGCTTGCAGAAGTCAATGATGGCATCCGCCCCGTCCAGCCATGCGGTATACTGAAACTGGCGGCACACCTTTCCCTGGGGAAAGCTGGCCTCCCGCTCCGTAAAGTCCTGGTTCAGCCGCCCACCCCAATGCTCTACCGCCTTCATACCGGCGGCGGCGTACACCCGGTTCAAATGGGCAGCGTTGTACAGCCCGCCGGGGCTGTCCCCCACCACCACGTCCGCACCTCGCGACGCCAGCAGCTTCACCAGGGCGCACACCAGACCGGGATGGGTGGTGACCGCTTGCTCCGGCTTGGCGGAGGAAACCAGGTTCACTTTAACGGCGATCTTCATCCCCGGGGCTACCCAGTCCAGCCCCCCCAGAGGAGCCAGCGCCTGCTCCAGCGCCGGAAAAACCTCTTCCTCTGAGTAGCCGCCGCAGGGCACAATAACAACGTCAGGTTTCATGGTTTTTCACCTCGATCGAAAAAGGCTGCCGCGTTTGCGGCAGCCTTTCATGGAATGAAATGGGAAATTACTCCTCCACGGGCTCCTCACCCTCGTCGTCCGCCGGGGCGGACTCCAGCAGGGCGCGGATGGACAGAGAGACCTTCTTGTTCTCCTCGTCGATGGCGGTGATCTTGGCGTCCACGGTCTCGCCCTCGCTCACCACGTCGCCGGGCTTCTCCACCCGGTGGTCGGCCAGCTGAGAGATATGGATCAGGCCGTCCACGCCGGGGACGATCTCGGCAAAGGCGCCGAAGGTCATCAGCTTGACCACCCGCACGGGGGCCACGTCGCCCACGGAATACTTCCCGGTAAAGACGGTCCAGGGCTCCTGGCTGTGGTCCTTCACGCCCAGGGAGATTTTCTTCTTCTCCGGGTCGAAGGAGATGACGTACACCTCGATGGGATCGCCCACAGACACCACCTCAGAGGGAGTCTTGATGCGGGACCAGGACAGCTCAGAGATGTGGACCATGCCGTCCACCCCGCCGATGTCCACGAAAGCGCCGTAAGAAGTGAGGCTCTTGACGGCGCCGCTGTAGCGCTTGCCAACCTCGATATTGTTCCAGATCTCAGCGGCGGCGGCGGCGCGGGCCTCGGAGGCCACGGCGCGGATGGAGCCCACCACGCGGCGGCGGGCCCGGTTCACCTCGGTGATGCGCAGCTGCACCCGGGTCTTGACCATCTCGGACAGGTCCGCGCCCCGGGGCTTGCCGGACTGGGAGGCGGGGATGAACACCCGGATGCCCTTGACGCTGGCCACCAGGCCGCCCTTGTTCTCCTCGGTGATGATGCCCTCCAGAACGTCCTTGTTCTCCACGGCGTTCTCCACGATCTCCCAGTTCTTATCGGCGTCCAGGCGCTTCTTGGACAGCTTGACCACGCAGTCCCGGTCGCTGACCAGCATGACGATGGCCTCGATCTCCTGGCCCACCTTGGCGATGTCCTCCACCTTCACGTCGGGGTCGTCGCTCAGCTCGGACAGGGGAATGGTGCCGGGATACTTGACGCCCAGCTCCACCTGCACCTCAGTGGGCGTGATGGCCGCGACTGTTCCAGTGACCCGATCCCCCGTATTCAAAATTTTGAACGACTCCTCCAGCATCTCCGCGAAGGACTGTTCAATCTCCATAATTTCGTCGCTCATTTTGTTGCTGACCTCCTTTATTATCCACTCCGGCGTGGATGCGCCGGCAGTGATCCCAAGCGTACAGGTCCGGCCAAACTGTTCCCGGTCAATGTCTGTCCCCCGCTCCGTCTGTATAACCACCGGACACGTCCCAGCGCACAGCTGGGTCAGCCTTCTGGTGTTGGAGCTTTTCGGGTCGCCTATCACGATCATGGCATCGCATTGAGCAGCCAGTTCCAGGGCTTCTGACTGCCGCTTGGACGTAGCATTACATATTGTATCAAAAAATTCCGCGTTTGTACACACTTTTTTTGCGTTTTCCACGATTTTTTCCCA
>ERZ779621.851-NODE-851-length-10173-cov-3.608816_pt1 | contig 10173 bp, 4 predicted proteins | sample MGYA00514215_ERZ779621 | MGnify/ENA primary metagenome ERZ779621 (study PRJEB29562, sample SAMEA4376715) | mouse gut metagenome | isolation source: Cecum | study: EMG produced TPA metagenomics assembly of the A DSS colitis mouse model was used to assess the...
AAACAGGCGGACGATCAGATCGAAATTGGAATCACGGAAAGAAGTTTCCCACGGGGTCGTATCCGCTTGTTCATTGCGGGACTTGAGCATTCCGGAGGCTTTTTCCATCTCGCCGCGGTAAACGGCTGCACACCACTGGGTAATCCGGTTTTCAGGGAAATCCGTTTCCCAGGAGGCAACCATACGGTCCGCTTCCGCTTCTTTTCCCAGCTCACGCAAGGCCAGTGCAGTCAGGAGATTGCCGGAACCAAACCGGGAACGTGACGTTTTATAACCGGCCACAGACGACAAGAGTGTCGCTGCTTTTTGGTTATCCCCCTGCCCCGTCAAGGCTTTTGCTTCCAGATAATCTTCCAGACGGCTATCGATCATATCGTCATAAGGTTTGCCTACTCCCAGGTTTTCGGGCCATTCCTTTGAGGCTTCCACATTTCGCATGACCTGCCTGTAGTTTTTCCGGCTCAGCTGTTCCATTGCCTGGTAGAGGTTAGCGGCACGATAAACGGCACGTCCGGCATACGAGCCTTCATTCGGAAGCACCTGCATCTTGTTCAGTAAGGAAATGCAAGGCTGGTACTGGCCTGTTTCACATAAAGCCTTTGCATATTTCAGGCCGATATAATAATTAGACGGATATTTCTTTATGTACTTCTTTCCGGTCTCTACAGCCTGCTGCCATTGGTTGTTCGCAGTATACTGATTTATCAATGCAAACCCTGTACGCCATGACATTCCGACCTGCTCCGCTTTCAGCAAGTCTACCAACCGCTCTTCACCACTCTTCAAAGAAGCACGGCTCAGATAGAAGGGGGCATAACCGGTCTCCCCGCAATCATTGAACAAAGACAATGCTTTCTCCCTGTTTTGATTTACCCAGTAGATCAAGCCTTTATAATAACTGATCTTCCAGTCGGGACGCACGGTTGCGGCCCATTCCAACGCTTTCAAAGAGCCGGGGCGGAAAGGGAAGACCATCTCCGGAGAAACTTCATTAGCACGTTGCAGCACGCGAAGGCTTTCATCGTCATTGCCTGTCCGGTGCAACAGGTAAGCCTGTTTGTAGAGGGCAACCGGATAGTTGCCGGCACAGGACAAGAGAGACAAAGCTTCTTCTGTGCAACCGACCGACTCATACCATTCAGCCAACTCCATATAAGTTTCAAAAGGAAGTTCGTTGCGTATCAATGACTGAAAATCATCTATCGGATGCCCGGAGCCGTCGCCCTGATAGAGTTGTTCAAAACGTGCTGCATGGTACAACGGAAGCTCTTCCAGCAACGGATCGATAAGCGCTTTTGCTTCCGGCAACCGGGCTGTCTTACGATAGACTACCATTAATACCTGATCCGCACTCAGGTTGCGTTTATTAAACTCTTTGCTCTTCAACGCATACTGTTCCGCCTTTGTCCAGTTACGGTCGATCAGATACATCTCTGCCAGCTTCTCATAAGCTGCACTGCGCACGGAGGGGGAATAAGACGCTACCGAGAAACCGTCTTTGGCATCCGTGTTATTTCCTAAAGCCATATTACACAAGCCATACAAATAATTGGTTTCACCCTGATACGTATTGATGCCAAGTGCCGTCCGGCAATGCGCCAATGCCTCTTCATAACGTCCCTGACGGTAATACAAAGAAGCCAGGCTTGTCAGTGCCGGAAGGAAATAAGGGTCTGCTTTCAGAGAGGCAGCCAGATACCTCTCCGCTTTGTCATAGACCTTCTGATTCATCCATTGTTCACCCTGCGTATAAAGACCATATACCGAGTTCCAGTCAAAATCGGCAGGCAATTGTTTCGGGCGACTGGTGATGTTATCCGAAGGTACCTCCGAATAAACCAGCAGGTCTTCGCCAACAACCACTTTCAGGTTTCCCCGGGCTACAGCCCCATTCAACGGAATGGAATCTTTCCAGGTCTCCAATACGCCACAGGCCAATGGGAAAGAATGCACTTCCTTTCCATCGCCGTCATACAACTTTAAGGTCGTGGAAAGTTGCTGTAACGGGGAGAAATATAATTTCAGATAACCATCCTCACGCAATACATTCAATGCCCCGACACGGCCGGCTTTCGACACGCCTTTGATCCCCTTTACCGGGAACCAGTATTCTGTCCAACGGTCTGTCGCCTGAGGGCCGAAAGCGGTATGCTTATAAGGAGTAAAACCACTGTTGGAAGCAGGCTGGTTATACATACGGCCGGATTGCAATTCGATGTACTGCCCGTCGGTATCGGTTAACAGATCTTCCCAGATACCACCTTCACGGGACAGGCCCCAAAGGAAAATCTTCATCCCCAGTTTCTCATCATAATCCGCATGATGGATAGATCCGAAATCATCATCGTGCCAGTAAGCGCCATAGAAGTCATTGTATTTGCCCAGTACATGATAAGACTTCGAGTTTCCGAAATCATTCTTTTCATACCAGGAAATATCGCGTCCCTGTTCGTCGAGCGGGAACGAATGGAGTTCGCCGCCATGACCGATATAATTGGTTCCCGGATAACAGAACTGTGCATTTCCGGCCGCCCGATAACCGGCATTCATCCACTGGTAATAAGGCTGATCGATGGAAGATCCATTATGCCAGGTTGTCGTGGTAGTAAAATAAGCCTTGTCTTTCGGCAGATTCACTTCCACAGTCCAAAACGTACGGGTCACCAGGTCGTAGGAAGAGACGTAGCAGCTTACACTGCCATCGTTCTTCTGTTGCGTCAGGTAATCGACAGGTGTGCTGGAGGTCGGCGCATGGCCTATTATACCGAAATTAAATTCGATACCGCCCGAAGTCCAGGGTCCGCGCATGGCAATATCACGGAACTTCACCACATGGTTATTATAGATAAACTCCTTTCCGGAGGTCTTATCCACAGCTCCCCATATCTTCCCTCCGATCTCCGGGAAAAGGGTCAGGCGGATATAGTCGTTTTCAAGCGTAACGACTTTCCACTCCTTGTCTATTCCTTTGGCAGAGAATCCGTCGAAACGGAAATAGGGATAAAACAAGTCGGAAGGATCGGCCACCGGATCGGGGTCGGAGAACGGTTAGGTTTTTACTGTTTGCAACTTTTCCGTTACAACCGCCTGCTGCTGTGCTGATAATGGTTGCAACATAATTGTTGCAACTAAAAGAAGGATTATATTACTTTTCATATAATGATATTTAGGCTAATAATACTGTTGAAATGCCGGAAACAATGTTTCTGACCACTTGACGCAGGGTCGAAATGGAATTCACAATGTTTCTGGCAGGTTCACCCAGGGGCGAAATCAAATTTACAATGTTTCTGGCATATTTACTCAGGGTTGAAATGGAATTTACAATGTTTCCGGCAGGTTTACTCACGGTTGAAGTGGGAGAAACATTGTTTCCGGCACTTCAACCCTAAATCACCTCAGTTATTTTTGTTGCACACTAATAATCAACCCTTTTCCTTTAGGGACAGTGATCTCATCTCCCGGTTTCCAGGTTGTTTCCGGTTGGAAATTCTCTATTTCCGGGGCATACAACGTTACTTTCGACGGATCCAGGCCAAGCGCCGTCCAATCCACGGAAAGAGTCACTTTAGCATCCGTATCTTCCCAGGTTGCCAGCGAGATCAATGTTTTTTCTCCTGTATGGCGGTAGATAGTCGCCAATGTCTTTTCGCTGTTTGTCTTCACCGGATTATCTTTCACCCAGTAGCCGATCATTTCGCTGTGCTGCATACCGAATGAATCCCATAACTTCCACAACGGGCCGTTATCTACACGCGGACTGCGGCCGGTCATGCCATACAACATGCCCCGCCACGGGTTGCCGCCGCCTTCCAGCATTTCCCCCATCAGTCCGTAAGGAATACCTGAAACCTCAATCAACCAGAACTCGGGAGGAAAATCATAATTGAAATACTCGCCGAACCACAGGCGGTCGAGATACGGGAAATGTTCGAGATAAAGGTTCGCACTGTTGGCAAAGCCGTCACGCTCATTATACTGGTTTGCCGAATGCAGGTCAATCATCGCGCCCGGATTCGTGCGGTTCATGATCTTTCGGATACGCTTCATCGTCATGCGGTCAAATGCCAGGTCATCGATATACAAGCCATCGATACCCACGTTCTTTACCAGCCAGTCGAGGCCTTCCAGATAATAATTATGCCAGCGGGAAACGCCGCTGTTTACGATTGCCGCATCTTTCAGGTGGGGCACAAACCAGGCGCCGATGTAATTCTGGTCCAAATGTTCCTGCAACCAGGAGAAACCGCCGCCGGGACCTTCCGAGAAAATCTCATTCCCCAGGCTGCGCAAAGCGAACATCTCCACACAACTGTTGGACAGTTCGCGAACCGTATTATAAATCTTCACCTTCATATCCCGGGCATGCGCTCCGTCGATATAAGCCTTCATCTCCTTCGTCCGCAGGAACGGATAGTTGATAAAAGGATTGATGCCGTTTGCATGATGTATATTAATCACATTAGCACCCACCTTTTCAACCTTCTCTATAAAATCATAACTATGATAATAACGTTCGCGCCATTGCTTATCCGTATCGATCGGACGGAACGGGGTGATGGCGATATTGAAATAATAATACAGTCTGTCTCCCTTCTTTACCTCCCGCTTCCCGGAATAGGCATTGATCCGTGTACCGTCGGCAGCCCTGTTGATATCGATGCCGCCGTTTCCGTTATTGCACCAGGAAACGGGCATATGCAGCGGTTTCTGGTGATAGAAATTCGTATTCAACGGACGTTCATATGTATTGTCGTAGAAACGGATCTGGAGGCCAGCATTGACATCGCCTACCCAGGGGCCATCCTGGTTTTTCTCCACGTTCCATTTCCAGCGGAGGTCTTTCGGGCAATAACCGCCTTTCTCTCCCAGCCCCATCATATAACGTCCTATGCCGGGTGCCAGATGCGTACGCAGTCCTATATCTTCCACGGAAGTATCTTCGCGGGCAATGAGCGTCACTTTATATTCGATATTCCCATCCGATTCCATCTCCCCTTCCAGGTCCATCAGGAAACGGCTGTTCTGGTTCAAAGCCTTCCAGGCGATAGCTCCCTGTTTGTGCTTTGTGATCTCAAAGTTCAGATTCTCCCAGGCACCGCCATCCGCTGCCAGTTCCATCGGAGCAGACAAGACAGACCGTCCGTCGGTTCCGATTCCCGTCATCGTTTCCTTAAAATAACTGGTAATGCCGGCAGGCAATCCCAAGGACGAAAGCGTAACCTCACGCCCCAGGCAACCGATTGTCTTATCTTTCATCACCAACGGCGTATAAGGAGCGATCACCTCGTCATCAAAACCTATCTGCGAATTGAGCCACCGCAGACGGGAATGGCGCCAGGGCTCGTTATCACCGTGATTCGCTATTACATTTTCAGATACACGCAAGGAGACCTGCACCGTTTTACTTTCCGCATTGGCAGCAGAGACCGTCACCGTCCCCTGATAGGTTCCCGAAGAAAGATGCTCCGGCAGTTGTGTACCGATCCATAAAGCCTGTACCTTACCCTGTTCGACGGAGCAGTTCTTCTTAAATACTGTTCCCGTCACATCCGTCCCTTCCGTATTGAAACAGGTAAACGAAGAGGCGGGTATCTGCTCGCCGGTCACAGCATTAGACAGAGCCGAAAAGTCCACATGCAGATTCTCCACATCCGTACGGGCCGCCCATACGCCCAGCTGGAATACATAATATTCGCCTTTATCGGCCTCTCCCGTAAAGGTATCGTGCCGGTCATCGGCAATCCACTTATAAGGGATATCGGTCGTCATGCGAATCGGATATTTCCGGTCCTCGGTAAACAAAATATAGTTCTCGGAAGGATGTTTTTTCAACAGGCGGGCAGTCTCGTCGGCCGTCGCGATCACCTCCATCGGATAAAAGCTATTCAACTGGTCGATCGCCTGGAACTGCACGATCCGGGCAGCCGGAAGTGAAGGAGCTTTCTTGCCCGACAATTTATTTTTCTTTACCCAGTCGGCCGAAGCGGTATTCTCGAAAGGAGGATAATTGACAGTCGGATAATAACGGCTGCCGCTCATCACATTTTTCAGGTAATAAATGTAATACTCTCCCGGAACAGTCTGCGGCTGGAAAGCCACTTCCCCTCTCTCCCGGTTCACAGCGAAACGGCATACATTGGTAATCCGTTTTCCGGTCGTCGCATCCACTACGATCAGATTCTTATCTTCCGGATTCAGGTCACGGCGGCGCCATTCGATAGTAGCCAGTACCGCATCCGCCGGTTTTTCCACCGATACGACAACCCGGTGATTACCCAGCGAGTCGGCATCCCAGTTTCCCAATCCATACAGTTCATCGGCAGGTATGTTCTGAGCTTGCAAGCCTCCGAAGGTTAACAAACCCAACAATGTAAATAGTAATCGTTTCATATACTTAGTATTTAAAATTCAAATCCGACTGACCAGTATCATAAGTTTCTTACAACAGCGTTTATCCTCCACTTACCGGATAAACTTTTCCTTCGATAATTCTATTCATCAAAGATAATAATATCTTCTTAAGTAACTTATGTAAAACTTATTATCATTTACTTTTTATTGGCAGAATAACTGTTTCAACTCCTTTTACACTACTATTCCGACGGTACCCATATACACATGTGAAAGGAATCAGGACTGGTATGCAGTCCTAATCCCCTTCATATTTATTGTCGATGCTATTTTTCCAGATCTTCACATGGCATTTTTTCTTTAAACCTTCAGTCCATTGCCTGACATATTCAAACCAGGCATCCGCATCTTTATAACCAAAAGACTCCTTCATAGAAGTGAAAACGATATGATAACTAAATGAACACCTCCCTTCCGCCTGTATAATATACAAGTCATTGTATCGATCTTCAGTTTCCTGCCGGATCAAATCGTCAGGAAGAGAAATGGCTAACCCTACCGTTTCCTTAGCGTATTTAACCGTATCGCCTACAGGCCAGTCTGTTCCCCAACAAGCCAGCGTTCCCTTATGATCGGAATAAGACCGGGAATCCTTCATTTTCAGAAGTCCTGTACTAAACACCTCCTTTTTCAACGGTTCACTAAAATAAACCTGCACTTCACAATCGCGATGTCCTGCATACAAAATATAACGGATCGTCATCTGCAAATCGGAACCCTGGTATTTCCAGCGATGAGAACGAACATCTACCACCGTCCGGATCGGACCATAGGCACATATCGTTTCACTAAAGGCTTCCGCATTCTCTATATGAGTAGCCTGCACTCCATCCCAACCTTTCAACGTACCTAGTCCGCAACTATTCCCGACAAGCAGGACATCATCCCCATAGCCTTGGGCAAGCTGCTCATCTGTCGGATAAAACTGGCTTTTCTCAATCTCCAACCGTTTTGTGAACTTTCCGTAAATATCTACCGTCTGTTTCTTATCGAAATAAATACGATAAGCAACCAACTCCGATTCGAAAGCAGGACCATGATGATGCAGATGATCATAGACATAACTGGAAGCAGGGACCGTCAGCGACCGGACCGGTATATGTTTTCCTTTAGGGTCACTGATCAACATTTCTGCATAAACACGGGACGTATAATCATTTGGCTTATCAATAGAGAAGAATTCGATTCTGAACTCCTTTCGGGAGCGAGGCGGTATATCTGCTACAAAAGCCAGTTCATCCGCTAGCCCGTTCCCATCCAGATCATCCAGTTGGGAAGCGATTTCCCGCTCACCATCCCACACCCTTACCGACCGGACATCAAAATCAATGTCAATATCTTTCAAACCGACCACAACCGGTTCATCCTGTTTATGGATTTCCCAGTCATTTACAATTTCTATCTGCCGCACAATCCCGGCAGCAAAAAGCCCGGCCGGTAACTGAACAAAAACAATAAAACACAACCAATGACCGAACTTACTGAATCCCGATTTCATATACATAGCTCTTTTTAAGAAAACCCGGATGTACCTTCCAGCCTGTCCGGTACACCCAGACCGATTTATTCCATAAGTGCCGTAGCACACCAAAGATAAGGGGCCTGCCCGTGATAATCCCCCGCAATACGCGGACGATCATAATAATACTGTTTGTCATTTTTCTTATTCGTTCCTACACAAACCTCACGAACATCTCCCTCTTCATTAATATAAGGAACCAGTGCCAACCAGGCCCTGCGTGCAACCGGAGCATATTCTTTCTTATCCAGCCATCCCTGTTTTACACCGGTGATAATCGCATAAGCAAACATCGCCGAACCGGATGTCTCAGGCCAGCAATCCGATTGATCTATCAACTGATTCCACATGCCGTCCTTTCCCTGGTAAGCTTTCAAACTATCCATCATTTTACGATAACCTTCCAGTATCCGATCCCGGTCCCGATTATTCTCAGGCAATGCCTTTAACAGCTCCGCCATGCCCGCAGCCATCCAACCGTTCCCTCTTGCCCAAAAGAAGGGGACGTCGGGAGCATGATAAAACAAGCCATTCGATCGTTGTAACTCATCCAGGTAATAGACCATTTCACGGGCAGCACGGTCAATATATTTCTTCTCTCCGGTTACCCGGTATGCCTGGCTCTGCACGATCGTGATCATGAACATATCATCGATCCAAAGACGTGTCTGCCAGGAGAAACCTTTCTCTGCATTCCTCTTTTCTTCCGGTGTGGCATCTGTCGGCAACTCCCACTGCGTATCGGCATAAGGCATCCCCAGATCATAATATTTCTGCTCTTTAGTTACCCGGTAAAACTCCAGGGGCAGACAGCCGAACATGTTCAGATCGACATGGTTCTTGACCGGCAAGTAAGCTTTCTCCTCATTAAACAAAGGCTCAAAACGTTTCTCCAGCATTCCTGTCAATTCGTTATCGCCGGCGATCTGCGCTTACTTCAAAGCCCCCAACCAGGTACAAACTTCCGCATAATGTATCCACTTTCCTCCGTGCAGAAAATGTTCTCCCGGTATAAAATGCCTGCCAAGCTTCGCCCCGATCTCTCTCGGAGTAAAACCTTCAGGAAAACTCGCCGGGTCAAGGCTCTCATCCGGTACTTCCCTGACCTGGCCGTTTACCTGGTCCGCCAGCGGCTTTACTTCCAATGGGAGAGAATGAGCGCCGTCTTTCCCTCCTATCAGCAGAACCAGAAGCAAACATAGAATTTGTCTCATATATTTCCTGTTTATCATATTTTACAAATTAGCCGGATTCTTACCGGGTTTCACCGGAGCCTGAACAGACAAATCCCCCCAGGAAGCGTTCAACACATTATCTGAAATAACAGCATCGGCTCCGTCGACCGACAGTTCATCCGACTGATTTCCAAATGACAATGCAAATGCATAAATAGCCTGTGCTACCTGAGTCAGATCAAAATCTTTCTCATTACCGGAATAGATCACATAATCCACCCAACTGTTCTCTCCGTCACCCCCTTTTTCCCAGTATCCTTTCAGATGATCAAAACGAGCTTCCAGCAAGCGAATAGCAGTCTTACACCCGGATGCTTCTGCTGTAAAAGCCACATTCTCCCTGACCGGCAGACTGACATCCAAATCTTTACAACTACCGAACTCAAAACGCAGACGAAGGTCTTTCGCTTTGAACTTCCCGTCCCGTATCCTGTCGATACTGATATGTTTATCACCGCCATTTGTTCCAAAGTTAATGACAGCCAACACCTTATTCTCCTTCTGCCGGGTAAAGACAGAAGCCGTACTGAAATCATACATATCATGAAGCAGGCGGACCTGTAAATAGTGAGCCATATTCAATTCGCCCCAGTAAGCAGTCAACGGACGGCGTTGGTTCCACATGCTCGATCTCGAAACAGAAGATAGGACATAGTTATCCGTCAGATAAGCCGTCCCGACAATCTGCGGTTCTTCCTTTTCAAAGATATCTGTCTCCGTACGCGGATAGTCAGGAGTCAGAAAATAAGACAGTAAGTTTTCCGGTATATGATGTTTAGTCTTCACATCTACTCTTTCCGGGTCATATCCCAGGTTTACTTTACCTTCGGAAGCCTCTTTCAATATGCCATAATAGGATGTCGACACCAGTGTCCGGTATGAACGGCTATGCGGGCCTGCCCACTGAGCCGACTTTTTATGGTAATGGCGTGCTATCATTTCCCAGCATTTCACATATAATTCATCAATCATCCGTTTAGCTTCCGGCTCGACGATATGGCGTTG
>ERZ779621.861-NODE-861-length-10085-cov-5.194915_pt1 | contig 10085 bp, 9 predicted proteins | sample MGYA00514215_ERZ779621 | MGnify/ENA primary metagenome ERZ779621 (study PRJEB29562, sample SAMEA4376715) | mouse gut metagenome | isolation source: Cecum | study: EMG produced TPA metagenomics assembly of the A DSS colitis mouse model was used to assess the...
CATCTGGTCAATATGCGCGGCGATGCTCTCAATCATTCCCGACTGGCTGTACTCCACCGCCTGCCGGACGGCGTTCTGGATGGCGTAGGCGTCGGAGGAGCCGTGGGCCTTGATCACCGGCTTGGAGATGCCCACCAGGGCGCTGCCCCCCACTTCACCGGAGCTCATAATTTTCTTAAATTCCTTCAGACCGCCGGACACCAGCAGGGCGGAAAGCTTGGTGAGCAGGTTCTTTTTGAACATTTTTTTGATCTCCCGGGCCAGGAACAGCCCCGTGCCCTCCATAGTTTTCAAAAAAATGTTCCCCGCGTAGCCGTCGGCCACAATCACGTCCACCGCGCCCTCCACGGCCTCCCGGGCCTCCACGTTGCCGATAAAGTTGATCCGGCCCTGTTCTGCCGCCGCCTCCAGCATGGGGTGGACGGTGGTTTGGAGGGCGGTTCCCTTGGAGGGCTCGGCGCCAATATTGAGCAGGCCCACCTTGGGGTTGGGGCGGCCCAGCACCTTCTCGGCGTAGTAGGATCCCATGTAGGCGAATTGCAGAAGGTACTCCGGGGGACACTCGGCGTTGGCCCCGCAGTCGATGAGCACCGCCCCGCCGTTTCCCGTGGGCACCACGGGGGCCAGCGCCGCCCGGCGGATGCCCTTGATCCGCTTGGTCACCAGAGTGGCCCCGGACAGCAGCGCCCCGGTGGAGCCGGCGGAGACAAAGGCGTCCCCCGCCCCCTCCTTCAACAGGGTCAGCCCCACGGTGAGGGAAGAATCCTTCTTTTTCCGAAAGGCGGTGGCGGGGTCATCGCACATCTCCACCACCTCGCTGGCGTGGGTCACCGCCACTCCGGAGGGCAGGTCACTGATGCCGTTGTCCGCCAGGGTCTTGAGAATCTCCTCCCCACGTCCCACCAGAATGATCTCCACTCCATACTCTCTGTTGGCCTGGACAGCCCCCATAACCGGAGCCATGGGCGCGTTGTCCCCGCCCATAGCGTCTACGATGATTTTCATTGTGTACCTTCTTTCTGTAAGGGTCGCGGCTCGTCGGTGAGCCCCAACAAATAGTCGGCGGATACGTTGTAGTGCTGGCAGATAGCGGCCAGCTTGTCGAAGGAGGTGCCCTGCTTTCCATTTTCAATTGCACTGATTTGAGTCTGTGCTATCCCAATCGCAGCCGCCAAATCAACTTGCTGCTCGCCTCGTGCCTTCCTCAGCTTTTTGAGGCGGATACAAAAAATATCTCTATGAAGCATAATGCCCCCTTGACTTATATATGAATCTATTATATAATAAATTCATATCATATAGGTGGTGCTGTGTATGGATAAACAACTGAAAGAATTCTTCTTTGAAGAACAGGAGCGAGGCCGCCTGAATTTTGAAACCTTCCCCGAATACGCCGACCGGCTTCATCAGAGCGTCGCGCTGTTTCCCTCCGGCGACCTGCCCGACCCCATTTTCGATCTGCTTGAGATCTCCAATTACATTTCCTTCGCCCACGGGCTGAAATTGGGGCTGAACCTAAAGCGTTGGGCCCAATAGCCCCCTTGTTAAAGGGGGGAGGGCCACGAAGTGGCGGGGGGATTCTCTCCCAGGGTTCAAGCGCAGTTTGGGGGAAGAATCCCTCCACCACCGCCTCTGGCGGCGGTCCCCCTCCCTTTTACAGGGGAGGCTTTTGCGCTCCTACGATAAATCCAGTTTGCCCAGCGCCTCCAGCGCCCGCTGGGAGATGGAGGCGTTCTTGTTCCGCTTGCCCTTGACCCGGTAGCCCAGCGGGGGAATCAGGCCAAAATTGATGTTCATCGGTTGAAAGTTTACCACACTTTGGTCACTGATGTAAAGAGCCAACGCGCCCATGGCCGTCTCCTGGGGAAAATTAACAGGCGTTCCGCCCTCCAGCCGCCGGGCCAGCTCCAGGGCGGTCAGGCACCCGGAGGCGGTGGACTCCACATAGCCCTCCACCCCGGTGATCTGGCCGGCGAACATCAGCCGCTCGTTCCCCCGCACCCGGTAGTACCGGTCCAGCAGCCGGGGAGAGTCCAGAAAGGTATTCCGGTGCATCACGCCGTACCGGACATATTCCGCGTTTTTCAGAGCGGGGATCATAGAAAACACCCGTTTCTGCTCCGGGAAGCGCAGGTGGGTCTGGAAGCCCACCAGGTTGTAGATGGACCCCTGGGCGTTGTCCTTGCGCAGCTGTACCACGGCGAAGGGCTCCTTCCCTGTTTTCGGGTCCTTCAGCCCCACCGGCTTCAGGGGGCCGTAGCACAGGGTATCATGGCCCCGGCGGGCCATCACCTCCACCGGCATGCAGCCCTCAAACACCCCGGCGTCCTCAAAGCCGTGGACCTCCGCCTCCTGGGCGGTGGTCAGCGCCTGCCAAAAGGCGTCGTATTCCTCCTCGCTCAAGGCGCAATTGATGTAGTCCGCCGTACCCTTATCATAGCGGGAGGCAAACCACGCCTGCTCCAGGTCGATGCTCTCAAAGCTCACCAGCGGCGCGGCGGCGTCAAAAAAACTCAGATACTCCGCTCCGCCGAAAAACTGCCGGATGCTCTCCGCCAGCGGCTCGGAGGTCAGCGGCCCGGTGGCAACGATGACCTCACCCTCGCCGGGAAGCTCTGTGACCTCACCCGGGACCACGGTGATGTTGCACTGGGACCGGATCTGCTCGGTCACCGCGGCGGAAAAGCCGTAACGGTCCACCGCCAAAGCTCCTCCCGCCTCCACCCGGTGGACGTCAGCGCAGGAGAGGATCAGGCTTCCGGCCCGCCGCAGTTCCTCCTTCAGGAGGCCCACGGCGTTTTCCAGCTGGTCGGAGCGCAGAGAGTTGGAGCACACCAGCTCGGCAAACTCATCCCGGTGATGGGCCGGGGACCGTTTCTCCGGCTTCATCTCCCGCAGAAGCACGGGGATCCCCCGCCGGGCTAGCTGCCAGGCCGCCTCACAGCCTGCCAACCCCGCGCCGATCACTGTGACCTGCTCCATCACTTCTTGGCGGCGGTCTTTTTCGCCGCCGTTTTCTTTGTGGTCGTTTTCTTCGTGGCCGTCTTCCTGGCTGTGGTCTTTTTCGCCGCCGTCTTTTTGGCGGCGGTCTTCTTCCCGGGGGTCTTTTCCTCGGCGGCGTCCCCCTCCGCGCTCCTGCGCCGGTAGCCGCCCCGCTTTTCCTCGGGGGTAAAGTTGGCGCACTGCTCATTGATACAGAAGGGCTTGTGCGCGCCCTTTCCGGCGGTCTTGAACATGGTCTGGCCGCACACGGGACAGTTGTCCTTTACCGGCACGTCCCAGGTGATGAACTCGCACTTCTTGCTCTCGTCCCGGGCACTGCGGTGCTCACAGCAATAGAAGGTATACTGCTTGCCTGTCTTTTTGCTCTTGCCTGTGCGTTTCAGAATGCGCCCGCCGCACAGGGGGCACTTGCCGGGCATCTCCACCACCAAAGGCATGGTAAAGTCGCACTCCGGCCAGCCGGGACAGGCCAAAAACCGCCCAAACCGCCCTGACTTCACCACCAGCTGCTTGCCGCACTGGGGACAGATCTCCTCCGAGACCTCGTCGGGCACCTTGAGGCGGGTGCCGTCCAGCTCGCTCTCCACCTTTTTGAGGTTGCTTTCAAATTCGCCGTAGAAGCTGTCCAACAGCTTGACCCAGTTCTCCTCCCCGGACTCCACCTGGTCCAGCCGCCCCTCCATCCGGGCGGTAAAGGCGGGGTCGGCCACGTCGGGAAACTTGTCGCGCATCAGCCCGGTGACCACCTCACCCAGAGGGGTGGGGCGCAGATTACGCCCTTCCTTGATGACATACTCCCGGTCCATGATAGTGGACACGGTGGGTGCGTAGGTAGACGGGCGGCCGATGCCCTTTTCCTCCAGCGCGCGGATCAGCGTCGCCTCGGTATAGCGGGCCGGGGGCTGGGTAAAGTGCTGTTCTGGTGTGAAGTTTTCAGCCTTTACTCCCTCCCCCTCTTTCAGATCGGGCAGCGGAGACTGGATCTCTTCCTCCTCGTCGTCCCGGCCTTCCTCGTAAACGGCCGTAAAGCCGTTAAACTTCACAGAGGAATGGTTGGCGCGGAAGATATAGCCCGCGCTCTCCACGTCGATGGACACGCTGTCGTAGACGGCGGAGGCCATCTGGCAGGCTAGGAAGCGGCTCCAGATGAGCTTATAGAGCTTATACTGCTCGGCGGTCAGGTCCTTGCGGATGCTCTCGGGGTCCAAACGCACGTCGGAGGGCCGGATGGCCTCGTGGGCGTCCTGGGCGCCGGACTTGGTCTTGTAGCGCCGGGGCTTGTCGGGATAGTAGGCCTGGCCGTAGCGGCTCAGGATAAAGCTCCGGGCGGAGGCAATAGCCTCCTCCGAGAGGCGCAGAGAGTCCGTTCTCATGTAGGTGATCAGACCCACAGTGCCCTCGCCGGTAATATCCACGCCTTCATAGAGCTGCTGGGCAATGGACATGGTGCGGCGGGGAGGCATCCCCAGCTTACGGGACGCCTCCTGCTGAAGGGTGGAGGTGATAAAGGGCGGCGCGGGGTTGCGGAGCTTATCCTGCCTCTTGACCTGTGATACCGTAAAGTCTTTTCCCTTCACGGCACTCAGGACAGCATCCACCTCGTCACGGCTGTGGAGCTCCAGCTTCTTATCCTTACCGTGGAAGGACGCCTTGAACTTGCCGATGTTGGGGGCGATACGGGAGAAGTCCACGTCAATGGACCAATACTCCTGGCTCTCAAAGGCCCGGATCTCCTCCTCCCGCTCTACCACAAGGCGGGTAGCCACCGACTGCACCCGCCCGGCGGACAAGCCCCGGCGGATCTTTTTCCAGAGAAGCGGAGAAAGCTCATAGCCCAGGATGCGGTCCAGAATGCGCCTCGCCTGCTGGGCGTCCACCAGGTTCTGATCAATGGCGCGCGGCTGGGCAATGGACTCGGTGACCACCTTCTTGGTGATCTCGTTGAAAGTCACCCGGTAGGTGCGCTCGTCAGGCAGCTCCAGCAGCTCCTTCAGATGCCAGGAAATGGCCTCTCCCTCGCGGTCAGGGTCGGTGGCAAGAAAGACTCGATCACTCTTCTTGGCGGCCCGCTTCAGGTCGCGGATGATGTCCTCCTTGCCTTGGATGGGTTGATAGTTGGGTGCAAAGCCGCTTTCTACGTCTACGCTGAGCTTGCTCTTGGGCAGGTCGCGAACGTGCCCCATCGAGGCCACCACCTGATAGTTTGGCCCCAGATATTTTCCAATGGTTTTCGCCTTGGCGGGTGACTCCACGATCACCAGATCAGTCTTGCTTGCCATAGCCTGCCTCCCGGTCAACAATAGAATTTCATTTCGTTCATGCCTCTGTATAGATACGCACGGTGGCGGCGAACCGCTTCCCCGCCTCCTCGCTGACAAAGCCCGCCAGCTGGAGCATCACCACCGCCGAGGTACACCGCCGTGTGGGAATCTGAGTGGCGTCGATGATCTCGTCCATCACCAGTTCCTTCTCCCGCAGGGCCAGCAGTACGTCCCGTTGGTCGTCGGTCAGCGCCGGCGTGAGCTTCTTCCAATGAATATAGGGAATTTCTTCTCCCTTGTCAACCCTTTTTTCTACCGCGGCAGACTTTGTCGTCGCCGCAAAGTCTTCGAAAGCGGTCTCCTCCGCCGCTTCCGGGCTGCGGGGCTGGACCCCCGGCGCAATGGCGGGAGTATCGGGCGCCAGCCCCGGCTTCAGCTTGATCCTGTTAGGATACATGGCTTGATATTCCTGCAAAATATCACTGGCGGAGGTCACCAACATGGCCTCGCCCCGGCGAATGAGAAGATTTGGCGTATAGCTCATAGGGGCATCCACTGGACCCGGCACGGCAAACACGTCCCGGTTCTGGTCCAGCGCCGCCCGGGCGGTAATCTGTGTGCCTGAGGGATAACCGCCCTCTACCACCACGACGCCCAGAGACAGTCCGCTGATGATCCGGTTGCGCGCCGGAAAGTTCCCCCTTCTGGCCTCCGTTCCCGGAGGATACTCGCTGATCAGCAGACCCGCCGCGGCCACATCCTGATAGAGAAAGCGGTTCTCCCGGGGATAGATCACGTCCAGGCCACAGCCCAGCACTGCGCATACGGTCCCACCACCACGCAGGGCGCCCCGCAGCCCCTCGCTGTCCAGGCCCCGGGCCAGACCGGACACCACCACCGCCCCTTGGGCGGCCAGATCGTAGCCCAGCCGCTGGGCCTGGGCAATGCCGTAGGCGGTGGGCTCTCTGGCGCCGATCACGCCGATGGCCACCTGGTCGTCAAAGGAAATGTCCCTCCCTTGCAGATAGAGTACCGCGGGAGGGTCATAGATATTCCGCAAACGCTCTGGATATCCGGCGTCTCCAAAGGTGAGGATGCGGTGGCCAAGCCTGTCGCATTCGGCCAGGATCCGCTCCGGCTCCCCCATGGATCTGTCCAGGAGGGCCCCCTTGCTCACTCCGGTCAGACCGGGGACCAGGTCATATTCCGCCGGGTCGGCAAAATAGGCGGCCTCAGGCGTGCCGAAGTGGTCCAGCAGGCCCAGCACGCCCACGTTAGACAGTCCCTTCCGGGTGGTCAGCCAAAGCCAGTACTTCAAGCTCGCCATTCCTCGGCCCCTCCTTCTCTTTCTTCTTTCGGTCAGCCCCGCCCCAGCTCCCAGAGCATCACCGTCGCCGCGGCTGCCGCGTTCAGCGACTCGCACCGCTCCCGCATGGGGATCATTACCCGCCGTCCGCAGGCCGCCAGGACCTCCTCCGAAATGCCGTGGCCCTCGTTGCCGATGACGGGCAGGCAGCCCTTTAGGTCAAAGATCCCCAGCGTCTGGCAATCCTTCCCTAAGGCGGCGGCGCACAGGGTCATGCCGCTCTCCGCCGCAAATTCCTTCAGCTGGTCCAGAGAGACCTCCCACGCCGGAAGACGAAAACACGCCCCCATGGTGGAACGCACCGTTTTGGGGTGAAAGGAATCCGCGCAGTGGTTCAGCAAAAAGAGCCCGTCCGCCCCGAGAGCGTCGGCGGTGCGCCAGATGGTCCCCACGTTGCCCGGGTCCTGAAGGCCGTCCAAAGCCAGATACCGCCCCTTCTCCGGTGCGGGCAGGGACCATTCTCGCCGCTCCACGGTGAACAGCACCCCCTGGGGCGTCTCCATAGGCGACAGATAGGCCATCAGCTCCGATGGGACCTCGATATGCTCCACCCCCTCCGGAACGGTCAGACCGGCTCCAAAGGAGCTTTTCGCGATGGTGACGACCCGCTTGACGGGCACGCCCCACCGCACGGCCTCCTGCCACAGCTTCTCGCCGTCCGCCAGGTATTCCCCGGTCTCCCGGCGATAGCCGCCGCTTTTGGCCAGCTTGCGCAAATGGGCGCACAGGGGATTTTGACGGCTCGTGACCAGCTTTTTCTCCATCACAGCTTCTGGATGGCATTGATGTTCTTATCCAGTCCCAACACCACGATCACATCCTGCTCCGCCAGCGTCGCGTCGCCGCCGGGAGCAATGACGAACTTCTGCTTCTCCCCCCGCCGCAGAGCAATCACGTTGACGCCGTAGGCATTGCGCACGTCGATCTCCCGGATGGTCTTGCCCACCCACATGGCGGGCACGGGCACCTCCACGATGCTGGCCTCGTCGGACAGCTCGATGAAGTTGAGCACATGGGAGCTGGACAGGGCGTGTGCCAGCTTGTTGCCCATCTCGTGCTCGGGGAACACCACCCGGTCCGCACCGATCTTCTCCAACACTTTACGGTGCGTATGGCTGGCGGCCTTGCAGACGACCTTATTGACCCCAAGCTCCTTTAAATTAAGGGTGATCAAAGCACTGTTGCCGATATCACCGCCCACTGCCACCACAGCACAGTCAAAGTTTCGGACGGCCAAAGCGCGCAGGACCTCCGGGTCCCGGGCGTCGGCGGTGACGGCGTGGGTCACATGAGGCGCCGCCGCCTGGACCAGGTCCTCGTGGACATCCATGGCCAGCACCTCGTTGCCCAAAACGCACAGCTCAGTGGCCACGGCGGCCCCAAAGCGGCCTAAGCCGATCACAAGAAAGGTCTTCATCTTTACATTGCCTCCTTAGCCGATCATCACGTCGGTGACCGGGTACTTGATCTTGGTCTCCCGCGCCACAGCGCGCGGGCTGGAAAAGGCGATAGAGCAGGATAAGATGCCCACCCGCCCCAGATACATCAAGAGAATGAGAAACACCCGGCAGGGAATGGACAGCATGGGGGTGATGCCCACCGTCAGCCCTACCGTCCCCAGAGCGGAGGCCACCTCAAAGCCCGCATCCATAAAAGGAATTGCGTCAAAGAGGGAGAGAAACATCGAGCCGATCAGGAAAAAGAGCAGAGCTGTCAGCATCAGCGTTGTAGCGCTGGTCTGCTGTCGGCGGTCAATGGAGCGCCCGCCGATGGTCACCGTGCTCCGCCCCCGGAACCCCGCCAGCACGCTGAGCCCCAGCACCGCCACGGTGACCGTCTTGATGCCGCCCGCCGTGGAGCCGGAGGAACCGCCGATGAGCATGAGGATGCACCCCAGAGCCTGGGAGGTGTCCCGCAGCCCTCCCTGGTCAATGGCGGAAAAGCCCGCCGTGCGGAAGGTGACAGATTGGAATAGGGCGTTCATAAGCTTGCCGCCCACCGACATCTCGCCCAGCGTCTCCGGGTTGTGCCACTCCACCGCGGCCAGGATGGCCCAGCCGATCAGGAGCAGCGCCGCCGTCATCACCAGGACCAGCTTGGTGTAAAGGGTGAGCTTCCTCCACCGACGGTTCTGGGCAATGTCGCTCCACACGAAAAAGCCCAGGCCGCCGATGACGATCAGTGCCATCACGGCAAACAGCACCACCGGGTCGTTTTGGAAGGGGACCAGGCTTTGATAGGGCTTGTCCAACCCCAGGATGTCAAACCCCGCGTTGCAGAAAGCGGATACGGCGTGGAACACCCCCATCCAAACGCCCTGTCCCCAGCCGTAGGCAGGGATAAAGCGGGTCATCAGGAGCAGTGCCCCCATCCCCTCGAAGCACAGGGTCCACTTGAGGGTGAAGCGCACCAGCCGGACGACTCCGCTCATGTTGTTGAGGTTCAGGCTGGACACCATGATGAGCCGCTCGGAAAGTCCGATTTTCCGCCGCACCACCAGGGAGAAGAGGGTCATCACCGTGATAAAACCCAGGCCGCCCAGCTGGATCATGTCCAGAATGACCACCTGACCAAAGAAGGACCACTGGGTGGCCGTATCCGCCACCACCAAACCGGTGACACAGGTGGAGGATGTGGCGGTGAAAAGACTGGTCAGCACGTTGGCGGACTGTCCGTCCCGGGAGGCCAGAGGCAGCGTCAGAAGCAGCGTTCCCAGGGCGATGATGACCGCAAAGGACCCGGCCACGATGCGGGTCGGGTTCAGCGCCCGGCGCTTAAGCAGATGAAATTTTCTCCGCACAGCTCTCCCCTCCCATCCATTTTCAGCCAATGAGCGAGGCCCAGTATACCACACACACCAGGGTTTTTCAAGTAATTTCTTTTTATAATGGTAGACAAAACCGCCCCTCTCAGATATACTAGCCTTACGTTACCCTTGTTCCGGCAGCCATAAGAGAGACATGAGAAACATGTTATGCACTGGATCACCAAGGCTATTGAAGCCGCCTATACCTTCATCTGGGACCTGGGCGACGTGGGCGTGGGCCTGATGACCGTGTTTAACATTATCGTCATCCTCCCCATGTCCAAGGAAGCCCTGGCGTCCTTAAAGGATTACGAGGGACAGATGAAGGCGCGCAAATAAAGTAGGGGCGCACCTATGTGTGCGCCCGAAAACGCGGGGTATTGGCCGACGGGCGGACACATAGGTCCGCCCCTATACGCTCCTTCCTGGTTTGTGTAGGGACCGCCGGTCTCGCCTGTCGGCTCGGTCGTGCGATGGGACGCGTGCCACCGGCACGCATCGCCCCCGGCGGTCCGCAAAAAAGGGCCTCGGCGTAAGCCGAGGCCCTTCCTTATGTGCGGATCGTTTGGTTATTTCAGCAGGGCGATAAACCGGTCGAGCATCACAGCCACCTCCGCGCGGGTGACTTCCGCTGTGGGATCGAGGGTAT
>ERZ779621.864-NODE-864-length-10066-cov-6.041654_pt1 | contig 10066 bp, 16 predicted proteins | sample MGYA00514215_ERZ779621 | MGnify/ENA primary metagenome ERZ779621 (study PRJEB29562, sample SAMEA4376715) | mouse gut metagenome | isolation source: Cecum | study: EMG produced TPA metagenomics assembly of the A DSS colitis mouse model was used to assess the...
ACTCCAGCCCCTTGCTGGCGTGGATGGTGGACAGCACGAAGGGGCAGGCCGGGTCTGGCTCCAGGCCCTCGATGGTGTCCCGCAGCTCCCGCAGCCGCAGGAGGAATGGCCCCGTGGCCGGGGTCTGATTGGCCAGGGACAGCAGTACATCCAGCTTGGACGTGTCCATCTTCTGCTCCCGCAGATAGTCCCCATAGCCCATGAACTTCACCAGCCGCTGGATGGCGGCGAAGCTGGTGAGCTGGGGAAATTTCGAATAGTGGGTCTGGAGTGCCCGCAGCTTCCCATACTGCCAGGGCTCCAGCCCCTCATTGGCCAGCAGGCGGTCGAACACCGACTCATCCTCGGCCATCCCCCGGAGCATGGCCGCCAGCACCGGCTTCTTTACCTTGAAATCCAGCTTGTAGTAAAACCGAAGGAACTTTTCCCAGTTGGCGTCGTCAAAGGCGAACTCCAGCATATCGGTGACATCCCGGACGATGGGGCTGGAGAAGAAGAAGCCCTCCCGCTGGCGGCAGGCGTAGGGGATACCCTCCCGCTCCAGCAGGTCGATGAGGGGCAGGGCACTGTCGTTGTTGCGGTACAGCACCGCCGTCTGCTCCTTGCAGTTCTGGGCCACTTTCAAGAGGTAGTTATATTGGCGGTTGTAATCCGCCAGCGCCACCTTCTTCACGGGAGCGCCCTGGGGGTTGTCCGTGCGCATATGCTTGGGGCGGCGGCTCTCATTGCGCTGGATGAACGAGTCCGCCGCCTCCACGATGGCCTGGGTGGAGCGGTAGTTGGTCTCCATCATCAGAATCTTGGCTCCCGGCCACACCTGCTCAAATTCCAGCAGGGCCTGGGGCCACGCCGCCCGGAAGCCGTAGATGCTCTGATCCTCGTCCCCCACCATGAAGATGTTGCGGGACTTGGCCGCCAGCAGGCGCAGGATGGCGTGCTGAATTTTGGACGTGTCCTGGGCCTCGTCCACGCAGAGATAGGGCCAGCGGCGCTGGAAATGGGCCAGGATGTCCGGGTGCTGCCGGAAAATGCGGTAGGTGAACACCATCTGATCGTCAAAGTCCATGAGGCGGTGCTTCAACAGAAACGCCTGGTAGCCCTTGTAGACTGACGGAAAGTCCATGCCGTCCACCTGGCGGGCCTCCACGTCCGCGTCGCTGAACATCATGTTTTTACAGTAGGTGATCTGGGTGCGGGCCTCCTTCACCTGCTGATCTGGAGGGTATCCGCCCCCGCCCTTGGACAGCAGCCCCCGGATCACCGCGTTGAGCTGGGCCTCATCGTCCGCCAGGGCAAAGGGCTGGGTGCCCTTCTGGGCGGCGTAGCAGCGGATCGCCACCGCGCACAGGCTGTTGATGGTGCGAAAGGTGAGCTTGTCTGCGTATTCCTCGCCAAAAAAGCGCACGAACCGGGCCTTCATGTCACGGGTGGCGGCGACCGTGTATGTAACGGTGAGGATGTTCTCCGGGCGGATATTTTTGCAGTAGATCATGTACCCCAGGCGGGTGACCAGCACGGTGGTCTTGCCGCTGCCCGGCACCGCCAGGAGCAGCACCGGACCGTCCACCTGCCGCACCGCCGCCTCCTGCTGGGGGTTCAGGCGGACGCGGTATAGGGTCTTGAATTCGCTGTAGGTCATGGACTCACCCCACCTTAGAGCGTCGATCATGAAGGAAGTGATTATGATAGAAACGATTCTGCTGGGCGACGCGGCGGAACAGCTGCGCACACTGGACGCGGACAGCGTCCACTGCTGCGTCACCTCGCCGCCCTATTATGGCTTGCGGGACTACGGCGTACCGGGCCAGATCGGTCAGGAGACAACCCCAGAGGAGTACATTGGCAAGCTGATTCAGGTTTTCCGGGAGGTGCGCCGGGTGCTGCGCCCGGACGGCACCCTGTGGCTCAATATCGGGGACAGCTATACCAGTGGTGGAAGAAAAACCCGGGATCATGACAAAAAGCTCCCCGCCCGGGCGGCGATGGGGAAACCCGAAACAAGCGGAGCGTGTGGAGCGTATGCCCCGCATACTACAAGGGTGCGCACTTCGCGGTGACCCGGAAGGGTTAGTGGAACCCTGCGTCCTGGCTGGATGCCCCGAGGGCGGAACCGTGCTGGATCCCTTCATGGGCAGCGGCACCACCGGGGTGGTAGCCAAGCGCCTGCGGCGGAATTTCATCGGCATCGAGCTCAACCCGGAATACCGGGGAATGGCGCTGACCCGGATCGGCGCCACAGAAATCGAATACGAGCAGATGAAGCTACAGGTCGGACCCGGTGCATAAACCGGGTCCGGCTCCGTTTCATTCCACCCAGAACACCCGACCGTCTCTGCGTTCTGCGGCCTGCGGCACCTCTCCGTCGATATAGCCCACCGCGCAATGGCCAATGCCCTCCCACTCGCCGCTGATCCCGAGACTGGACAGGAGCTCCTGGTACTTGACCATCTCAAATTCTTCCCTGGCGCGGTGAATCCAAATGCTCCCCAGGCCCAAGGCGTGGGCCGCCAGCATCATGTTCCCCATGACCAGGCTTCCGTCATAGACGCGGTTTGGCCAATCCTTTTCCGCCAGGACAATCAAAATAGCGGGAGCGCCGTAGAAGGGGTCGAAACCCTTCTCCCAGCCGCCGATCTCGCGGTTGTCGGCGGCAATCTGATCCCGCAGTTCCCGGTTCGTCACCGCCAGGGTGAGCGTTGCCTGCCGCCCCTTGCCGTTGGCGGCATAGCGTCCGGCCCGGATGATCTTTTCCAGATCTTCTTTTTTCGGCATATCGGGCTTGAATTTGCGGATGCTCCGCCGCTCCTCCATGGCTTTTAAGATATCATTCATGGTTCAGTCCTCCTCGTCCAGCCGCTCGATTTTGAAGATCACCGGCCTGGGGGTCCGCGCAGTATGCCGCCTGTAATTCCGGGTACAGCTTTTTGTCCAGAACGGTCAGCTTCACTTTGTGCTTCAAAACCATTCCCTCCTGTCAGTATTTTGATGGGTCGATTATATCACGGGAAGAAGGGATAAACAATTTTTACTTGGACTTTGTAGCCCCTGCCGTCCACGTCCGGCTGGATGCCTCCACCAAGGCCAGCCTTACATCCGCCGTCCACACCGCCCAGATGGCGGTGAGCACCACCAAGGTCATCGCCCAGGTGGTGGGTAAATAGTTCAGAAGAAAGGATAAAAACAATGGATCATACAAAAGAAACCGGGCGGATCGACACCGCGCCGACCAGTCTGTACGCGATTTGGACAGAGGGGACACCCGGCAGCCCCCTGGCCGGACAGTCCGGCTATCTGGCGGAGGACGGCAGGCGGCTCTACTTCCACGAGGGCGAGGCCGCAGAGCGGAAGATCCGCGACCTGCAAAACCGCTGTATGAACGGCAGCCCCGCAGCTGCTTACAAATGTGTGACGTACCCCCGCATGGGTATGCCGAACGGTTCCATCACAGCGGAAGCCATCGGCAGCTACGACCTGCGTCCCGGGTTTGACCCCGCAGAGGCGGAGCTCCGGAGCCAGGTATATGGCAATACCGGGGGCGGGTGCATGGTGGGGACCGCGTCCTACTATTTGCCCAGCCTGGACAGGACGGTTTGGGTGAACTGCAATGACGAAGGCGCCACAATTACTTCCGCTGACTATGTCTGGAACGACGATCTCAGCGAGAGCTGGGCCCGGTACGAGGATGTGTGGCTGTTTTCGGTGCAGTTCAACGATACCCCGCCCGAGGAGCTGGGCCTGTGGCAGTCCATGATCCTGGACACCCTGGCCTACACCGCCAGCCAGCAGGCCGCCCAGGGAAGGGCGTTCCAGCTGCCGGGATCCTGGCAGGACGCGCTGGAGGAACAGGGCCAGCCCCCCGGCCCTGTTATGGACGCGCCGTACTGACCATGAGCTCCCCGTTCGACAGGATCGGCGGCTTCCCGTTGGCGGCGGTGCGCAATGGGATCGTCCCGGCCTGGAGAGCCGCGCAGTATGCCGCCTGTAATTCCGGGTACAGCTTTTTGTCCAGAATGGTCAGTTTCACCTTGTACTTCAAAACCATTCTCTCCTGTCAGTATTTTGATGGGTGGATTATATCATGGAAAGAAGGGATACACAATTTTTATTTGGGACTTTGTGGCCTCCACCATCCTGGACGAGCTGCTGGACTGGGCGTACAGCCAGGCGGTGGGCTTCCTGGGGGCATTCTTCGCTCTCATGGGCAACATGGGGGTGGAGCTGTTCGACCTGACCTGGGTGCAGGCCGTGGTGCGCTTCTTCTCCCAGTTGGGCTGGGCGCTGTTCGCTGTCAGCGTGGTGGTGTCCTGTTTTGAGTTCGGCATCGAATACTCCTCGGGCCGGGGGAACATCCGCCATACCGCCATCAACTGCCTCAAGGGCTTTATGGCGGCAAGCCTGTTCTCCACCGTCCCCGTCCGATTGTATGCCCTGTCCGTGTCCCTCCAAGCCAGTTTCACCGCTGGCATCACCGGGCTGGGGGACATCGGATCGCTGGGTCAAAGCCTGATCGCCAAGCTCACCACCCCGGAGGGGCTGATCGCCTCCGGGGTGGATTTCATTTTCGGCGGACCGTCATTCAACCCCATCATGATGCTGTTCTGCGTGATTCTGATGGCCTACGCCGTGCTGAAGGTGTTCTTCGCCAACCTGAAGCGGGGCGGCATCCTGCTCATCCAGATCGCAGTGGGGGCGCTGTATATGTTCAGCGTCCCCCGGGGCTACAACGACGGCTTCACCCAGTGGTGTAAGCAGATCGTGGGACTGTGCCTCACCGCCTTTCTGCAATCCACCATCCTGGTGGCGGGGCTGATGGTGTTCAGTGACCACGCCCTGCTGGGACTGGGGCTGATGCTCTCCGCAGGGGAGGTGCCCCGGATCGCCGGGGCCTTCGGACTGGACACCTCCACCAAAGCCAGCCTCACCTCCGCTGTCCACACCGCCCAGATGGCGGTGAGCACCACTAAGGTCATCGCCAGCGCAGTTGGAGGAAAATAATTCTAAGAAGAAGGAGAACAATCACAGATGAGAAAACTGGTATACATTTCCTCTCCGCTGTTCGGTGATGTGAAGCGGGACCACAGTCTCGCCTGGCATGCGTGTCGGATGGCCATGGCCCGGGGAAACACGCCCTTTTCCTCTCACCTGCTGTATTCCCAGATGCTGGACTGCAATGACCCTGCCCAGCGGGAACTGGAAACGAGGATGAGCGGCCAGATGCTGTCCTTGTGCGATGAGCTGTGGCTGTGCGGCGATGTCATCAGCCCCGGCATGGCTGCCGATGAGCAGCTTGCGAAAGAGCAGGACATCCCGGTCAAGTACGTCAGCATGGAGGAGATGACATTCCGTCCCCCCGATGAGCAGGCTTGGGAGGAATGGACGGAAGAACCCCCCTGGCCCGCTATGACCACGATGTGCTGACCATGGGCTCCCTCTTCGATGGCATCGGCGGCTTCCCCTTGGCGGCGGTGCGCAATGGGATCGTCCCGGTCTGGGCCAGCGAGATCGAGGCGTTTCCCATCCGGGTGACCCAAAAGCACTTCCCCAACATGATCCATGTGGGGGATATCACCAAGCTGGACGGGGCCAAACTGCCCCCAGTGGACATCATCTGCGGGGGCTCACCCTGCCAAGACCTGAGCGTGGCATCCCCCACCAGGGCAGGACTGGCCGGGGCCCGCTCCGGCCTTTTTATGGAACAAATCCGTATTGTAAAGGAGATGAGAGCGGCAGATGTACACAGAGGGAGAACAGCTCGTTTTGTTCGCCCCCGATTTATGGCATGGGAAAACGTCCCGGGAGCCTTTAGCTCGGGCTCCCCGAAGGGGGAGGACTTCCGAATCGTCCTCGAGGAGACCTGCAAAATTAGTTGCGATACCGTATATGTCCCTGGACCTCACCCCTGGAAATGGAAATTTGCTGGGCGAATCCTATTGGGAGATTCTTTCTCCCTCGCCTGGCGGGTCTTGGACGCTCAATACTGGGGTCTCGCCCAGAGAAGGGCGCGCGTGTTCCTTATCGCAGATTTTGGAGGACTCACCGCCCCGAAAATACTATTTGAGCCGGAAAGCCTGCCTGGGTATCCTGCGCCGGGCCCGTGAGCGGGGCAAGCCCCTGCCTCCTCAGCTGGAGGCGGCGCTGAAAGCCCAGGCGGGGCTGACGATTTATCTCATACCGCTCCCGGGCAACGGGGGCGTGACGGCCTTTGCGGCAAATCAGAGGGATGAAATCCGGGATCTGCACGATGTGGCGGGGGCCGATGGCTGCGGCGGGCGGAATCCTGCCAGTCTGCTCTTTGCCGCTGGCTTCTGCGCCGGGGCGGGGCCATCAGCTGGGGGCATCGGCTACCACGAGGAGTTGGCGCCCACCCTGAAAGGGACTGCCAGCGGTAATATGATGCCGTCTGTCTTATTGGGGGCCCCCGCACGAGCCCAGCGAAGCGGGTCGTGTGGGGAAAGGAGGAGCAGCGAAATGAGCGAGCCCTCGCCGTCAGGCGGGGATGAGCGATACGGAGCTTGCGACGACGCTATGATGCCATCGGTGCTGTGCCTCAACGACCAGGGCGGGCAGATCATGGAACTGTCTGAGGACATCTCAGGTTCCCTGCGGGCGCAAGAACATGGGCACCAACCGCTGGTCTTGTATGAGAACCACGGCATCGACGCCCGGTATACCGGCCCTCATGATGTAGCGCCCACGCTGTCCGCCCGTGCGGGTACTGGCGGGAATAACCTCCCGCTTCTCAGTGTCGAGCTCTTCGAACGCCAGCGGTGCGACGAGTTCAAGGCAGGTGTCACAGCCTCTGCCCAGAGTGCCAGACAATGCAAGGACGCGACAGACCTTGCCTATCAGGCAGGGGCCCCCACGCGAGCCCAGCGAAGCGGGTCGCGCGGGGAGAGGAGGAGCAGCGGAATGAGTGAGCTTCCGCCGATAGGCGGGAGCGAGGGATATGCAGCTTGCGACAACGATGGCGCGCTCACCACCAGCGACAGCAAAGGCCCCAACGCCCAATATGTCTCATCGGACAAATTGGGCGTGGAGGCCCCTTTGCTGATCAGGAGGCTCACCCCCCGGGAATGCGAACGCCTCCAGGGGTTCCCGGACGATTGGACCGCCCTGCCCGGCGCGGCGGACTCCCCCAGGTACCGCGCGTTGGGGAACAGCGTGGCCATCCCCTGCGTGGAATTTCTGATGCGGGGGATGGCCCTGGCTCTGTTGGCGGGGTAACTGTTGATTATGCTTGGTTTCGGCGGGAATCTTCGTTGCTTATGGTGAATAGCTATTTGGCCCGGTTTTCGATATACTTGCGGCAGCGAAGTAAGAAAGGAGCCGGAAGATGGAACAGGAGATCAAACATATCCAGATCCGGGTAGATCCCCAGACCTACAAGCAGCTCAGGATACTGGGAGCGGAGCAAGGCTGTACCCTGCAGGCATTATTCGAGAGACTGATCCATGATTGCCTCAAAAGCGCGTCAGAATCGCGGCACGAGGGAGGGATGTAAGAAATGGCCGAAAATCAAAAAAACCTGTGCGCAATGCTCCCGGCAGAGCTCCACAGCCGGGTCCGCGCGGAACAGGAGCAGGCAGGGCTGACGCTGAGCGCGTACATGACCCAGTTGCTGACCAACTATTATGAAGGGGGAAAAGAAAAGATGGAAAAAGGGACCCGCACCATGGCCTTCCAGATGTCTGAGGAGATGTTCCAGCGGCTGAAGAACTATCTGGAACGGGAGAGCGCCCGCACTGGCAAAAAGCTGACCCAGAAGGAGTTCGTGCTGAACCTGATCCGGCGGACGCTGGACGAGGCGGAGCGGCAGGAGGCGGACGATGGAGATCGGGAGGAGGCGGACAGCTGTGCTGACGTGGAATGAGAGTACCCGCAGGGATCAGTCCGGAAAAGTGGTCAGCGTCAGCTATACGGCCCAGATCCCCCACTGGGGCAGGGCCAGCATCCATCCCCACATCCACCACCCAGGTGAGCTGTTCCTGAACTGCCCCGCCCTGGGCATCGATATGCACCCACTGGGACAGGTTCTGGCGGAGGACGCCTGGGATCCTGCGAACACGGCTCTGATGCGGGCGCTGCGAGATCAGGGGATATGGTGCCTGGAAGCCATGGCCGCCATCGGCGGAATGGACGACACCGAAGGCCATTGACAAAGCGGCAGCTCCCAGGTATAATCATAGCAAAAGGGCACTGCCACAGCGGTTAGCCCTTAATCACAATCGAGTGTAAGCAACGCCTACACTGACCGCTTGGGGACCAGCCAAGCGGTCAGTACGCTTTTGGGGCCGTGGCTATCATCAGCAACAGCACGATGATGAACCAAAATACGATACGCAGGGTCTTTGCCCAGCGCCCGTGTCCCATCAGCCATCACCCCCTTTCTCAAGGGAGTGGCCAACCGCTTTTATGTAACAGTGTCCTTCCGGCCCCTCGCGGGGCAGCTCTATTATAGCGGACAGCCCGAATATTGTCAATTTTCGCCGCCCATCATCGGGCGGCTTTTTTCATTTTCGGAGGTGACGGACCATCTACATCTACCCCAACAATCTGAAAGCCAAGCCCACCCTGTGGCTGTGGGCCCTGCGGGACGTGGCGGTGATCGGCGCGGGCTTCGTTTTGTCCGTGCTGGCCCTGGCCCAGCTGGGGCTGGTACCGCCGCTGATCGCCACGGTGCTGTACGCCTTCCTCAGCATCCGTCTGGAGGACGCCAGCATCCTGGATTTTTTGCGCTACGCCATGTGCTTCCTGTTTTTGAAGCAGCAATACTTTGAATGGAGGGAAAGCGAACCTTGAACCGAAAACAGAAAAAGGAGCTGCGGGAGCGCCAGTCCACCCGCCAGCTCATGGGCATTAGCCAGCTCACCGACCACGGCGTGAAAACCGCCAAAGGGGAGCTGGTCTTTTTCATGCTCAGGCCGGACAACCTGTCCGTGCTGTCCCCGGAAGGGGTGCGGGGCCGGGTCACCGCCCTCACCAACCTGCTCCGGGCCACCCCCGCGGTGCGCTTCCTGGCCCTGGACTCCCGGGAGTCCTTCCAGGCCAACCAGGACTTCTACCACCGCCGATTGGGGGAGGAACCCCTCCCGGCTGTGCGGGAGCTGCTGCGGCAGGACGCCGCCCACCTGGACGACATCCAGGCAACCACCGCCTCGGCCCGGGAATTCGTCCTGGTGTACTCGGTGGACAAGGACAGCGCGGCGGATCCCCGGCAGACGGAGAAAAGCCTCCGGGATGGGGGCTTCCACGTCCGGCTGGCGGATGCCCAGGACATCAAGCGCATCCTGATGGTGTACTACCAGCGGGACATGGCCACCGAGTCCTTCCCCGATCTTGACGGCGAGGAGGCGGTGCGCCATGGCTAAGAAGATGCAGAAGAAGAAAGCAGCGCCCAAGCCCGCGCCTGTCCCCCGTCCCAAGGACTTCCTCGACATGGCCGCCCCCTCGGCGGTGAAATTCAACACGGACCACGCCATCATCGGCTGCGGGTACCACACCTTTCTGGCCCTGCGGGGCTACGCCGCCTCCACCGAGGAGCTGGCCCTGCTCAGCCGTCTGGGGGCCAAGGACGGGGTGAACCTCTCCCTCTACGCCCGGCAGGTCACCGCCGCTGAGGAGCGGCAGATCATCCAAAACGCCAGCAACAAGAACCGCCTGACCCGCTCCAACACCAACGACCTCCAGCAGTCCGTGGCGGCGGAGAGCGACCTCCAGGACGTGGCCGCCCTGGCCGCCCAGATGCACCGCAGCCGGGAGCCCCTGATCCACTGCGCGGTATTCATCGACATCAGCGCCCCCGATATGGCGAAGCTGTCCACCCTGAAGGACTTCGTCACCGCCGAGCTGGCCCGCTCCAAGATCACCCCAGACCCCTTGCTCCTGCGCCAGCGGGAGGGCTATCAGGCCGCCAACCCCACGGGGTCCAATGCCTTCGGCTCCCAGTTCGAACGGGTGCTGCCCGCCGGGTCGGTGGCTAACCTGTACCCCTTCAACTACTCCGGCAAGACCGACCCCCAGGGCTTCTACGTGGGCCGGGACCGCTACGGCTCCAACGTCATCGTGG
>ERZ779621.867-NODE-867-length-10061-cov-6.037078_pt1 | contig 10061 bp, 11 predicted proteins | sample MGYA00514215_ERZ779621 | MGnify/ENA primary metagenome ERZ779621 (study PRJEB29562, sample SAMEA4376715) | mouse gut metagenome | isolation source: Cecum | study: EMG produced TPA metagenomics assembly of the A DSS colitis mouse model was used to assess the...
TCTGGGCATCGTGGTCCAGGGCTGGTATTCCCTGGGAGGCCGGGGGCATACGGCGGAACTGCTGGGGGACAAGGTGATCTCCGATATCGCCAAGGTTCACGGCGTGACCGCCGCGCAAGTAATCCTCCGCTGGAATCTTCAAAAGGGCATGGTAGTCATTCCCGGCTCCAGCAACCCGGATCACATCCGGGAGAATACTGAACTCTATGATTTCTCGTTGACCGACGCGGAAATGGCACAAATCAATGCGTTGGATCGGGGAGAAAAACACGATTGGTATTGATGCATCACACTTTATATTTTCTAAAAGCTGCCGCAGAGATATACCTGCGGCGGCTTTTATTATATCCCTTGTATTATCAAGAACCCTTGTTCATCGTTCATATACTGTCTGCTCTCTGTTTGAACTCGGTGTCACTGAGTTCCCCCTTCAACGCCGCGTCCCGCCAGTCCTGGATCATCGCCACCTGCTGGTTCCACTTGCCTGTGCTGATACTGCCCCGGCGCTTTCTGCCCTTCAAACGATTATAAGCTCTGGAGTATTCCTTGAGGATGGGAGCTTGATTTTTCCGCTTCTCCTTCCGGTGCGCACCTACCTGACGGCAGGTGCGTTTCGTTTCGTCCGGGGCAATGCGGTTGCAGTACACCGTGTCATGGCCGCCCACCGTCAGAAAAAAGTGCCTGCAGTTGTGACAGCGGCGCGGCACGTTCCCCGCCGCCATGCCCTTGTATAAATCCGTATACAGAAAGCTGGCCAGTTCGTTAAAGGTGAGCTCCTCACCAAATACTGCGCCGCCGTCTTTCGCTGCCATGGCCCGAAAGCCGAGCCGCACCGGGAAGTTGAGCTGGACGGACTCCAGATCCTCGTCAATCGTGTTTTCCTCCTCGGCATATTGAAACGCTGTTTTCATCATCTGCCTGTATTTCTCGTAGGCTTCCGCATAGGTCGCCGGGGAGCGGGCAGGAAGATCTTCAAAATAGTCCTCTAACATCAGAGATGTATTGTGGATGAAATCATCTACTGCGTCAGGCAGGCGCTCCAGCCTGCCCAGACAGTAGGTCATCGCACGGTGAAAGTCCGTCCCTTCGGTAACTGAATCGTCCGTGCGGTCTGGATGTTCTCGCATGGAGTGAAACAAGCCATCCGAACCATGGGAGTACGGAGCAAAATTTTTGTATGCGGGAAGCTGGGCCATCACCGCCCAGACAGCGTCCAGCTTCCGCTGTGCCACGGCGGCGCTGGATGCGGTGCGGGCCGCCAGAAATACCTCCAGCTCCGGCTTAAAATCTGCGACTGCTTTTTCCAAGTCCCGCAAAAGCCACCTGTCCATCTCCAGTACCTCCACCGCAAAATGACCCAGTGGGTACCGCTTTCCATTTAACAGGCATTCCCTGGGGCCAAAGATGGCTGAAAAGGAATCAAAGTAGTCATTTGTGATGGCGTACATCAAGGCATCTCCTCCCGTATCCGATTGAAATCAAGTTCCATACCCGACATGACTTGGATCTATTGAACTGGGAAAATCTCTCTGCTACAATCATAGCAGATTTGAAACCGGTATTCAATCTGATACTTCCGAGCAGAGCGAAATGTGTACCTGGACAACTGAATACCCACCATCGGAGAGGATACTCCCTGGGTGAAGCAGCGCCAAGACTCCTGCTACAGGACGAGCGTGCCGACAGGGTGAAAACGCCGCAGTGAAATGCTGGGGCAGGAAAGAGTACGGTGTGTGACCAATCAAAATTCAACGAAAGGATTCCAAATGAAATTATCTGAGTACAAAAGCTATGACGACCTGCCGCTGTTTCTGAATGCGTCAACAGTGGCAAAGGTGTTGGGCGTGTCACCGTCCAGTGGTTACGAATTGATGCACGAGGCAGATTTTCCTGTGCTAAAGGTTGGCAGCCGTATGGTGGTTCCCAAGGAGAAGTTCATCCAATGGGTGGAACGGCGCACAGGAGGTCAGCAATGAGGAGCATATGGTCAGCAGTGTCATCGCCGCCTGACACGTTCACCCTTCCGCATGAAGTTTTCGAACTCGCCTTAAAGCAGGGCCCTCTGCTGGTGTATCTCTATCTGATCTGCCGCAAGAGTTTGAAACGCGGCGCGGACGAAATGAACTGCGCTGTCATCGGTAAAGCGGTTGGCTTGTGCGAAAAAATCGTGCGAACACATCTGCGCACGCTGGCTGACACTGGGTTCATCAAGACGGAGTACCACGGGCAAACCTTCTCCTACACGCTGTGCCCCATCCGACCCAAAGTGCAGGAGCATCGCGGTACGATGCCCCACAGCCGCTGGATATCCGCAAAGCAGACTTGGATCAACGGCGAGGTGCTCGAAGCGGTGTTCCCTCTGCCCAATGCGGTGTTCCAACTGGGCCTTAAAGCCGGTGAGCTACTGGTGTACATCTATCTCCACTACCAAAAGGGTGTGCGGAGCGGGCAGTGCTGGCCAAGCTATGCCACCATCGGTGCGGCAGTCGGGATGGGGCGGAAAACCGTGCAGAAGCACGTGTGGTCGATGGTGGACAAAGGGCTTATTCGGGCGGAGGGCACCACGGTTCGCCGGAAGAATGGCCTCAGCTACAACGGCAGTCTGCTCTATACGGTCAGGCCAATCGAGCAGATTTTGAAGGAACGCGAGAAAGAATTTCTCGTGGAGTTGAAACTGGCGGAAGCCCAGCGCAGGTGGGATCGGCGCTGCCAACAGCGTGACCGCCCCCGTTCCGCGTTGTGAGGCCCCTTGTTGCCCTCCTGTGGGGTGGCAGCTGTACGCCTCCCAACCTGTGAAGCGCGGCGTTGGCCTCCGTGTGGCCCACTGTGGGAGGGCAGGGTATGCAAGGGCCGGACAGCGGAAAAATGTACCACGCTGTAATCAGTAAGGGCCATGTGGGCGCAGGCCGAAGGGCAGCGCAGAGGCCCGATTTAAGGACAAGCAGGATAAACGCCGGCGTAACAAGTGACGCCCGGCAGGTCACATCGACCCGCAGTGCGGACCGTTTCAAGGGCTTCCGGGGCTTTCCGGGGTGGCTCTTAACAGGCGTCTGTTTCCGGTGAAAATCTGGCTGATAGCGTCTGATTTCCCACAAATACAGCCATCCCAACGGGTTGGGGCGGCGTCTATCAAGAATTTGGAGGTATTATGAGTACAGAAAACAAGGATCGTCTGGCCCTTCGCATGAAGCCGGACACCAAGCGGAAGATCGACCAGTGGTACAAGGCGGCGGGCTGTGGCAGCCGGAACCAGTTCGTGGAGCGGGCCGTGAACTTCTACGTGGATCACCTGGCCGTTCAGGACGACAGCGGTACGCTGCCCAGGGCAGTGCTCTCGTCCCTGGACGGGCGGCTGGGGATGTTTGAGGATCGGATGGCCTACCTGATCTACAAGCATACGGTGGAGCTGGACATGATGATGGGCATCCTGGCGGACAGCTACGAACTCACTGAAGAAGATATGCGCCGCCGACGGGCGGAGAGCGTGCGCAATGTCAAGAACACAAACGGACGGATGCCTTTTAAGTAGAAGGTTCGCGCAGCCAATGAGGCGGAGGATGAATGGCCCGACTGATTTTGAAAAGCCCGTTCCTCAAAGGCGGCAAAGATGTGGGCGGCCACGCAAGGTACATGGCTACGCGGGAGCGGGTAGAGTTGGTTCCTGACGGACGCCCCACCACACAAAAGCAGGTGTAGCTCATCGACAGCTTGACGAAAGATTTTTCCGATGCGAAAAAGCTGCCGGAGTACAGCAGTTACCGTGACGCGCCTACCAAAGCCAACGCCTCGGCGTTCATCACCCGGACGTTGGAGGACAACTGGCCGGACGTTCAGCAACGCGATATCTACGCAGAATACATCGCAACCCGTCCTCGGGTTGAGCGTGTGGGCAGCCACGGTCTGTTCGGTGATGAGGACTATGTGGATTTGAAAAAGATGACATCGGAGCTGCAAGCCTGCGAGAAAAATGTGTGGACGCACATCATCTCGCTGAAGCGGGAGGACGCCGCCCGCCTGGGTTACGACAACGCCAGGACGTGGCGTAACCTGCTCCTCACACATCGCAACGATATCGCCGCCGCCATGAACATCCCGCCCAACGAGTTCCGCTGGTACGCCGCGTTTCATGATGAAGGAGACCACCCTCACGTCCACATGATGGCGTGGTCCGCCGGGGACGCACCGGGGTACCTCAGCCCGGTGGGTATCCAGAAAATCAAGTCCATGCTGACCAACGATATTTTCCGCCAGGAAATGCTCCATGTCTACGAGCAGAAAAGCCAGTCCCGGGATGAGCTGGTAGCGGAGGCCCGCTGCGCCATGCTGGAGTTGGCTGACCAAATGAAGCGGGGCGTCTGCGAACACCCTGAGGCGGAACAGATGCTATTATCGCTGTCCCGCGAATTGAAAAATGCGAAAGGTAAAAAGCAGTACGGGTATCTCTCCAAATCTGTGAAGAAACAGGTGGATGAGATCGTAGATCAGATGGCGCGGCTACCCTCGGTGCAAAAATGCTATGAGAAATGGCTGGAGCTTCAACATGAGGTGAATGAGTTCTACTCGGACAAGCCTATGGAGCGCGTCCCACTGTCGCAACAGAAGGAATTCCGCGCGATCCGCAACACCATTGTCCAGGCGGCGCTCCGATTGGGACACCTCACCTTTGAGGACAGGGATATGGAGCGGTACGATGAGCCAGACGATATTCTCCAAGGCAGTGAAACCTGCGGACGGATTTTGTCAGTGCTCCGTGACGACAGTTTTCCCCTCGGCCTGCGCGATGAAGGGGTGGAGCGGCTTCATGCACAGGCGGAAAGGAACGATTCCTACGCCCAGCTTTTGCTGGGCAGGCTGTACCGGGATGGCCCGCTGGTCACGCCAGATTGGGTGGAGGCGCGGTATTGGTTTGAGCAGGCGGCACAGACGCTGCCAGACGCGCAGTACGCGCTGGGCAAATTGCTACTGGCCGATGACGTCGAGGCTCATGACCGGGAGCAGGGCATCCGCTGGCTGACGCGGGCCGCCGAGAGTGGGCACGAGTTTGCTGCCTACCGTCTGGCTAAAGAATTTTTGAAGGATGGGAATGTAACGGGGGCCCTGCCTTGGCTCATTGCCTCGGCGGAAGCGGATCTGCTGGGCAAGCTGTATTGGGAGGGTGAAGATATCCCCCAGGACATGGGGCAGGCTGTCTACTGGTTGACCCAGGCGGCGGAGCAGGGACACGCCCATGCTCAGATTTTGTTGGAGCGGCAGGATAGTCCTTCTCTGCCCTCCGCCATCCTGGCGGTAAACAGTCTGCTGCATTCAATAGGCCGCATCTTCCAAGACAACGCTCGGACGATGGACAGTACCCAGGGACAGCACACCGACCGCAAACTGCGGCGCAGAATCCAGGAAAAGAAGATCGCCATGGGCCACAAGCCGGACGATCACGAGGAACAGGGCTGGGGCGGTATGTCCATGTGAACCCGTGTAAAATCTGCGCCACAGAAAACAATAGGAACACCCCCGCTGTGCAATGTGCTTCGTTTGTTCCTCTATTTTTCTCCGAGCCGCCGCCCCGATTGTGCTTGACTTCCCGGCCCTCCTTCGGCATGGTTGTGTTTGCGAAAAGCACAACAAAATCGGAAGGAGTGTCACAGCATGAACAGAAAACGGGAAGCAGTCTTTATGGGGATCGGCATCCTCGCCGGCCTTGCCCTGAGCGGCCCCGCCGCCCAGGCAGCCACCAGTATCACAGCCACACTGAGTACCCAGCCCATCTACGTGGACGGCCAGCGGGTGAACATGACCGCCTACAGCATCGGCGGGAACAACTACGTCCGGCTCCGGGACATTGGCAGGGCGGTGGACTTCGGCGTGACCTATGATGCCGCCACCAACTCCGTCCACATCGACAGCACACAGTCTTACCAGGACGAGGTGCAATCCGTAGCTACCGTTACTGAGGAAAGTGTGCGGGCCACCCTGGCGCAGCTCCGGGAAACCTATCCCACCGGGACAGTGTACCCCAGCCCTATCGCTCCACCAGCGGCGGGCCCTACCACCGGGGCACCCACTGCTCCGGCTGGGCTACACTGTGTTCTGACGCGGCATTTGGAAACCTCCCGTGGCGGAGGGTGGACAACCCAAGCTGGAATCAAATCCGCCCCGGCGACCTGATCCGCTATGACAACAGTGGCAACGGCCATGTGGTAGTTGTGATCAGTAAAACGGATGAGTACGTCAAGGTCACCGAGAGCGGTCTCAACAACCATGCTCGCTGGGGCGGGCAGTACTTCAAGTGGTGGTTGGAGGAGCAGCCTGGGTATACTCTGTACACACGCTACCCAGAATAAGCACTCACAGTCACAAATGGGCGGCGCCCTGCGTCCGCAGGGTGCCGCCCAAGTTGTTTTCCCCCATGTTAGCCCCTGTGCGGCGGTTTGTGCCCATTCTGTGGGCCGGGTGGCATCTGTACACCTTGCGCGAGTGAAACGCGGTGTCGGCCCTTTTGTGCGCCGCTGTGGCGAATTATGAATTGCACCAGTGTATACAAAGAGAAGCCCAGCAGCACGCCGAAAAAATATGTGTCTGTTCTGATAACTCTCGCCATTACCCATGGCTATTCCCGCCAACCTGTGGTATGGTGTGTCGCTACAGGAGGCGAGAACAATGCGAAACACTTTGGAAGATCTCTATTACGGCAACATCACGCCCAGCGCACAGGACATGGCGCCCAACTCACAGCTGAAGCGGGCAGCAGACCGTGTGGCCCGCTTCGAAAACCAGCTCACGGAGCGGCTCGATGAAGCCGGACAAGCAGTATTGGAAAAGCTCATAGAATCACAGCAGGAAATTGACAGCATCACCGCTATGGAAAACTTCATCCTGGGTTTTCGGCTGGGTGCCAAAATTATGATGGAGTGCATGGATATCAATGACGGTGATATTAAAACTGGAGGTGATTGACCATGGCGAAGCGCAGACCATCCGGCGACGGCATGGTGCGCAAGCGGGAGGATGGCCGCTGGGAGGGGCGCATTGTGGTGGGACACAAGGAGGACGGCGATCCTATTTTCCAGTATGTCCTCGCGCCCACGCAGAAAGCCCTTTTGCCCAAGCTCCACCAAAATATTGAGACCTTCCGGGATGTGGAGCTGTGCGGGGACAACCGCATGACCCTGGCCCAGTGGCTGGATCGCTGGCTGGACGAGTACGCTGCCCCGCGCCTTCGGGAAAGTACCATGAGCGGTTATCGAATGTACACCGAACAATATATCAAACCCCGCCTGGGCAGCAAAAAGATGAACTCAATCACCGCGGTGGACATCCAGCGGATGTATACAAAGCTGATGAAGGAGGGGCGCGTGCGGGAACACCCGGAGCATGGCCGCGCCCTATCCGCCAGCACCGTCCGGCGCATCCACACCATGCTCCACCGCGCCCTGGAGGATGCTGTGAAGGCTCACATCATTCCCCGCAACCCCGCCAAGGGGCTGACGCTGCCCAAAGTAGATGACCCGACCAAGCGTGTCCTTACAGACCGGGAACTGGACAAATTCATGGAAGCCATCCAGGCCGATCCTTTTTGGCGTGACTTCTTCTACACTGAACTCACCACCGGTCTGCGCCGGGGTGAGATCTGCGCCCTCCAATGGCAGGACTTCGACAGCCAAGTGGGGACGCTCCAAGTCAGCCGCACCCTGCACAAAAAGGCAGGCGGCGGATTCGAGGCAGGCGAGACAAAAACCGGGAAAGGGAAACGCAAAATCCTACTCCCTCAGAGTACGGCAGATGTCCTTCGGAAAAGGCAACGGAAAGCTCTCGGCGAATGGATTTTCTCCGACCTGCTCAGGCCGGAACGACCTATCTCCCCCGACGCAGCCTACCGACGGCTGAAATCCCTGCTGCGTGAAGCTGGGATCACCGAAAGCATCCCGTTCCACGGGTTGCGTCACACTTTCGCCACCCATGCGCTGGCCAGTGGGGTGGACGCCAAAACCCTTTCCGGCATTCTGGGCCATACCGATGCCGCATTCACGCTGAATACTTATACCCACGTTACCGATGATATGCAGAGGCAGGCATCGGTTATCGTAGGAAACTTCATGGAGGACATTTTCGGAAAGGAGCTGAAACCGTGGCAAAACGCAGAAAACGGGGCGAAGGAAGCGTCCACTTGAGAAAGGACGGGCGCTGGGAGGGCCGGGTAGTGGTGGGCTACGACGACAAGGGCCTTCCCATCACAAAAAACGTGCTGGCAAAGACAAAAACGGCGTGTCTGGACAAGCTAAAAACCTTGCAGGAAACCTGTTCTGGGCAGCCCACAGAAAAGCTCCAGCCGGATATGACCTTCGGTGAATGGCTGGACTTTTGGTATCAAAACTACTCTAAACCCAAGCTGCGATCCACTACCCAGGCTGGGTACGAAAACGCTATCTATAAACATATCATCCCTGCGCTTGGAAAAATCCTGTTGTCTGAATTGAGTACAAATGATCTTCAGCAATTTTATACCGGGTTGAAAAAGAAGGGCCGGTTGATCCAAACAGAACTCTATGGGGAGGGCGTTTCGGATCGCACTGTGTGGTCTTGCCACACTCGGATCAGGACGGCGCTGAACCGGGCAGCACAGGATGGCCTCATTCGTATCAACCCTGCCGCAGACTGCAAGCTCCCACCTCAGAACACCAAGGAGATGAAGGTGCTGTCGCGGGAGGAGATGCAGAGGTTTCTCATCCAGGCCAAGGAAGAAGGGTATTTCGAACTGTTCCTGTTGGAGCTGGCCACGGGTCTGCGCCGGGGTGAGGTGTTGGCCCTCCAATGGGACGATCTGGACCTCGAAACCGGGGCGTTGCACATCCAACGCCAGGTCTACCGGGTCAACGGCGAGCTGGTGGTGTCCGTCCCCAAGACAAAAGCTGCCCTGCGCACCATCGTCCTACCGCCCGCCTTGTTGGGAGTGCTGGAAGAATACCGCCAACAGGTGAGTTCCCGCTGGATGTTCCCCTCCCCGGCAAAGGAGGACTCGCCCCTTGACCCGGCCACTGTTCGGAAACGCCTCCAGACCATCCTGGAACACGCGGGATGCAAAAGGGTTCGCTTTCACGACCTACGCCACCTTTTTGTGACCACCGCGCTGGAAAACGGGATGGACGTAAAAACCCTGTCCGTCATCACCGGGCACGTTTCCGCCAAGACCACGCTGAATGTCTACACCCATGTTACCGACACCATGCGGCAGACAGCGGCGGCGAAAATCGACCGGGGAATCGCCAAGTGTGAGCCGCCGGATGACCCCGGCGAGGGCTTACCCGCCAAAACGTCCAGCCCAACCCCAAAGGCCCCGTTTGAACCCTACAAGGGCAAGATTCGCAAACCGGGGACAGGCTGTGTGACGCAAATCAACGACCACCTTTGGGAGGGGAAGTTCTCCCCCAAGTGGCCTGATGGGAAAATCCACTCCCGTAGCATCTATGCCAGCACCGAGACCGAATGTGAGGAAAAGCTGGCCGGGCTGATCCGACAGATGAAAGCGGAGGTTGCGGAGGCAAAGCGTCTGGCCGCTGAGGGGAAGTGGGAGGAGGCCATGGCGCTGGCAGGGCAAAAGAAGGCCCGGGGAACGAGAACGGCGGTGTAAAAAAGGAAAGAAGTACCACGCTGTAATCAGTAGATACTCCCGCACAACGAAGAGAGTGCGTTCCAAATGGTCCAATCTGCCCTCGGCCAAAGCCGGGGGCAGTTTTTTTCTGTCTGTGGTCATTTATGTGGTCAAGCCCCAAATGCCACAATAGAAACCGCAAGAAAAGTGATGTAAAATAAAAATTCCCTCTCAAAATCGGATAATTTTGAGAGGGAAGGTGGTGGCCCATTACCTACCATATCCGAACTATTCACATCATCAAGGGAAATTGTCTTTGTGCCGTCCTTATAGTTGAAGGTCAGCACGATTTTATCATCGTACACGAAAACAGCGTTGACAAAGCAATCAATGAGCCGTTGCCGCTGGGCCTCGTCCGTGGTATCGGTCTTTTTGTACTGGTCAAGGAAAAATGTGATTTGCTCTCGGGAAAGGGCCG
>ERZ779621.870-NODE-870-length-10051-cov-30.413165_pt1 | contig 10051 bp, 7 predicted proteins | sample MGYA00514215_ERZ779621 | MGnify/ENA primary metagenome ERZ779621 (study PRJEB29562, sample SAMEA4376715) | mouse gut metagenome | isolation source: Cecum | study: EMG produced TPA metagenomics assembly of the A DSS colitis mouse model was used to assess the...
GTTGCTTTATTGCCGCTCCTAGCCATATTGCAACCGCACAGGTGGAAATTTTTTCAAAACAAAGTGAACCATTCATTCCATGGATCGGGGTGTTTCGTTCCTTTTTCCTCCAATTGGCGGGACACTGTGGTATAATTTCAAAAAAAGAAAAGGAGCAGTGGAAATGAATTTTGATTTTTCGAGTCTTATAAGTGACTATTACCTGAGCAGTCTGTACAGTCAAAGCAGCGATGCGGGTTTTCTAAGCGGTTTGTATGGACAGAATGGCAATTCGCTGTATCTGGGCGGCCTTTACTGTCAGAACAAAGTGCAATCATACCCCAATTTTCAGAGTGTGTTTGCCGCGAGCATTAAGGGGAAGGATCTACAGGGACTGTTGACATCACAATATCCCGAACTGAAATATCATGTGATGGATACCTCAAAAATTAACGCATCCGCGTGGGAACGCAATGATTATCCGTTCGATCAGTTTTTTGCAGATGAAGTGGACGAATCTGTACTGGAGTGGAAGCCGACGGCGCGGGAGCCGTCCATGCTGGACGCAGGCGTGCAGGCAAGGCTGAATGCCGCAAGGGGAAAGTACGCGGTGATCGTTCCGCCGGAATTGGAGACAAAGATGCAGGAGGATCCTTCACTGGCGCAGACACTCATGGGTAAGATAACCTCATTGATCATGCAGCAGGATCCTTCTGGTATGATCGATTCGTTTAATATTGCGTTTGATGAGGACGGAAATGTGTCTAATTACAGGTTTTCGGGAGGGGGAGGACGGATTTATTGGCCATCTGAGGAAGAGCAACGAAAAAACAGGGAGGAGCACGCTGAAAACATGCGGCGTCAGACGAGACGCCACTATCTGTAGATTGGCGTGAGAGAAGCCAGAAAATATCATTCAGATCATTTTCTGGCTTCCCTGATAGAACATTGATCAAACACGTTCTAAGTTAGTATATTTTTAGATTGTTCAGTTCCGCAGCGGCGAGATCCTTCTCCAGCCACTGGTAGCGGAACAGGGAGTAACCGTCGTAGCCAAACTGTATGGCAGTCAGATACTGGTAGGCAAGGTTGTTGTCGCTTGTCGCCCATCCTAAGTCACTCTTGGATTTTTCTCCAGCCCGGTAAAGGGCAAGTCCGACGTAGAGGGGGAGGTCTAACTTGTTGATCTTCGCCCATGCACTACATCTGTTTGTAAACATGCGCTCAGTACCTTTTTTCGTCACATACACATCCGTCCAATAGACCTGTGGCATGATGTAATCGATGTAGCCTGGAGTGGAAAGCCATGTGTCGATATCCGCGCCCTGGCTGCGCGCACTGTCGGGATTGCCCGCCGGACTGATTCCAAATGTGCAATCCGGGTTGATCGATTTTATCGTCTTGTATACCTGCGAGACTAATGCATTGACATTGGCTTTTCGTGTGGCTGTATCCACTTTGTCCGCCATGCCGTCCACATAGAAATAATCGTCAAAATGAATGCCGTCCACATCGTATCTGTCCACGATCTCCTTTACGCCGTTTGCGATCAGATCCTGTGTCTCCTGTTTTGAGGGATCGAGGACCAGACAGGTCTGACCGCTGGAAGTCTTATATTCGATGGAAAAAGGACGAAACTGTTCATAATATGGGGTTGCCTTGAAGCTGAGCGTCGATTTGCTGTCACGGGAGAGGCGGTAAGGGTTGATCCATGCCTCAAACTGAAGGTCTTTCTGGTGAGCAAGGTCGAGCATGATCTGAAGTGGATCGTAACCGGGATCGCGCCTGTCCGTGGTAAAGTATTCCGCCCATGGATAATAGTCGGAAGGATACATGGCATCACCCAGAGCACGAACGTGAACGATCACCGTGTTCATGCCATATTGGATAACATTGTCGTACATTGCGGAAACCTTGTCTCTAAAATCTTTTTCATTCTTATCCTGCAAGAGCACTTCGATATCCAGAAAAGAGATCCAGCATGCTTTTTTATTATTTATGCTGCCGGGATCGGATGCCGCCCTGGCGCTGATTGCCATCGTGGGATATGCTGCCAGCAGGGAGAACAGCATGATAAATGATATCATACAGGTCAGAATCTTTCTGTATCGCTTTGTCATTTCATGTTTTCCTTTCTGTTATATAGTCTATTAGATCCCAAAAGACAAATAAAAAAACGGAGACGGAGGGATTCGAACCCTCGTACCGGTATAACACCGATAAACTGATTTCGAGTCAGTCCCGTTATGGCCTCTTCGGTACGTCTCCGCAATAAATCTGCACTCTTTGACTGTGCAGACTGTATGAAAAATTATGTTGCAAATAAAAGTGCTACTCTTATAATAAACCAAAATATGCATTTTGAAAATACCCTAAATGAAGTTTTTTGATTTTTGCCATGTTAATAGGGACATGAACGGCAAAGAACCAGTTCATGTCCCTGTTCTAGTGCTCCATCCAGACAGAAATTAGAGTTGTGGACTGCATGGTTTGTGCCAGTGCTAGGCAAAATTTCGAAGGCGATGCGGTGGCATCGTCTAGAAATTTTAACGACGCAATGGTGCGAAACAGGCAGTTCACGATGCTAATTTCTGACCGGATGGAGTACTAGAGCGTGTTTGAAAAATGCAAATGGTAACAAAGTATCACTGAGGGATCAAACGTAGTACTGCGCCTGCGCCTCCCACATTTTGTGGTAGATGCCGTGCGCATCCGCCACAAGCTCCTCGTGGGTCCCGTTCTGGACGATCTGCCCCCCGTCAAACACGGCAATCTCATCGCAGAAACGGCAGCTGCTCATCCGATGCGAGATGAACACGGCAGTCTTTTCCGCCACCATATCGTTAAAACGTGTGTAGATGTCCTGTTCCGCGATGGGATCGAGTGCACTTGTGGGCTCATCGAGTATGACCATCGGGGCATCGCGGTACAGTGCCCTGGCGAGTGCGATCTTCTGCTTTTCGCCGCCGGATATCTCGATCCCCTCCTCATCGCCGTCCTGCTGATCCTTCAGGAGACGCGAATCGATCCCGCTCTTCATGTTCAGAACCCGCTCATAGATGCCGGCGTCCTGGAGGCTTTTGACCACCCGCTCCCTGTCAAAATCGGGACCTGCCGCCACGTTTTCCGCCACCGAGAAGGAGAAGATCTTGTAATCCTGGAACACGATGGAAAAGAGCCGGATATACTCATCGTAATCATACTTGCGGATGTCAATGCCGTTTAGGAGGATCTCTCCCTCCGTAGGGTCGTAGAGTCTGCACAGAAGCTTGATAAAGGTGGTCTTACCGGCACCGTTGGCGCCCACAATCGCCAGTTTCCGCCCCGTCTTTAACCGGAAGGACACGTTCTTTAGCACCAGCCTGTCACTGTTGGGATAGTGGAAGCTGACGTTTCTAAACTCCAGTTCGTACTCGTTGTCATACCGCTTTTCCACAGGGAGCGTTCCGTCGTACTTCTGATTTTTGAATTCCATCAGCTCATTGTAGCTCTCGAGATAGGTATTCTGTGTATTGATGCTGATGAGCAGGGAGAACAAGACCCCGATCTGTGTCTGGAGCAGGGTGATCGCGCTGATGTATCTTGTCACTTCCCCGATCGTGATCATGCCGTAGATCGCCTTGATCCCCACGTACGCGTACACTGCCACGGTAAATATGTTCTGTACGAGCACCGACCACACCGCGACCTTCATGCCGTCCCGGATCGCCTGCTTCTGGGCGTTCTCGATATCGTCGCGGGCTGCCGTGCCCTTCCTGCGGATCACGTCGAACATTTTAAAGATCCGGATATCCTTGCCCCTGGGATAGTCACTGATCAGCTCCAGGAAAAACCAGTAGATCCTTCCGCTCTTCACCTCGATCTGATCGCAGTTGTAGCGGATCTGCCCCTGTTTTGCCTCGCATTTACTCCCGATATAGATGGTCAATACCAGCATCCCGAGGAGCAGGTAATAGCTGACCGGGGATGCGAAGAAGCCATACACCACGCCCACGCCCTGATAAGGCACGGCGATAAATAGCCCTGCCATGGCGGCAACCGCCCCGATGCAGGAAAACATGGCACCGAACAGATCCAGCGTTTTGATCACATATTGACCCATCCCCCCCATTTTATCTGCGTTGCCGTTCGCCTGCGCGATGAGTTCCAATGTGCTGTTGCGCTCCAGTATATCATAGTCCATGTTCATTGCCTTGTACCCGATGTCCCTGTCCTTGCGGTGGGCGACGAGCTGCCAGCACATTTCCATAAGTCTCAGCATCGCACCGTGGATCAACTCGATCAGCATCTGGCTTCCCACCATGACAAATGCAAGCGTCAGGATCGCGTCCCTGTCCGCACCCGTCACCAGCATATCTACGATCCGCGCGCCCAGGATCATCGTGATAAACGGCTGGGCGCGGTTTGCCAGCGTATACAGGAGAGTGATGGGGATGAACGAAGGACATAGATTGTGTATATTGCCCATATTTTTGAGGAAGCACCGAAAAAAGGGATTAATTTTCTTCATGATTCTCGTCATCTCCTTCCTTGTAGTACTGACTCTGCACCGCAAAAACCTCCGCATATTTTCCGTTTTTTGCAAGCAGTTCGTCGTGTGTGCCTGTCTCCTGGATCCTGCCGTTCTCTAGGAAGAGAATCCTGTCACAGAACTTCGTGCTCGCGAGTCTGTGGGAGATGAACAGCGCCGATCTTCCGCTGGTCGCCGCTTTATACTCCTCATACATCTCGCTTTCCGCGATCGGGTCGAGTGCAGCCGTGGGCTCGTCGAGCACGAGCAGGGGTGCATCCTTGTACAGGCACCGGGCAAGCATGAGCTTCTGCATCATGCCTCCCGACAGCTGGATCCCGTCGGGATCGAAGGTCTGTGTCATATTCGTCAGTTCCCTGTGCTCAAGCGCCTCGATATCCTTCCACAGCCCTGCGCGGCGCAGACATTCGCGCACCCGGTCCATGTCCGTATCTTCCTCCATGCACCCTGATACATTGCTGGCGATGGAGACCGGTATCGTGTTGATATCCTGAAAGACCGCCGCCAGCAGTTCGTGATACCCGTCCAGATCCAGCGTCTCGATGGAGTGTCCGCCGATCAGGATCTCGCCGCCTGTGGGATGGTAAAAACCGCACAGCAGCTTCACGAGCGTGGTCTTCCCCGCCCCGTTGTTTCCCACAAGCGCGATCCGCTCCCCGGGCTGGATGCAGAAGGAGACATCTCTCAACACGTCCTCCCCATCCTCCTCATACCGGAAGGACACGTTTTTAAACTCGATCGCAGGCAGTTTCCTGTACCACTCCTCGGGAATGCGCATGCCCTCCTCCCGCAGGAAGCGGTTGGGGTAATCCATCATCTTGCGATACTCACAGATCATCAGATTGCCCTCCAGGAGATAACTGATATGATAACGCAGATTGCCAAACCACTCGGCAAGCCCGGCGACGACGCCAAGCCCCAGCGTGAACTCCGCTATACTCAGGGAGCCGTTCAGCACTCCGGTGGTCAGGATCGCGTACGCCAGCAGATCTCTTGCCGCGACAAACAGGGCATCGGAGATGTTCACTGCGTACTTGCGCCTGCACTGTCCCGCCGTCAACACCATGTTTCTGCCCTCCAGCCTGTCAAAACCCGAGCGGAACCAGTCAGCCATATTGTATATACGGATATCCTTGCCGTTCTCCACGGATATCGTCTGCTGCTTGAGATAGTAGAACCTGCCCCATATCCTGTACTGCTCATCCATAGTCTGTGCTCTGTACTTGCGGGAGCGCGCTTCCAGCAGTGAACTCACGATGGACATGACCACGATGATCACCATGATCCGCCAGTCAAAAAAAGAGATCGTCATGGAGTAGAGCAGGATGCCTATAACCGTGGCAACGATCAGCGGATAGTTGATGTACATCAGGTTCACACCCTGCCTGTACACATTGACGGCATGGGTTGCCCTGGTCAGGAGACGCTGCTGGGCGGGGGATTCCACATTGTCATAGTCCGCGTGCAGGCTCTTCTGGACGAGCCGCATCAGAAACTCCCTGTTCTGGGTGGTCTCGTGATAATAATCACTCCACGCTTTGGTGAACCGGCTCCCAAGCTGACAGATCAGATACACAGCCAGCATGACCGCCATAACCATCAGATAGTGCCCTGTTCTTCCTTTTTCCGTGATGCTCGCGACGGCAGCGGCGAGCGTGACCGTGCCGACCACACGCCCTGCCAGATAGAAAAATATCGAACCGTACATGCCAAACCTCATTGCGGGCTTTACTTCATACAAAGTCTTGTATATATACCGCACATTGCTGAACAGGGTATACTTTTTTTCCTTTTTTTCTGTGTTTCTTTTCATAGTCTTCTCCTGTCACATGAAATAAATGTAGTTCCTTTGTATTTTACCACATTTGCGGAAATTAAAAAAATCCGTACACGAATTGCTATTTTTCGTGCACGAACTTGTTGAGTTGATTGAAAAGCCGGTCCTCAGAGCGGCAGCATGATCTCGGTCGCGAACACCCCGGGCTCATTGGCGCGCCTGACATATCCGTTATACTTTTCCACGACAAGGTCGATGCGTTTCAGACCGTGTCCATGGTCGCCGCGTTTGTTTGATATATATGCCGCGTCGAGCTTCCTGACTGTCTCACTGGTGGAATTGGTGACGGAAATATACAGCTGCTGTCTGCGCACACATACATAGATCCGCAGGAACCGGTCTGCGTCCGCGGGCATTTTGCGGCAGGATTCCACCGCATTGTCGATCAGATTTCCTATGATGACGCACAGGTCAATATCCTCGATCGCCGGATTCTCGCCGATCTGTGCCTTGCAGCTGACGCGGATCTGCTCATTTTCGGCAATACTAAGTTTGCTGTTGAGTATTGCATCCAGGCTGACGTTGCCTGTCGCGTACTTCACATTGATACCATCGAGGTCCCCTTCCAGCTGGTTCAGATATTTTTTGGCTTCCTCGATCTGGTCCATGGCGAGGTGTGCTTTGAGTTTCTGAAGATGATTGTGGTAATCGTGGCGCCATCCCCGCATCTTCATATAGATATCATTCACTTCCTCCACATGTCTTGACATCACCTCAACCTGATAATCCAGGTATTTTTTGTTGCTAAAATGAAACATCTTATGCCTCCTGGTCTTGTTGCTCTAGAGCGTGGATGAGACGCTTTAGAAAAAATATCTCATAAACGCATCATTCAGTGGTCCGTATGCGCCGCGGCTGACGGGTATCGTTTCACCGTTCTCAAGGATGCATTCCTCCCGGGTGATCTTGCTGACAAATTCAAGATTGACAACAGCCGAGCGGTTCGCCATGACAAACCTCTCGGGATCCAGCTTTGGCATCATTTCCTTTAGACTTGCCTTCCACTCATAGGTCCTGTCTGTTGTCTTCAGTTTAAGATAATGCCCGTCAATTGTTACGGATACGATCTCGCTTCTGGTAAGTCTCAGATTTTCTCCATGGCATTTGATTGCAATGTAATCCTCCCGGATGCTTTCAAGTTTTTCCATACATATGTCGAGTACTTTCGCAAGATCGGTCTCCGTAACAGGTTTGATCAGATATCTGACCGCGCCGATCTCATATCCCTCAAACACATATTCTGGATTTCCGGTGAGGAACACGATCTGCACATTCCGGTCGGATTTTCTTATTTCATGCGCCAGTTCCATGCCATTCATGTCCTTCATACAGACGTCCAGGAATATGATATCAAATATATTCTGCTTGTCATATTTAAACAGATATTCCTCCGAACTTTCTACAAATGTGGTCATGATTCGGACATTCTTGGAAGCTCCCCACGCTTCGATCATTTTACTGTAATAATCATGCAGCGGTGTCTCATCCTCTGCGATTGCGATTCTGATGAACATAACCGTCCTCCTGTATATCATATATGAACATGCTCTAGTGCTCCATCCAGACAGAAATTAAAGTTGTGTACTGCATGGTTCGTGCCGGTTTTAACGATGCAATGGCGCGAAACATGCGGTTCCTCATGGTTTTTGTACGTCAGACTCTTGCCATGTGATCTCCCTTATTATAGCAGTTCTGCGTGGTAGATTCAATCGATTATCTGTTGATACAATCTTACAATACACCGACAGAAAGAAATTGTCCCCACGCTGACTTGTCAAGCAGGTATGCAGAGAGCAGATAGGGGGAATTTAGGATTGATAATTTGCATTGTTTTCTATAATGAATGTCTCCATAGAACGCTTCCTTGCCCCCTTGTGCGACACGCTGATTTCTGATACAATTGCGTTGAAATATTACTATAAAATGGTTGATTATCTCAAAAAAGCCTTGATTTACGGGCATACAAGCAGGATTTCAAGCTGAATTTACTACCAATTTACTACTTTTGAGGGAAAGAGCCTTGATATGCCGCCCGGAACCCTGCAAGTCCTGTTCTGCCGGTGCGACACCAAACGTCTTGTGGAACAGGTTCTTGCAGAAAGTAAGGAAACCGCCCTCTGAAAGAGGGCGCAATTATACACCACTTAGGGAAGTGGTGCATTGCGCCCTGCCGGGGGCGTCCTGCGGACAGCAGATGATTTCCGTAGATTTTCAATCTGCTCCAATCATCACAGGGGAAGCTACACTTCCCCTGCGCTGGCTCCGCCAGCTACCCCTTTGTGGACTTGCCACCCGAAAATCTTTCAGAAAGCATATTCCATTTAGCAAGTTAAAGCTGTATAATAGTGTCAGCGATAAATCGGAATAGGGAGGTAAATTTATATGAGTGATTTTGCTATTCGTTTTCTTAATAGCGAAGGGGAACCTATTACACAAGAAACTGTAGACAAACTGGTGTGCAAAATTCGGGGAAATCATTGTAGGTCTGCATGGTTAGCTTTGGATGAATATGGCGAAGAGGACTTTCTTTCTGTAGATATTGAGAATGATTGGGCGGCTCTGGCTTTTAACACATATGGTGAAGATGAAGAGGCTCATATGTATATGCCTGTCAATTCCGAATATGGTACATCCAAAGAGGACGCTCCTGTAAATATCAGCGGACAGACTCCGGTTCTCAAGCGAAATGCACTCAATGATTTGAATCTGGTTGCTGAATGTGTTCTCCATTTTGCTAAAACAGGAGAGCTGTATCCAAAGTTGAAGTGGGAGGAAGTAGTGTGAAAAAGAGCATTTCACCATCCTGATTTGTACGCCTGCTGAAGCAGGCAGATGGGAGTTAGAGTGAAAAACACAACTTCCCATTTGTTGAACGGATAGCCCATCAAAAAACTAAATACCCGCCACCAGTGGCACACCCAAGCAGGAAATCTGAAAAGATATCCTGCTATTTTTTTGCCCGGAATCCGGGAGAACAGGAACGCCGCTTTTTTATGCCCTCATGTTACGCAGTAGGGGCAAAAAGAGCCTTGCTATAGGCGGCTTTGCGGGCGCACTTTTGCCGGGGACAGGGATTTATACCTAACTCCGGCAAAACGGCGTTCTATCGCGTAACAAATCCACAACCAAAGGAGTGATGAAGCTATGGCAGTTTTCCGAGTGGAGCGCAACAAGGGCTATACCGTTATGAGCAACCACCATTTACGCAACAAGGAACTGACCTTAAAGGCAAAGGGGCTTTTGTCGCAAATGCTGTCACTTCCCGAAGATTGGGACTACACCCTTGCGGGGCTGTCACAGATCAACCGGGAAAGTATCGACGCTATCCGTACCGCTGTATGGGAGCTGGAAAAAGCCGGGTATATCAAGCGGCGGCAGGGACGGGACGAAAAAGGCAAAATGACCGCCATTGAATACACCATTTACGAGCAGCCCCAGCCGCCGGACGACACCCCGCCGGGATTGGATAAGAAGATATTGGAAAATCCAACACCGGGTAAACCGACGACGGAAAATCCAATGCAATTAAATAAAGATATACAAAGAACTGACTTACCAACAAAAGAAAAAATAAATACGGATTTACAAAGTACCCATTCCGTTCCTATCCTTTCCCCTAACCCCTCTCCTTTGGAGCAGGAAGCGGCTGCGCCGCCGGAACGGAAACGAAAGGAAGCGGAAGCACAGACCGCTTTTGAGATTTA